>Ga0208219_1000764_pt1 | contig 11327 bp, 9 predicted proteins | sample NGESurshal072012_7_FD_184469 | JGI IMG/M metagenome (GOLD analysis project Ga0208219, IMG submission 184469) | Arctic peat soil microbial communities from Barrow, Alaska - NGEE Surface sample 53-2 shallow-072012 (SPAdes) | ecosystem: Environmental > Terrestrial > Soil > Wetlands > Peat ...
CGTCGTCCGGCTCCCACCGGTACTCCCCCAGGAACTCCCACACGAGTATCCACCGGATCTTGCCGTCAGCCTCCCGTGCCAGGCGGCCGGCGAGGTCAGACAGGGTCATGGGACGGTAGCCCCTACGTCCTCACCCGGAATGCCGGGGGACACCGGTCACGGCGCATCCTCCGCTCCAGGTAAGTCCTTCGACCCAGCATACGGTGCCGGGTTGCGCCCGGCGGGGATCGCGACGCTCAGGCACTGGGCGCCGCTTCAGCCGCCCTGTACCGCTTCAAAACTTGTCGCATTTTGGCTGACCTGGTGATTTATGAGGCCGGCTACGCAGCCGGGTAGTACTCGTTGATCACGCCGCCGAGCACTCGTCGGCGCTCCGCCTGTGCGCTGAGCGGGACGTGTCAACGCCGGACGAATTTTGACCCCTTTGTGCTGATTGAAAATTGACCCCCTGCGGGGTCGCTGGTGTTGCTGGTTATGTGGTTGCGGTGCCGGCCGGTGGTGGCGGGACTGGTGCGGCCGGTGCCGGTTGTAATGGCCGGCGTACTCGCCGAGGACCGATCGCAGGTGCCGTTCGTCGAAGATGAGCATCCGGTCAGTGCACTCGGCCCGCGCGGTGCGGATCCATCTCTCGGCATAGCAGTTCGCCTGTGGCGTCCGCGGCGGGGTCTTCACTATTTCCAGGCCCTCGCTGGCGAACATCTCGTCGAAGGCGGCCGTGAACTTCGCGTCGCGGTCCCGGACGAGGAAGCGGAAGGAACCGGTCTCCTGGCCGAGATCGATGACCAGATTGCGGGCCTGCTGAGCGGTCCACGCGCCATCGGGATGAGCGGTGACGCCGAGGACGTGCACATGCCGGGTCGCCACTTTCATCACGAATAGCACGTACAGGCGGCGCAGGAAAATCGTGTCGACATGGAAAAAATCGCAGGCCAGCAGCCCGTGCGCCTGAGCGCGCAGGAACGCCCGCCAGGAGGTGTCCTGGTTGCGGGGCGCTGGCCGGCGGGGGGCGCGGGGGATCCGCCGGACGGTCGCCGCGCTGATGCGGTGACCGAGCTGCGATAGCTCGCCATGCACGCGGCGGTACCCCCAGGCAGGGTTTTCCCGGGCCAGCCGCAGCACCAGGTCGCGAATCTCCCAGGCGACCGGGGGCCGGCCGGGCTTGCCCGGGTACGTCCACTTGCGCTGGATAAGGCGGCGGTGCCAGGCCAGCAGCGTGCCCGGCGTGACGAGGCGATGGCGGCGCAGCCCGGCGGGCATCAGCCGGGCCAGCGCGGCCAGGACTGCCCGGTCGGCCCAGTCCGGCCTGGGCCGGGTGACCTGGCGGCGCAGGACGGCGACTTCGTGGCGGAGCACCATGATCTCGGCGTCCTTGGACGCCTGGCCGCGGCCCAGCAGGAGCAGCCAGCCAAAGATGCGGGCCATGATGAGGTACAGAAATCGGATAGGCACAGTCCGCGATCTTGCCCCAACACGGTCAGCGGGCCAAACCACAGGTCACGACCGCCGCACCGAGTTCTGGAGCGGTACAGGCCTGGAAGACGGCGTCGAAGGAGCGGGTGAAGTTTGATCCGCGGTCACGGATGAGGAACCGGAGTCCCCGAACCTGTGCCGCTCGAAATAGGATTCTGGTCTGAAACCTGTATCTTTCCGGAGGTCAGAGCCGCGGACGGGATTCTCGGCCCGCACACCCGGCCAGCCGACCATCATTGCGCCAAGTCTGCCGGTGAGAGTGCACGATTCAGCGGTACAGGATTAGCGGGGCCCTGGGTCAGCGGTCGTCTTGCCGTTCGGCGCACGCGCGGAGGACGCGCCGATGTCGGCCGCAACGATGACCGTACTGCCGACAAGGTGGACAGACTGGTTGTCCAGCTGGAGGACGTCGGTAATCCGGTCATCGAGTAGCTCACCGACGGCACCGGTGCCGCGGCCCAGGATTTGCGGTGCGATCGAGACAATGACGCGGTCGGCTACTCCGGCGGCCAGCATCGAAGTGATAACGTGCGCTCCGCCCTCAGCAATGACCGAGCGGACGCCCTCGGCGTAAAGCTGTTGCAGCACTGCGCGGATGTCCAGGCCGCCTGGGCCGGCTTGGATCGCCCGGACTGCTATGTGACGTGCGGCCAGAGCTTGCCGCTTGGCCCGGTCGGCGTGGGCGCCGGTGGTCATCACGTAGGTCAGCGCATCGGGAGTGAACACTGCGGCGGTCAGGGGCGAGCGGAAGTCGGGGTCGAGGATCACCCTGGCCGGAGACCGGCCGGGAATCGCCCGCACGGTGAGCCGGGGATCGTCGGACAGCACGGTGCCCACTCCCACCAGCACCGCATCGCAGGTGGTGCGCAGAGCGTGTGAAATGAGGGTTTCGGCCTCGCCGTCGCCTCGGCCGAAGCGGCCAGCGGAAGCGGGGATGCGGCCGTCGAGCGTCTGGGTGTACTTGAGCACCACGAGCGGGCGCCCGTCCGGAGGGTCGGCGGTTCCTAGCAGGCTGCCGACGTCCACCGGCTGTGCAGGGCGCTCGGCAAAGAGCGGAGCCCCGAGGAGGGTGGCATGGCCGAACCTCTCCTGTTTCGTGCGCAGGTAGCGCTGATTGCGCAGCTGCGGAAAGGCGGGTGCCGGAATGACCTGCTCCACGACTATGCCCGCCGCCTGCAGTCCCTCGACCTTGCGCGGGTTGTTGGTAGTCAGGCGGACAGACCGGACACCGACGGCCTGCAGCACCGCCGCAGCATCGTCGTAGCGCCTGCTGTCGGCGGCCAGCCCGAGACGAAGGTTCGCGTCTACAGTGTCGGCTCCGGCGTCTTGCTCCATGTACGCGCGGAGCTTGTCGAGCAGGCCGATGCCGCGTCCTTCATGACCGGTCGCGTAGACCAGGACGCCGCGGCCCTCAGCGGCGAGCATGCGAAGTCCCAGTTCGAGCTGAGCGCCGCAGTCGCAGCGCAGCGAGCCGAGCGCGTCCCCGGTCAGGCACTCGGAGTGCACCCTGGTCAGCACGGACTGGCCGTCACCGAGATCACCCTTGACGAGCGCCAGGTAGACAAATCCCGACCCGACCCTGAAGGCCCGCGTGTCGAACTCCCCGGAGACAGTAGGCAGCTGGACCCGAGCAGCTTCGCGAAGCTCGCCCATGAATGCTCGCTACCCCCGACAGCGGAGATCAATCGCGTCGTTTGCAGCCCTAGCCAGCGGGTAGGTGCGCGGCGTGCCCGCTCGCGCACTCTTTCACACCGCCCCGCGCTGCGTGGATATCAGGGAACTGCCCACGCCTGCGCCGAGGGCGGGCGAGGTCATCGTCAGGACCCTCTTCTCCGGTATCAGCGGCGGCACCGAACGGCTGGTCTACCGCGGGGAAGTGCCTGAGGACCTTGCCCTCGACCCCGCGATTGATGCGCTGAGCGGCACCTTTCGCTATCCCTTCCCGTACGGCTATGCCTGCGTCGGCGAGGTGGAAGACTGGGAAGGGCCGGTTTTCGCCTTCCACCCCCACCAAGACGCATTCGCGGTGCGTGCCGCTGACCTGATCCCGCTGCCTGCGGTCGATCCGGCCTCGGCAACCTTGTTCCCCCTGGTCGAGACGGCTCTGCAGGTGACACTGGAGGCCGGGACGAGCTATCGCGACCGCGTCATCGTGCTGGGCGCCGGCGTACTCGGCCTACTGACCGCCCTCTTGCTGCAGCGCTCCGGGCAGCGGCCGCTGTGCGCAGAGCCGCAGGCGTGGCGCCGCGCGCTAGCCGACAGCCTGGGCATCATGGCCGTCGTGCCCGAGGAATTGGCCATGGAAGAGGTTCCCCTGGTCATCGACGCCAGCGGTAATCCGGACGCGCCATCCATGGCCCTGGACATGCTGGCCCACGAAGGGACCTTGCTCGTGGCGTCCTGGTTCGGCACCAAGCCGGTAGTGCTGCCACTTGGCGGGGCCTTTCACCGCCGCCGGCTAACAATCCGCAGCACTCAGGTCTCCACGGTTCCGGCTCGGCTGTCGGCGACATGGGGGCTACCGCGGCGCCGTGCAGAAGCGGTCGCGCTGCTACCTGAGCTTCCGCTGGCCGAGCTGTCCACGCACGTTTTCCCGTTCACAGACGCCGCCGAGGCGTTCCGCACTGTGGATGAGAGCACACCCGGTCTGATGCACGCCGTTCTTGATTACGGCAGGAGAGACGTTCAGTGACCTATGAAGTCGGGCTAACCAGGACCGTCCGTGCTTTTCACGTCATGCCAGGACTTCCGGGCCCGGAAGGGCAGCTGCATGATCACGACTACCGGATCGAGGTGGTGGTGAGCCGTGAGCAGCTGGACGACCGGGGGATGGTCTGCGACCTCGACGTGCTGGAGGCGGCGATGACCGAGCTGGCCGGCCGGATCGACGGGCGGAACCTGGAGGAAATTCGCCCCGCCGAGGCTGAGGCGGTCACGGTCGAGGTGCTCGCCCGCTGGGTCCACGACACTCTCTCACCCGTGATCACCAGGGAAGGTGGTAACAGCCTGGCCGTCCGCGTGTGGGAAACCGCCGCCGCGTTTGGCGGATACCGGGCGCGATGCTGACCATCTGCCTTATTACCCTGGGAGATCCGGCGACCCTCTCCGGCGGGTACCGCTATCACCGGCGGATGGCCGAACTCGCGGCGCGGAACGACGCCCAGCTGAGATTTGAGTCACTGCCGTCACGACTGCCCTTCGTTTACGGTCCTCGGGTCCTGCGCGCCGCTGAGGAGGCCGACGTCGTGCTGGTCGACAGCATCGTGGCCGCGCTCATGGCCCCGTGGATCTTCTTGCGCCATCCGCGACGGCTGAGCGCCGTCGTACACCAGCCACCGGGCGGCATTGACCACGCGCTGCCTCGCCGATGGGCGCAGGCGCGGCTGGACCGGTGCCTGTACCGCCGCTGCGAGAAGGTAATCGTCGCCAGCTCGCTCCTCGCCAATCAGGTCGATAACGCCGTCGTCGTGCCTCCCGGCCGGGATCAGCAAGCAGCAATTAAAGTCAGCGACCTGCGAGCCGGGGCAGGAGCTGCTGCACTGTGCGTGGCGAACTGGCTGCCCAACAAGGGCATCCTCGAGCTCCTGGACGCGGTCGCCCTGTTGCCTGCCGGCACGCTGCGACTGCACCTCGCGGGCGAGGAGCGACCGGACACGCCGTACGGACGGCGCGTCCTCCGCCGGCTCGGCGATCTGCCCGGCCAGGTGGTACGGCACGGGCGCTGCGACGACGCCGAGATCGGCCAGCTGTACCACTCCGCCGACCTGTTCGTCCTGCCGTCTCGCTGGGAGACGTACGGCACCGCCTATGCCGAGGCCATGGACGCCGGCCTTCCGGTGATCGGCTGGCGCACCGGAAACCTTCCGTACCTCGTGGACAACGGGAAAGAGGGCTTCGTGGTCACGCCCGGAGATATCGGAGGGCTTGCGGCCGCCATGCGAGTCCTGGCCGAAGACGGTCCCGCGCGCTGCCGCATGGGAGCCGCGGCGGGCCGCCGGGCTCTGAGCCTGCCCACCTGGGAGCAGTCCGCTCAGCAGTTTTTTGCTGTCCTGGCGGGGCGGCTATGACACTCGGCTGGAGCGAGCCTTCCGAGCTGCCCACCATCATGATCTTGCTGCGGCACGGTGACACCCGCCTGTCACCGGAGCACCGCTTCAGCGGTCAGCGCGACGAGCCGCTCAGTGCAGACGGGGTCTCGCAGGCCAGGGCTGCAGCCTGCCGGCTGGCCGCCGGCGCGCCGATCGACGCCATAGTCAGCTCACCGTTGCGGCGCGCTGCCGGCACCGCCGCCATAGTCGCCGCCGAGCTGGGCATGGCCATCTTCACCGATGACGACCTGCGTGAGACCGACTTCGGCGAATGGGAGGGCTTTACCCTGGCCGAAATCCAGCATCGGTGGCCCGCGCTCGTCGCCGCATGGCAGCACGATCCCGCGCAGGCACCTCCGGGCGGTGAGAGCTTCGCCGATGTCGCCGACCGCGTCCGCCGCGCCTGCAATCGGCTCCTGCGAGACCACCTCGGGCAGACGGTCCTGGTCGTCAGCCACATCACGCCGATAAAAATCCTGCTATGCCGGGCCCTCGACGTTCCCCTGACCACGCTGTACCGGATGTATCTGGGCTCGGCCTGCATAAATGAGATCCAGTGGCATGATCACGAGTTCGCCGCCGTTCGATGTATAAACGACACCTGCCATCTCCTGTGAGCAACCCTCCGCCGTCCTGGCCGCCGGTCAGCAGGTCAGCCAGGGGGGATGGCGGCCGCCAGCGCGAGTTCGCTGCAGCGTTCCTGAACGCGTCGATCGCGACTACGCACCGGGTTATCGGCTCCTGTGCCAGGTCTCGATGCAGAGCCGAGCCCGGTCAGCCGGCAGCGGGAGAAGTAGGATCTGAACGTATGTTCGGTCAGGCTAGGTAAGGTTCCTGGGCTGGTCATGGGAGATCATTTTGAGGGGCAGAATGGGGAGCAGAATGCCGCCAGGGAGGGCTTGCCTGAGCCCGCCGCAGCTTGCGTGAGCTCGTGTCTGACCTGGTCAGGCCGCATATGCCCAGTCCGTGGAACCGGCTAGTGATTCATGGCATGCAAGAGGTCCGGGGTTCGAATCCCCGTAGCTCCACAGGTAAGCATTCATCCCTGAAGGAGCGGGGCCGTGTCAAGGGGGGTTATGCGGGGGTCTGGCGGCTTGGCTGGGCGTGCGTGACTGGCGTCTCCTGTTTCCCGGTAGCTGCCATGTCCGTGGTGAGCGGCCGGGCAGGTCAAGGACCGGGCGGGGAGCCCGGCCGCGCGGCGGCGCCGGAGGCGTCCTTGAGGTGACCGGCCGGGAGCCCGATGATCTGGCGGCGGGAAACGGGAGCCGGGGCCGTGCGGGTTACTGGGTTGTGTCAGGGTCGTCCCATGTTCCGGTTATCCGGTGCGGGGCAGTGCCGCTGGCTGCATTCATCCCTTCGCCTGTCCCGGCCGTGGCCGGGGGGCATGGGGCGGGTCCGCGTCAGAGGGTCAGGCGGGGTCAATCACAGGAGCGCCCGCGCCGCCAGAGTACGGCGGCGGGGCAGAATGCTTGGCGACCTCGCGCCTGGCCGGGCGGGCCAGCGGCCCGGTCATGCTGCCCTGGCCGGCGCGGCCGCGGGCGGCCCGGCGGGCCGTGACAGGCAGCGGATCTGCCCGTCGCGCATCCCGTAGAAGACCAGGGTGAGCAGCCGGCGGGCGGCGGCGACCTTGGCGATGTTCTTCGCCTCTTTCCCGCGGCGGGCGATGATGGCGTCCTTGACCGAGCCGATCACCGAGTCGCGGGGGAGGCGCTGGATGGCCTCGATCAGCGCCCAGCGCAGCAGCCGCGATCCCTGCTTGGTGACATGCCCGCGGGCGATCTTGGTGTCGGACTCACGGTGCCGCGGGGTGAGCCCGGCCCACGAGCACAGCTGGGCCGCGTTCCGGAACCGGGTGACGTCGCCGATCTCCGCCACGATCACCGCGGCGAGCACCGGGCCGATGCCGGGCAGCTGCTGGATCACCTGGTAGCCGCGGTCACCGGCCAGCAGTGCCGCGATCACCTCGCTGAGCATGGTGATCTCGGTCGTGAGCTCCCCGGCCAGGTGCCGCAGCGAGGTGACCTTCCCGGCATAGGGCTGCGGCAGCCGCAGGCCGTCCAGCCACGCCGACCCGGCCTTGCCGAAAATGTCGGTGCAGGTCACCGTGACGCCGAGCTTGGCCAGCACGCCGTGCACCTGGTCCTTGCAGCTGGTCCGCAGATGCACCAGCTTGTGCCGGTAGCGTGTCAGCTCCCGCAGCTCCCGTACCTCGTGCGGGGCGATCCACGCCTCGGGCAGCCGCCCCATCCGCAGCAGGTCAGCCAGGTCCGCTGAGTCACGCTCGTCGTTCTTGACCCGGCGGTAGCTGAACGCCTTGACGCCCAGCGGGTGCGCCAGGTGCACCTCGGCGCCCGCTTCGGCGAGAGTGTCCGCCGCCCAGTACCACCCGTACGTTGCCTCCAGGACCACCTGCGGGGCCTTCCCGGCCCGGGCGATCTCCCGGCGCAGCTCCTGCGGGCTGTTGGTGATCTTCGCGGTGCCGAGGCGCCGACCGTCCTCGGTCATCCGCACCAGCACGCTGCGGCGGCGGTGCAGGTCCATGCCCACGACCTGCCGGCCGTCATACGATGTCTCCATTGGGGCCTCCCTTTGCCTGGTGGAGACGGACGCTTTGCACCTTCCAGCATCCGCCATGGAGCGGGAGGCTCCGCTCCTTCATCGCATCACCTCGTTCGCGCTCTGTGACGCGTGCCGATTGTCGTCAGGTAGTTGCTGCGACTGGCGGGTGCCATGGCGTGCCGGTCATGACGATGCGCAGGACGTCCATGACGTTGCAGCCGTGCTTGCGGGCGGTGTCGATGTAGCTGCGGATGTCCAGCCGGTCCTGGGTGGCGTCCTCGCTGGTGAGCCGGCCGGAGATTTTCTGCTGGGTCTTGACGGGGCGCACGGCGCGCTCGCTGATGTTGTTCGTCGGCCAGATCCTGGTGTCGGAGCAGAACCGGGTCACGTCAGGGCGCCGGTCACGGCAGAATTCCAGCAGGTCCCGGCCCGGGTGCTGGGCGGTGGAGTTCCTCGGCCCCGGGATGCGCGGCACGTCGGACAGGCCGGCCAGCACGGCGTGACGGAACTCGCGCAGCAGCGGGTCCCGGATGCCCGGCGGGATCTGCACCTGGCCGGCGTCGCGGGCGGCATGCCAGCTGCGGATCAGCCCGCGCAGCGCCCGCTGCGCCTGCACCGGCCAGATGGCGCCCGGGTAGCACTCGGCCGCGTCCTGGAAGTCCCTGATTAAGTGAGCCAGGCAGGCCTGGTTCCCGGCGATGTGCTCCCAGCCGGCGTGGAAGTAATTCGCGTACCGGTCGGACACCACCACGCCGCTGAACGCGGGCAGGATCCCGAAGTCGCGGAAGGACTCCAGGGTCCGCCGCCCGAGGAAGAACACCGAGTACAGCTCGGTGACGGCCGCCAGCACATATCTCTTCTGCCCGGCGGGGCCGCACCGCAGCGTGGTCTCGTCGAACCCGGCCACATACGCGGCGGTGATCAGCGCCCTGATCAGCCTCACCACATCCGCGATCACGGAGGCCGCCCTGGCCAGGCAAGAGTGCACGAAACCCGCCGAGACCCGCGCGCCGGTCACGTCCGCGATCAGCTGCGCCGACCGCTCGACGGGCACGTGCTGGAACACCACCAGGTACACCGCCAGCGCGCGCAGGTGCGGGCCGATGCTCACCGCTGAGTCCGGCACGCCTTCCGGGCGGGCCGCCACATGCACCGTCCCGCAGCGGCACCGGGCCTGATGCAGATCATGCTGGACGCGGCGGGCTGTCACCAGCGGCACCTCCAGCTGCTGCAAAGACCGGGCCACGCCCAGGTCAGCGCTCCGGCCAGGTCCGCCCCGCACCCGCACACGCCAGCAGGGCAGTGATCGATCACCTCATCAGGCTCGGCCCATGCCATCGACACGCCAGGCGCCCCGGCTGCTTCCCCCGCCCGCGCTTACTGGCGCTGCCCCGCCGGTCCCGCCTCGGCGGCGCCCTCCCCGGCAGGTCATCAGCCGATGGCGGCATCGAGGAGTTACCGCTGTTACGACCCAGCCGGCGCCTCAGGTCCGCGACCTCAGCCCGCAGCTCCTCAACCGCCCGGCCCAGCTCACCCAGCACCCGCCCCTGCTCCGCGATCACCTGATCCCGGGCAGCGCACCCCGCGCACCCGGCACCAGACGGCAGCAGATCGGTCACAAGCCACCATGATCAGGACATCCGGACCGTGATCAAGTCGACACGCCCGGCCGACACAGGAAAGATCGCCTGCCCCGGACATGCCCACGTCCATTACGCACAGCGCGCGACGTGAATTCTTACCTCCACAGGTCAAGACAATAATTCGAAATCTTACCCGAGAATTTCCGAGCTGTAACAGCAGCAAAGTACAGCAGCGCGGGCGGGTCAGCAGCCGCACGTCAGTTCGGATCCGGCTCCCGCGCGGGAGTGCCACGTCGGCTCGTACTGCTGGCACATGAGACTTATAAGCCGTCGGACCAGCCGAAACGCGATGACCCTCTTGAACGCGGCGTCAAGCGGTCCGCGTAATGGCTGCTACGGCGACGTGAGGCAGCTGGCCGATTTTGGGCGTGTGCTTGCCGGCTGTGCAGAAGGTCACGCCTGCGGCCTGCCAGCTCGCTGGCTGCGAGGCGCCAGTGTTCTGCGGACTGTGCACGGACTCCGGCCAATCCGCGCTCCGGCCAGGCGATGGTGCGGCCAGCAATAAGCGGGTGATGGAGTACGAACGACCCGCTGAGATGGCTTCGTGATCGTGTTCCATGGGCGCACTAGAAATGGCGTGGGCGGATTTTTCCGGCATTAGCGACCGAGGATCTCTAAGTGCACCGGGCATGCCGCGTTGTAGTGCTTCAAGGTCAGCTTTCCTTGGGAATACGCCCATGAGCATGTACAGGAATTAGGTACGTGGTCGGAAGTTATGACCTCGGCAGGCACGCCGCTACGCCGCTCGGCGCGACCCGGCTGGTACGGCAGCGGCTGTCCAACGAGGGCAAGAGCAGGCCCCTCGGTCCTGGCTTCCTGGACAGCTCCGTCAGCTAGCGCCAGCCACTCCCGTGGCCTGGCATCTGAAGAGGACCGGGCTGGTACGTGTCGCTTGAAGCGCACCCTGGCTCCGGGGATTTTGTCACTCGCCCGGCTGTCCATGTCATTCAGGATATCCGCTGAGCGGCAGGGGTGATTCCCGTGGCCCGTGGCCAGTGGTTCCTGATGCCTGGTAGTCCAGGTTCTCCGGCTTGAAGATCCGCAGCCTTCAGTGCCTGCGACTAATGATCATCGTCGTGAGCCGACGGCGAGGCCGAGTGTGCCGACCTGATCAGAAAGCATTATCTGAACTACCAGTCCGGGATATCGCCACGCCAGATCGCCCAGATCTGAGCTCACCGGTGAGTCGCGCCCGACGCGTCAGCTCACCAGCGGGGATGCCGTCCTCGGGGCACGTACCGCATGCAGTGCGCCCACATGGCCATCGACACCAGCCAGGGAACACGCTTCGAGCCGGGTGTCGAGCCGTGCCGGGTCGTACGATGCGGCATCTGATGCTCGAACTCGTTGTCGACCTCGATGGCGAAGGTCACCAGTGCATGTGAAATAAGGGCCGATAGCGGTAGTCGTCCACTTGCGGGTAGAGCCTCGGCCATGTCCGCCATCTTTCCATCAGGGGACGACGGCCAGTAGTACTTTGTTAGGTATGACAATGCTTCTTCCGCGGTTACGCGGTTCCTCCTCGTACTGTCGTGCCGGGATGACTCCTGAGGAGATTGCGGAGGTG
>Ga0208219_1000765_pt1 | contig 11327 bp, 10 predicted proteins | sample NGESurshal072012_7_FD_184469 | JGI IMG/M metagenome (GOLD analysis project Ga0208219, IMG submission 184469) | Arctic peat soil microbial communities from Barrow, Alaska - NGEE Surface sample 53-2 shallow-072012 (SPAdes) | ecosystem: Environmental > Terrestrial > Soil > Wetlands > Peat ...
GTCGTGGAACGCCGGATGGTTCGGCGAGTCGGGGAAGTGCTGAGTCTCGAGAGCGATGCAGTCGCCTCGCCGGTACGGGCGGCCGCCCGTACCGACGAGCAAGCCGTCGAGGGACGTGCCGGTGTAGAGCTGTAACCCCGGCTCGGTGGTCAGCACATCGAGTGTCGGTCCACTCGCGGGCTCCAGCACCCGCGCTGCGAGCACGAGCGACTCGTCACGTCGATCGACCACGACGTTGTGGTCGTGTCTTGCCGAACGGGCGCCGCCGGATGGAAGTGGTCACCGGCGGACGTCTCCCTCGCCATGCAGCAGTCGATAGGGGAGACTTCGCCCATGGCGACGACCACGCCGGGCGTCGGACGTTCCACCCGCCGCGATCCGAGCGACGCCGAGTCGTTCTGCCTCGATGTCGGCTCGAGCGCGTTCTTCGCCTCCGGCACACCGGTCGCGGTCGCGCGCGCCCCGGGCCGGCTCGACGTACTCGGCGGGATCTCCGACTACTCCGGCGGGCTCGTGCTCGAGCTGCCGCTGCGCGTCGCAGCGCTCGCCGCCGCGCAGCCGACCGAGGACGGGCGCGTGGTCGCCGTCAGCGGCGGACGGCGCATCGCAACCGACGCGGACGCGCTCGCGCATGCCTCGCTCGACGAGCTCGCGGCGACCTTCACCGGCCGGGACGCGTGGGGTGCGTACGTACTCGGCCCCATTGCGCTCCTCGTCCGCGAGCAGGGCTTGCCGCTCGCTGGCCTGCGCGTACTCATCTCCTCGTCGATCCCCGAGGCGAAGGGGCTCGGCTCGTCGGCAGCGGTCGAGGTCGCTGTCCTCCGTGCGGTCGCGGCCTCCCTCGGTGCGGCACACGGATCGCGCGAGCTCGCGCTGCTCGCGCAGCGCGCCGAGCAGATCTTCGCCGGCGCTCCGTGCGGCGCCATGGACCAGATGGCGGTCATGCACGGCGAAGAAGGAGAACTGCTTGCGCTCCTCTGCCGTCCGGCCGAGATCGTCGCATCCGTGCCGCTTCCGCGCACCCTCGCCGCGTGGGCGATCGACTCGGGGCTGCCGCACGCGGTCTCCGGCGACGCCTATCGCCGTGTTCGGTGCGCTGCGTTCATGGGGTACGCATTGCTCGAGTGCGCGGCCGGCCATCTCGCGGAGCTCGAGCGCGACGATGTGAACGTACGGTTGCTGCCGCAGCGCATGCTCGGCGCCGACTTCCTCCGGCTGCGCGAGGGCATCACCGATCCGGTGAGCGCGGTCGAGCCTGCGGTCGAGTACCGCGTACGCGCTGCGACGCTCTTCCCGCTCGAAGAGCACGCGCGGGCGCGCGAGTTCCTCGCTCTCCTCGACGAGGCGCCGGACGACGACGCCTTCCGCCGGATCGGTGAGCTCATGTACGAGTCGCACGCCGGTTACTCCCGGTGCGGCCTCGACGTGCCGCGAACGGACGAGATCGTCGAGGCGGTGCGTGAGGCCAGCATGCGAGAAGGGCTGTTCGGCGCGCGCATCAGCGGCGGCGGCGGCGGCGGGGCCGTCGTCGTCCTCGGGCGCCCGGAGGCGGAGCCGCGCGTGCGCGCGATCGCCGAGTCCCTCGGCGCAGGTCTCGTCGGCGGGTCGTCGCCGGGAGCCGCACGCTTCGGCATCCGCGTCGTGCACGGCCGAACGCGCGCGGTCTAACCCACGACGCGAACGTCGCAGTCGCGTTCCCGCAGAGCCTCGACCACTGCCGGATCGGCCGACCGGCCGGTGATCACCAAGTCGACGTCCGCGATGCTGCACAGCCGTGCCACCTCGACGCGGCCAAGCTTGCTCCCATCCGCGAGCACGACCTTGCGCGTCGCAACGGCCAACATTCGTTGTTTCACCGCGGCCTCGGGCAGGTTGATGTTCGTGACGCCGCCGACCGGATCGACGCCGTTGCAGCCGAGCAACACCGTCTTGGCCGAGATCTGGTCGAGGATGAGCGTCGCGAGCGGATCGACGAGCGAATGCTGCAACGGCCGCAACGTTCCGCCCAGCACCACGACGGTGATGCGCGGCGTCGCCGGCTCGAGCTCGAGCGCAGTCTTCAGACCGTTCGTGAAGACGACCACGTCGCTGAGCTCCGCCCGTGCCGCGATCGCGCGAGCTGCTGCCGCCGCCGTCGTCCCGACGTCGAGGAGCACCGTCTCGCCGTCCTCGAGCAATGCGGCTGCGGCCTGGGCGATCGCCACCTTCTCCGCCGCGAAGCTCGAGATGCTGTCCTCGAACGGCTGCTCCAGGCGCGGAATCAACCGTGGGATGGCGCCACCGCGGACGCGGTGCACCTTGCCCCCGGCGGCGAGGGAGTCCAGGTCCCCGCGCACCGTCACCGCCGAGACACCGAAACGGCTGCTCAGTTCGTCGACGCGCACGAACTCGCGCTCCTGGATCTCCGCGAGCATGCGCTCGCGCCGCAGCGAGGCGGGGATCGGCGGCTCTGTCGCCTCGGAGCTCACGAGAGCATCGCCGCATCCGGTTCGGTGACCGCGAAGAGCGCGTCGAGCTCCATCGGCTCGGCAAGAACGTCGAGGCCGGAGAGTCGCCGCGCCGCGTCCTCCGGCGCAACGTCGTTGAGGAAGAGTCCGAGCCCCGTCTCCACGCTTGCACGGATCTTCGTCACTCCGGGCGCGCGATGCAGCGGGTACAGCTCGAACGCGAGATGCCAGTCGGGCTGGTCCCGCGGCGCCTCCTGCGCGACCATCATGTACGGCAGCTGGAAGTCGAAGAGCGCGTCGTACCGGCGCGCGACGTCGCGCAGGGCGACGGCGAGGTCGCGCTGCTCCTCGGGGACGACGTCGGCCAACCGCCCCAGCCCGTGCCGGCGCGCCCGGACCGTCACCTCGAAGGGCCACCTCGCCGCGAAGGGGACGGCAACGACGAAGCTCTCATTCGCGGAGACGACGCGGTCGGAGCGGTCGCCGGCTCGCGTCACGTCGCACGAGAGGCAGCGTCCTTCCCGTCGGCGGTGGCGACAGTGGGCCTCCGACTTCGCCGCCGTGACCGGCGGGACGTGGTCGAGCGCATAGATCTGCCCGTGCGGGTGCGCGATGGTGGCGCCGACCTCGGCGCCCCGATTCTCGAAGGCGCAGACGTATTGATGCGCGGGATCCGCCCAGAGCTCCCTTCCGCGATCGATCCAGATCGCGATGACCCGCGCGAGCTCGGTCGGCGACAGCTCGCCGAACGAGGCGTCGTGTCGGTCTGTATAGAGAACGACCTCGCAGCGCCCCTGCGCCGGTCCGGTCGGGCCGTCGAGGCGCGGCGCCGGCGGCGGCTCGGGACGGAACGAGGGAAACCGGTTGTCGAAGACGGCAGCGTCGTACGAAAAAGGAACCTCGATTCCGCCCGGACAAAACGGGCACCACTCGGGGCCTGCGCTCTCCGCCGGCGAGTCGAGCGGCCGCGTGTTCCGCGCCGGCGCGATCCCGACCCACGCCTCGGTGAACACGTCGAAGCGCTTGTGGATCTCGGCGCCGTCGCGGGCCGCGCCCGGCCCATCGTCGTCGAGGGAGCCGCGCAGCTCCCCGTACACGAGCAGCCGTCTCCCGTCGGAATGGACGAGCACGTGCCTTGGTAGCGACCTCATGGCTTCGAAATCAGGCATAGCATCATCGGATCCGACGATAATGGAAAGGCTCGGAAAGCGCACATGAACACGAGAAAGCTCGGGAAAACGGGGTACGAGGTCTCCGAGATCGGCTTCGGAGCCTGGGGCATCGGCGCCGACTGGGGCGCCGTCGACGACCGCGAGTCGCTGGCGGCACTACACGCCGCGGTGGACGCGGGCGTGACCTTCATCGACACCGCCGACGTGTACGGCGATGGCCGCTCCGAGCGCCTCGTCGGCCGGCTCCTGCGCGAGCGGACGGAGCCGCTCGTCGTGGCGACGAAGTTTGGGCGGCGCGTGCAGCTCGACCTCTCCCTGTACACATACGACAACTTCCGCAGCTGGATCGAGCGCTCGCGCGAGAACCTCGGACTCGAGACCGTCGATCTCGTGCAGCTCCACTGCCTCCCGTGGGAGACGTACTACACGCCGACGGTGTTCGACGCCTGTGACCGTCTCGTCGACGAGGGCTTCGTGCGCGCGTACGGGGTCAGCGTCGAGAAGGTGGAGGAGGCGCTGAAGGCGATCGAGTACCCGGGCGTCGCCACCGTCCAGATCATCTTCAACATGTTCCGGCAGCGGCCCGCCGAGCTGTTCTTCCGGCAGGCGGTGGAGCGCGACGTGGGCGTGATCGTGCGCGTCCCGCTCGCGTCCGGCCTGCTGACGGGGAAGTTCGGGCACGACACGCGCTTCGCCGGCGACGACCACCGGGCGTACAACCGCCACGGCGAGAGCTTCGACGTCGGCGAGACCTTCTCGGGCGTGGATTTCGAGACCGGGCTCAAGGCCGTGGAGGAGCTTCGTCCGCTCGTGCCCGAGGAGGCGACGCTCGCACAGCTCGCCCTGCGCTGGATCCTCGGCTTCGACGCCGTCTCGACGACGATCCCGGGAGCGAAGACGCCGGAGCAGGCGCGCGCGAACGCCGCCGCGGCCGAGCTGCCGCCTCTGCCGCCGGCGGCGCACAACGCGATCGCGGATGTCTATCGGCGGCACATCGCACCGCAGGTGCACCAACGCTGGTAGGCGGCTCACCGGCGAAATCAGTGTGCTCCCGGATGACGTGGAGCAGCCGAGTGCCAGGCTCGTGGGGCCTCGGAAACGAAGGTTGTGAAATCTATCGAGAGTTGTTATATACGAATATCGATCTGGCGATTTGGAAAGTCGGAGGTCAAGAGAAGGAGGAAGGATGGCAGCAGACGGACACGACGAGGTCGGCAAGGAACAACGGGAGCTCTCACGGCGACGCTTCCTGCGCCACGCCGGCGTAGCGGCTGCAGCTGTACCGGTCTACGGTGGCCTGGCCGAGATTCTGGGTACGCAGGGCGCGAGCGCGGCGACCTACAAGCGCAACGACGACAACGCGTTCTTCGCGAGCCACCCGAAGTACAAGTTCGTGATGGTCAACCACGTGACGACGAACTCGTTCTTCACGGCGACGATCTACGGAATTCAGGATGCCTGCAACCTGACGGGCTGCTCGTATCAGTGGACCGGCTCGGCGAGTTCCGTCGTCTCCCAGATGGTGGCGGCGTTCAACACTGCGATCGCCGGCAAGGTGAACGGCATCGGGTGCTGCCTGATCGACAACACCGCCTTCAACGCCCCCGTCGACAGTGCATTGAGCCACGGCATCCCGGTGCTCGCGTACAACGCCGACGTCTCGGCGGGAACCCCGAACAACCGCCTGGCGTACGTGGGCCAGAACAACCTGACTGCTGGAGCGGCGGTCGCGCAGCAGATCCTCAAGGCCGGGGTCAAGAAGGGCGATCTCGTCGGCGGAATCATCGCGACTCCGGGTACGGGGAACATCCAGCCCCGCATCGACGGCGCGAAGCCGGTCCTGACGAAGGCGGGCGTCCACTTCGTCGAGGTCGGGACCTCGGCGACTGAGGGTGCGCCGGAGTACAACAAGATCTCCGCGTGGTACGCCGGCCACAAGGACGTGAAGTTCATGTTCGGCGTGGACAGCGGAGACAGCGACGCCATTGCGACGTTCATCCAGAAGAACAAGCTGAAAGGGAAGGTCGGCGGGGCAGGTTGGGACGTCGGGACGCCGGTCGTGCAGGGCATCAACGCCGGCAACCTCACGTTCACGATCGACCAGCAGGCCTACCTGCAGGGCTTCGACACGATCATGCAGATGTACCTGTTCAACGTCTCGGGCGGGCTGATGAAGCCGACCAACACGGACACGGGACTCGGCATCGTCGTCAAGGGGACCGTCGCGCCGTACCTGGCGCAGAACAGGTTCGAAGGGACGAACGCGAAGCAGAAGACCCTGACGCCGCCTGCCTCGATCCCGCACTAGTCGTCGCGAGCGTGCATTCGGGCGCTCCATCCGATATCGCTGCCCCGGTGGCCAGACCGCCGGGGCAGCAGCGTGAAGCCGCGTCGATCTTGCGTCGCGTCCTTCGCCTCTTCCTCTACCAGCGCGAGCTGACGCCGATCCTGATCACGGTCGGGCTGTTCGCGTACTTCACGATCAGGGCCGGGTCGACGTTCACCGGCTCCCTCAGCCTCAGCTCAGCCTCCGGCTACGCGGGGCCGATCGGCGCGATTGCAGTCGGCGAGGTGCTGCTGCTCGTGCTCGCCGAGATCGACCTGTCGGCCGGCCAGGTGTTCCTGTTTGCCCCATGGGTCATGTACTGGATGCACAACCTCGGATTGCCGATCGCGCTCTCCATCCTGATCGCGCTCGCCGTGTGCGGCGGCGTCGGGGCGGTCAACGGGCTGATCACTGTGCGCCTGAACGTTCCGTCCTTCGTCACGACGTTGGCGATGAACTTCGTCCTCTTCGGGCTCGTGCTCATCTACTCGAGTGACGCCGAGGCGTCGCCGATCCCGTTGTCGTCGTCGAACGGGTCGCCGGGCTTCTCGAGCCAGTTCATGGGATCCTGGCTGTGGTCGGAGATCCTCTGGGTGCTCGTGATCACCATCCTTGGGACCGTGCTGCTTAGACGCACGCGGTTCGGCGTCCGGATCATCGCCACCGGCGGGAACCTGCTCGGTGCAGCCGAGGCGGGCGTGCCGGTGCGGCGGGTGAAAGTGTGGTGCTTCGTGCTCTGCTCCTTCCTCGCCGGCCTCGTCGGCATCGTCGACGCGGTGAAATACGGGAGCCTCGACCCCGGGAACTTCGGCGTCGACTACATCCTGTACGCGGTCGGCGCCTGCGTGATCGGCGGCACCGCGCTGACGGGCGGGCGTGGGACGGTGATCGGAGCCTTCATCGGCGCGATCCTCATCGGCATTCTCGAGGACGGGCTCACGCTGATCGGGGTCAGCACGAACGACTTCTACGTCTGGGTCGGCGTGGTGATCATCTTCGCGATGGCGCTCAACGCACAGTTCGACCGGCTGATCGCCCGCTCGAGGGGGACATGAGCGTCCAGCCCACGCAGCCGACGCCGCCTGCGCTCGAGGTGCGCGGCGTGACCAAGCGCTTCGGTGCACTCGTCGTCCTCCGCGGCATCGACCTCGTCCTGCGCCAGGGCGAGGTGCTCGGGCTCGTCGGCGACAACGGAGCCGGAAAGAGCACGCTTGTCAAGATCCTGAGCGGCTTCCACCAACAAGACGAAGGCGACGTCATCGTCGGCGGCGAGCGCGTCCGCTTCCACTCGGTCAGGGCCGCCCGCGCACACGGGATCGAGACCGTCTACCAGGATCTTGCGCTGATCCCGCAGCTCCCGGTGTACCTCAATTTGTTCCTCGGCCACGAGGTGACGAAGCTCGGCCCCCTTCGCTTCCTCGACAAGAGCAGCATGCGCAAGCTCTCGCGGCAGTACCTCGACGAGATCAACGTGCGCGTTCCGAGCATCGACGCCGAAGCCGAGCAGCTCTCGGGTGGTCAGAGGCAGGCGGTCGCAGTCGCCCGATCCGTGCGTGCAGCGCCGAAGATCCTGCTGCTCGACGAGCCGCTCGCCGCCATGGGCGCACGTGAGTCGAAGCTCATCATCAACCTCGTAAAGGATCTCGCTTCGAGCGGCAGGGTCTCGATCATCGTCATCGACCACAACTACGCCCATCTCTTCGAGCTCTGCGACCGCATCAACGTCATGCAGGGCGGTCGCATCACCCTCGACCAGCAGGTGCATGAGACGTCGCTCGAGAACCTCACCGAGCTGATGATCTCGAGCTACCGCAGTCAGCTCGAGGAGATCTCGAGCGATGGCGCCTGAAGTGCTCAGACACCTCGAGGTCTGGCTCGTCACCGGGAGCCAGGAGATGTACGGACCTGCGACGCTGCGGCAGGTCGAGGCGCATGCACGTGAGGTCGCCGCCGGCCTCGACGCGCAGCCGGAGATGCCGGTGCGCGTCGTGCACAAGGAGGTCGCAACGAGCGCCGGCTCGATTCGCCGCGTCGCGCTCGACGCGAACGCGGTAGACGCATGCGTCGGCGTGATCACATGGATGCACACGTTCTCGCCCGCGAAGATGTGGATCGCCGGCCTGAGTGCGCTGCAGAAGCCGCTGCTTCATCTCCACACGCAGTTCAACCGTGAGCTGCCGTGGTCGGAGATCGACATGGACTTCATGAACCTGAACCAGTCGGCGCACGGCGACCGCGAGTTCGGGTTCATGGCGACGCGGATGGGTCTGCGCCGAAAGACGGTCGTGGGGCACTGGAGCGACCCGACGGTCGCGCGCCGCGTCGGCGCGTGGGCGCGCGCGGCCTGCGGCTGGCACGAGTTGCAGCGGCTCGAGGTCGCGCGCTTCGGCGACAACATGCGCCAGGTTGCGGTCACCGAGGGCGACAAGGTCGAGGCGCAGCTGCGGCTGGGGGTCTCGGTGAACGGCTACGGCGTCGACGATCTCGCCCGAGCCGTGCGCGAGGTCGCCGACGCGGAGGTGGACGCGTTGACCCGCGATTACGAGGAGCGATACGACCTCGTCCCGGCGTTGCGCGACGGCGGCGAGCGGCGCGCGTCGCTGCGCGACGCGGCCCGGATCGAGGCGGGCCTCCGCTCCTTCCTCGACGCGGGCGGATTCAAGGCCTTCACGGACACGTTCGAGGATCTCGCGGACCTCCCGCAGCTGCCGGGGATCGGCGTCCAAAGGCTGATGGCGGACGGCTACGGGTTCGGCGCCGAGGGAGACTGGAAGACTGCCGCGCTCGTGCGCGCGGTGAAGGTCATGGGCGCCGGGATCGACGGCGGCAGCTCGTTCATGGAGGACTACACGTACGACTTCACGCCGGGCGACGGGCGCGTGCTCGGTGCGCACATGCTCGAGGTGTGCCCGTCGATCGCCGGCGGGCGGCCGTCGTGCGAGATCCACCCGCTCTCGATCGGCGGCCGTGGCGACCCCGTGCGACTCGTCTTCACCGCGCGCTCCGGGCCCGCCGTGAATATCGCGCTCGTCGACCTCGGCGACCGCTTCCGGCTGCTCGTGAACGAGGTCGAGCTGGTGCCTCCTGACGAGCCGCTGCCGAAGCTCCCCGTCGCGCGGGCGCTGTGGCGGCCGCGACCGGACCTCCCGACGGCCGCCGAGGCGTGGCTCGTCGCCGGCGGTCCGCACCACACCGTGCTCAGCGGCCAGCTCGACACGGAGATCGTCGAAGACTTTGCGGAGATCGCCGGGATCGAGCTCGTCGTCATCGACGCTGAGACGCGTATGCGCGACTTCACGCGCGAGCTGCGCTGGAACCAGGCGTACTACCGGCTCGCGCAGGGCCTCTAGATGTTCGAGGAGCTCCGCGGGCGCGTTGTCGCTGCGAACCTCGCCCTCGTCGACGCCGGCCTCGTCGTCCTCACGTTCGGGAACGCGAGCGCCGCGGACCGCGAGGCGGGCGTGATGGCGATCAAGCCGAGCGGCGTCGCGTACGACGCGCTCCGGCCTGACGACGTGCCGGTCGTCGACCTCGCGAGCGGCGCGGTCGTTTCCGGCAAGCAGCGACCGTCCTCCGACACGCCGACGCACCTCGCCCTCTACCGCGCATTCGCGGAGGTCGGCGGCGTCGTGCACACGCACTCGCCGTTCGCGACCGCGTGGGCGCAGGCGCAGCGCGAGCTGCCGTGCCTTGGCACAACGCACGCGGATCACTTCCACGGGCCGGTGCCGGCGACGCGACAGCTGACCGCTGCGGAGATCGAGGGCGACTATGAGGACCGGACGGGGGCGGTGATCGTGGAGGCGTTCGCGGAACGCGGGCTCGATCCGCTCGAGCTGCCGGCTGCACTCGTCGCGTCGCATGGGCCGTTCGTCTGGGGCGCCGACGTCGAACATGCGGTCGAGAACGCGGTCGCTCTCGAGGCGGTGGCGGCGAGCGCGTACCGTTCCCTCCAGCTCGCTGCCGGGCTGGCGGGCATCCCGGCGGAGCTGCTCGAGAAGCACTTCGCCCGCAAGCACGGCGACGACGCCTATTACGGGCAGCCGATGTGAAGTCGTTGCGCCTGCATGCCGTCGGCGAGCTGCGGCTGCACGAGGAGCCGGACCCGGAACCGCAGCCGGGGGAGGTGCTCGTGCGCATCCGCGGTGTCGGGCTCTGTGGCTCCGACCGGCACTGGTTCCTCGAGGGCGGGATCGGCGACGCGGTGCTGCGCGAGCCGCTCGTCCTCGGCCACGAGTTCGCCGGCGTCGTCGTGGAGGGGCCGCGCGCGGGCGAGCGCGTCGTGCTCGACCCGGCGGTGCCGTGCGGACGGTGCCCGCTCTGTCTCGCGGGGCAGGAGCACCTGTGCACCCACATGCGCTTCGCGGGGCATGGGTCGACCGACGGCGGGCTGCGGACGCTCGTCGCATGGCCCGACCATCTCGTCCACGCACTCCCGGACGCGGTCGCGGACGAGGCGGCGCCGCTGCTCGAGCCGCTCGGGGTCGCGCTGCACGCGATCGAGCTCGGCGGTGCAGCTGCAGGCTCTACGGCCGCCGTGATCGGATGCGGGCCGCTCGGGCTGCTGCTCGTGCAGGCGCTACGGGCCGCAGGCGTGCGCGTGGAGCTGGCGGCCGATCCCCTTGCGCACCGGGCCGCGGCTGCTCGGGAGCTCGGCGCGCGCAGCTCGGAGCCGGCCGAGGTCGACGTCGCGTACGAGGCGGCCGGCGAGGATGAGGCGCTCGACGCGGCGATCGCTGCGGCGAGACCGGGCGGGCGCGTCGTGCTCGTCGGGATCCCCGACGGCGACCGGTCGTCGTTCCACGCAGCCGCGGCCCGTCGCAAGGAGCTGGCGCTTGCCTTCTGCCGGCGGATGCGTGCGAGCGACCTGCCCCGCGCGATCCGGCTCGCCGAGAGCGGCGGCCTCGAGCTCGGCGCTCTCGTCAGCGCGCGGTACGGGCTCGCAGAGGGTCCGCAGGCGTTCCGCGACCTCGTCGACCGGCGCGGTCTGAAGGTCGTCGTCGAGCCGGCGCGGTGACGCTCGCGCTCGGCATCGACTTCGGCACCGAGTCGGCGCGTGCCGTCCTCGTCGACTGCGCGGACGGGAGCGAGGTCGGCGCGAGCGTCGAGGCGTACGAGCACGGAGTGATAGATGCGCGGCTCCCCGCTCCGGACGAGGACGTCGAGCTCGAGCCGGACTGGGCGTTGCAAGATCCGCGCGACTATGTCCGCAGCCTCCAGGCCGCAGTGCGCCGCCTGCTCGCCGATACCGGCGTCTCGCCGGACGAGGTGGCCGGGATCGGGATCGACTTCACCTCCTGCACGATGCTGCCAACGCTCGCCGACGGGACGCCGCTCTGCGAGCTCGACGATCTTCGCCGCGAGCCGCACGCGTGGGTGAAG
>Ga0208219_1000766_pt1 | contig 11325 bp, 10 predicted proteins | sample NGESurshal072012_7_FD_184469 | JGI IMG/M metagenome (GOLD analysis project Ga0208219, IMG submission 184469) | Arctic peat soil microbial communities from Barrow, Alaska - NGEE Surface sample 53-2 shallow-072012 (SPAdes) | ecosystem: Environmental > Terrestrial > Soil > Wetlands > Peat ...
GTGCCCGCTGTCGGTTGACGAGGTGCTGGCCACGATCGACCGGATGGCCCGGGAGGCCGCTGGGGTGCCCCTCGTCCTCTACAACCCGCCGCACGCCAAGACGCGGCTGACCCCGGCCATGTTCGGCCGCCTCGCGGCCGAGTTCCCCCCGCTCATCGGGGTCAAGGTGGCCGGGGGGGACGCGGCGTGGTACGGGCAGATGCGCGACCTGGCGGGCGATCTGGCTATCTTCGTGGCCGGTCACCACCTCGCGAGCGGGCTCCGGCAGGGCGCGAGCGGTTCCTACTCCAACGTGGCCTGCATGACTCCCCGCGGAGCGGTCTCCTGGTACCAGGCCATGCGCACCGACCCGGCCGCGGCGCAGGAATCGGAGACCCGGCTGAACGCCTTCCTCGCGGCCCATGTGTTTCCGCTGCAGGCGGCCGGCTACGGCAACGCGGCCCTGGACAAGGCGCTGGCGGCCACCGGCGGCTGGGCACCGATCGGCACCCGGCTCCGCTGGCCCTACCGCCCGGTGCCGGCCCCGGCCGTGGACGCGCTGCGGCAGGCGGCCCGGGACGAGCTGCCGGAGTTCTTCCCCACTGCCCCGTAAGCGGCGGCCGGGCCGGTGCCCTCAGCCAGCCCGCCCGGCCAGCGTGGCCGCGACGGCCGGGCCGGGGGGCAGCAGGCTGAACAGCAGGGCGTTGAGCACGTGATAGAGGTCGGACTTGCCGGGCCAGATCGTGCCGGCGGGCCTGCCGCAGGTGTCCAGCTCGTGCCACCAGCTGCCGCCCTGGCGGTCGATGAAGCACTGGTCGGCCACCCGCCAGAAGGTGGCGTACCAGTCCGCGTACCCGGGCTGCCCGGTCGCCGCCTCGAGATAGCGCGCCGCGCCGATGGCCTCGGCCAGCGGCCAGTGCAGCCGCTGGGACGACACCTCGCGCCCCTGCCAGTCCACGGTGTAGGCGAATCCGCACCGGCTGGCGTCCCAGCCGTCCGCTACCGCGCGGCGGAACAGCTCGGTGGCCGCGGCGAGCAGGCCGGCCGCCTCGCCCGGCACGATCAGCCTGAGCTGCAGGAGCAGGAGGGCCCATTCGAGGCCGTGACCCGGCGTGGCGCCGAAGGGCCGGAACCCGTCGCCCGGCCGGTCGTGGTGGTAGTCGGGCAGCGGCTGCCAGTCCGCGGTGAAGTGCTCGGGGATGCGCCACTGCCGCGCCACGGCGAAACTGACGAGCCGGGCGCTGATGGCCTCGGCCCGGCGCAGGTAGGCCGCCTGCCCGGTCGCGCAGTACGCGGCCAGGAAGGCTTCCACCGCGTGCATGTTGGCGTTGAGGCCGCGGTAGGAATCGGGCTCATGCCAGCCCTCGTCCCAGGAGTCCACGCAGAGGGTGGCTGACTCGTCGTAGAGCCACCGGTCGAAGATCTCGGTCGCTTCCTTGAGCAGGTCCGCGGCGGCCAGGCCGGCCTGCGCCGCGGTCGACGCGGCGAGCAGCACGAACGCGTGGCCGTACGTCTCCTTGCGGGCCACCGTGACCGAACGCGCGTCGCCGCTGAGCTCGGCGAACCAGCCGCCGCAGCCGTCGTCATGAAATATCGTCCGCAGCGCCCGCAGGCCATGCCCGGCGAGTTCGGCGCACCCGGGGCGGCCGAGCATGGCGCCGAGCGTGAAGCCGTAGGTCATCCGCGCGGTCGCGTACAGGTGCTTGGGCCCGGGCTGGCGCTGGCCGGTGATGGTCAGGCCATCGAATCCGCCGTCCTGCCAGTCAGCCGCGGCCGCGCAGAAGTCCAGCAGCCCGCCGAGCTGGGCCCGTATCCAGTCCGGGTGGCCGGGCGGCGCAGTGTTCCGGGGGCCGCCCGGCCCGCCCGGGTCCGTCACGGATGCACCATGGCCTTGAGGCAGAGTGAGTCCCGGGCCACGGCCTCGATCGCCGCGCCGTAGTCGGGCAGCGCGAACCGGTGCGTCACCATGCCCTCGGTCCGCACCCGGCCGCTGCGCAGCAAGGCCAGCGCCCGGTCGAAGCTGAATGCCTGCGAGAAGGAGCCCTTGATGGTCAGCTCGCGGCGGAAGACGTCGTAGGGGCTGATCGCGAGGCTGGCCGCCTCGGGCGTCATCCCATAGACGAACAGCGTTCCCCCGATGCCCAGCAACTGCGCGCAGCCCGCCAGTACCTCCAACGATCCGGTCGCGTCAATCACGACGTCGAAGCCGTCCGGGGCCAGCTCAGCCACCCGGGCGCCGCCGGGGCGCTGGTCCTCCGCCGTCATCAGGACGACCTCGTCCGCCCCGTACGCAGCGGCGAGGTCCAGCTTGAACGGGGTCCGGCCGGCCACTGTCACGCGGCTGGCGCCGCTGCCCCGCAGGAGCTGGGCCAGGATGAGGCCGGTGGGCCCGGTTCCGAAGACGAGTACGTCGCTGCCCGGCCGCAACTGCAGGACGTCCAGGCCGTGGACCACGCATGCGACCGGCTCGGCCAGGGCGGCCGCCTCCGGGTCGAGGTCCCCGGCGGGATGGCATTTGCCCGCCGCTGCGACCACGTACTCTGCGAAGCCGCCCGGATCGGTCACCCCCATGGCCCGCATGCTGGCGCAGAACTGGGGGCGCGCCCGCCGGCACTGGCGGCAGTGCCCGCAGGCGATCATGTTGTCCAGCGCGACCAGGTCCCCTTCGGCCAGGCCCGTGACACCCGGGCCGGTGCCGCTGACCACGCCGGCGATCTCGTGCCCCGGGGTGAGCGGGTAGACGGGGCCGAACTCGCCCGCGTCCAGGTGCACGTCCGTCCCGCAGACCCCGGCCGCGGCCACCCGCAGCAGCACCTCCCCGGCCGCCGGCACCGGGTCAGGGCGGTCCCCGTAACGCCAGCGGCGCGGGGCGTCGTAGACGACGGCCTTCATGCCGCCGCCTCCGCCAGCGCGACCCGGGTCTTGAGCCCCTGGCCGCGCCGGCTCCGCTCCAGGGCTTCCGCCGTGGCCGCCAGGGGCAGCGGCGGCTCATGCAGGAGGCCCACCGGCAGCGTGCCCGCCGCGAGCAGGCGGGCCGCCCGGCCGAAGGTATGCCGGACCGAATTGACGCCGACGATGGTCAGTTCCCGGGCGACGATGTCGAACGGCTCGAAGGGGAACGACCGGCCTGGCCCGCTGATCCCGAGCAGGGCGATCCGCCCGGCCCGGCGCGTGACCGCCAGGCCGTCAGCGACCGCGGCCGGGTTGCCGGTGGCGTCCACGACCACGTCCCAGGTCGCGTCCAGTTCGCGGACCGAGGTGCCGGTCCGGCGGGCCCCGAACGCCTCGCCTGCGGCCAGGCGTCCGGCGGTGCGGTCCACCAGGTCCACCCGGCCGCCCGACATGGCGAGGAGCGCCGAGGCGAGCAGCCCGATCGGGCCTGCTCCCAGGACGAGCACGTCCTGGCCCAGCACGGGCCCGAGACGGTCCACCGCGTGCAGCACGCAGGCCAGGGGCTCGACCAGGCCGGCCTCGCCCAGCCCGAGCGGCTCCGGCAGCGGCTCACAGCGGGCCCCGTTGACCGCGACATAGTCGGCGAGAGCCCCGGGCGCCGTGGTGCCCAGCCCGCCGCCGTCCAGGCACATGTTCGTCCAGCCTGCCCGGCACATCGAGCACGCATCGCAGTAGTCCATCGGGTCGACCGCCACCCGGGTCCCGGCGGCCAGGCCGCGGACCGCCCGGCCGACCTCGACCACCACTCCCCCGAACTCGTGGCCCGGGATGACCGGGTAGCGGACCACCCCGTAGTCGCCGTCCAGGACGTGCACGTCGGTCCCGCAGATGCCGCAGGTGTCCACGGCCACGACCACTTCATGATCGCGCGGCGACGGGTCCGGGACCTCGGTAACGGCCAGGTCACCCGGGCCGCGGACGACCGCGGCCCTCATGTCCAGGCCCCGGCGGACCAGAAGGCCGACGCGGCCAGCGGGTCGGCTCCGGGCGCCAGAGCGGCGATCTCGTCGAGCACCGCCACGGGATCATCCGCGCCGTAGACGAGCGCGCCGGGGATGACCCCGTCGGCGCCCGCCGCGGCCAGCAGCGGGACGGTATGCCGGCGGACCCCGCCGTCGACCACGATCGCCGGGTGGTGCGGTGACCCTTCCCGCAGCCGGACCAGATCGGCGACCCGGGCCGGGGTCGCCGGATCCAGCTGCCGCCCCTTGACCCCGATGGGCGTGCCGAGCAGCAGCAGCCGGGTGGCCAGGCCGAAGAACCCGGCCGCCCCGCCGGTCGGCTCGTCCAGTTCGATGCCCAGCCCCGCCTCGCAGCCGGTGTCCCTGATCTGGCCCAGCACCCCGGCGACGTCGTCGCAGGGACCCGACTGGACGGTGATGATGTCGGCGCCAGCCGCGGCGAAACGGCCGATCCAGTAGCGGGGGTCAGTGACGTTGAGATGAACCTCGATCCGGGCGGCGGTGAACGCCCGCAACGCCTCGACCAGGTCCGGGCCGAACAGCAGTTCGGGCACGTTGTGCCCATCGAAGACATCGATGTGAAAGCCCTCGACGCGATCCTCGACCCGGCGCACGTCCTGGCCGAGCGCGAGCAGATCGGCTGACCAGAGCGAGACGAAGGCTTCCATCGGCCATCTCCTCCGCGGGCGGGAACGCTCGCCCTAGACGCTGCACATCAGTACCATGACACTTGGGCCGACTCCTGTAAACAGTCAACAGGAATCATGTGAGGGAGGTCGCTGGCGTGACCGTGGCCGGCGTAGACCTGGGCGGCAGCAAGATCGCCGGCGTCCTGCTGGACGAATCCGGCACGGTCCGCGGTGAGCTCTGGCAGGAACACCGGATCCAGGGGCCGGACCAGGCGGTGGAGCTGATCGGGGAGGTCGTCGGCGAGCTGATGGCCCGTGAGCCCGCCGCCGCCCGGGTGGCCGGTGAGCCCGCCGCCGCCCGGGTGGCCCGTGAGCCCGCCGGCGGCCGGGTGGCCCGCGGGCAGGCTGCCCCCGGGAACGCCGCCGCGGGGAGCCGCCGTGACCTCCGGTCGGTGGGGCTGGCCGTCGCGGGCTGGCTCAGCCGGGACCGGCAGGACGTCCGCAGCGCCGTCAACCTGGGCATCACCGCCACCCCTCTGGCCCGGCTGGTGCAGGCCAGGCTGAACTGTCCCGTGATCGTGGAGAACGACGGCAACGCGGCCGCCTACGCCGAGTTCACCCGCGGCGCCGGGCAGCAGGCCCGGGTCCTCATGCTGATCACGCTCGGCACCGGGGTAGGCGGGGGGATCGTCAGCTCGGGCACGCTCGTCCAGGGCAGCCACGGCCTGGCCGGCGAACTCGGCCACATTCCTGTCGAGCGGTCCGGCCCCGGCTGCATCTGCGGCGGCCGTGGCTGCCTCGAGCTCTACGCCAGCGGGGCGGCCGTGACCGCGCAGGCCCGGATGCGGGCCGGCCAGCCTGAGGGAGCCGCCCTCCTGGCCCTGGCGGCCGGCCAGCCCGGGCAGATCACCTCCCGGCAGGTCGTGCAGGCGGCCCGGGGCGGTGACGCCTGCGCGGCCGGGATCCTGGCGACCGCCGGGCGCGCCATCGGGCAGGCCGTAGCCCAGGTGATGCCGGTCGTGGACCCCGACCTGGTCGTCCTCACCGGCAGCCTGGCCACGTCAGCCGGGGACCTGATCCTGGCGCCCGCCCGGCAGGAGCTGGCCCGCCAGCACGCGCTCCGGACCGTGCTCGATCCGGTGCCGATCATGCTCAGCCAGACCGGGCCAGGGGCCGCGGCGCTCGGCGCGGCCGAGCTGGCCCGCCGTCATCCCGCCGCACGGGCCCTGGCGCTCGCCCGGCCTCAATTGCCTCGCTGACCCCGGACCTCCGGGCCCAGGCCCCCGACGACGAGGACGTACTCATGACCCAGGACCAGACCGCGCCCGGATCAGCCGCGGACGACGCCGCCGGGCCACCCCTGCCCGGACCAGCACTGCGGCTCGGCCTGATCGGCTGCGGGCGGATCGCCCAGGTGGCCCACCTTCCGGCCATCGCGAAGTCCGCGGATGTGCGGCTCGTCGCGGTCAGTGACCCGAGCACCGTCCTGGCCGACGCGGTCGCCCGGCGCTACGACGTGGCCGGCTACACCCGGACCGGCGACCTGCTGCAGGCCGGCCTGGATGCGGTGCTGATCGCGGTGCCGGACCGCTTCCACCGCGACCTCGGCCTCCGGGCGCTGCAGGCGGGCCTGCACGTGCTCATCGAGAAGCCGGCCGCCGTGACCAGCGCAGAGGCCGGTGAACTGCTGGACATGGCGGAGAAGCTCGGGCGCAAGGTGCAGGTGGGGGCGATGCGCCGGCACGACCCCGGGATCCAGTACGCGCGGGACGCGGTGGACAGCCTGGGCGCGATCGCGAGTGCGACGTTCTGGTACCGGCTGCCGACCGTGCTGCGGGCCAGTACGGAAGCGGCGCTCTTCCCGCCGATCGCCGTCGACCAGTCGGTCCGGTCCGCGGAGGCCCGGTTCAAGGCGGACCGCGAGACCTACCTGCTGCGCACGCACGGGGCCCACGTGTTCGACGCCGTCCGCTACCTGCTGGGCGACGTGAGCCAGGTCCGGGCCGAACTCTCCCGCAGCGGCGCCGACCTGCACTGGCGAGGCTCGATGCGGGCCACGCGGGCCCCGGCGTCGTTCGAGATAAGCGCCAACATCCACGCGAACTACGCCGAGGGGGCCGAGGTATTCGGCGAGCGCGGCGCGGTCAGCATCCGGTCCTACTTCCCGTTCTACCGGCAGGCCAGCAGCGTCCGGGTGTTCCGCGAACAGTCCCTGGAGTGGACGGCGCCGGATTACGGCGCGGTCGACCCCTACCAGCGCCAACTGGAAGCGTTCGCGCAGGCCGTGCGCCGCGATGAGCCCACCGACCCGGACGCCCGGGACGGCCTCGAAGCCCTCCGGCTGATCGAGGCGACGGCGGCCAGTGTGCAGGCCGACGGCACGCCGGTCGGGCTATGAACGCCGACCTGGGTATCTTCGCCCGGACCTTCCCCCGGGACACCGCCACGCAGGTGGCGCAGGCGGTGAGCCAGGCCGGCTACGGCCTCGTCCAGCTCAACCTCAGCAGCTTCGGCCTGCCCACGATCCCGGCGGGCCAGGCACTGGCCGGCCTCGACCTGGCGGGCATCCGCCGCACCTTCGCCGGCCACGGGATCGGCATCTGGGGCGTGTCGCTGACCTACAACATGATCGATCCGGACCCGGGGCGGCGAGACCGGGCCACCGCCCGGGCCAGGGCGTTCCTGGAGCGGATCCCCGAACTCGGGGCGCAGTTCGCCACCGTGTGCACCGGGACCCGCGACGCCTGCGACATGTGGCGGGGGCACCCGGGGAACGCCGACCCGAGCGCGTGGGACGACCTGCGCGCGACCCTGGCCGAGCTCCTGCCCGCGGCCCGGGCGGCGGGCGTCCGGCTGGGGATTGAGCCGGAGATGGCCAACGTGGTGTCCAGCGCGGCGGCGGCCCGGCGGCTGCTCCGCGAGCTGGGCGGCGACTCGGCGCTGGTCGGGATCGTCCTGGATCCGGCGAATCTCGTGGACCCGTCCACGGCCCCCGGGCAGCAGCGCATCCTGGCCGACGCCTTCGGCAGCCTCGCGCAGGACATCGTCTGCCTGCACGCCAAGGACGTCGCCGGGCAGCCTGGCTCCGGCTACGCGGCGGCCGGAACCGGGCTGCTCGACTACGAGCTGATCGCCGGCCTGCGGGCGGCACTCCCCCGCCCCGTCCCGGTGATCGTGCAGGACGCCAGCGAGGAGGACAGCATCCGGGTGCGGGACATGCTCAGCGGGCTGCTGCACCGCCATCCCTGGGTGGGCCCGTGAGGACGCGGCCCGCTGGCGGCCCGCCGGATAGCGGCCCCTTGGATAGCGGGCCGGCCGCGGCCGGCCCGCCCGCTGCCGGCCCGCCCGCCCCGGGGGCGAGCGAACACTATGCCGACGTGGCCAGTTACCGGCTCGAACCCGGCCGCGCCGCACCCGGCCGGCCCGCCCCCGGCGCCGTGCTGATGCTCCACGGGCTGGGCGGTGACCGCGGCCAGCTGTGGCCGTACGCCGGCGGCGACCAGGCCCGGACCCGGCTGGCCCCGGATCTGCGGGCGCACGGAGCCACCATGCTGGTCGGCGACCCGGGGGACTTCACGTTCGCCGGGCTCACCGCGGACCTGACCGCCCTGCTGGACCGGCTCCAGTTCCCGCCCGCGGTGGTGGTCGGGATGTCGATGGGCGCGGGCGTGGCCGTGGCCCTCGCGCTGCGCGAGCCCGCCCGGGTGCGCGGCCTGGTGCTGATCCGGCCCGCCTGGCTGGACACCACCCCGCCCCCCAACCTGCTGCCGCTGATCCACGTGGGCTCACTGCTCCGCCGGTACGGAACCCAGGCCGGCCTGGCCCGGTTCACCCAGTCGGCGGAGTTCGGCCGGGTCCGCCACCGGTCAGCAGCGGCGGCCGGAAGCCTCACCGCCCAGTTCAGCGCACCGCACGCGGTGCCGCGCGCGGTGCGCCTGACCCACCTGCCCTGCTCGGCGCCCTTCCGCCGGATTGGTGAGCTGCGCCAGGTCCAGGTGCCCTCCCTGGTCATCGGGGCGCGGGCCGACCCGCAGCACCCGTTCGAGATGGCCCGGATCTGGGCGTCCGAGCTGCCCGGCAGCCGGCTGCTGGAGGCGCCACGACGCGACACGGACCCGGCCGGGTACCACTCCTGCCTCACCGAGGCGAGCATCGGGTTCTCCGCGGCCCTCGATCGTGAACCCGGCCAGGCCTAGCGGAACGGGCTCTTGAACTTCTTCCCGCTTACGGTCTACTGTTAACCGAATTCAGGCGGGGAGGTTCTGGCCCCCGGCGCGAAGGCGGAAGTGGGCTGATCGGATGAGCGAGAGCCAGCCCAACGTCCCCGGGGCAGCCGGCCACGGGGCGGCCGGGAACCCGGAGGTTCACCCGTGGGTCGCCGAGGCCCGGCGGCGCCCCCGCTTCGCGATCGTGGGAACCTTCCTGCCCGAGTGGGCGCAGGTCAGGGACTTCGCGGTGCGGGCCGAGGAACTCGGCTTCGACGCGTACTGGGCCAATGACCATCCACTCCGGGCCATGGACTGCTGGACCCAGCTGGCCGCCCTCGCCACGGTGACCACCCGGCTGCGGCTCATCGCGCTGGTGAGCTGCGTGTACTACCGCAGCCCGGTGCTGATCGCCCGGCAGGCGGCCGACGTGGACCGGATCAGCGGCGGCCGCCTGGTGCTCGGGCTGGGCACCGGGGATGACGCCGCAGAGTTCCGCCAGCTGGGCCTGCGCTTCCCGGCCGCACCGGAAAGGCTGGCCGTGATGGCCGAGGCGGCGGAGGTCATCCGCGGTCTCTGGGCCGGGCCGCTGACCCACACCGGGCCGCATTTCCACGTCGACGGGGCGCATGTCCGGCCGGGCCCGGTGCAGCAGCCCGGGGTGCCGATGCTGATCGGCGGGGGCGGCGAACGCACCACCCTGCGCCTGGTGGCGCGCTACGCCGATGCGTCAAACTTCGGCCCGCACGAGTGGACCGGCGGGGCCTACGACCTGGCGGCCGTCCGGCACAAGTACGAGGTGCTCCGCGGTTACTGCCGCGACATCGGCCGACCCTACGACTCGATCCTGCGCACGCACTATACGCCGCTGCTCACGCTGGCGGAGACCGGATCCGAGCTGGCCGCCAAGCGCAGCCGGGCGCGGATCCCGGACGCGGGCCTGCGCACGGTCCCGCTGTTCGCCACGGTGGACGAGGCGATCGCGCACTACCAGGGGCTGATCGACGCGGGAGTGCAGTATTTCCTGGCCACGGTCAATGGCCAGGACACCCAGACCGCGGAGCTGCTGGCGCGGCAGGTACTGCCCGCGCTGAAACCGGCTGGCAGCGGCTGACCGCCAGCCCGCCACCCGCCGGCCCGCCGCCCAGCGGAGCTCAGGCCGGCCCCTCACGGCGGTCGAACTCATAGATGCCGGTGGTGTGCGCGCCGATGGCCTTGACGGCCACGGTGCTCTTGCGGGTCCGCAGCACGCGCAGCAGCCGCCGGTGGCGGTCCAGCCATTCGGTGGTGAACTCGCCGTCCCTCACGCCCACCTGGGCCAGGTAGAGGTACAGCTGGGAACGTAGGCCGTCCCAGGCCCGGCAGAGCGGCTCATGATGGCTGGCCCGGAAGATGGCGTCGTGAAATTCAACATCGAGCGCCGCGACCGCCTGGGGGGTGAGCGGGCGCGGCAGCTCGTCGTACCGGCCGAGCACCTGCTCCATCCGGTCGAAGTCCGCGCAGGTCGCCAGCTGGCACAGCCATTCGACGGCGAGCTCCTCCAGGACGGTGCGCAGGCTGTAGATCTGGTCGGCCTGCTCGCCGGACAGGGTGGCCACCGAGGCGCCACGGTGCCGGTCCACGACCACCAGGCCTTCCTGGCTCAGCCGCGACAGCGCCTCCCGGACCGGGCCCCGGCTGACCGCCAGCTGCGTGGCCAGCTCATGCTCGATGAGGCGCTGCCCGGCCTCGAACCGGCCCATCATGATGGCGTCCCGCAGGGCGTCCACCACCTCGTCGGAGAGCACCCGGCGCGCGGCGGGACCCAACCCTGTGCCGTCAGTACCGGCCGTCACCGCAGGCTGCCCACTCTCGTCACGTTTGCGTAACTGTTGACCGTTACCCAGGCTACCGTCTGCCTCTCCGGTCCCGCTGATCAGAACAGGCGCGCCAGCATCCCGCCGTCCGCGATGAGCGGGGCACCGGTCACGAACGAGGACTCGGGCGACGCGAGGAAGGCGACCGCCCGGGCGACCTCATCAGGCTGCGCGGTCCGGCCGATGGCCCCGGTCCCGGGGGACACCGTGACGCCGTCGCGGGCCATGGCCGCACCGTGCTCGGCGGACATTTCGGTGTCCACCCCGCCGACGATGACCGCGTTGACCCGGATGCCGTCGTCGGCGTAATCCAGCGCCATCTGCCGGGTCAGCGACAGGACCGCGCCTTTGCTCGCCGCGTAGGCGGCCAGCCGGGGCACGGTCGCGACCGCGTGCACTGAGGAGATGTTCACGATAGCGCCACCCCCGCCCGCCCGCAGGTGCGGGATCACCGCGCGGGACATCAGGAAGACGGACTTGACGTTCACCGCCATGACCCGGTCCCAGGTGTCTTCCGGCGTGTCGTGCACGGCGTGACAGTCCAGGATCCCGGCGTTGTTGACCAGGACGTCGATCCGGCCGAAACGTTCCGCGATCACACCGACCGCCCGTTCGGTCTCGTCCGCTCGCGACACATCGACGGTCAGGTACGCCCGGCTGGCGTCCTCCGGCCCCGGCCCGGCGGGCGGCTCGATGTCAAAGCTGGCCACGGTCATGCCCCGGGCCGCGAGCGCATCGGTCA
>Ga0208219_1000768_pt1 | contig 11310 bp, 12 predicted proteins | sample NGESurshal072012_7_FD_184469 | JGI IMG/M metagenome (GOLD analysis project Ga0208219, IMG submission 184469) | Arctic peat soil microbial communities from Barrow, Alaska - NGEE Surface sample 53-2 shallow-072012 (SPAdes) | ecosystem: Environmental > Terrestrial > Soil > Wetlands > Peat ...
GCGCCGCAGGCGGACCTTCCAGTCGCCTTCGCGGACCTCGAGCTCGGCCAGGCCGGTCGCGCCGAGCTTGGCGATCAGGGCCGGCAACAGCTCGTCGGCCAGGCCGTCGATCTGGGCGTGGTCGGCCAGGCGGTCGGCCTCAGCGCGATCGGGCACGGCTCAGACCTCCTCGCGAGCCGGCGGCTCATCGTGGCTCGAGCCGGCATTCGGACCTGTTCCGTTCGTCGCCCGGGAGGATCCGCCCAGCAGATTGCGCAGCCGTTCGGTGAATCCAGGGCGCTCAGGGACCACGACCGGCTCCACCTCCAGGGTGGTGAACGCGCCCAGGCCACGATAGCGCCGGTAGCGGGCGTCGATCAGCTCGTCGAGCGGCCGCCGCTCGAGCGCGGCGAGATGGCGGACGACGGCCGCCTTGACCGCGGCGGCCGTGGCCGGATGGTCGGTGTGCGCCCCGTCGCGCGGCTCGGAGATCACCTCGTCGACCACGCCCAGCTCGAGCTGGTCGGCGGCCGTCATCCGCATCGCCAGGGCCGCCGCTGGGGCCTGCTCCGGGGTCCGCCACAGGATCGACGCGCAGCCTTCGGGGCTGATCACGGAGTAGACCGCGTTCTCGAGGGCCAGCACGACGTCGCCCACGGCGATCGCCAGGGCGCCGCCGGAGCCGCCCTCGCCGGTGATCACGGTCACGATCGGAGTCCGCAGGCGGGTCATCAGGGCGATCGACCGGGCAATCGATTCGGCGATCCCGCGCTCCTCGGACTCGGCCCCGGGATGCGCGCCGGGCACGTCGACAAAGGTGACGATCGGCAGGCCGAGGCGCTCGCCCAGCTCCATCACCCGCATCGCCTTGCGATACCCCTCGGGGTGGGGCATCCCGAAGTTGCGCCGGATGTTCTCGTCGGTCTCGGCCCCCTTCTGCTGGCCGACGACCACGACCCGCCGGCCGTCGATCCGGGCCAGGCCGGCCACGATCGCCGGATCGTCGCCGAAGAAGCGATCGCCGTGGAGCTCGACGAAGTCATCGGCGATCAGGGCCAGCAGCTCCAGGGTCCGCGGCCGGCGCAGGTTCCGGGCGAGCTGGACCCGGGCCCACACGGCGGCCGTCGGATCGGCCGACTCCACGTCCTGGGCCGGATCGCCGGCGCCCCTGCGCCCGGCCCGGTTGATCAGTCGGTCAACCACGGACCGTCTCGTCGGATTCGGGGATGACCCGGTCGGCCAGCGCGCTCAGGAAGGAGAGCGGCCTGAACGCCGGGATGTTGCCGTTGTCGGCGGTTACGTCAGCCTGGGGCACCGGCGCCATCAGGGCGACGAGCTTGGCCAGCTCATCGCGCAGCTCCGAGCGATGGACCACTCGGTCCACGAAGCCATGGTTGAACAGGAACTCGGAGCGCTGGAAGCCTTCGGGCAGCTCGCCCTGGATCGTGCCCGCGCTGACCCGCGCGCCGGCGAAGCCGATCAGGGCATTCGGCTCGGCGATGTTCACGTCACCGAGGGCGGCGAACGAGGCGAAGACGCCGCCCGTCGTGGGGTCGCTCATGACCGAGATCAGGGGCACCCCGGCCATCCGCAGCCGCTCGGTCCCGGCCACCGTCTTGACCAGCTGCATCAGGGACAGGGTGCCCTCCTGCATCCGGGCCCCGCCCGAGGCGGACACGATCACGAGCGGGATCCGGCGGGCCAGGGCCGCCTCGGTCGAGCGGACCACCTTCTCGCCCACGACGCTGCCCATCGAGCCGCCCATGAACGAGAAGTCCATCACGCAGATCGCGACTGGCCGGCCGCCGATCTCGCCGAAGCCCCACACCGCAGCGTCGCGCAGGCCGGTCGTGGCCTGGGCCGCCGCCACCCGGTCCGGGTAGGCCTTCAGGTCGACGAAGCCGAGAGGGTCGAGGCTCTGCAGGCCGGGGTCGCGTTCCTCGAACGAGTCCGCGTCGAGGACCAGGTCGAGGCGGGCCGCGGCCGACAGCCGGAAGTGGTGGCCGCAGTTCGAGCAGACCCGGAGGGCCTTCTCGAGCTGCTTGTTGAAGAGCATCTCCTGGCATGCAGGGCACTGGGTCCACAGGTCCGGCGGGTAGGTATCGCGCCGCTGGCGGAAGGAGGGCAGCTTGATCGGCATCAGGCCAGACCGCTCTCGTGGCCGGCCCGCCCGTGAATCGCCCGGATCGCCCGGACCATGGGATGGGCCGGCCGGCTCAGGCGCCAGGCGACGATCGCGGCGCCGGCCAGCGAGACCGCGGCCGATGTCAGTGCGCCGCCGATCAGGAGCGGGCGGGCCCGCCGCGCAAAGGGATCTCCTTCGTCGTCGACGTCACGGGCGGGGTCAATGAGATCGTCCGGCTCGAAGGGGATCGTGGCCGGCGAGGTGCTCGCACCGCCGGCGGCCGCCGGCAGGCGCATCGCGGCGGCCACGTCGGCCAGCCGTCGGGCGAGGCGCTCCTCGAAGCGGAACGACGGGTGGACCCGGATCAGCCCGGCGGTCAGCCAGTCCGAGGCGCCCCGCAGGGCCGAATCGAGGCTCGCATCGTGGACGGCGACCGTGGTCCCCCGTTCGCGGGCGACGAGGATCGATTCCAGGTACCGATCGACCAGGAGTGCCTCGACTTCGGGTTCGATGCGTCGGGCGTCGGCCATCACCAGCGCCGGCCGCCCAGGTCGCGGGCGACCGCGCGCAGGCCGCGGTGGATCAGGACCCGGACGGCGCCCTCGGACCGGCCCAGGATCCCGGCGATCTCGGCGGTCGACATCTCCTCGACGAAGCGCAGCACGAGCGCGCGCCGCCGTTCGGCCGGCAGGCGGGCAACCGCGGCCCAGGCCGCGCCCGCCTCTTGGCGCTCGCTCACCTGGCCCTCAATGTCGGTCCGGTCGGCCAGCGTCGCGGCGGCCTCGATCGGGGCGACCGGATGGCGGCGCCGGCCGCGCCGGATGTTGGCCACGACGTTGCGGGCGATCCGGAAGAGCCACACCCGGAACGTGGACGCGCCCGCTCCGTCGACGGGGCGGGCCCGCTCCTCGAAACGGTCGAGGGCGCCCAGGGCGAGCAGGAAGGTCCGCTCCGCCGCGTCCTCCGCGTCGTGGTGGTTGCCGAGCTCGTAGTAGGCGTAGCTGTACACCTGGGCCAGGTACTTCCGATAGAGGGCGTCGAACGCCGCCGGGTCGCGCAGCGCGGCCTCGACGAGGGCTCGATCGCGATCGAGATGGACAAGACGGCGCTCTTCGCGGCGATCCTCCTCCGCCTTCATCCTCCTGAACACCGGCCGAGCCATCGCGTTACACCGCCGCCGGCAGGCGCAGGTGCTGAATCTCGCCGGCCAGGATCGTCCGCTCGCCGGCGGGCAGGCTGAGATCCTCGATCACCAGTCCGCCCGAGCGCGCGTCGACGCCCAGGGCCCGGCTCGTCAGCGCCGTCCCATCGGCCAGCTCGAGCCGAATCGGGCGGCCGCGGGTCAGCTGGCGATCGACCCAGTCGGCGACGTCGAAGTGGCCCCCGCGGAGCGCGATCGTGCGCGTCTCGAGCCGGTCGATGAACGCGGCGAAGAGCGCCGGCAGGTCGACCGGACGGCCGTTCGAGGCGACGAGCAGGCTGGTCATCGAGACGGCCAGCTCCGGCGGAAAATCGGCGGCCGGCCAGTCGGCGTTGAGGCCCAGGCCGATGATCACCCGGGGCTCGGCCGTCCCCAGCCCGATCGTTTCGCCCAGGACCCCGCCCAGCTTGCGGACCTCACCGGCGGCCTCGATCACCAGGTCATTGGGCCATTTCAGGCGGACCGAGCGGTCGGTCAGGCCGGCGACCTCCTCGGCCGCGTCGGCCATCGCCAGGGAGGTGATCGCCGCAAGGCGCCAGGCGCGGTCGGCCGCCAGCCAGCTCGGACGAAAGCCGATCGAGCACAGCAGGCCGGTGCCCGGCGGCGCCTGCCAGGTTCGTCCGTCCCGCCCGCGCCCGGCGGTCTGCTCGTCGGCGACCGCCAGGCAGACCTCGGGCGTGCCGTCCGCCAGCCAGGCGCGCACGACGTCGTTGGTCGAGCCGACCCGGTCGAAGCGCTCCTGGCGGCTGATGAACGCCCGATCCCCGGCCGGCTCGCCACCCGCGGCCGGCTCCATGGCGATCCCGTTCAAGCCGCGCCGGTGGCCGGTTCGGAACCGGCCTCCCGACCGGTCGGGTCGCCGGCCAGCAGCTCCTCGGGTCGTTCGAGGGCAAAGGCCGCATGGAGCGCCCGGACGGCGGTCGTGACCTGGTCCTCGGCGATGATGCAGGTGATCCGGACCTCGCTCGTCGAGATCATCTCGATGTTCACCTGGGCATCGGCCAGGGCCCCGAACATGCGGGCAGCGTAGCCCGGCGCATTGTGGATCCCGGCCCCCACGATCGAGACCTTGGCCACGGCCGAATCGGCGGTCATCTCGCGGAAGCCGAGCTCGCGAATGATCGGCTCGAGGATGCGCTTGGCCCGGGCCAGCTCGACCTCGGCGATCGTGAAGCTCATATCGGTCGAGCCGCCGTGACCGACGTTCTGGACGATCATGTCGACATTGATCCCGGCGTCGGCCAACGGGGCGAAGATCCGATGGGCCACACCGGGCCGGTCGGGGACCGCGACGAGGGTGATCTTGGCCACGTTCCGGTCGTGGGCCAGGCCGCGAACCTTGTTGCGCTGCTCCACGAAGGGATCCTCCTTGATCAGGGTACCCGGGGCGTCCTCGAACGAGCTGAGGACCTCGATCACGACCTCGTTGACCCAGCCCAGCTCGACGGCCCGGACCTGCATCACCTGGGCGCCCTGGTGGGCAAGCTCGAGCATCTCCTCGTAGCCGATCACCGGCAGCTGCCGGGCGTCGGGCACGATCCGCGGATCGGCAGTGTAGATCCCGCGGACGTCGGTGAAGACCTGGCAGCGGCCGGCCCCGAGGCGAGCGGCGAGGGCCACGGCGGTCGTATCCGAGCCGCCCCGGCCGAGCGTGGTGATCTCGGCCGCCTCGAGGTTGGCCTGGCTGACGCCCTGGAAGCCGGCCACGATCACGACCCGGCCGCCGGACAGCTCCTGGCGGACCCGACGTGGATCGACGTTGGCGATCCGGGCATGGCCGTGGCGGCCGTCCGTGCTGATCCCGGCCTGGGCGCCGGTCAGGCTGATGGCGGGCACGCCGAGCGCGTGGAGGGCCATCGAGACGAGCGTGGCGCTCTGGTGCTCGCCGGTCGCCAGGAGCATGTCGAGCTCGCGCGAATCGGGATCGTCAGTGATCGCCGCGGCCAGGGCGAGGAGCTCATCGGTCGTGTCGCCCATCGCCGAGACGACCACGACCAGGTCGGAGCCGGCGCTGCGTTCCCGGGCGATTCGCCGCGCGACACGTCGAATCCGGTCCGCGTCGCCGACCGACGAGCCGCCAAACTTCTGGACGACGAGCGGGCGGGCGGGCGGGGCGGACGGCTCGGCAGTCGCCTCGGATCCGGGGGCCAACATGCGCGCGATTCTAGCAGTGGGCTCGAGGGCCGCCCGTGATTGGCCCTCCGCCAGCGGCGGCGTTACCCTTCGAGCGCCCACAACTGGAGGCCTGCCATGTGTTTCGATCTCGACAGCCAGCCGCCGATCCAGCCGATCGCCGGCGGCGCGCTCGACCAGGCGGATCTCGTCCTGCGGGCCGCGGACGGCAACCAGTTCGCCGCATTCCGGACCCGGGCCAGCACGCCGAGCGGGGCCGGCGTGGTGATCCTGCCCGACGTCCGCGGGCTGTATTCGTTCTACGAGGAGCTCGCCCTGCGCTTCGCCGAGGCCGGTGTCGATGCCCTGGCGATCGACTATTTCGGCCGGACGGCCGGCCTCTCCAAGCGCAATGCGGACTTCAGCTACATGGAGCACGTCCAGCAGACCAAGCTGCCCGAGCTGCGGGCCGACGTGACGGTCGCCGCCGAAGAGCTCCGCCGCGACGGCCGGGTCCGGGCCACGTTCACGATGGGCTTCTGCTTCGGCGGGCGGCTGTCCTACAGCAGCGCGACCTTCGGCCTCGACCTGGCCGGCTCGATCGCCTTCTACGGGATGCCCGTCGGCGACCGTCCCGGCTACCCCGCCCCGGCGTCGGTGGCCCCGGCGATGGCCAGCCCGATCCTGGGCCTGTTCGGGGGCGCCGACCAGGCAATCTCGGCCGAGTCGATCGCCGAGTTCGAGGCGGCCCTTGATGCGGCCAAGGTGGATCACGAGCTGATCACCTATCCGGACGCGCCGCACAGCTTCTTCGACCGCAAGGCCGCCGACTTTGCCGAGGCCGCCGCGGATTCCTGGACGCGCAGCCTGGCCTTCATCGCAGCCCGGACCCCGGCGGCCTGAGGGCTGTACCGCAGCCTCGGCTACGAGATCACGACCTGGACCCGACCGTATCGTCGCCCACTGCGGGATCAGGCCCCGCGGCCGGCATCGCCGTCAGTGCCGGATCAGGCTGACGAAGATCAGGGCGATCACCACGACGGTCACGATCGCGACGACCGGGAAGCCACCGGGGACCACCCGGCTGGCCTGGTCGACGATCCCGTGGATCGAGTTGGCGATCGAGCCGAGGGCACCGCCCACCACTCCGCCGACCCCATTGCCGACCGACTGGAACAGGCCGCCCATCAGGCGTTCGCCACCACCCGGGCTCCGGCATTGCGCGGCGCGGCGATCGCCACCCGCCCAGGCACGTCCAGGTCGGCCGCAACGGCACTGAACGCGCCTTCGATCCGGCTCAGGGTAGCCAATCCGTCCGAGAAGGCGATCACCGACGAACCAGCGCCCGACAGGCAGGCGCCGACCGCGCCCGCGTCGCGGGCGGCCTGGACCAGGGCAGGGAACTGGGGGTAGACGACCGCCCGGTATTGCTCGTGGAGCCGATCCTGGGTCAGGGCACCGAGGTGCTCGTAGGTGCCCGACGCGATCCCGGCTACCCCGATCGCGACCCGTCCGAGGTTGGCGATCGCGTCCTCGAGGGGCACCTTCTTGGGCAGGACGTCGCGCATCGTGACCGTCGACAGGCGCAGCTCGGGGATGAACAGGACCACCTTGAGGTCGCGCGGGACGTTGAACCGGATCGCGGTCGGCGGGCTGGCCGAGCAGTCGACCACGACGAAGCCGCCCAGGAGGGCGGCCGCGGCATTGTCGGCGTGGCCCTCGATGTCGGTCGCCAGCTTGAGCAGCTCGGCCGGGCTGAGCGGCCCGCCGAGCAGGCTGTTGCCGGCCAGCAGCCCACCGACCGTCGCCGCGGCCGAGGAGCCCAGGCCGCGGCTGAGCGGGATCCGGTTACGCATCTTGACCCGCCAGCCGACCTTGTCGGGCAGGGCGCCCCGGACGGCCACGAGGGCCGCCTCGAGGCCCTGGACGAACCGGTTGCGCCGGTCATCGGCCAGCTCGTTGGCGCCTTCGCCCTCGATCTCGAGCTCGATCGCACCGCGGCTCCAGCCGTGCACCTCGAGGTCGATCCGATTGACCAGATCGAGGGCCAGGCCGAGACAGTCGTAGCCGGCGCCCAGGTTGGCCGACGAAGCGGGGACCTCGACCGTCACCCGCCGGCCATCGAGCTCGGCCAGCCAATTGCTTACCACGGGCTTACCACCTGCTCAGCACCGGCTCACCAGCCCAGGACACCGGCGACGGCGCCGGCCGTCGGATCGGCCACGAGCAGATCGCCGACGCTCGCCTCGGCGGTCTTGGGGTCCTTCAGGCCGGAACCAGTCAACACGCACACGATCGTAGCGTCACGCTCGAGCCGATTCTCGGCGGCCAGACGCTGGATGCCAGCCAGGCTGGCCGCCGATGATGGCTCGCAGAACAGGCCCTCCTGCCGGGCGAGGTCACGCCAGGCCGCCAGGATCTGGTCATCGGTCACCGATTCGATCAACCCGCCGGACTCCTCCCGGGCTCGGACTGCCTTCGTCCAGCTCGCCGGGTCGCCGATCCGGATCGCCGTCGCGATCGTCTCCGGGGCTTCGATCCGGCGATCGAGCACGATCGGCGCCGCGCCGGCGGCCTGGAAGCCGAACATCCGGGGCAGCGATTGGGCCAGGCCGGCGCCATGGTAGTCGCCGAAGCCCGCCCAGTAGGCACTGATGTTGCCGGCGTTGCCGACCGGGATCGCCAGGACGTCCGGCGCACGACCCAGATCGTCGCACAACTCGAAGGCCGCGGTTTTCTGGCCCTCCAGGCGGAAGGGGTTGACCGAGTTGACGAGGGTGATCGGATGGCTGGCCGACTCGGCCAGCTCGCGCACCACGCGCAGGGCCTGGTCGAAGTTGCCCTCGATCGCCACGACCCGGGCGCCCGTGACCTGGGCCTGGAGCAGCTTGCCCGCGGCGATCTGGCCGCGGGGCAGGACCACGACCACTTCGAGCCCGGCCGCCGCGCCATAGGCTGCCGCCGATGCCGAGGTGTTGCCGGTCGAGGCACAGATCAGGGCCCGGGCCCCGGCTTCGAGCGCCTTGCTCACCGCAACGACCATGCCCCGATCCTTGAACGAGCCGGTCGGGTTCTGGCCCTCGACCTTGGCGTACAGGTTGGCCAGGCCGAGCGCGGCGCCGATCCGATCGAGCCGGACGAGCGGCGTGAAGCCCTCGCCCAGGCTGAGCGCCGGCGTCGCGTCGGTGATCGGCAGGAAGGCGCGGTAGCGTTCGATCAGGCGCGGCCGGCCACGGCCCGTGGTCGAGGCGGCGGCGGCCGGGTTCATGCGGCGTCCTCGATCGGATAGAGCGTGGCGCCGATGCCCAGCGCGATCAGGCCGCCGCGCAGTTCATCGAGGGTCTGCGTCATCGTGACGAAGCCGTCCGAGCCGGCGGCCTCCAGGTCAAGCTGGTCGCGGATCAACTGGTCGGGCAGGACCGACTGGAAGAACCAGCGCCGGGCCGCCGCGTCGTCCGGGGAGGCGGCCTCGACCGAGCGCTCGGGGGCCGGCGCGAGGCCGGCCCAGGTGCTTCCGCCACCGCGGGCCAGGGCGATCAGGTCGCCCAGCACGGCGCTGCTCGTCGGCCCGCCACCGGCCCCCGGCCCGGTCAGGTCGAGACGGCCGATCGGCGCCGCGGTCAGCTCGATCCGGTTGATCGCCCCAGCGGTCCGGCCGAAGCCGGAATCGGCCGGAACGGCGACCGGCTGGACGCTCGCCTCGGCCCCCAGTCCGCCGCCGTCGGCCGGGCGGCGGGCCTCGACGATCAGCTTGAGCCGCAGCCCGTGGACCGCCGCGGCCGCGACCTCCTCGCGGGTTACCCCGCTGATTCCCGGACGGCCGAGCCCGTTGGCGGTGGCCGGCCGGCGTTCGATCGAGGCCGGGCTGAGCCACTGCCCAAAGGCCAGACGGGCCAGGATCACGAGCTTGTTCAGCGCGTCGTCGCCCTCGACATCGCCGGCCGGATCCGCCTCGGCGTAGCCGGCCCGTTGGGCGTCGAGGAGGACCGCGTCATACGCCCGCTTGCGGTCGGTCATCGCACTGAGGATGAAGTTGGCCGTGCCGTTGACGATCCCGCGCACGCGTTCGACCCGGTTGGCGGCCAGGTCCGCGCCGAGCGGCCCGAGGATCGGGATCCCGGCCGCGACCGCGGCCTCGAAACGGAGGGCCGTGCCGGTCGACCGGGCGAGCGCCTCGAGCGCCGGGCCGTGATGGGCGATCACGTGCTTGTTCGCGGTGACGACCGGCTTGCCGGCCGCCAGGGCGGCCGCGATCAGCGTCCGGGCTGGCTCATCGCCGCCCATCAGCTCGACGATCAGGTCCACCTCGGACGACGCCACCAGGTGCGCCGGGGCATCGGTCAGCAGCTCCTCGGGGATCCCGGCGGCCAGGGCCCGCGCCGGGTCGCGCACGGCCACCCCGGCCAGGACGAGCCGGGCCCCGTCGAATGGCGCCAGGCGATCCGGGGCGTCGAAGAAGGCCCGGGCCACGGCCGAGCCGACCGTCCCGGCGCCAAGGAGGCCGACGCGCAGCGGCGAGCGTGGCGAAGGGCTGGGCATGGCCGGAATGGTAGCCGACCCTCACGGCCGGCCGCCGACGACGATCGGCGGCCATCTCCGGGCATCACCGGGCGTGGGTCGGCGGCTACACTCCGGGCAATGGCCCTTGAGCTCGCCCCCTTGCCCGCCCCGGCACCCCTGGCCTCGGAGCGGCCCCGGATCTTCAGCGGGATCCAGCCATCCGGGATCGTCCACCTCGGCAATGACCTGGGGGCCGTCCGCAACTACGTTCGCCTGCAATACGACTACGACGCGATCTACTGCATCGTCGATTACCACGCTCTGACCACGACCCACGACGGGTCGCTCCTGCGCGAGCGGACCCGCGAGATGGCCGCCTCGCTGCTCGCCCTCGGGCTTGACCCAGACCACTGCACGCTCTTCGTCCAGAGCGACCGGCCGGAGCACGCCGAGCTGGCCTGGCTGCTGGCCACCGTGACGCCGGTCAGCTGGCTCGAGCGGACGCCGAGCTACAAGGAGAAGAAGCTCAACCAGCCCGACGACGTCAACCACGGCCTGCTGACCTATCCCGTCCTGCAGGCCGCGGACATCGTGATCTACAAGGCGACGGTCGTGCCCGTCGGCCGCGACCAGGCCGCCCATCTCGAGCTCAGCCGCGAGATCGTGCGGGCCTACAACGGCCGCTATGGGCCGACCTTTCCGGAGCCTAAGGCCGTCTTCACCGAGGCGCCTGTCGTGCTGGGCACCGACGGGGTGAAGAAGATGAGCAAGTCGATCGGCAACACGATCGACATCTTTGCCCCACCCGAGGTGATCCAGAAGCAGGTCATGTCGATGGTCACCGACACGAAGCGGATCCTGCGCACGGATCCCGGCCGGCCGTCGGTCTGCAACGTCTGCCAGCTCCATCGCCACTTCGGGCCGGACTACGAGGAGATCTGGGAGGGTGAGCGGACGGCACGAACCGGTTGCGTCGACACGAAGCGGCTGCTGGCCGAGCGGATCATCGAGCACTACGCCCCCGCCCGCGAACGGTACCTCGAGCTGATCGCCCGGCCCGAGATGGTCGACGAGGTGCTGGCCGCCGGTGCGGCCCGGCTGAAGCCGCTGGCCCAGGCGACGATGGCCGAGGTCCATGCGAAGATGGGGCTCCGCTGAGGGTCAGACGATGACCGCACCCGATCGGCAGGAAGGGCAGGAGCCGGCCGTCGACGGCCGGACCTCGGTCGCCGAGGCCGCCACCGACCTCAGCCGAATCCTGGGCCGCGACCCGCGCTGGTTCGGGGCCCTGCTGGTCAGCGCAACGGTGATCGCCGTCTTCTTCGCGATCAACGTCGTCGGCTCGGCGATCTTCGCCTTCGGCGACATCGTCCTGATCTTCTTCCTGGCCTGG
>Ga0208219_1000769_pt1 | contig 11310 bp, 8 predicted proteins | sample NGESurshal072012_7_FD_184469 | JGI IMG/M metagenome (GOLD analysis project Ga0208219, IMG submission 184469) | Arctic peat soil microbial communities from Barrow, Alaska - NGEE Surface sample 53-2 shallow-072012 (SPAdes) | ecosystem: Environmental > Terrestrial > Soil > Wetlands > Peat ...
CCCGAACGGCACCCCGGACCCGCTCGCCGCGGCCCGCGACATCCGCGAGACGTTCCGCCGCATGGCCATGAACGACGAGGAGACGGTCGCCCTGATCGCGGGCGGTCACACGTTCGGCAAGACCCACGGTGCGGGCCCGGCGGAGAACGTCGGCCCCGACCCCGAGGCTGCCCCGCTGGAGCAGCAGGGCCTCGGCTGGAAGAGCACCTACGGCACGGGCAAGGGCGGTGACACGATCACCAGCGGCCTCGAGGTTACCTGGACGAGTACCCCGGTGGCGTGGGACAACAGCTTCCTCGAGACCCTGTACGGCTACGAGTGGGAGCTGTCCAAGAGCCCGGCCGGCGCCTACCAGTGGAAGCCGAAGGACGGCGCCGGGGCGGGCACCGTCCCCGACGCCCACGACCCGTCGAAGAGCCACCCCCCGACGATGCTGACGACCGACCTCGCGCTGCGCACCGACCCGGTCTACGAGCAGATCACGCGGCGCTTCCTCGCGAACCCCGACGCGCTCGCGGACGCCTTCGCCCGGGCGTGGTTCAAGCTGACCCACCGTGACATGGGCCCGATCGCGCGCTACCTCGGCCCGGAGGTCCCGGCCGAGACGCTGCTGTGGCAGGACCCCATCCCCGCGGTCACGCACGAGGTCATCGACGCCGGGGACGTCGCCTCCCTCAAGGGCCAGATCCTGGCCTCGGGCCTGCCGGTGTCCCAGCTGGTGTCCACCGCGTGGGCGGCGGCCTCGTCCTTCCGGGGCAGCGACAAGCGCGGCGGCGCCAACGGCGCGCGCATCCGCCTCGAGCCGCAGAGCGGGTGGGAGGTCAACGACCCCGACCAGCTGGCGACGGTGCTGCGCACCCTGGAAGGGATCCAGCAGGCCTTCAATGCCGCCCAGTCCGGCGGCAAGCAGGTCTCGCTGGCCGACCTGATCGTGCTCGCCGGTGCTGCGGCCGTCGAGCAGGCTGCCAAGGACGCGGGCTTCGGCGTCCAGGTGCCCTTCACGCCGGGCCGCGCGGACGCGGCGCAGGAGCAGACGGACGTGGAGTCGTTCGCCGCGCTCGAGCCGGCCGCCGACGGGTTCCGCAACTACCTCGGGAAGGGCAACCGGCTGCCGGCTGAGTACCTGCTGCTCGACCGGGCGAACCTGCTGACCCTGAGCGCCCCCGAGATGACGGTCCTCGTCGGTGGCCTCCGCGTCCTCGGCGCGAACTACCAGCAGTCGCCGGCCGGCGTCTTCACCACGACCCCCGGGTCCCTGACCAACGACTTCTTCGTCAACCTGCTCGACATGGGCACGACGTGGAAAGCGACATCGGAGGACGCGAACACGTTCGAGGGCCGCGACGCGGCCACCGGCGAGGTGAAGTGGACCGGCAGCCGTGCCGACCTCGTCTTCGGGTCGAACTCCGAGCTGCGCGCGCTCGCGGAGGTCTATGCCAGCGATGACGCGAAGGGGAAGTTCGTGACCGACTTCGTCGCGGCGTGGGACAAGGTGATGAACCTCGACCGGTTCGACCTCGCCTGATCACGACGTCCGGGCCGGCCCGCGCGGGCCGGCCCGGACGTGTCCGGGGGCGAGCGGCACCACGCGTCCAGCGGGTTGTCGTCGAAAAGACGAGGCCAGATCCTCCTGGCGAGGGACGCGCCTGGAACGCTGCGCTCGTAGCGCGCAGCAAACATGGCCGTCCGGGACAGGCTGAGGATTGCCCTAACGCGGACCACAGCCCGCAGAACCGGCCGGTCTGTGTGTGCCGCGGCGGTAGCCAGCCCGGTCGGCTTTGGCGAGGCAGGCCTCCGCACTCTTGATGCCATCGGAGGTGTTCGGGCTGCGCACGCACGCCGCGGCGGACGCGACCGCCAGCCGCAGGCACCGTTCGACCGGCCAGCCCTCATGCAGGCCCAGGATGACGCCGGCGGCGAAGGCGTCGCCGGCGCCCGTCGTGCTGCGTACCTGCTCGGGTGGCAGCCGGACCGAGCCCTGCCGCCAGGTCCGGCCCCCGGGCGCGGCCGCGACGCAGCCGGCCGGGAAGTGCACCACGGCGAGCACCGACACACCGTGCTCGATCAGGCCGACCGCCATCGCCTCCAGGGCGGCCCAGTCCACCAGCCCGTCGGCGGCGGGTACCGGTGCATCGATGCCCGTCAGCGCGCCGGCCTCCAGTTCGTTGATCACGATGCTGTCCAGGTGCGGCAGGCAGGGCAGGGCGGCTTCCGCGGTGCGGTCTGGCGCCATGCTGACCAGTTCCAGGTTGGTGTGCAGGCCCGCGGCTTGCGCCCGCTGCAGCAGGGCCGACCAGCCGTTGCCGCCGCCGGGATGCGGGCGGTCCATGACCGGGTGGATACCCGGGGCACCTGCGTGCAGCACCCGGGCTCGTGAGTGCTGCAGATCGGCGGTCGAGGCGTCGAACAGCGCGTTGGCCCCGCTGTGGTGGAAAAAGGTCCGCCGTCCCCCGGTCCGCTCGATCATCGCGTCGGTGAATGACGTGACCGTGCCGGCCAGTGTCCGGACTCCGGCCGTATCGATGCCCAGCCGTGCGCATTCGGCCAGGATGAAGGCAGCATGCTCGTCGTCACCGACGGCACCGAGCATGGCGATCGGGAAGCCCGCCCCCAGCATGCGCAGGTCCACGGCCATGTTCAGCCCGGGTCCGCCGGTGCTCAGCGATACCTGCTCGATCGTGGCCAGATGATCCAGGGCCGGATAGGCGTCGATCACCTTCCCGGCATCGACGACGATCGTCCCCGCGCACAAGACCCCTGCTCGCGGGCCGGGGACGTCGCTCATCCGGCACCGAGCACGGGATCGGTCGCCTGCAGATCCGCCTCCAGGCTGCGGTGCGGGGCGATCCCGGCCTTCGCGAGGGCATCGTGGTAGGCGCGCACGGCATCCGCGGGACTCAGCTCGCCCCGCAGGACGGGCCGCAGCAGGCTGACCAGGTCCAGCTGCGACTCGGCGCGCTGGATTTTGCGCCCGAACAGGGCGACCCGGGCGCCGTGTCTCTCGGCCTGATGCAGAAGCTCAAACGTGTCGCGCGTGGTGCCCGCGGACCCGCCGAGGACGCCGACCACGACCGACGGATCGTGCCCGGCCAGCTCGGTGAGCGCGTCCGGGCCGTTGTACGCCACCTTGAGAAACAGCGGCCGCTGGCCACGGGTGACCCCGGCGAGGGTACGGATGATCGAGTCGTTGACGAAGGCCCCGACCTGACCGGGGGCCAGATCGGTGGGCGCGTTGGGGTTGAAGACCTCGAGGAAATGCCGGATGCCGAGCGCGGCGGCCTCCTGGCGGAACGTGCGATACGCGTCGAGCGTGGCCAGGTCGCGGTCGAGATCGTTGTTGAAGGTCAGCGAGTAGAGCACCAGGTCACAGAACGGGCGGATGGCGGTGAGGTCGGCCGTGCGGAATGGGCGCGAGGGCAGCGCGGTATAGCGGCCGCCCCGGTGGTTCCAGATGTCCGTGGTGTCGTTCGCCCGGATTGCCAGGGTCGTATCCTCCAGCGAACCCTCCCCCGCCAGGCATTCTCCGTTGGACGCCGAGGTCAGCAGGATGTCGAGTTCGCCCTGAGCGACCAGGGCCCGCATCGCGCCGAGGTAGTCGGCGCGAGTGCGATGCCGGGCGGCCGGTGCGCCGGTCACCGGTCCCGCTGCCGCCAGGCCGAACGCCATGTCAGCGTCCTTGGCGTCCGCGATGACGAAGTCGTCGGGGGTGTAGCGGCCCGCGGCGATGTTGCCCAGTTTCCGGTCGAGGCGGCGGGCGGCCCCCTCCGGTAGCGGGACTCCAGCAGGAGTGGACATGGACGTAGCCGGCCTTTCGGTCATCGCTAATTCGGCGGTTTCGCTGTCGGCGCTGGTACCCGGAGGATCTGCCGCAGCAGCGACAGAAGAACCTGGGGATCGGGCACGGTCAGGCCGGCCTGCTCGGCGACCGGGCCCCGCCCGCTGGCACTCACCCCGACGGTCAGGGCCGGGCGGCCGCTGCGCTCGGCCCACGCGTTCACTTCACCGATAGCGGGCAGGTCGCCGAGGTCGTCGCCCGCGTAGAAGGCGGCCGCCGGATCGTCGCTCAGGAGCTCGCGGAGGGCTGTGCCCTTGTCGAGGCCCGGGATGCAGATCTCGAGGACTTCCTTTCCGGGCCGGACCCCGAGCCCGGCCGCCGCGGCGGCCGCACCGACCGGAGCGCGCAGTATCCCCAGGACGCGTTCCGGGTCTGCGGTGAGGCGGGCGTGGATGACGAGCGACAGTCCTTTGTCTTCGATCCACAGGTCAGGCCCGACGCTGGTCACGAGCGGGGGCAGGCTTACCCGCAGCTCGTCCAGGCCTGCCGGGGGCGCCGGGGCGCGGAGTCGGCCCGCCTGCCACCGCTGCGCGCCGTGGGTGCCGTAGATGACGATGCCTGGTATCGCACCGAAGCCGCTGACGCGGAGCAGGGCAGCGACGGTCCGGCCGGTGACGATGGCGAGGGTTGCTCCCGTGGCCCGCACGTCGCGCAGCACCTGGTCGACGCCGCCCAGCGGGCGTGCGTCGCCGGGGCGTGGTGATATCGGGGCCAGGGTGCCGTCGAAATCGAGGGCCACCAGTCCCGACGACAGGGCGGCACGCAGCGGGTCCACGTCCAGGGTCACCGCTCGCCCACGGTGAGGAGGACTTTCACGTGCTGCCCCGACGAGGCGAGCTCGAAGGCCTCGGCGACCTGGGCGAGTGGCCGCGTGGCGGTGACGAAGTCCGCGGTCCGGACGGCCCCCCGGCGGAGCAGGCCGGCCGATTCCTGGTAGTCCTCGGGGAGATAGGTGGCGCTGCCCTGAATGCGGATCTGGTGGTCCTGCACGATCGGCAGCGGGATGGTGACCTCCCGGGCCGGGACGCCGACGACCATGACCGTCCCGCCCTTGTCGGCCATGGCGATCGCCTGGTCTACCGAGGACTGGATGGCGACGCAATCGAACACGATGTCGGCGCTGCCGCCGAGCGCATGTCTCACCTGACCGGCGACGTCCGGTGTTCGTGCGTCGATGGTGGAATGGGCGCCGAGGGCCGCGGCTCGCTCGCGTTTGGCGGGATTGGGGTCGGTGCTGACCACTCTTCCTGCTCCGTGCGCGCGGAGCACCGCGAGGGTGAACAACCCGATGGTTCCGGCTCCGAGAACGGCGATGGCCCGCCCGGCGATATCACCGGCCAGGCGCACGGCGTGCACCGGCGTGGACAGTGGCTCGATGAGCGCCGCGGTCTGGTCGTCCAGTGTGTCCGGCACGGGGTGCAAGCGGCCCGCGGCGAGGGTGAAGTAGTCCGCCATGCCGCCCTGGGGGTAGCCGCAGCCGAAGAACTGCAGGTTCTCGCACAGGTTCTCGCGTCCGGAGGTGCACATTTTGCACGCCCAGCAGGGCAGGTCGGGCTCCACGATGACCCGCTGTCCCGGCGTGGCCGTCCCGACGGCGGAGCCCACGGTTTCGACGACCCCGACGACCTCATGGCCCGGGCGGTAGGGCAGCGGGACAAAGGGGTGGTGCCCGCGGGCCGCGTGCAGGTCCGATCCGCAGACGCCCGCCACGAGGGTGCGGACCAGGGCTTCGTCCGGGCCGGGGGCCGGGATCTCCGCGGCCTCGACAGCGATCCGGCCTGGGTAGACGACGACGCGTCGCATGCTGGTCAGGGCGAGTTCCTCTCCGGGCCGGCCGGCTTGCGGCCGGCCGTAGACGGTGTGGCGTAGTGGTCGAGGTCGGTGAGGGTTTTCCGCACGCCGTGGTCGAGCAGGGCGGTCAGAATCGAGCTGTACACCGCGGTGAAGCGGGGGTCGTCGGCCAGTTCACCGAAGACCGCGCGGTTGTCTTCGAGAAAGGCGGTCCGGTGGCGGCGCTGCCGCTGGGCGGCGGCGTGAAGTTGCGGCGCGAGGTCGTCGTTGATCTCGTAGGGCGCGCCGTTCTCGTCGGTGCCCTCGGCGTAGCGTGCCCAGCTGGCGACGACGGCCGCCGAGCGGGTGAAGGGCCGGCCGGCGGCCAGCTGCTGCCGGATGACCGGGAGAAGGAACTTGGGAATGCGGTCGGATCCGTCGGTGCAGAGCCGGGCGAGGGTGTCGCCAACCTCGGGATTGGAGAACCTTTCGATGAGCTGGTTCGCATACTGACCGGGATCGACGCCTGGGACGGGCCGGAGGGTCGGGATGGCCTCCTGGGTCATGTAGTCCAGCAGGAACCCGGCGAACAGGGGGTCGGCGGTCACCTCATGGACGAGCCGGTACCCGACGAGGCGGCCCGGGTAGCACAGGGCCTGATGACTGGCGTTGAGCAGCCGCAGCTTCATCAGCTCGTAGGGCTCCACGTCCGAGACGATCTGCACGCCGGCGTCCTCGAGCGGCGGCCGGCCGTCGGCGAAATCATCTTCGAGCACCCACTGCGTGAAGGGCTCGCACAGCACCGGCCACTGGTCGTCGATGCCGAACCGGCGGCTGAGCTCGGCGCGATCGGCGTCGGTGGTGACGGGCGTGATCCGGTCGACCATGCAGTTGGGGAACCGGACGTGCCGGGTCATCCAGTCAGCCAGGCCGGGATCACGCAGGCGGGCGAACGCCGTGAACGCGCGCTGGCTCACGTGGCCGTTGCCCGGGATGTTGTCGCAGGACAGGATGGTGAAGGCGGGAAGGCCCCGCTCGCGGCGGCGGGCGAGCGCTTCGGACACTATCCCGAAAACGGTCCGTGGTACCGCTCCCGGCTGCAGGTCGGCCAGGACCGAGGGATCTGACGCATTGAATTCACCGGTGACGTCGTCGAGGTTGTAGCCGCCTTCGGTGATGGTGAGCGAGACGATCCGGGTCGCCGGCGCGGCCATCTTCTCGATCGCTGCCCCGGGATCGTCGGGCGCGAACAGGAACTCGACGATCGACCCGATGACGCGGGCGTCCCAGGTGCCATCGCCATGCCGGAGGACCAGGGTGTACAGGCCGTCCTGGGCGCCCAGCACATCGCGGATCCTGCGGTTGGAAGGCTGCAGGCCGATGCCGCAGATACCCCAGTCCATCGCCGCGCCGTTATTCATCAGCGCGTCGAGGTACATCGCCTGGTGCGAGCGGTGAAAATTGCCGACGCCGATGTGCACGATTCCGGTTCTCACGTCGCGGCGATCGTAACGGGGAAGCGACACATCGGCGTCCAGCTGGCTCAGGGTTTGTGCGCTCAATACGGTCATGCTGCCCCTTCCGCGCCGTCTGAGGGCCCAGCCGCGCGCTCGGCGGATGCCCGGGTAATTTTGAGAGCGGAAACTATGTGCCGGAATCTCCAGTGGCGTTCCCGGTGGAAATCGGCCCTCGCCGGGTCCGGTTCGGCCACCAGGCGGGCGGGCGGAGCGAGTGGCCCCTGGATATCTCTCAAACTGACCAGGCCGGCGGCGCTGGCCCCCAGCAGGGCCGCGCCCCGGGCTGACGCCGCGGGCACGTCGACGGCATGCAGCGGGAACTCCAGCACGTCCGCGAGCATCTGCCGCCAGCCAGCGGCCAGCGTGCCCCCGCCAGCCAGCCGGAGATGAGCCGGCCGGTGGTCTGCGAGCAGGGCGTCCAGTGCGTCGCGGATCGCAAACGCGGTTCCTTCGAGCGCGCCCCGCAGAAGCGAGGTCCGGTCGCAGGCGAGCGACAACGCGGTCCAGGAGCCGCGGAGCGCCGGATCGCTATACGGTGTCCGTTCGCCCGAGAGGTGCGGGACAAAGATCGGGTCGTGGGGCTGGCCCGGCTGGCCGGCACTCGCGTACAGCTCGGCCCAGGTGGCGTTCATGGTCTCGCGCACCCAGTTGAGGCTGAGCCCGGCGCTGACGGTGGCGCCCATCTGGTACCAGCCGTCCGGAGTCGCTGACCGGTAGAGGTTGATCCCGGCGTCCGCCCGGCTGACCGGCGCGGTGAGCGGCCGGATGACCTGCGCGCCGGTGCCGACGGTCAGCTGGATGTCCCCGCTGACGATCCCGGTGCCCAGGGCCGCCGCCGCGGTGTCGGCGGCCCCCGCCGCGACGGGGAGGCCCGCGGGCAGCCCCAGCTCGGTGGCCGCCTCAGTCGTGAGCTGGCCAGCGGGTGCCCCGGCCGAGGGCAGCAGGGGCGCCAGCAGGCCGGCCTCCAGGCCCAGCGCGCTGACCACCTCGAGGTCCCAGCGGTCACCGATCACGTCATAGAGCAGGCTGGCTGACGCGTCACTGGGCTCGGCATGGAACTCGCCGGTGAGGCGGGCCCGGATCCAGTCTTTGGGTTGCAGCGCCCAGCGGGCGTCCCGGTAGGTGCGCGGTTCGTTCTCGGCGATCCACGTGAGCAGCGGCCCGGTCATCCCGGGGGCCAGCGGATTGGCCAGCCGGGCCAGCGCAGGAGCGCCGAGGAGCTGGTAGGCGCGCAGCGACCCGGTGGCCCGGCTGTCGGCCCAGAGCAGGGCCGGGCGAAGCGGCTCGCCGTCGCGGGACGCCAGCACCAGGCCGTGCATCTGCCCGGACAGCCCGATCGCGGAAGGGCGCGCGCCAGCCGCGTGGACGGCCTCGCGGGCACAGGCGGTCACCGCGGCCCACCAGTGGGCCGGCTCGCTCTCCGCGTGGCCGGCCATCGCCGAGGTGACGGGGTAGCCGGCCGACGCCTGGGACAGCACGTTGCCCCTGGTGTCGATCACTACCGCCTTGGCCGAGCTGGTCCCCAGGTCGAGACCCAGGGCGCAGACCGGGCCGGCCGCAGCGCGGCGGCCGGTCGTATCTGGGTCAGCCACCCTCGCCGGGCGCCGGGCATCAGCATTCATGGGGGTCAGCACTCAATAATGATCTTGTGGACCGTCCGGTCGCTGCGCAGCGCGTCCAGCGCGCCGGCGTAGTCATCGAGCTTGAAGCGGTGCGTAATCAGGCCTTCGGTGCGGGCCCGACCGGCCCGGAGCGCCGCGATCGCGGCCGGGAACGAATCGATCTCCGCGAAGGACCCCTTGATCGTGATCTCACGGCGGAACACGTCGTACGGGCTGACCCGCACGAGGTCTTCGGGCTCGGTCACGCCGTAGAACATCACGGTGCCGCCGCTGCGGGTCAGCGGCACACACTGCTCGGACACCGCGGCCGACCCGGTGGCATCGACCACGATGTCGTAACCGCCGCCTGAGGCCGCCTTCAGCGTGGCGGCGTCGCCCGCCAGGTCCGCGCGATCCATCAGGAACGTCGTGTCGATCCCGAGTTCCCCGGCGCGCCGGAGCTTGAACGCCGACGACGCCGCTACCGTCACGCTGACCGCGCCACTGCGCGCGATGAGCTGGGCCAGGAGCAGGCCGGTCGGGCCGGCCCCGAAGACCAGTGCCGAACTTCCCGGCCGGGGAGCCAGCGTCTGCACGCCATGCATGGCGCACGCCGTGGGCTCGGTGAACACGGAGGTGTCAGGGTGGATGCCGTCCACGGAGAAGACCAGGTTGGCGGGAACGACGACGTACTCGGCGAACGACCCCGGCCAGTTCGTGCCGAGTCCCTTGAGGTTGGCGCACATCAACGTTCGCCCGGTCCGGCAGTACTCGCAATGCCCGCAGTTCATGTTGGGGTTGACCGAGACATATTCGCCGGCGCGGAATCCCTCGGTACCCTCGCCCAGCGCGTCCACCGGCCCGACCAGTTCATGCCCGGGAGTCAGGGGGAACTCGGCGAAGAATTTGCCGTTGTGGATATGGAGGTCTGTGCCGCAGATTCCGGTTTGCTGGACCCGCACCCGCACCTCCCCCGGTTTCGGATCCGGGGTCGGAACCTGCCTGATCGAGAAACTGCCCGGGGCATCGTAGACAACGGCTTTCATGCTGCTCCTTAGGCCGAGTGAGCCGCGTGGTCCATGAGGCTCGCGAAGGGGCGGCCAGAGCCCCCGCCCGCGGGGGCTCTGGCCGCGGACCAAGCGCCCGGGGCGCTCCGTTCCAGGGCGTCCGGGGTCACTCCCGTGCAGGAGTCGCATGCGACATGCTGGTCATGCGATTCAGCAGGCCGCTCATCGTCGGCTTGCCGCCCCGCAGGGCGGCGGCGCGCCGCCGCTGGTCGACATAGACGGCGGCGATGAGCACGGCTCCCACCACGACCTGCTGCCAGAACGGCTGGATACCTATGATCACGAATCCGTTCTGGAGCGTACTGGGGATAAACAAGCCAATGGTGGTGCCGAGGATGGACCCGTAACCGCCGAACAGGCTGGTGCCGCCGATCACGGTGCCGGCAATCACGCTGAGGTTCGTCGTACTCTGGCCGCCGATCGTGGTCGACTGGAAGAACGCCAGGTTGAGCCATCCGGCGAATCCGGCCAGCAGGCCGGACAAGGCATAGACCATGATCAGGTGACGGGTCACGTTGAGGCCGGAACGCCGTCCCGCCTCGGGGTTTGATCCGAGCGCGTAGGTGTGCAGCCCGAAGCGGGTCCGGTGCAGGAGCACGATTCCGATCGCGACGACGACCGCGGCGATGACCGCCAGCGTGGGGATCTGCCAGAAGATGTTGCCGAATCCCACGGTGTTGACCATGACGGTCGGCACATCGCGCAGGTCCACGCCTCCAGTGATCACCTCGGCCAGGCCCAGGGCCATCCCCAGCGTGCCGAGCGTGACGATGAGCGGCGGAACCTTCGCCCTCGCGATCAGGACTCCGTTAAACAGGCCCCAGCCGAGCCCGCAGGCAATGGCCACCAGCCCGCCGACGATGGCCGCGCCCCAGCCCTGGCCGCCCATCGCCGCCATCGCCTTATCGGCGATGACGCCGCTGAAGACCAGGACGCTGCCCACCGAGAGGTCGATACCGCCGGTGACGATGACCAAGGTCATCCCGACACCGAGAACCGCCAGGATGGAGGTGTCCTGCACGATCCCGCGGATGTTGAAGACCGTCAGGAAGCTGCCGGGCTTGAGGACCGCGAAGATCACGACGATCACGGCGAGCACGATGATGATCTGCAGCGCCTGCAGTCGGCTAAGCCGGGCGAGCCGGCTTGACGGCTGCTCTTCGCTCGGCGCAGCCTCAGCGGGCGCAGGAGGAGGCGCGGTCGTCTGCCCGGTCACGGCTGGTTCCCCTGCGTCACGGCGCCCGTCATCGCGCCGACCAGCTCCTCCATCGTCGTCTCCTTCGCTTTGTACGTGCCCACCCTCCTGCCCAGCCGCATGACCTGAACCTCGTCGGCGACCTGGATCACATGGGGCATCGAGTGGCTGATGAACACCACGCCGAGGCCGCGGTCACGCACCCGGCGGATCAGGTCCAGCACACCCTTGGTCTGCACCACCCCCAGGGCGGCGGTGGGCTCATCGAGCAAGATGACCCGGTTGGCCCAGGCAGCGGCGCGAGCCACCGCGACGGCCTGCTTCT
>Ga0208219_1000770_pt1 | contig 11288 bp, 11 predicted proteins | sample NGESurshal072012_7_FD_184469 | JGI IMG/M metagenome (GOLD analysis project Ga0208219, IMG submission 184469) | Arctic peat soil microbial communities from Barrow, Alaska - NGEE Surface sample 53-2 shallow-072012 (SPAdes) | ecosystem: Environmental > Terrestrial > Soil > Wetlands > Peat ...
ATCGCAATCCGGATCCGGCCGGCGTCTGCGGCCGCGAGCAGTTCCCGGGTCATCGCGGCGCGGGTGCGGCCCTTGACGGTCGTAGCAGTCAGGGGGAGATCCTCGGTCATCGGCGCGCCCGGGGTCGGGCCGTAGCCGTAGAGGTTCTCGAGGCTCACCAGCAGCGCGCCGGTCCGCTCAGCGGCCGCCAGCACCCCGTGCTGCAATGGGGGAAAGCGCTCTGGCCAGTCCGTGTACGGCGCGTTGAGACACTGGTAGATGACCGATGCGCCTTGGGCAGCCTCGGTCGCCGATTCGGGATCGGTCGCGTCCGTCTCGCGCCAGTCGATCGCGTCGAGCGGCGCGGGTGGTCGGTGTCGCGAGAGCATGCGCACAGGCAGATCGAGCGCGGCCAGCCGGGCGCTGAGCGCACTCCCGACCTGACCGGCCCCGAACACCACGTGCACCTGGTGCTCACTCATGGCTACGTTCGTACTGGCTCGGGGTCGGTGGTGTCGCCGAGATCGGTGGGTTCGATCGTGGGCAGCGCGCGGGCGGCCGAGCCCTCGATGTTGATGTGCGGCAGGCGGGCATCCAGCCAGCGCGGCAGCCGCCACGTCGTCGGGCCGAGGAGCTCGAGGACAGCGGGCAGCAGGACGCAGCGCACGACAAGCGCGTCGAGGAACACCGCAACCGCGAGGCCGAAGCCGAACTCCTTCAGGGTGCGCTCGTCGCCCAATGTGAACGAGAGAAACACGCAGACCATGATGGCCGCGGCCGCGCTGATCACCCGTCCCGTGAGCGAGATCCCGTCGGCGACGGCGACCGAGGCGTCGCCTCGCCGCATCCACTGCTCTCGTACGCGGGAGACGAGGAACACCTCGTAGTCCATCGAGAGGCCGAACACGACCGCAAACATGATCACCGGAACCCACGCCTCGATCGGACCCTTCTGCACCCCCAGGACGCTCGCGAACCATCCGTGCTGGAAGACCAGCACGGTCACGCCGAGCGCGGATCCGATCGTGAGCAGATTCATCAGCGCGGCCTGGAGCGGGATCACCAGCGAACGGAAGATCACGAACAGCAGCAGCGCCGAGAGCAGGATCACCAGCCCGAAAAAGAGTGGCAGCTTGCCGCCCAGCACGTGCGAGAAGTCGATCGACGCGGCCGTGAACCCGCCCACCAGAACCCTCACTCCGGTACGGCCTTTGAACCCCGGCAACACGTCATCGCGCAGATGGTTGACGAGGTTCGTCGTCGCGACCGCTTGAGGGGCGGAGTTGGGATAGGCCTGCATGACGGCCAGCGTTCCCGACGGCGCGATCCGCGGCTGGGTCACGGCAACGACATCAGGGCTCGAGCTCACTGCCGTCCGCAACGACGCCAGCGCAGCCGTCTGATCGCGGCCGTTGAGCTCAGCGACCAGCTGCAGCGGGCCGTTGAAGCCAGCCCCGAATCCCTGCGCGAGACGATCGAACGCGTGGCGCGAGCTGACGCTCGCCGGGTCGTTTCCGGCGTCGCTTGAGTCCAAGCGGATGGCGAACACCGGCACCATCAGCAACAGCATCACCGCGAGCGACACGATCGCCAGCGGCCATGGCCGCGCCTGCACGATCTCACTCCACCGCCGCCAAGCGGAATGTGGGGGCGTGGTGACCGCCGCCCCGTTGGCGCCGTTGACGACCGCCGGGCCAGCGCCGTTCGCGCCGGCCACTGCAGTGCGGCGGCGCAGGCGGCCTCTGCGTGCGCCGCGCGGGCGCACTAGTCGCGGACCGAAGCGCGACAGCATCGCCGGCAGCAACGTCAGGGACGCGATCAGCGTGAGCAGCACTGCGAGGACCGCCGCGATGGCCAGCCCGTACATGAACGACACGCCGGTGGCGAACATGCCCAGCAGCGCGATCACCACGGTCGCGCCGGCCAGCAGGATCGCCCTCCCCGAGGTGTCCATCGCCTCGACCACCGACTGCTCCACGTCGCCGAACTCCAGATAGTTCTCCCGAAAGCGCGTGACGATGAACAGCGAATAGTCGATCCCCACGCCTAGGCCGATCATCAGCGCCAACTCCGGCGAGATGTTCGAGAGGTTGGTGACATGGGTTGCCAGCCCGATCAACGCCACGCCTGTGATCAAACCCAGCCCGGCGGTGATCAGCGGCATCCCGGCCGCGGCGAGCGATCCGAACGTCAGCAACAGGATGATCAGCGCCGCCAGCACTCCGACCTCGGTGGCCGGGCCGACGCTGAAGCCCTCGGCGTTCTCGATCACCTGACCGCCCGCCGCCACCTGGAGACCGCGCACGTGCACTGCATTCACCTGCGCCAGCAACGGCTTTCCCGTCGCGTTCGCAAGCACGTTCGCGGGCTGGTCATAGTTGACCGTCGCGAACGCCGTCATCCGGTTTGGTGACACCTGAACCGCGCCCCGTGCGCTGTAGGGACTGATAACCCCTGCCACGTGCTGCAGCGCACCCACGCGCGTCAGTAGAGGCGTGATCGCCGCCCGCACCGCCGGCGAGTCGACCGTCCCCCGCGAGACATGCAGCACGACCGTGTCGATGTCGCCGCTCTGTGTCTTGAAGTTGTGCTTGAGCAGGTCAAGCGCGCGCTGGGAGTCGGTGCCCGGCAGACCGAACGAGGTCACGTAACTCGGACCAACGGCATGCGCGATCACGGTCGTGAGGACCGCCACCACGATCCACGCCACTAGGACTCGGCGGCGATGGGCGACGCACCAATGGGCAAGACCCCGCATCGCTACCTACCTTGTGAGGAGAGGCGAGAACCGCTGAGCACGGACAGCTCCGGACCGAGGGAAAAGTGTCTGCCACGGACCGGGATGAACGGCAACCAATCGGTCCCCGCGAGGATCGCTCCGCTGTAGAAAGGCCATCTATCAGCACCGCCGACAGCAGCGCCGACAACCACCGTGAAAGCATCGTACTCCTCCATCCCCAACCGGCAGACGCGACCTAACACTCAAAACACGCTTGATCAACGGCGCCGAGCGCCGGACTCGTTCACGACGATGCCGGGGTGGTTGGGCTGCACCCCCGAACGGTGCGCACAGCGTTCCTCGCAGCCAAATACCGAGCCCAGACATCCCGTTTACGCGGTCCGAGTCGACCGCGTGCGTGTGGCCGCAGGCCGCAACGCATCGATCCCGTGTCGCCACGCCGCGTCGAGATCTGCGTCGGACGGGAAGCGGCGGTCGAGTTCAAGGATCGTCATTCCGTGTGCGAATGCCCACGCGGCTCGTGCGAGATCGAGGTTCCCGCCTGCGGCGTGGTAGAGCGGCAGGGCCGCGCGTTCTTCGCTGCCCGGGACGAGCAGTTCGCGGTGAAGCGCTCGGTCGGTCATCAGGCGATACAGGTGCGGGTGGTCGCTGGCAAACTGTCGGTAGGCGCGGGCAAGCGCTCCCAGAGGGTCGTCGGAGTTTTCGATCGCGGCCTCGAACAGCACGGCCTGCTCCTCGAATGCTGTCGAGATGATCGCCGCCTCGAGCGCGTTCTTGTCGGGGAGGTGCTTGTAGATCGATGGTGCTCGGATACCAAGAGACTCGGCGACGCGACGCATCGAGAGCGCCTCCGGTCCTTCTTGCTCGAGCAGCTCGCGCGCGGCGCTGACAATTTCGCGAGCCCGCGGGGTCAGCCGATCAGGGGCGCTGGAAGCCATCGGGAGCTCGTAGTCCGTAGCCGAGCGCGCGGTCGAGCGCGACGTGGAACGTCCAGGTGAGCGCGCCGACCAGGAATCCGATCGGGACGATGCCGGCGACGGCGGCGGCGCCCAGCGCGAGCGGTCCCCAGAAGCGGTGAACCAGGTTGTAGGCCACCACCGCCCGAGAGTTGATCTGTCCGTGCGCGAGATCTCCCCCGCCGCCGTAGAGCAGTGCGAGGTCGGGTCCGATCCCGAACACAGCGATCTGCCAGTAGTTCGAGTGCGTGATCGCCTCAATGGCGATTGCCGCCAGAAGCAGCATTGCGAGCGCGGCGTAGATGACCCGGCCGGTTGGGCTGCGGGGCTCGATCGTGCTGGTTGTCATGGGAAGTCCCTCCTGCTCAGGTGGCTAACGGCGTAAGCGCAGTGTGGCTAACGCCGTTAGCCTTGTCAAGTGCGGACCGCTATGGCGACGCAATACACCGCGGCCCCCCGCAGACCTGCCGGAACGCCGTCCACTACTGACCGGCTCGAAACGCCGCTGCGCGCCGGCTCTCGCATCGGGAGCGCGAGCGCCGGCGGCGGCCCGCGCGGCGACGGCTCGGTCAAGCGTGCGCCGCGACCTCGCGCACCTCAACGCCGTCGAGTGTCATGGCCGCAGGCACGACTGATCGTGCCTGGGCGCTCATGGCGTTGGCTGCTTCCTCGGACTCGAAGATGAGCATCGTCAGTCCGGTGTTGTCCTTCATGGTCCAGTACCCGGTCACGAATCCGGGGGCGTGCGACACGCGGGGCACGAGTTGCTCGCGCAGCGCGAGTTCGGCGGCCTCGGGGTCTTTGACGGTGACGTTGACGACGACTGCATGCATGGTGTTCCTTCCGGTAATTGAGAGTCGGGCTTGTCGTTGGACCAGCGGCACGTGGACGACGGTCGGAGACGATCGTTACGTCGTCAGCAATGCGCGGCGCTGTCTCGGCGGTCGGCAGCTGGTTCGACGTCGACCGTGGTCTGCGCCGCGAACCGGGCAGCTGACTTGGGATCGTGTGAGGGCAGGTAGACGGTCGGGTGCTGCGCGCAGTGAGCCAGGATCGTCTTCATCGTCGCGACATGCACCTTGATGTCCGGCGCGACGGCGTCGGCACGGAGCGAGTGCAGTTGTTCGAGCGAGTCCGTTGTGTCACCGGCGAGCATCACGTGGTTGCCTGCGTCATCGACGCAGATCACGGAGATGTGCCCGGGCGTGTGCCCGGGCGTGTCGACCGCGACGATGCGCCCGTCATCGCTCAGCGCCCGGCTCCGCGCAAACGCCCCGAAAGGCCCCCCGTCGAGCGCGAACGGCTCGGGAGCGAACCCCGCGGGAAGCGGCTGGCGCAGCACGCGACGCATCACCCTCGCCATCGGCGAGGCGACGAACCGCAACTCCGCCTCGTGGACCAAGACCCGGCTGCGGACATGGACCAGCCCGTCCATGTGGTCGCCGTGGGCGTGGGTCAGCAGCACTTCCGAGACGTCGTCGAGCTCCAGGCCCGCCGCGGCCATCACCGCAGGAAGCTCTTGATCCCGTCTCACATGCATCTGCGCGAACGGCACGTTCCGCGCCGCGGCAGTCTCGCCGGTGTCCACCAGTCGTAGCACTCCGTCGTGCTCGATCGCCCAGCAGTGGATCGGGAGCGGCTCCGAGAAGGCGGCCGGAAGAAACAGGTCCAGCTGCCGGCGCACGCCATGGCGGGGGAACAGGAAGCCGTGCTTGACGCTGACGGTCCCGGTCGTGAGAGCGTGAATCTTCATGATCGTCTGTCCTTTGGGGTGGGGGATTTGGTCTCGCCTTTGCGGGATGGTGCGAAACCGGCCAGGATCAGCTCGACGATGCCCTCGGCGAGGCGGTCGTCGATCGGACCGCCGGTGACCAGCAGCCGGTAGAACAGAGCGCCGCCCAGCACATCAAGCGCAAGCTCGAGATCGAGGCCACGACGAAGATCCCCCCGCCGGATACCGCGCTCGAGGACTACGCTCAGCGCCACGCGCCGACCGGCCAGAAACTCATCGCGGACGGTGCTCGCCAGTTCGGGGTTGCGGCGCGTCTCCTCAAGCACGGCGGGCATCAGCCGGGCCGCCAGCGAACCGCTGTAGAGCTCAACCGCCTGGCGCATCAATGCCAGCAGATCAGCGCGAGTGGACCCGGTATCGGGGATCGCGATCTCGCTGACCAACGTCGCGATCGCGTCGCTGACCAGCGCATCCTTGGAGCGATAGCGACGGTAGATCGTGGCCTTCCCGACCCCCGCTCGGTCAGCGACGTCATCCATCCGAAGGTCGCGGACCCCGCGCTCGGCCATCAACTGCAGCGTCGCCGTCAGGATCGCGCGATCCGCCCTCGCCTCTCTCGGCCTACCGATCGCCCGCGCAGGTGAAGGATCGCTCGACATCGCACTCCACCTCTCAATCGCGTCAGTCGATTCTAGTTACGGCACTGACGAGTACCGTAAAGGAACCGTACCACAGTTTCGAAACCCGCGAGTCTCGTTAGATGAGAATTTCATCGACCGTGGGGCGGCAGAAGCAGCGACGTGAGCAGACTTCCGCAAACTCGCCGATCGAGCGAAGCGCGGGCGCGCTGCCGCATCCGACGTGAGGGGAATCCACGAGCCAGGCTCAGCGTCGGGGAAGGACGGCCGCCGGGCACAACGACGACTGTCCTGCTCCTCACCAATTCCGTGACAGAGCTCTGCGCGGACCCAAGGTTCGGCATATGCGACGCCGCGCAGCCTACGGTAGGTAATCGTGAGGAATCCGCGCCGGACAGCCGCCATCCGGGTGGTCGTCGCAGTTGAGCGCGGTTGCAGCGGCCCGGTAGGGATGCGTTGCCGGCAGCCAGCAGGGCTGATTACCCATCTGGCCGAAGGCGCATCTCCATCCGTGATAGCTGAAATACGAGTCAGCGTTGTCTTTGCCGACGTGCGCCGAGGCGCGTAGGTGCATCACGGCGCTCAACACGGCCTTCGAGGTGGCGCAGGACGCCCGCCCGGCAACGTAGACACCCCAGCGGTTACGGTTGCCGCGCCGAGAGTAAGGGACGCTGGCATGAATGAATCCACATCGGGTCACTCGTGGCTGCGCTGTCCGAGCGGTGGGGCCACTCGCGGACGAGGAGGTCGGAAGCACGCAACCGACGGCCACGATGACGAGGAGGCTTGGCAGGCTCTTCCGCCGTGCGCGCGGCCGGGTTCTCACATGAGCGTGCCTGATGCTCACCAGACGAGAAGTATCGCGCAACGGGAATCCTCAACGTCCCTCAGCCCTCGGGTATCTGCAACGGCCTGGTCGGCCGGCGCGGCCCGTCGCCTGGTCGCAAGAAGCGTCCGGTTGTCGATCCCTACTGGGACGGCGTGAGCCGCAACCGTAACCAGGCGACATATGGCGTCGCGACCTTTGCTGGTCGATCGAGAGCGATGCGCCCGGAGGCCGGTGCGCGGTTGTCTCGCCGAGCGGCGCGAGCGTAATCTCGGGCGCGTGTTTAGCGCAGAGGATCGAGGGCCCTTCAGGATGAGCTGATCTCGAGAGCGCGGGCCGATCCTGGTGTTGACGCCGCGGCGTTGGTCGGCTCATCTGCCACCGAAGAGACGGACCGGTGGTCTGACATCGATCTCGCCATGTCCATGAGCGGCAAATGTTCGGTGCCTCTAAACCGTCCCAGACAGAGGAGCTGCCCAGCCCCTCAGAGCTGATCGGCATGGGCTGGCTCTACGCGTTACATGCCCGCTCGAGCATCGCCCGCGGGCGCGTCTGGCAGGCCGAGTACGTGATCAGCGGGATGCGCGACCAGGTGCTCGCGCTTGCCTGCCTGCGCCACCGCCTGCCGGTCTTTGAAGGTCGAGGCATGGACCGTCTACCAGCCGAGATTCTCGACTCAATCCTGCCCGCTCTCGTGGAGTCACTGGACCGGCCAGAACTCCAGCGGGCCATCGAGGCCGCTGGCGAGGCGCTCCTTGCCGAAGCCCAACAGATCGGTCCCTCGCTGACAGGCCATATAGGAGCAACAGTCCGTGCTCTCAGCAGCCGGGCACGCTGATCGTTCGGCACCGTTCCGATCTGTCGCAGTCAACGTTCTTGTGCGACACCCGCCGGAACAAGGAACGGTCTTACGGAATGCCTAGCTTCCCGCACTATTCCTCATCGAGCACGGACGCGTCACGCCGTGCTCATGCGTCCCCATCAGCACGCGCGAGCCGGGGCCCGCGCCGCCTGGGGGTTGCTGGCCGCGGGCCCCGGCGCCCGGGTCCGGGCGTCGCCGCTGACCCGGCCCCGCGTGCGATCAGATGGCGATGTGCCCGGGCGGTGCGGCGTCGCCTCGAACCACCGCCAGCGCGAGGGGCTGTATCAAATCCCCACCCAAGCACCCGAGATACCGATCGGGCCTCGGTGCCGCGGGCGCCGATTGAACTGCCACGCACGCGATCACGTCGAAAGAGAAGTCAGGGCGCACGCCCTCGGATGATTGCAGGCGTTCGCTCAGCGTTGGGGAGTGAGACGCCGTTCGGGGTCGGGCGCGAGCTCGGTGAAATACCCGGTGCCCAGGGAGAATCCCGCTTCCACCTGGGTTCCGCGGCCGGCGCCCGGAGGTGAGCACGGCGGGCCAGGCACCGGCGGCGTGCCGCCTTGGAGCGCTGCGACCATCTCCCGGGTCAGGTAGGAGGTCCAGCCAACGACCGCACCGGCCGGAGCGTATGCGGCTGCGGGGTCGACCAGGACATCGCGGTAACCCAGCAGCTCCAGGCTGTCGGCGTCGAAGATCAACTCGGTCCGCACGTCACGCTCAACCCGCGATAGCACGCGTCCGGCGCGACCCAGCTGATCCTCACCGGCCGCGCTGGCCTGCGCGCCGGGCAGCGCAGCCGCCACCGCATACAGCTCTCGGCGTCGCTGCTCGGGCACTAGCACTTCTCCCATCAGCTCACGGATCGTGTGCATGTCCAACCCGCGCGTCGCGTCCAGCGCGGCCGCGAGCTCTACCGGGTCGTGCGGCAGCGCGGCCACAAACTCAGACAATCCTGCCAGGCACCGTGGGGCGAACAGATCCATGCTCACGCCCAGACTCTCGCGCTGCTCCTGAGCGAGAGCCGATCTCCAGCGTTCTCGCTGCTGCTCGGTGAAGAACGACCAACCCAGCCGTGCCGAACGGATCAGACCCGACCGATCCTCGCCGATCCAGACTTCACGGCGGGCTTCAACCAGCCGTTCATACACGCCGTTGCCGATCTCGCCGTGCGCCCCCGCGACGCAATGTGGGCATAGGCGGGGCTCACGCGCCGATTGTCGCGCTCAGACCGCGACGCAAAGCTCGCTGGGGCGCCGACGTGCTGCGCATCCGGTTAGTTCCCTGCGAGCCGCCCGGTCCTCCTGGCCGCGCAGGGAGGTGCGCGCTTGGCGTCTGAAGCCTCGCGTGCTGCTCGTCGTCACATCCGCGGCCGACACAGATGCGGTCAGCTGTTCGCAGAGCCTTCGACATCTGCGACCGTCTCCTTGTCGGCGCGGGCCGCCGCATCGATCGCTTGGGAACGTCCGGTCATCGATCCCAAGGGAGACCGGGGCAGATCAGCCAGAGTGTGCCGCTTGTCGCCCGATCCAGAAGCGTGGAACCAAGGCGCAGACCGCGCGGATCGCGTCCAAGGTGGGTGACGTCTGACCCTAGGGTCGCTATTCGAAGGGGCCTCGCTGACGGACGATGGTCGGCGTCACTTACCGCCACACAAGGGGGCACACGATGAACCCATACGTGATTCACCAGATGGCACAGGAGCGCCAGGCCGACCTGCTGCGCGAGGCCGAGGAGTACCGCCGCGCCGGACTGACAGCACGCTCGACGGTCCTGAGGCGCGTCACCGCCCGGATCCCGCGCATCACCGCCCGGACCGGCCGGGGCCGCAAGCGTGTCGTTGCGCCGTCGACACCCGGCCGTTCGTGAGAACGGGCGGTCGGCCGAGCCGCTCATGCGGCTCGGCGAGGACCGACTCGGTCGCAGGCAGACCCGCGTCGCCAGCGCCCGGCTCGGGACACCGCCTGAACCCTTCCCGAAACTCAGCTGTCGACGCGGCGCCCACGCGCCTGCCGGACCAGCCGTACAGGGGACGGCGGCCGCAGCGTTCATTTGATCGAGGACCAGCAGTCTCCAATGTTCGATGGTCCTTGCCTAACTGCGATCCCGTCTGTAGGCCCGCTCCGATAGCGGCCAGATGGCGAGTGGGCCTCAGGGGTCTCAGGCGGTCATGCGCTCGAGCCGACCCCTGGCGGCAGATGACTCGGAGACGGGCACGAGCCGCCCTGCCTTGCCCAGCCCGTGGGCTGGCATGTTCCCGTAGACAGCTTCGTACTGTCCCGCCTTGACGAGGTAGGTCTCATGCCAGATGCCGCTGCGGCCGCTGCGCCCGACGCGGCGCCAGTATTGGCGCCAGACGTCGAGGTGAGGATCGCCGCGGTCGTTGGCGAACGCCTCCAGCTGCTCGAACGAGCGCCAGTACTGCACGATCGTCGGAATGCCCATCTCGTAGGCGAGCAGTCCCTTCTCTGGGTGGGCGACCAGATAATCGAGCATGTGCTTCATCCCGCGCCGGCCCCCGAGGTCCAGCAGGCCGCGGGCGAACTGCAACTTGTCGTTGAATCGCGCGCCGATGAGAAAGACAACGAAATCGCCGTCGAGCTCTGCCGTCATCCGCCTTCCAGCCACTTCGCCCATGAGCATCACCCCGTCGGTCGTCTGCGTGCCAGCGATGCTATCCCCAAGCCGCCGCTCGTCTGAGAAATGAACGTCGACGGACTAACTCCGCGCACCGAGAGGCGGCTGAGGCCCGACCGAGAGGCGATCCCCTGACGCATCGGCGAACGCACAAGCAGCAGCCGACAGCTGTCACAGTCAACGTTCGGATGTGAGAGGCAGCCCAGCCGGAGCGCAAACAGCCCTAGAGGGCCTGGCCCCTGTTCACGACGGCCCGCTCATCTACACGGTTCCGGCATCATCCGGCGCTGTCGCGAAGAACTCGTCGGCAGGAATCTGAACGGGCTTGTCTTGCTGCCTTCGACCCGCTTCTGTTGTAGGAGCGAGGTCCACCATCACCAGGTGCAGCCGATAGGTCTCGGTTTGCAAGACGTGTGGCAGGTCGTAGTACGGGCCCTCGCGGCGGAAGACAACACAGAACGCTTCGTCAACGGCATAGGGACCGCCTCGCAGGCGACCAACCGTGTCGAGCACCTGCGCCACGCTCTTCACGATGTCGCCGCGAGCACTCGACCGGGCGTACTGCTTGCCTCGACGTAGAAGCTCGCCAGAGAGTCGAGGAGGTCCGGTTGTAGGCCACCCGCCAACGGCTTTGTCAGCGGGGAGAGCCCGGCGTCGAACAGGTAGCGAGCGAACTCGCCGGTCAGACGATCCTCGGGTCCGCCCGGCAGGCGGTCGTCGTCAGCGACGGCAAGCATGCGCTCCCGGTCGTGCCACTCACACCGCAACTTGAATCGATAGACCAGCGCCAACCTCGAGCGCGTGGTACCGATGCGACGGCGCAGGTCCTCTCGCAGTCGCTCAACAGCATCGCGCAGGTCTGCGACCCGCTTGTCAATGACACCGAGATCGGCCGCATCCAACCTGTCCTGCCAGGCC
>Ga0208219_1000774_pt1 | contig 11277 bp, 14 predicted proteins | sample NGESurshal072012_7_FD_184469 | JGI IMG/M metagenome (GOLD analysis project Ga0208219, IMG submission 184469) | Arctic peat soil microbial communities from Barrow, Alaska - NGEE Surface sample 53-2 shallow-072012 (SPAdes) | ecosystem: Environmental > Terrestrial > Soil > Wetlands > Peat ...
CTGCGGCTCGGCCGCCGGTATGACGCCGTCATCGCCCCGTTCGCCGGGGGCTCGATGCTCCCCGCCGCCTACGCGGGCGCTAAGCGCTACGGCAAGCCGTTCGTCCTGTGGGCGTCGGTCTGGCATCAACCCCGCTCCCTCGTCCACGGGCTCACGCTGCCGGTGACGCGCCACATCTACCGCCACGCCGACGCGGTCATCGCCTATGGGGAGCACGTGCGCCGCTTCGTGGCCGCGATCCGCGGGCGCGATGACGACGTGTTCGTCGCGCCCCAGGCGGTCGAGGAGCTGTTCGGTCGCGCGGTGACCGATGCCGAGGTCCGGGCGTTCCGCGACCGCCACGAGCTCGGCGACGGACCGCTCGTCCTCTACGTCGGCCGCGTGGTCGCCGAGAAGGGCGCCGACGTGCTCCGAGCGGCGGCTCCTCTCGTCCATCCCCACGCGACGGTCGTGGTCGTCGGAAACACGCCACCAGACGCTCCGGAGAGCCCGATGCGCTGGCTCGGTCCCCTCCCCCGCGCCGATCTGCCCGTCGCCTACCGCGCCGCCGAGCTCACCGTGGTCCCGTCGATTCCGACGCCGCGCTTCAAGGAGCCGTGGGGACTGGTGTGCAACGAGGCCATGGAGCAGGGCCGGCCGGTCGTGGCCACCACCGCGGTGGGCGCCGTCGCCGGCGGGCTGGTCCGCGACGGAGAGAGCGGACTGGTCGTCGCCCCCGGGGATCCGATCGCGCTCGCCGGCGCGGTCAACCGCCTGCTCGACGACCGCCCGCTACGTGAGGCCCTCGGCGCCGGTGCCCGCACAGCCGTCGCCCCGTACACCTACGAGGCGATGGCCGACGGGATCGGCCGCGCGCTGGCGGCCGCGGGCGCTCACTGACCGACCGAGAACAACGCCTCCAGGTCATGGCGGGAGTAGGCCTCGAAGGCGACCATCGTCTGCGTCCGGCGTACGCCCGGCAGCTGGGAGAGGCGGCCGGTCACCACCTGGGCCAGCTGGTCCTGCTCGCGCAGACGGAGGATCGCCACGAAGTCCCACTCGCCGGTAACCGAGTAGGCCTCGGCCACCCCATCGATGTCGGCCAGCTCGCTGCCGAGCGTCCCCAGCGCCGAGCTCTCCGCCTGGATGAGGACGATCGCGTGGGTCATGCGGTGTGGGCCTGGCCGGGCTCGAGCACGACGACCGTCGCGTCCAGCGCCTTCTCGACGTCGGTCTGGAAGGCCGCGGCGTCGGTCTCGATCGGCGGGAAGGTGTTGTAGTGGCAGGGAATGATCGTCTTGGCGCCGACGAAATCGGCGGCGTCGACGGCGTCGTGGCGGTCCATCGTGTAGTGCCCGCCGATGCACATGAGCGCGATGTCGACCGGATGGCGCTTGCCGACGAGCTGGAGGTCGGAGAACAGCGCCGTGTCGCCGAGGTGATAGACGATCGTGTCCTTGAAGCTGATCAGCAGCCCGGCGGGGGTGTTGACGGTCCCCTTGGGAGTGGTGGAGGTGTGCCACGCGGGGACGAGCTTGGCCCAGCCCCAGTCGAAGGTGGCGGTTCCGCCGAGGTTGCAGTCGTTGACCTCCAACCCCTCCTCCCCCAGCTCGCCGGCGAGCTCGGTGATCGCGACCACCGGCGCTCCGGTGCGCTTGGCGATCGCGACCGTGTCGCCGACATGGTCGGCGTGGCCGTGGGTGAGCAGCAGCGTCGTCGCCTCCACCTCGTCGGCCGACACGGCCGCCATCGGGTTGCCGGTGAGAAACGGGTCGATCAGTACGGTCGTGTCCCCGTCTGAGAGCGTGAAGCAGGCGTGTCCGAGAAAGCGCACGTCCATGGTCGTGTCAGTCCTCCTGTGTGGGTTCGGTGGCATTGAGGGTGCGGGAGAGCTCGAAGCCGACGGCCACCCCGACGAGCATCCCGAGGCGGGTCTCCTCGGCCAGCAGCGTCCGCACCGCGCGCAGGCGCGTCTCGGGGTCGGGCTCGGCAATCGCCTCGCGGACGGCCTGGTCGTGGGCGGAGTCGAACCAGCCGCCCTCGGCGATCGCCGCCGCCAGCACCTTCTGCAACGACGGCGCGGCGCGCATCACGAGGTCTTGGGCTTCGCCCAGGCGGCTCGGGTCGGCCAACTGCTGGACGGCGGCGTCGAGCTCGTCATTGGTATAGGTGCGCTCCGGCATACCCGGGAGAATACGTACGTGGCCGTCCCGCTCACCTCGCTGTCGCACGGCGCCGGTTGCGGCTGCAAGCTGCCGGCGGCGGCGATCGGCCCGCTGCTGGCGCGACTGGACATTCCCGCGGCGGGCGCCAACCCCAATGTGCTCGTCGGATTTGAGGGCTCCGACGACGCCGGCGTCTACCGGCTGCGCGACGACCTGGCGATCGTGCAGACGGTCGACTTCTTCACGCCGATCGTCGACGACCCGTTCGCCTTCGGCCAGATCGCCGCCGCCAACGCCCTGTCGGACGTCTATGCGATGGGCGCCGAGCCGATCAGCGCGCTGAACCTCGTCGCGTTCCCGCTCGAGCAGCTGGGTCCGGAGGTGCTGTCCGAGATCCTCCGCGGCGGTGCGGACACGGCGCAGCGCGCGGGCGTGGCGATCATCGGGGGGCACTCGATCGACGATCCCGAACCCAAGTACGGGATGGCGGTCACCGGCATCGTCCATCCCGACGAGGTGCTCACCAATGCCGGCGGCCGTGCCGGCGACAGGCTCGTGCTGACCAAGCCGCTCGGCGCCGGTGCGGTGACGACCGCGCTCAAGCGGGGCGTTGCGGACGCGCCATTGGCCAGCGCCGTGGCGGTCATGATCGAACTCAATCGCGATGCCGCTGCGGCCGCGCGGGCCGCGGGCGCTCACGGCATGACCGACGTGACGGGGTTCGGTCTGCTCGGTCACCTCCACGAGCTGACCCTCGCCAGCCGGGTGGCCGCCGAGATCGAGGCGGCCGCGGTCCCCGCCATCGACGGCGTGGTCGCGCTCCTGGCCCGCGACGACGAGCGGGCGGTGGCCGGTGGAACGCGGCGCAACCGCGCGCACGCCGAGAGCTTCACTTCGTTCGCGGACGGGGTCGACGAGGCGCGGCGGTGGCTGGCCTGCGATGCGATGACCTCCGGCGGGCTGCTCGTCGCGGTCGCGCCCGAGCGGGCGCACGCGGTGCCAGGCGCGGTGATCGGTCAGCTGGTGGAGGGCGTGCCGGGAACCATCAGCGTACGGTGAGACGCGAGAGGGGAACGATCAGCGCGCGCGCAGGCGCGCCAGCGGCAGGCCGATCACGAAGCCGGCCAGCACGCCCACGATGTCCGACATCCAGCTCGCCTCGGGCAGCGCCAGCGGCATGAGCGCGATCGCGGCGGCGATCGCCGCCGCGCCGATCAGGTCGCCCTCCACGTCCTCCCCGCGCCGCAGCTCGATCAGGTCAGGGACCGCCCAGGCGCACACCATGGCCAGCGCGGCGCCGTTGGCGCCCAGCGCGATCGGCATCGGATAGACGGCGGCCGCCGCCGCCAGTCCGCCAACACCGCCCACCAGGAACAGCGCCAGGACGGCCACCGGGCCGTGGCGACGCTCCAGCAGCCAGCCGAACAGGCCAATCGAACCGAGCACGACAAACGCGTAGCCCGTGTTGTCATAGGTGAAGGCCGCCGTGAACAGGCGCCACCACTGCGACCCGGGCTTGCCGAAGACGATCAGCTGCGATTCGTCGACGACGCCGGTGCGCCACAGCAGGCAGCCCACCAGGCCGAGCAAGACGAGCAGGATCGTGACGTATGGCCGGCGGTCCGGCCGGATCCCGGGGATCTCGTCGTGGCGCAGCCGCGTCAGCAGCGGCGGCGCCGAGCGGCGTGCCTTTTTCTCGGCGGGCCGCTGGTCGCGATCGAGCTTCGGCGCGCGCTTGCGCAACCGGTTGCCGCAATACGGGCACTCCGTGATGTAGGGACTGACCTCGGATCCGCAGCTCTTGCAGATCACGAAGAGGTCTGGGCCGCCGGTGCTCACGAATCGATTGTAGAACCGCCCAGAGGTCCTCCGGGGACGATCAGGCGAGTGTGGCCGCGACGATCTCGGCCATGACCTCGCGCAGGTCGTGATTGGCCTCGTAGACGACGACCTGGCGGGCCGCGCCGTTGCCGCGTGTGAGCAGCTCCTCGACGGCATCCAGCTCGTTGACGGCGCCGAGATCGGTGGCGTGCTCGCGCATCCGGTCCAGCAGCCTCCAGGCCAGCGCCCGCGTCGACACGCGATCCGAGCTCGGCAGGTCAACGAGTTCTCCCTCGAGGCCGTGGCGGGCCGCCAGCCACTTGTTCTCGTCGAGCATCTCCCACGGGTAGCTGGACAGGCGCCGGCCGGCGTCGAAGTGCTCGGCCAGCTCCTTGACCATCGCCTGCACGAGCGCCGCCAGCCCGAGCGAATGCTCGATGTGGGTCTGGGAATCCATGACGCGGATCTCGACGGTCCCGAACTTGGGGTGCGGACGCACGTCGTGCCACAGGTAGGTGTAGTCCTCGATCACCCCCGCGTTGATCATGAACTCGATGCGGCGCTCGTAGTCCTCCCAGTTCTCATAGCTGGGCGGGATTCCGACGCGGGGAAAGGCGCGGAAGATCGGGGTACGCGTCGACGCCATCCCCGTCGGGGCGGCGCGCCAGAACGGCGAGTTCGCCGACAGGCCGAGCAGGACCGGCATGTGGATCCGCATTCCGTTGGCGACGTGGATCGCCTTGTCGGGATCGTCGATGCCGACGTGCACGTGCATCCCGAAGATCAGCTCCTGGCGGGCGACGAAGCGCAGCGCCGAGATCAGGTCGCGGTAGCGCGGCCGGGCGACGATCCGCTGGTCCTCCCACATCGCGAACGGGTGGGTACCCGCGGAGCCAATCGCCAGCTCCTTCCCCGCCGCGGTGGCCGCCACGCGGCGGCGCAGGGCGCGCAGCTGCTCGCCGGCCTCGGTCATGTTCGCGCACGGGTCGGTGGAGATTTCGAGCACCGACTCCATCAGCTCGGGCTTGATCTCCCCGATCGGCGCGGCCTCGAGCATCTGCTCGATCGCGTTGACGAGTTCGAACGACTGGGCGTCGAGGATCATCAGCTCCTCCTCGATCCCCAACGTGTACGCGTGTCCCTCGAAGCGATGCTCCACTGGCGCGAAGGCTAGGGGTTCGCGCGCGATCGTGTGCATCCTCACCGGCAGGGGCCCGGATCGCCCGTAGACTCATACCAGGCGAAATGTTCTACTCAGAAGGGCGATCTCATGGCTCTCGGCTACGACGGCAAGCTGTACATCCTCGCGTTTGATCATCGGGGGTCGTTTCAGAAGAAGATGTTCGGAATCGAGGGGGATCCGACCCCCGAGCAGACCGAGCACATCTCCGACGCCAAGCGCTTGATCTACGAGGGCATGGAGGAGTCCGTTCGGCGGGGCGCCGAGGCCAACGCCACCGGCGTCCTGGTCGACGAGCAGTTCGGATCCGACATCCCCCAGCGGGCCGAGCAGGCCGGCCTGAAACTCGCCATACCGGTCGAGAAGTCAGGCCAGAACGAGTTCGACTTCCAGTACGGGGACGACTTCGGCGCGCACATCGAGACGTTCGACCCGGACTTCTCCAAGGTCCTCGTCCGCTACAACCCCGACGATCCCGACGCCGAGATGAACGAGCGCCAGCTCGGGCGCCTCAAGGTGCTGGCCGACTGGCTGCACGAGCACGACCGCAAGTTCCTGTTCGAACTGCTCGTACCGGCCACCGAGGAGCAGCTGGCGAAAGTCGGCGGAGACGTCGACCGCTATGACACCGAGCTGCGACCCGAGCTGATGCGCCGGGCGATCGAGGGCTGCCAGGAGCGCGGGGTCGAGGTCGACATCTGGAAGATCGAGGGAGTCGACGCCCGCGAGGACGCGGAGATGCTCGCCGAGCAGGCTCGCTCCGGCGAGGGCCGCCAGGGCGTCACCTGTGTGGTGCTCGGCCGTGGCGCCTCCACCGAGAAGGTCGAGCACTGGCTCCAGGTCGCATCGACCGTCGAGGGCTTCATCGGCTTCGCCATCGGCCGCTCGATCTGGTGGGACGCGCTCAAGGGCTGGCTCGCCGATGAGCTCGACCGGGCCGCCGCCGTCGCTCTGGTGGCCGACAACTACCTGCATTTCGTCGAGGTCTACGCGCGCCAGAAGGTCGCCTAGTGTCGCGATTCGGAATTCGTGAGTCGATCTCGCGAGTGGCTGGGCGTGGCTGCCACCGAATTTTCGAATCGGGGCACTAGCTAGCGCGACACCTCGCGGACGTGGCGCACGCAACGTTGCGCCACGTTCTTCTGCAGGAATTCGTGCACTATTGGTAGGCTCGCTCCAGTGGCGATGAAGATGCGGCAAAGCCTCGCTCAGTTGGAGCAGGAGTTCCGGCATGAGGCGCAACTGGACCGGAGCCGAACGGAGACGCTCCGGCGCCACGCCGTACGCCGGTCACGGCTACGGACGCACGAGCGCCAGAAGAAGCGCAGCTCGGCGCACTACTGGGTGCTCGTTCTCTCGCTGATCGCGACGGCAGTGATCGTCACGATCGCGATGTTCGAGACGCTGTACCTGCTGCTCGGCTAGCTACTCGGAGTCGCCGAGACTGCGTAGAGCGGCGTCGACCTCGTCGCGCGCTCCCTTGGATTCTTCCTCGGCCGAGCGCTCCTGCTGGATCTCGAGGTAGACCTCCTTGCGGAACACCGGTACGTCGCGAGGCGCCTGGATTCCGATCCTGACTTTCTCGCCCATGATCGCCAGCACCGACACTTCTATGTCGTCACCGATCATGATGCTCTGGTTCGACTTCCGGGTTAGTACCAGCATCGTCGCCTCCCTGCTCGGCCGCTAAAGGGTCGGGCCCTCGCGCCACGCAATTGGTGGTTCCTGCCCTGCGCGCCAGCATAGCGTGACCCCTTTGAGGGTTTCAAGAAGCCGATGCTTTTTGCACGGGTACTGAGCTAAGAGCGCCGCGGGCCGTAGGTATGGTCGCCGTCGCCTGTACTACTCTCCGGTCCCATATGCCACGCCGATCGCTCAGACCTGAGCTCAACCGAATCCGCGCGTGGGTGCGCCAAGGCCGTACCGACGCCTGGATCGCCCACCAGCTGGAGGTCACCGTCCAGCAGATACAAGCTTTCAAGCGCGAGCAATCGCTCGAAGCCGGAGACGACGCCGAAGGCGCCGGTCCCGCCGCTGATTTCGACGCCGACATCGATCTGCGCGCGGAGGATGACGCGCTGATCGCCGCCGAGCTCGACGCGGTGGAAGCCGCCACCGATGACGACTCCGACGAGGACGACGACGACGACGACGACGAGGCCGAGAAGCCCCGCCGCCGTCGCAGCCGACGAGGGGGACGCGGTGGCCGCGGCCGCCAGCGCACCTCCGGCACGCTGGAAGCCACGTTCGACCACGGCGACGAGGGCTACGGGCTATGGCTCGATCCCGCCGTCCAGGACGATCCCATCTACGCCGAACACTGGGCCGGTCATCGCCCGGTCGAGGTCCTGATCGAGGAGGACCAGATCGTGATCCGTCGCTCCGGTGAGCCGGACGCCGACGACGACGCCGATCAGTAGCGCCAGCGCAGCTCAGTTGTCGGGGATCCGCCGCCCCGTCGTGTAATCGATGGCCTCGCGGGCGTAGCGTGCGAACGCCGCGCCCGCGACGGTCGTCAGGTCCCACGCGCCCGGTGTGGACGGTGCCACGCGAACAGCCACGTCGAAGCACCAGTCCGTGCCCTGCTCGATGTACAGCCGCGCCAGCTCGGTGACGGTGAACGGCCCGCCGAGGCGACGGCGCAGCTGCACCACGATTTCGTCGACGACGTTCTGCATCGAGGCGCGTTCACCGGCCTCGGTCGCGGCCAGCCGGCGCTGGCCCTCCTGCCAGAGGCCGATCAGGTCCTCGTAGCGCACCGGCCCGGAGCTCATCGGACGCGCGAGTGGGGATCGACGGTCAGCGGATCGACGGCCAGCCGATCGACGGCCGGCGGAACGACCGTCAGCGCTGCGACTGGCCGGTCATCGCGTAGGACTGCTCGCCGGGGCGAACCATCCCCAGCGCGCGCGCGTCGCGCACGATCGTCACCGGGTCGTTGAGCGACTTCAGCTGCTGCGCGAGCGCGCGGTTCTGATGGGTGAACTGATTGACGATCGCCTTCTGCTGGTCTGACTGCACGCGGGTGGAGATGTAGGACATCGTGTGCTCGACGTACAGTCCGACGACGATCACCAGCACGAACAGCAGTCCGTAGCGGCCCACGCGCTCCCACCGGACGCGCAGCTTGGGCGAGCGGAGGGCGACCCTCTGGGGCTTGCGGGGCGGGCGCGGTGTGGCGCGCGGCTGGCGGCGCGGGGCCGGCGAAGCGGAGGCGGATCGGGCGGGCGGCATCCCTTGACGCGTTCGTTCGACGCGCGCCCTTTCCTTCCTGCTGCAACGAGCGGTGCACCACCCGTCGCCTACCCCGCCTCAGGCGCGGAACACCGACCGTCCCGGATAGCTCGCGTCGGGGCCGAGCGCCTCCTCGATGCGCAGCAGCTGGTTGTACTTGGCCACGCGATCCGAGCGCGCCGGAGCGCCCGTCTTGATCTGCCCGCATCCCGTCGACACCGCCAGGTCGGCGATCGTCACGTCCTCGGTCTCGCCCGAACGGTGCGACATGACCGCGGAGTAGCCCGCCTCGCGGGCCATGCTAATGGCCGCGAACGTCTCGGTCAGGGTGCCGATCTGGTTGACCTTGATGAGGATCGAATTGGCCACACCGGCCTCGATCCCCCGCTTGAGCCGCTGTGTGTTGGTGACGAACAGGTCGTCGCCGACGAGCTGGACCTGGTTGCCCATCCGTCGGGTGAGGGCCGACCAACCGTCCCAGTCCTCCTCGTCCATGCCATCCTCGATCGAGATGATCGGATAGCGCCCGGCGAGCTCGACCCAGTAGTCGGCCAGCTGCTCGGCGCTGAGGGTGCGGCCCTCGTGCTCGAGCACGTAGCCCTCGTCGGTGTGCAGCTCGGAGACCGCCGGGTCGAGGGCGATCGCGATCTGGTCGCCGGGCACGTAGCCGGCGGCGCGGATCCCCGCCATGAGCGCCTCGAGCGCTTCCTCGTTGGACCCGAAGTCCGGCGCGAAACCGCCCTCGTCGCCGACCGCGGTGGAATGGCCCTGCTCGTGCAGCCACGCCTTGAGGTGGTGGTAGACCTCCGTGCCCATCCGCAGGCCCTCGGAGAACGTCCGCGCGCCCACCGGGACGATCATGAACTCCTGGAAGTCGACGGCGTTATCGGCGTGAGCGCCGCCGTTGAGCACGTTCATCATCGGGACCGGCAGCACGTGGGCGGTCTCGCCGCCGAGATACCGCCACAGCGGCAGGCGCTCCTCGGCCGCCGAGGCGTGAGCGGCCGCCAGCGAGACCGTCAGCAGCGCGTTGGCCCCCAGCCGCGACTTGTTGGGCGTCCCGTCGAGAGTGATGAGAATGCGGTCGAGGGCCGCCTGGCTGGCGGCGTCCTGACCCCGCACGGCGGTGGCGATCTCGCCGTTGACGCTGTCGACCGCCCGGCTGACGCCCTTGCCCATCCAGTCAGAGCCGCCGTCGCGCAGCTCGGTGGCCTCGAACTCGCCCGTCGATGCCCCGCTCGGGACGGCGGCCCGGCCCCACGCGCCCGAACGGACGCTGAGCTCGACCTCGACCGTCGGGTTACCGCGACTGTCGAGGATCTGACGGGCGTGAACGTGCTCGATCTGACTCATCTGTGGTCGGCGTCTCCTTGGGCGAGGCGGGCGCGGGCGTAGTACTCGAGCTGACGCTCAGGCGGAAGATCGTCCCAGCTTCCGCCGTCGGATGCGGCCAGCTCGGCCGCGGTCGTGACGCGATCACGGAATCGGCCCGACGCGGCGCGCAGTGCCAGCTCCGGATCGAGGTGCAGCTTGCGGGCCACGTTGACGGCCGCGAACAGCACGTCGCCGAGCTCGTGAAAGCGCGCGTCGCGGTCCTCGGCGACGCTCGCCCGCTCCAGCTCGTGCAGCTCGTCGTAGACCGCCTGCAGCGGCACGCCGAGGTCGTCGTCGTTGAAGTCAAAGCCCGTGGAGGCGACGCGGCGCTGGACCTTGCGGGCGTGCAGCAGCGCCGGCAGGTTCTCCGGCACCTCACCGAAGATGCCCGGCTCGCGTCCGGCCTCGGTCTTCTTGATCTGGTCCCAGTTTCTGAGGACGTCCGCGGCGTCGGCGACCTCGACCTCCCCAAAGACGTGGGGATGGCGGCGGATCAGCTTCTGGGTGACGTGTTCGGCCACCTGCGCCAGGTCACCGGCACCGCGCTCCTCGAGCAGCAGCGCCAGAAAATGCACCTGGAAGAGCACGTCGCCGAGCTCGTCGAGCAGCTTGGCGTCGTCACGGCGCTCAGCGGCGTCAGCCAGCTCGTAGGCCTCCTCGACGGTGTGGGGGACGATCGTGCGCTCGTCCTGCTCGCGGTCCCACGGGCACTCGCGACGCAGGCGCCGAGTGATCTGGTCCAGGTGGGTCAGCGACGCCGCGGCGTCCCGGTCCTGGTCGGGCACTTACTTGCTGGTGGTGGAGGTGGCGCCGGTGCTGGGCACGGGGGTCGCGCTCGTGGCTCCGCTGCTCGGCGCGGTTGCGCCACTGGCGGGAGCGGTTGCGCCACTGGCGGGAGCGGTTGCGCCACTGGCGGGAGCGGTTGCGCCGGTGCTGGGAGCGGCGGTGCTCGTCTTCGGTGCCTTGTAGCCCTTGCAGTCGGCCATCGCGTACTCGGCGCGGCAGCTGGTCTTGCTCAGCCAGTCCTTCTTGGCCTCGTTGTCGACCGCCGTCTGGGCGGCCTGGGTGAGCTGACCGCTGAGCGTCTGCTTGATCAGCGCCGTCGACGCGGCGAGGCTGCGCTGCGTCGCCGGGGTGATCTTGGTCACCTCGAGGATGTAGTAGCCGAACTGGCCCTTGATCGGACCGAGCACCTTGTTGGCCGGGGCCACGAACGCCGCCGTGGAGAGCGCGGCATCCTGTTGGCCGGCGGTGACGTTGGTGAGCACTCCGCCCTTGTTCTTGGTGGTCGGGTCGGTGGAATACTTCTTGGCGACGACCGTCCAGCTCTGGCCCTTCTGCAGCGCCTTCTTGGCAGCCTCGGCCTGGGCCGCGGTCTTGGTGAGCACGATGCGCATGTTGCGCGTCTGTGGTGTGCCGAACTGCGTCTTGTGCGCGGCGTAGTAGGCGGCGATCTTGGCCGGCGTGACCGCGGTCGGCTGACGCGCGGTGAGCTTCGCGAAGGTCTGGCTCACACGGACGCGG
>Ga0208219_1000776_pt1 | contig 11222 bp, 10 predicted proteins | sample NGESurshal072012_7_FD_184469 | JGI IMG/M metagenome (GOLD analysis project Ga0208219, IMG submission 184469) | Arctic peat soil microbial communities from Barrow, Alaska - NGEE Surface sample 53-2 shallow-072012 (SPAdes) | ecosystem: Environmental > Terrestrial > Soil > Wetlands > Peat ...
TGGGCGGGTTCGCTGGATTGGGGTCGGCGATCTCTGCCACTGCATAAATCCGATTTGCGGCGGTGTCGATCACAGGGGTGCCCAGGATTCCCATAGGCGCGACGTTGCCACATACCCAACCACCAGCCTGAGGCGTTCCGAGGTTGTGGCTCCATACAACAGAGCCGTCCGTCTGGTTAAGCGCGTACACGGTGTTGTTGAGGGTCGCTACGTAGACGAGACCGCTGTAGATCAAGGGTTCCGCGTACACCTCGTCGTCCAGTACGGGCTGCGTCCACCCTAGCGTCGGGCTGACGCTTGCCGCCGTCGGAGGCAATGGGTCGTTGCCCGTGTGAGCGTTGTCGTGGTGGTAGTTGGTCCACGAGCCGTTCGCGACGATGGGCGCAGCGGGCGCCTGGGTACTGCTTTGGGCTCCGGCGTGGACTAGCACCGCGGCGGCGAGCGGCATTAAGGCGACAGCCGCCGCCGCTAGTCCAACTCGCGCGAGCTGTCTTTCTTGCCTCCGGATTCCGTCAGGGTAACCGGAGCACGTTTTCGCTGTCGAGCGGGGTAGACAATTAGCCGCTTGCTCCGATCATCGGGCGTGGCCGAAGTACATGAGCTCCCAGATCGCGTCGGCCTTGTAGGTCTCGACCAGCTCATCGGCGCGATATCTCGAGATCTGGAGATCACCGACGAATCGCAAGTAGGCGCCGTCGAAATTCATCAGCCTGGCAGCGATGCGCTTGATGCCGCTCATGGTGTCGACCATGCGGTTTGTCGACAGATCGTGGGTGCGGGTAAACGAAACGACGTACCGATCCTCTCCGTCTCGATACGTGTAGCGCGTTGTCGCCGCCACCGGCTTGCCGGTCTTCTGATCGGTGTAGATCCCCTCGCGCTCAAAGGTGACCTTGGCCTGATCGTCGCCGACCAGGACGTTGTCGCGCGCCAGCATGAAAATCGGAATTGGCTCGAAACCGAACTGCTCGGACGCCGTGATATATGACGCGATGACCGTGTACGGACCGGCTTTGCCCGCGCGCCCAGTACCAGTCGTGCACCACCTTCATCAGGCCGACGTTGCCCCAGTTGTGGTCGTGGTACCCGACTCCAGTCGTCTCGTGGCGTTCGCCGTCAATCGTGTACGAGGCGGTCACCGAGCCCTGCGGCACCGAGGGCAGCCATGCAAATTCCATGGACCGATCCGCGCCAAACAGCATGTACCCGGTCGATGGGCGCCACGGGGGAACCTCACCCGTCAACTTGACATCGACCGAGATCTCCTCCGCGGCCGCCTCGATCCGATACTGGTGCAGGTCGCCGGTGAATCGGTTCTTGCCAAGACGCACATCGGCATGGTCTTTGGCCGCGGACCATTCGCTTGGCGAGTAGTGCACCAGCTTTTCGAAGTGACGCCCGTCGGGCAGGTCGAGATTCAATCGAAGTAGCGGCGCCAACGACTTCTGCGGCTCCGCAATGTCTTTGTTCATGAACGTCACCACGAGCTTTGCTCCATCGGCCAGGTGCGCGTCGAAGTACCACCATTCGTAGGTACCTGCCGAGTCGTCGGTGCGCTTTCCGTCCTCCCATGGCGCGATCGTGGTGTGCGACAGGCCAAGGCGCTCGTAGTCGGACGGTGAATCCGCCATGACCGCCAGCTTGCTCGCCATCAACCTTGCCTCCTGCGTCAACATCGACTTCATGATGGGTGCCCGTTGGCCGCAGCCATCGCGGTACCCAGGCCCATGCGCGCGGCGCTGATGTCCAGGTGTCCGTAACCCGCTGCCACGAGGCGCCGCCAGCGCTGGGCGATGGACTCCGCGACCGGAGTGACCTCGACTCCGGCGGCCGCTTGGGCGAGATCGAGATCTTTGAGCGCCCACTCCAGCGAGAAGTCAGGTGAGTAATCCCCGCTTTCCATCTTTGCCAGCTTGGTCAATGCGACGCCGGATGCCAGCGGGCCGCCGGCCACTACCTCGCGCAGCGCCGAGTGCGCCACGCCCAACCGGTCGGCGAGCGCGGCCACCTCGGCCGCCGCTTCGATCTCGAACGCGAGCCACGTGTTCAGCACGAGCTTCATGCGGCTGCCCGCGCCGGCTTCGCCCAGCCACACCGGGCGTCCAAGAGCCTCAAGCACCGGCTCGACGATTTGTCGTGCGCGCGAAGGGCCTGAAGCAAGAATGACGAGGCGGCCGCTTCGAGCCGGCTCGCGACTGCCGGAGACCGGCGCGTCAACGAAGGCGACATCAGGGAACGCACTCGCGACCTCAGATCGCAGGGTCTCCGTGGCTTCGACCCCAATGGTTCCCATCTGCGCCCAGACCGCGCCGGGCCGGATGAAGTTAAGGGTTCTCTGCTCCAACATGACTTCTCTGACCGCATCTGCCGTGGGCAGCATCGTCACCACGACGTCGGCTCGGTCAACTGCCTGATCCGGCTTCGCGTGGGCCGTCGCACCACGCTGGGCCAGCGTGGCAGCTGGGCCCGGCGTGCGGTTCCACACCGCGACCGCGAAGCCCTGGTCGAGCAAACGCTCTGCAAAAGCGGCGCCCATGGCGCCGGCGCCGAGGATCGCAACAGTTGGGCGCGGGGGAGGGGTGTTGGTGGTGTCACTCATTGTCTCTTCTCCTTTCAGACTGACTCGGGCGAGGGCCCGCCGACCCGCACCTCGTCACTGACGATGTCTTCGATCCTGCGCAGGGCCGATGGGTCGAGCTCGAGCTCGGCCGCGGCGATCGCGTCCTCGATGTGCTTGGGGTTGCGGGTGCCCACGATGGCGACGTGGACCGCAGGGTTCGCGAGCGTCCACGCAATGGCAAGCCGGCTCACCGATGTGCCCAGCTCAAGCTGCGCGAAGCGGTCCAGCGCTGAGACCACCCGGAGGTTTCGGCGGTAGGGCTCGCCCTGAAATACGTCGCTCTTCGACCGCCAGTCGTCGGGCGAGAATCGCGTTTCGGGGGTAAGCGCGCCACTGAGCAGGCCGTGCCCGAGGGGGCCGTAGACGAGCACCCCGATATCGTGCGCCTTCGCATAAGGAAGGACGGACTCCTCGATGTCGCGACGGAACAGGTGGTACACGGGCTGCAAGGTCTCGACCGGGAGGGTGCGGCTGAACTCATCCATGTCTGCCGCATCGAAATTGGAAACTCCGACGTGGCGGATCTTGCCCGCTGCCTTCAGCTCGGCCAGGGCGCCGGCCGTCTCTTCGAACGGAACCTTCGCGTCCGGCCAGTGGATCTGGTAGAGGTCGATGTAGTCCGTGCCAAGTGCCTTCAGGCTCGAGTCGACGCCACGGCGGATCCAGTCCGGGCTCGAGTCACGCTCGATCCCACCGCCGGCAATCGGGCGGAGGCCTCCCTTGGTGGCAATCACCACCTGGTCTCGCGGCCTTCCCTTCAGCGCCTTCGCCAGGATGGTCTCGGACGCACCGAAGCCGTACGCCTGTGCCGTGTCGAAAAAGTTGATCCCGCTGTCGGCCGCCCGCCGGATCGCCGCCACGGCCGCTTCCTCATCTGTGGCGCCCCAGTCGCCGCCCAGCTGCCAGGTGCCGAATGCGATGGGCGAGACCTCTAGCCCGCTGCGCCCCAACCTGATCTTCTCCATGAGGGTCCTCCTTCGAACTAATTACGGACGGAACGTCTCGTATCGTATAATAAACGGCATGAAAGCTGCAACTATTCCGATCGGGACAAAAAGAGGCCGCCCCCGCAGCGGGCAGACCAACAAGGCGATCCTCAAGGCAGCAGCCGAGATCGTCATCGCATCAGGCCTTGCCGAGATGACGATCGAGGGCGTGGCCGAGCGAGCCGGTGTTGGCAAAGCCTCGATCTACCGGCGCTGGCCGAGTAAGGGGGCGCTGGCGTTCGACGCTGTGGTCGACGCCATCCTGGCCGCTGAACCCACCCCCGACACCGGCAGCCTGGAAGGCGATCTAGCGCGTGTCGCCGAGAGTTGGGTCCGGCTGGCGAACGTTCGCCGCGGAGGCCGTACGCTGGCGCACTTCATCGCAGAAATACAGAGTGACCCCGATCTGGCGGTGGCCTGGCGTGAGCGTTTTGTGGACCGGATCCGGAGGGAACGCCGGCCCATCATCGAGCGCGCGATCGCGCGAGGCGAGATAGCTCCCGGCAGCGACCCGGAGCTGATCATGGACGTTCTTTACGGGCCCCTCTACCACCGCTACCTGAACGGGCACCTGCCGCTCGACGAGTCGTTCGCCAGACGGGTTGTTCGGATGGTTGCGGCCGCCGCCCTGGATGGTGCAGCAGCCTCCGAGCCGCGCCATCTGCTGAAGCCAAGCTCTTGACAGCCTTGGCGACGTGTCTCTTTGACGTAACCCTCTGAACTCAGGGCCTCAATTCCTGTGAAAGCAGGGGCCAGGGCGCCGTGCCCGCGCATGGCGACTTTATGAGAGCCGAAGTAAACAATGTGGCGTACATGAGGCTGCCGGCGCGGAACGAGTCTGAACGTGTCATCTTCGCGCTGGCCGCAGAGGCGGAGACGAAAGATGCATACAGCAAAACTCATCCAAAGCGCGTCGCGAACACCGCCGTCCACATTGGCATGCGACTGGGACTTCGCGAGGCGGACCTACTTGCCTTGTACCGCGGGGGCCTCACCCACGATATCGGCAAGATTTTCATCTCCGACGCAGTGCTGCTCAAACCCGGACCTCTGAACGCCGATGAAGAGAGGCAGATGCGTGAGCACACGGTCATCGGAGAGCGCATCGTCAAGCATCTCCCGTCCGCCGCGGACATCCTGCCCATCATTCGGCACCACCATGAGCGGTTCGATGGCGGTGGTTACCCCGACGGACTGTGCGGGCACAAGATTCCTCTGTTGGCACGGATTGTGTCGATTAGCGACGCCCATGACGCGCTGTCGAGTGACCGCCCTTACCGGACTCGGCAAAATCAAACGCAGGCGATCGAGACGCTGATGCGAGGCGCGGGCCAGCAATGGGATCGGGAGCTGGTTTCGCTTTTGCTATCGGAATTGCCAGCCACTCGCTTCGAGTTGGCCAGTTGACCTCGAAGTAAGCCCGAGGCCAACGCCAACAGTCCGAATCAGGCTTGCGAACTGGGGAATGAAACATTTAGGCCCTGAGTGCCGTTCAATGTGTAGGAATGCTCGAAGCAGTATTAGGCGCAGCCGTGGCAATTTCGATCCTTTTTGTATTGAATCGTGGACGTTTGGCCAGCGGCGCCGATCATGAAGTTTGCTGGTCGTGCGGGCAGCGAAGCCAACACAAGCTGTGGTGCCCGAACCGGTAGAGACGGTTCGCAAATCGCGCTAGCGGAGGGTTTCGAACTCCGCGTCGGTCAGCTCGATCTCCAGCGCCGCCAGGTTCTCCTTCACGTGATCGAGCGACAACGTGCCGGGAATCGGCAGCATCGCCGGCGACCGACGAAGAAGCCACGCCAGCGTGATCTGTCGCGTTGTCGCTCCATGCCTTTCGGCGATCTCGGTGAGCGCGGGGCCACCGTCGCCGCGCAGTGGAAAGAACGGTACGAACACAATGCCCTCGGCTGCGCAGTAATCGACGACTTCCTCGTACTTGCGCTCTGAAAGGTTGTAGTGGTTCTGGACTGCGACGATGGGAACAACTTCCCGGGCACGCTTGATCTGGCCGATGTCGACCTCGGAGATCCCCACGTGGCGGACTTTCCCCTGGTCCTGGTACTCCTTGATCAAGCCGAGGCTTTCCTCGATTGGAATCTCCGGGTCGACGCGGTGCAGGTAGTAGAGGGAGATGCTGTCGGTCCTGAGCCGCTGAAGGCTTTTCTCGAGCTCCGCGCGCAGCACCTCTGGACGGCCGCTACCGCTGTTACCGCCCTTCGTTGCCACGACGCACCCTTCGGGAAACGGAGACAGAGCCTCGCCGATCGTTTCCTCGCTTTGTCCGCCTTGGTATGAGTAGGCAGTGTCGATCATCTGCACGCCGGCGGCGACCGCCGATCTAACGAAAGCTACGTAGTCCGGCGTTTTCGTCAGCCGGTTGGTACCCAAGCCGATCCGAGTCAGGTCGTTGTCGCCAAGCCTCACGAACTTCACGACGATGATGATGGCGGATCGAGATCCAGGACAGCGCCAAGCACAGCCCGATCGATGGGCCCGAGCCTCATCGCGGCCACGCTACCGCATCGCAACCCCAAATTTTCATTAAGTGAGAGGCCCTGCTATATCTCCGGCCCATGGACCCCGGCGTCGGGGCTCTCGGTTATCTGCGCGACATCTTCATGCTGGCGAACCCGGCCAAGCGGGCCGGCCAGCACCGCAATCGTCGCTGTCATTCCAATCAGGCTGCCGATGACGATCGTCGCGGGCGCTCCGAGAGCTCCGGCCATCACTCCACCGGCCAGATTGGAGATGGGTCGGACGCCCCAGAACACGGTGCGCATGGTGGCCGTCATGCGCCCTTGCAGCCGGCCCGGTGTCACGGCCTGGCGGAGGCTGACCTGGCTCACGTTGTAGATCGAGTCGAAGATCCCGCCAAAGAACATCAAGCCGCCGAGAACCAGAACCGGGGCGCCGAGCAGCGCGAGCGGCCAGGCAAGAAAGGCCAGCCCGAGGAGCACGTTGGAGAGGGCCAGGGAATTACCGACACCGACCTTGCGTACGACGGTTCCCACCACCATTGCGCCGATCACAGCCCCTGCTCCGCCAGCGCCAAAAACCAGGCCGAAGAGGCCTGGGCTCAGATGCACGTTGCGATAGGCGAACAGGAACAGAGCTGGGTCCTGAAGGTGGAATCCGACGCCGCCGATGGTCAGCATGATGAGGAGAGCCCGCAGAATCGGATCGTGCAGCACCAACCTCAGGCCTTCGCGGATCTCGGCAAACACGCCGGTTTGAGGTGCCGTGGGATGGCGCGGCGAGTCCTCAGGTTGCCGGATCCAGATGATGCTGACGACCGAGACGACGAATGAGAACGCGTCCGCCAACATGGCTTGAGCGGCGCCAATAACCTGAATCAGCAAGCCTCCAAGGCTGGGTCCGATCAGCCGCGAACCGGAGAAGCTGACCTCGAGCTTGGTGTTCGCCTCGAGGATGTCAGCCCTGCTGACAAGGCCCGGCACGTATGCCAGGTACGCAATGTCAAAGATGACAGTGCCCACGCCGAGGACGATTGCCACGACATAGAGCTGCACGATGGAAAGCACGCCGAAAGCCGCCGCGACGGGTACCGACAGAATGGCGAGCGCCCGCATGGCATCCGCCACGATCATCATCGGCCGCCGCCGAAGTCGATCGGCGAACACTCCCGCGAACAGCGCGAGAACTGGAAAGGCAACCTGCTGCGTCGCTGCGAGCAAACCGACCTCGGCCGCTGTCGCGTGCAGTTGCAGGATGGCGATGGTGGGCAAAGCGATGTTCGTCACCTCGCTGCCCACCACGCTGATGGTCTGGCCCGACCACAATTTCAGGAAATCTGTATGCCGCCAGAGGCGGTTACCGCCGAGCATTGAGCCTAAAACCTAGCTTCTTGCGCGAAGCACCTTCCCTGGACGTCCCTTTCGTGCCAACATCGACTCCGTCGATGTTGTGTCAACCGCGCCGCGAATCACAAGCCGCGCAGCCACGAAAATCCCGCTTTCGACTTGCCTAGCGCCGGCTGATTCGCATGAAGCTCCTCATCCTGCTCACGTTTCCGGAGCCGATCCGCAACGTCTACCGCGATGGCATCGTGAGGGCCTTTCCGCAGCTGGAGGTTGACATGGTCGACCACCACAGCAAGGTGGGTCCTCACATCGGTAAGGCAGACATCCTAGTCACATTCGGCGCACACATGGCCGATCACGTCCTGAGCGAAGCCACCAGCCTCAAGTGGATTCAGGCGCTCGGCACCGGCGTTGATGGCATCGTCGATCGCCCCGCTTTGCGGGATGGCGTCATCGTGACCAACCTGCGCGGTCTCCAGGGCTCATCAGTGTCGGAGGCGGTGCTCGCGATGATGCTCGCTCTTTCTCGCAACCTCCCTCGCACGGTTCGAAGCCAGGACGCGGGTCGGTGGGACCGGTTTCCGGTCAACCTGGTCAAGGGAAAGACCGTCGGCATATTGGGCGTCGGTGTCATCGCCGCGGAGCTGGCGCCACGCTGCCAGGCGCTCGGGATGACGGTGATCGGGATCACGTCGGCCCCTCGAAGCGTCGCGGGTTTCGACCGGATGGTCCCGCGAGACGAGCTGCTCGATATAGTCGGCGAGCTCGACCACCTTGTGCTCCTGATCCCGTACACGAGCGAGACCCACGGCATCGTCGGCGCGGCGGTTCTTGAACATATGAAGCGATCGGCTTTCCTTATCAATGTGGCCCGAGGCGGCGTCGTCGATCAGCCCGCACTCGTCGAGGCCCTACGGGCGGGGCGGATCGCCGGCGCGGGCCTTGACGTCTTCGCCGAGGAGCCGCTGCCTGAGGGACACCCGTTGTGGAAGATGTCCAATGTGCTCATCACCCCCCATATGGCCGGCTTCCATGCCGGTTACCCGGATGAGGCGCTCCCGATCGTCATCGAGAATATCCGCCACTTCCTGGCAGCGGACCTCGACGCCATGACCAACGTGGTTCGCCGTTGACCACGGACGAGGGAAAGTGAGCGATCGATCAGAGCGTCTCAACCACCCGATGCCTACCCGAGAACTCGAGCGTCGCTGGGGCCTGATCCGCACGGCAATGGAGCAGCGAGGGATCGACGTCCTGCTGGCTCAGGCCAACAACGACTTCATGGGTGGGTATGTCAAATACCTGACGGACCTGCCGGCCACGAACGGATACGTGATGACTGTCGTCTTTCCGCGCGACGAGCCGATGACCGTCATCAGCCAGGGCGCTTTCGGCCTCGACCAGCGACTGCCGCGGGAAGGCGACGGTGTTCGCAGGGGCGTTGGACGACTGATGGGTACCCCTAGCTATGCGTCCGCCCACTACAGCGCTGGATACGACGCGGACCTTGCGGCACAGGCGCTGGATTCGTATCGCGGCGCGACGATCGGCATGCTTGGCACGGCTGCGATCTCCTTCGCTCTCATCGATTCGCTGAAACGCGGCGCGCTCTCCAACGCCAAGTTCGTCGATGCGTCCGACCTGGTCGATCCGATCAAGGCCGTTAAGAGCGACGACGAGCTGGCCTTCGTCCGTCAGACGGCGGCGGCGCAGGACGCCGCGATGAGCGCCGTGGTCGCGGCAATCAAGCCGGGGATGCGCGAGCTGGAAGTAGCCGCGGTCGCGGAGCACGCCGGTCACGATATGGGCAGCGAGCAAGGGTTGTTCCTCGCGTACTCGAGTCCTGCAGGATCGCCCGGCCAGATCGTCAACCGGCATTTGCAGAGTCGTGTCCTGCGGAAGGGGGACCAGTTCAGCCTGCTCATCGAGAACAATGGTCCGGGCGGCTTCTACTGCGAGCTCGGGCGAACAGCCGTCCTGGGGAGACCCACCGACCAGATGCAAGAGCAGCAGGCCTTCGTGCTCGAAGCCCAGCGGTTCTGCCTGCAGCTGCTCAAACCCGGAGCGGATCCCGCAACGATCTGGCACGACTACAACCGCTTCATGCGCGAGCAGGGCCGGCCGGAGGAAAAGCGCGTCCACTTCCACGGCCAGGGCTATGACATGGTCGAGCGGCCGTTGGTCCGCTTCGACGAATCAATGCCGATCGGCACGAATATGTACTTCGCGCTGCATCCGGCCTTTTCCACTGAGCGGACCTACAGCTGGGCTTGCGACAACTTCCTTCTCAACTCAGAGGGCGCTGTCGAGCGGCTCCACCAGACGCCTCAAATCATTTTCGAGGTCGATTAGGGCAACTGCAGGCTAGGCCGGCGGGATCACCGGCACCAACAGGTGAGAGTTGTACTTCCCGCCCGTGTGAATCACGTGCGTACCCAGGTTTCGCGTTACCGAATGCGCCATCGACACGACGCCGGGTGGGTACTGCTGGATGTCGGTCGCCTGCACAAGCAGCCGAAGCTGCTCGCCTGCGGCGAAGCGGGTGCTTGACGGCCAGATCTCGATCTCGACTGGAACAACTTGCCCAGGCTCGAGGCGACTTTCGCGGCGATGCGGATGCCACGGTTGCTCGGCCGTGGAGCGCTCTTCGTCCAGCTCGCGATGTGACACCCGCAGCCAACCAAGGGCCACCGGTCCATCCTCGAGCGCGTTCAAGAATGAAAACGGCACCAGGTTGCCGCCGCTGTCGAGCTTCTGAACTCCGACAAAGAGATCCATGTCGTCAGCGCCTTCGGCCTCCACCCACAACTTCAGCTTGATCGGCCCGGTCAGCTCGGTTGGGGCGGCGAAACGATGAACGAACTCCGCACGGCCGTCGGCACCGCCATCAGCCGGATACCGAACCTCAGACTCGTTCGCAAAGGTGGACCCGGCCAGGGATTTCGAGGCAGCGTCGAGGTACAGCTCTTCGTAGCGCGTCCGCGCCAGGGGCCACTCCGATTCGTCTCTGATCTCTCCTTCGTAGAACCTATCTCGCACCTCCAGCCGCACCTTGGGCCACGACTCGACCTCATTTACGAGCCCTTTCAAGAAGCGATCGAAGAAGAGCCTCAGCCGCTCGACGTTCTCGGGCTGGTAGTAGTACTGCCACTTCTTGCGTCCGTGCACTGTGAGCCATTTGTGCTTGCTTCGAATGTGTTTGAACCCTTCGAGGGTGCCGCGGGTGTGAAGGCCCTGGTCGGACCAGCTGGCAACGATGTACGCGGGCACCTCGACCTTGCTCAGGTCGGCGGTCTTGCTCTCCCAGTACGCATCCCACAGCGGGTGCTCGGCGTACATCGTGACGGTGTCCTCGACGCGCTGATTTGAGTAAGGGACGCGCCTCGCGCGCCACATGGGACCGAAGCGGTTTTCCGGAATCCCACCGTGGTACGCCATCTCGCGATAGCGATCGCTCACCCCTTCCCAGGGATTGATCGCCGCCAGGTGCGGAGGCTGCTCCGCCGCTGCGCGCCACTGGACGATGGCCAGGTAGGAGACGCCGGACATGCCGACTTGGCCGTTGCTCCACAGCTGCGTCCCGGCCCATTCGATGAGGTCGTAGATGTCCAGCGCCTCCTGGGCGCTGTAGAAAGTGGCATCGCCTTGCGAGTTCCAGGTTCCCCTGGGGTCGACGTTGATGACCGCATACCCGTGGCGGGTCCAGTACAGAGGGTCGGGAGCCTCGAACCTGGCATATTTCGAGATCCAGGCAGGATCGACCCCGTGGTTGGGAAAGATCGAGTACTTCACGGG
>Ga0208219_1000777_pt1 | contig 11222 bp, 10 predicted proteins | sample NGESurshal072012_7_FD_184469 | JGI IMG/M metagenome (GOLD analysis project Ga0208219, IMG submission 184469) | Arctic peat soil microbial communities from Barrow, Alaska - NGEE Surface sample 53-2 shallow-072012 (SPAdes) | ecosystem: Environmental > Terrestrial > Soil > Wetlands > Peat ...
TGACGTTGAGCGGCCCGACGGAGCCGGCCACGAAGCGGCCGCCCGCCTCGTCGGCCGCCTGCCGCGCCAGCCGCGCGCCCGCCAGGTTCATCTCGCGGACCTGCGGGCCCAGGCCGTAGTCGGCCTGGCCGATGCTGGTCGCGGTGAAGGTGTTGGTCGTCGTGATGTCGGCGCCGGCCGCCAGGTACTGCCGGTGGATGCCGAGAACGATGTCCGGCCGCGTCAGGTTCAGCAGGTCGGGGTCGCCGGTCAGGTCGCGCGGCTGGTCGCGGAACCGCTCGCCGCGGTAATCCGCCGCCGCGAGCCCGGCGTCCTGCAGCGCGGTTCCCCACGCGCCGTCCAGGACCAGGATCCGCTGGTCGAGCGCATCCCTGAGAGCATCAACACTGGCTGCCACTTCGCTCCTTCGTCGCCGACTACCCCAGAGACGCGCGAACGTGGCGCGAGACTCTTTAGGCGTTTTTGTCCTGGTCGCCAAGCTGTCGTCAAATCTTTCCAGGTAACCGTCAGGATACCCGCTATCCCGCATCGCCCGCAGCAGCACCGCGGCCGGGCGGCCGCCGGCGGCCCGCGCGCCGCGGCAGGCCCGCGCCTACTTGATGGCGACAGCGTTCGCGGGGGAGCCGATCCCGCCGGGTGCGTTCAGCGGGGCGCTGACGAGAAACGCCTCGTAGACGCCGTCGGCCGCGCAGTCGTCCGCGAGATCCTTGAGCCACCACAGTTCCCCGAGCGCCATCCCGAACTGGCCGATGAGCATCCGGTGCAAGAACCGGGTCGGGTGCGCGCGCGGACTCATATCGGCCGGAAACGTCTCCACGCCGAACGTGTCCGAGCAGATGGCCGCCGCATGGGTGTTCCACAGGTACTCGCAGCAGGATGGTGTCACCCGCGGCGAACTCGGCGCCGGCCTGCCGCCGGGCCAGTTCCAGCTCCTCGACACCGAGCGCGATGCTTTCGCCCGGGTGGTAATGCCGTCCGGCCTCGCGCATCGCCCGCTCGACGTCGAGCACGACCGCGCGGCCGGCCATCCCGTGCCGGGCCCAGTGATCGATCGTGTTCCGCGTGCCCGCGATGATCTCGTCCTCGGTCGCGCCGTTGTAGAACTCGTCCGGCGCGTAGCCGATATGCGCCAGGGAATCCCACTGGCTGGAGGCCTGCGGATAGAAGTTGTCGTAGACGTCATCGAAGCCGATCGTCCCGGCCCGGTGCAGGACCTGATGGCGGGGCTCGCCGCGGTAGGTGGCCAGTGCCGGGGCGATGCTGCCGAGCGGCAGGTCGAGGGGGAAGACCTGGCCCTTGCGCACCAGCCGGGCGGCCGCCGCAATCTTCTCGGGCGTCATGAGGTTGACCAGTCCCAGGTTGTCGGCGGAACCGAACAGCCCCCAGGCCGAGCGCCCGCCCAGGGGCGCGGGCCGAAGATCGGAGTAACTCGGCAGGTCGGTCATCGCTGACGCTCCTCGGGTGCTGCGGGCTGCGGCTGCGGCGAGGGGGCCAGCGGGCTGCGGGCCGCAGGCCGCGCGCCGCGGGCTCAGCTAGCGTCGTCGCCCGGGAACTCCGCCCGGAGCAGTTGCGCGGCCGCAGTCATGGCGACCAGCTTGCCGAACGCGGCGTCGCGGGGCAGGTACTTCATGCCGCAGTCCGGCGCCAGGATGATCCGCTCGGCCGGCACGTAAGGCAGCGCCCGGCGGACCCGGTCGGCCACCTGGTCGGCGGTCTCGACCGCCGCGTCGCCCAGGTTCAGGACGCCGAGGATGATCGTCTTGCCGGACAGCTCCTTGAGCACCGAGCAGTCCAGGCCGGACTGCGCGGTCTCGACCGAGATCTGGTCCGCCGTGCAGGCCGCCAGCTCGGGCAGGAACGAGTAGCCGGACGGCCGGTCGTGGATGATCGCGGCGTAGCCGAAGCACAGGTGCACGGCCGTAGTCCCGGTGATGCCCTCCAGCGCCCGGTTCAGCGCCGTCACCCCGTACTGGCGGGCCGCCTCCGGCCGCGCCTGCAGGTAGGGCTCGTCGAGCTGGACGATGTCCGCGCCCGCCGCGAACAGGTCGGCCACCTCGGCGTTGACCGCCTCGGCGTAGCCGAGCGCCGCCGCCTCCGCGTCCGGGTAGTAGTCGTTCTGCGCTTGCTGCGACATGGTGAAGGGGCCGGGCACAGTGATCTTGATGGTCCGGCCGGTGTGCGCGCGCAGGAACTCCACGTCGGCCACCTCGACCGGTCGGCGACGGCGGATCGGGCCGACGATCCGCGGCACCGGGTTCGGGTGGCCGCTGCGGTCCAGCGCCGTGCCGGGGTGGTCGATGTCCACGCCGTCAAGCGCGGTCGCGAAGGCGTTGGAGTAGCTCTCCCGGCCGATCTCGCCGTCGGTGATGATGTCGAGTCCGGCGTCTTCCTGCGCCCGGATGGCCAGCAAGCCCGCGTCCCGCTGGGCCTGCTCCAGGAAGGCCGGGTCGACCCGCCATAGCTCGGCGGCCCGCACCCGGGGCGGGAACCGGTCGCCCAGCCGAGGCCGGTCGATCAGCCAGTCGGGCTGCGGGTAGCTGCCCACCAGCGATGTGGGGAAGAGCATGCTGGCCTCCGCCGGCTCGCGCCGCGGCCGGCGATTCAGGCCGCAGCTGCTGTGCGGGCCCCACAAATCGGGCCCCCAGTACCAGGCCTCAGTATGCAGCCAGCCGGGAACTCGGGTCAGCCCGCCCCGGCCGCGCCCTCCGCCTCGGCCGCGCCGTCCGTCTCGGCCTGGTGAAGCTCGGCCCGGACCAGGTCGGCTCCGGCGACCAGGGCGGCGAGCTTCCCGCGGGCCGCGTCGCCGGTGAGCTGGCGCAGCCCGCAGTCCGGGTTGACCGACAGCCGCTCGGCCGGCACGTACCGCAGCCCGCGGCGGATCCTGGCCGCCACCACCTCGGCCGTCTCGACCTGCTCGGACCGGACGTCGATCACGCCCAGGCCCAGGCCACGGTCCCAGCCATGCCGCTCCAGCAGCGCCAGGTCGTCGTCTCCGCGCCGGGCGAACTCCAGCGCGAGCTGGTCGATCCCGGCGTCCTTGACCGCCGGGAACAGGAAGTCGTAGTGACCCTCCCACAGTGGCCGTGCGTACCGGTTCCCGTAGCAGACGTGCAGCACCCAGGTAACGCCCGGAACGTCGGCGACGATGTTCACGGCCTCCATCGCGAGCCCCACCTGCTCCGGGTATCCCGCCAGGAAGGGCTCGTCGATCTGCAGGACGCGCGCGCCCGCGGCGGCCAGCTCGATGGCCTCGGCATGCAGGTGGCGGGCGAGCGAACGGACCAGGTCGGCGCCAGCGCTGTCACCACGTGCGCTGTCACCACGTGCGCTGTCACCACGTGCGCTGTCACCGCCGCCGCCCCGGATCCGCCTCGATAGTGAGAACGCGCCCGTCATCGACGCCTTCATCGGCAGGTCGGTCAGCCGCCGGGCGAACCGGAAATCGTCGGCGAGCCCGAGCCCGGCTCCGTAGGGCTCGGGCAGTGGCCCGCTGATCCGGGCGTCGAGGTAGTCCAGGTAGTCGGCCTTGGCCGGGCGCAGGATCTCGACGCCGGGCAGCCGGGGCAGCACGTAGTCGACGTCATTGTCGCGGCGCAGCTCGCCGTCGGAGATGATGTCGATGCCCGCCCGGTCCTGATCCACGATCGCGGCCTTGGTGGCCATGTCGAGGATCTCGCCCAGGTAGCGCCGGCTGATCCGGCGCTGGTAGTAATCGTTGCGCAGCTGGCCGAGCCACTCGGGTACCGCGAACGACCCGATGACGGTGGTCGGCAGCAGCCTGGCCGGCCGCTGTCGCGTCATTCGCGCACCGCCGCGGTCAGCGTGCTGATATTCGCCGACGGGCGCTGGGCGAACGGCGCGATGCGTACCTCGAAGCCGGCCCGGCCGGCTACATGCCGCAGCAGCGGCCCGTTGACCCAGTTCACCACCGAGCCGTCGTACTTGCCCGGCCCGTGGAACTTGGTCAGGTAGTCGCTGACCTCGGTGACGAACAGGTCGTGGCAGACCAGCCGGCCAAAGGGATGCAGCAGCGGCAGCGTGTCGGCGAAGCTGTTCAGTGCCCCGTTGTTCACGTGCAGCCGGATGTCGCCGCCCGTCTCGAGCTGGGCCCGGAGCAGCTCCCCGGTGAGATCGGGACCGATCTGGTACAGGTCCAGGCCCTCGATCGGGACGTAACGTTCCTCCAGCCGCAGCGCCCCCCAGGCCTGCCGCCAGAAGTCGACGGCGGCGGGCGGCTCGGCGAAGTGCTGCGGCAGCGCGTCGCACAGCAGTTCCGGGCCCAGGCGCAGCAGCTTGGCGATGAGGCCGGGCAGCGCGGCGGCGGGGGCGGACAGGCGCCGGGCGATGCGCCGGGCCTGGGTGGCGGGCAGCACCGCGCGCACCTCCACCCGGTAGGAGCGCCCGCTGATCCGGGCGACCTCGTCCGTCGGCAGGTTGTCGTAGACGTTGGAGATATAGACGAGGAAGGCCTTACCGCGCAGGAAGCCGAGGCTGACCCCCGGATGGGTGGCGTCGACCACCAGCGCGGTGACGTGCTCGCCGTGGTGGGCGACCGCCTGCCGCGCCCGGCCGAGCACGTGCGGCGAGTAGTCACCCATCAGGTAGTGCAGCCGGCGGTAGTAGTCCCGGCTGTGCGCGCGAGACAGGGCCAGGAACTCATCCAGCCAGGTCCGGGCCTGCCCCCCGTTTCCCACGCCCAGTTCCACGACATACAGCTCGGCGGGCAGGGCCCCCCGGGCATCGAGGTCGTCCCAGGTCTTGAACAGCTCCAGGATCAGCTCGCGCGCGGCGGCGGTATTCCGGGCGTCGCTCGTCCCGCCGGGCAGCGCCTGCTCGTACTCCCGGCCGGTCGACCGCTCCCAGTGCGACAGCGCCTGCCAGTACAGCGTGTTGAAGCGCCAGATGCAGCTGGCCGTCCCCGGGCCCCAGGGCTCCAGCGGCAGCGGGCGCGACGCCCGCGGCCCGTCGCCGGGGGCCAGCAGCGCCGCCACCCCGGCGCTCAGGTCCGCGCCGGGGGCGCGGCGCAGGTCAATCGCGAGCTCCAGGGCAGGGTCCGCCGGGCCCGGCGACCGCGGGCCGGCCAGGATCGGGCGCAGGTCGGCCAGCTCGCGGAAGCTGGAGCCGTACTGAATCCAGTCGAAGACCACCCGCAAGCTGGCCAGGTCGGCCGGGCTGGCGCCTACCGCGCCGAGCACGGTCGCGATCGCCTCGCTGGTGGCGGCCTGGTCCGGGCCGCGCAGCCGCCCGGCGGGCCGCAGCTCAATCCGCATCCGCCTGGCCAGCCTCGCCCGCCCCGGCCAGCCGGGGTCGCAGGCCCGCCTGCCGCAGGATGCCCGGGATGGTGCCCTCGCCCCCCGGCGCCATGATGTGCAGCCCGGCGACGCCGGGGATCGCCGCGAGCTCGGCGATCGTCTCGGCGCACACCTGCTCACCCGCCATCCGGAACTCATCCGGCGAGTCCCCCGCCGCCAGCAGCCGGTCGGCGACGGCGGCGGGGATCTGCACCCCGGGCACCTCACCCAGCCGGTGCAGCGCCCGGTGCGAGAGCACCGGCCCGACGCCGGCCAGGATGTGACACCGCTCCAGCAGGCCGAGGTCGGCGATCCGGTCCATCCATCGCGCGAACGCGGGCACGTCGAAGACGTACTGCGTCTGGACGAACTGCGCGCCCGCCTCGACCTTCCAGTCCAGTCGAGCCGCGGCGGCGTCCGGCGGTCCCGACGGGTCGGTCACCGCGCCCAGCAGCCAGGACGGCGGCGGCCTGAGTTCCCGCCCGGACATCAGCCGACCCTCGTCGCGCATGGTCCGGGCCGCGCTCAGCAGCTGCGCGCTGTCCAGATCGAAAACCGGTTTCGCGTTGGGGTGGTCGCCGTGCCGGGGGTGATCGCCGGTCATGATCAGCACGCTGGGAATGCCCATCGCCGAGGCGGCGAGCAGTTCCGACTGCAGCGCGATGCGATTGCGGTCCCGGCAGGTGAGCTGCATGATGGGCTCGACGCCGGCGTCGATCGCGGCGAGGCTGCCGGCCCAGCCGGCCAGCCGGGCGTTAGCGCTGGCATTGTCGGTGATGTTCACCGCGTGCACCCAGTCCCGCAGCAGGGCGGCCTTACGGGTCACCGGTGCGGTACTGGCGCCGCGGGGCGGGCCGATTTCGGCCGTGACGGCGAGCTCTCCGGCGGCTAGGGCGCGCCGCAGGACGCCGCCGGCATCCCGGCCCGCGCTCGGGCCGGTGTCCTGGTCAGCGCCCCGGCCGCCCGGTTTGCGCCCCATGGCGCAGGAGCCTACGCGATGGCTGCGTTCGCCGCCGGCGCGGTGGCCCGCTCACCGGTGATCTGCGAGCTGACCTGGCGGTTCACCACACTCAGCGGGCCCAGGCCGGAAACGGCGGCCGTCACCTGACCGGCCAGCGCGGACCTGGCCGAGGTGGACTCGGCCAGCCCGATCGCGGACACGCCGCCGAGCATCGCCGGAGTGAGATCGGCGACCGCGGCGATGACCTGTGTCCGGGCGCCGCAGTCGCGGGCCAGCCCGCACAGGTTGCGGGCATCGGCGCTGTCGGCGTCGCCGAGCACGAGCATCAGGTCGCAGTCGGCGGCGATGGCGCGGACGGTCTGCGCGCGGTCGGATGGCGCGTAGCAGAACCCGTCCGGATGCGGCCCGCGCGCGGCCGGGAAACGCGACCGCAGCGCCGTGGCCACGGCGACGGTGGACTCGACCGGGATGCCCGGCTGCAGCAGGTAGGACACCCGCCGTGCGTCGGTCACCTGCAGCGTGGCGGTCCCGGCGACGCTCTCGACTACCGCGGCCCGGCCAGGTGCGTGGCCGGTGATCCCGGCCGCCACCGCGTGCGCGGCATGGCCGATGAGCACGAGATCATCGCCGCGGTCGGCCAGCCGCCCGGCCTGTTCCTGCGCGTAGGCCACCAGCGGGCAGGTGGCATCGACCACCGTGATGCCCCGCTCGGCCGCCTCCGCCCGGACATCGGGCGCCACGCCGTGTGCCGGGAAGATCACGATGTCGCCCTGCGGGATCCCGGCCAGCGAGGAGACCTGCTCCGCGCCCCGTGCGGCTAGCTCGTCGCCGGCCTCCGGCGGCGCGGCGAGGTCGCCGTAGATGTGCACGGCGTGGCCGCCATCGGCTAGGTCGATAACGGCGCTCCGGACGGCGTCCAGCGCTCGCCGCGCGCCGCTGCACCACGGGCTGCCCGCGGCCAGCAGCCTGCGGGTGCCGACGACGGCGGCCCATTCCTCGACTGCGGCACTCGCCGCCGCCGCGGCCAGCCGGTCATCGGGCGACGCGGCGGCCGCCAGCGCGGCGGTGCTGCCATCTCGCTGGGGGCAGGTGACTAAGTAAACGGTCGCGCCGCGGGCGTCGCTGCCGGGGTCGTCGAGCTGCGGCACCGGGGCCAGCCCGCAGGGCCAGCCCTTGCGCAGCAGCGAGCCCTCGATCAGCGGCCCGGCGGGGCAGGGCAGCGGGCCGCGCGCGGGGTCCCCGACCAGCGTGGGCACCAGCAGCTCGCCCCGCCCCACGCTGAGCCCTGGCGCCTGGAATTCCCGCACCGCAGACCGGTTCATCGCTTGTCCATCCCCCGTGGTGGCGACGCCGGGCGTCTGGCCCGGCTCGCGGCGCAGCCTCCTGGCGGGCCCGCCGCGACGCCGGTACCTGCGGCATACCCCCGTAGCCGCCGGATCGCACGTCCGCGGCGTCCCAAGCTTTGGAATCTGGCTGGCTGCCGCTAGCTCTGGAGGTCTCAGTGTCCCGCGCCTGATCCCCGGGCCCTGGGCGTGACACGCGGAAACACCAAGCCCTTACACACCTATTCCTATCAGGAATAACTTGAATACACTGGCCAGGACGCTGATTGTCCGCCCGCGAGCGAGAAGGACTGTGACCATGTCCCAAACCGACCAGCTGCTGGAGAACAACCAGCGATACGCGCAGTCGTTCACCGGGCCGCTGCCGCTGCCGCTGCCGCCCTCTCGCGGGGTCGCGGTCGTGGCCTGCATGGACGCCCGGCTCAACGTCTACGCCATCCTGGGCCTGGCCGACGGTGAGGCGCACGTGATCAGGAACGCGGGCGGCGTCGTGACCGAAGACGAGATCCGCTCGCTGGCCATCAGCCAGCGCTTGCTGGGTACCCGCGAGATCATCCTCATCCACCACACCGACTGCGGCATGCTCACGTTCACCGATGATGGGTTCAAGGCCGGCATCCTGCAGGAGACGGGCATCAAGCCGCCGTGGGCGGCCGAGGCCTTCGGCGACCCGGACGAGGACGTCCGCCAGTCCATCGCCCGGATCAAGGCCAGCCCGTTCGTCCCGCACACCGACGCCATCCGCGGCTTCGTGTTCGACGTAGCGACCGGCAAGCTCAACGAGGTCAGCTAGCCGTCATGAGCGCGGGGATTTCTCAGCGCGTCGCACTGAGAAATCCCCGCGTTAGTAAGCGGACCCGCCTGAGGCGCGGTCAGGATTCCGGGCTGTCGCCGCGACCCTGCTGCTCGGCCAGGAACCGCTCGAACTCGGCGCCGAGCTCCTCGGCCGTCGGCATGGGCTCGGACTCGTCGCCCAGCAGGCTCTCGCGGCCAGCGGTGAACGCGTCGTACTGCTGCTCCAGCGCCTCGACGACCTCGGTCACCTCGGCCGAGCCCTCGACCTGCCGGGCGATCTCCAGGTCCGTGCGGTGGGCCGCCTCCCGCAGCGAGTCGCTGGGCAGCATGAGCCCCGTGGCCCGCTGCACGGACTCCAGGAGCGTCACCCCCGCGGCCGGGTAGGCGGCCTGGGCCAGATAGTGCGGCACGTGGACGGCGAAGCCGACCGCGGCCCGCTCGTCCTGGCCGAGCCGGTACTCCAGCAGGGCAGCGGCGCTGCCGGGCACCTGCAGCTTGTCCACCAGCGGCCGGTAGCCCTCGATCAGGTCCGGCTGGGTCGCATGCGCCGTGACGCCCAGCTGCCGGGTATGCGGCACGCCCATCGGGATGCCGTGGAAGCCCACGGCCAGCCGGACCCGCAGGTCGGCGGTGAGCTGGCGTACCGCGCTGGTGAAGGCCTCCCACTCCCGGTCCGGCTCCAGGCCGTTGAGCAGCAGGAACGGCGTGCCCTCGGCGTCGTGCAGCAGGGACATCGTCAGCTCTGGGGTGTCGTAGTCCTCCCAGTGATCCTTGGCGAAGCTCATCACCGGGCGCCGCGACCGGTAATCGATCAGCGCGTCCACGTCGAACCGGGCCACTTCCTGATGGTCAAGCGAGGTCAGCAGGTGAGCAGCCAGCAGCCGCCCGGCGCTCCCGGCGTCGATGAAGCCGTCAAGGTAGTACAGCATCACGAGATCGCCGTCGGGCTCGGCCGCGGCGGGACTCACCTCGTACAGGTCCCCTGGATCGCGCCCCACGTCACAGCCTCTCTCGCCGCCGGTGTTCCTACAAGTCTTACCAACGTCAGGCGAGAACGATAAATTCGGGCCGCGAATCCGCCACTTCATGCCGGTCTGGGGCGGCGCTCCCGCATCAGCCCCGACTGCCGAGGGAGGCCCGGTACTCGCGCCACCGGGCCAGCGTGCGGGGGAGTTCGGCGGCGACGAAATCGAAGTACCGGACGCTCTCGGTGACCCGCTCGCCGGCCGGCGAGTCGCGGCCCAGCACGTCGATGCCGTCGCGCAGGACGGCCGTCCACCGGGCCATCCGCCGGTTGCTCATGCTCATCAGCTGCTCCCAGACATCGGGCGGCACGCTGTAGAACAGGCGCCGCGAGCCCGGCTCGCCCGCGCCGCTGGCCAGCCCGACCTGAGTGAGGTAACGCACCGCGCCGGAGACCGCCGCCGGGCTAACCCGGAGGATGGCCGCGAGATCCGCGGCGGCCAGCCGGTCCGAGTCCGCGGCCAGCAGCGCGACAAAGACCCGGGCGGGCATCCGCGGCACGCCGGACTCCGACAGGATTCCGGCGAACCGCTCGATGAACTGGGCGACCGCCGCCTCATCCCGCTCCTGCTCGCCCGCCGCGGCCGCCGCGGCCTGCGGAACGGACGCCGCATCCTCCGGTGAGCGGGCTGGGACGCGGCTGCTGCGGGGTGGCACGAGTTCGGCAGGCCCTTCGTTCAGTAAATTCATGATTTCGTAAATTTAGTATAGTCTCGGCCCATGATCCAGGCGATACTGCTCTCTGGCCTGCGCAAGTCCTACGGCAAGACAGTAGCGCTAGACGGGCTGGACCTGACGGTGACCGTCGGCGAGGTGCACGGGTTCCTGGGGCCGAATGGCGCGGGCAAGACCACCGCGATCCGCGTCCTGCTCGGCATGCTGCGCGCCGATGGCGGGATCGCACGGCTGCTGGGCGGCGATCCGTGGCGCGAGGCCGTCGCGCTGCACCGCAGGCTGGCCTATGTGCCCGGCGACGTCACGCTCTGGCCCAGCCTGACCGGCGGCGAGGTCATCGACTTGCTCGCCCGGCTGCGCGGCGGGCGGCCCTGGCAGGCGGGCGGCGCCGACCGGCGGGCGGCGCTGCTGGAGCGCTTCGACCTGGACCCGACCAAGAAGGCCCGCGCCTACTCCAAGGGCAACCGGCAGAAGGTCGCGCTGGTCGCGGCGCTGGCGTCCGACGCCGAGCTGCTGATCCTGGACGAGCCGACCTCGGGCCTTGATCCGCTGATGGAGGCGGCCTTCCGCGACAGCGTCGAGGAAGAACGCCAGCACGGTCGTACGATCCTGCTCTCCAGCCACATCTTGTCCGAGGTGGAAGCGCTCTGCGACCGGGTGACCCTGATCCGGGCCGGCCGGACGGTCGAGACCGGGACCCTGGCGCAGCTACGTCACCTCACCAGGACCTCGATCACCGCCGAGCTGGCCGGCCCGCCGGCCGGCCTGGACCGGCTGCCCGGCGTGCATCACCTGGTCGTCGACATGACGGCAGCCGCCCCGACCCCGACCCCGGCCAGCACGCCCTCGGCCAGCACGGCCCCGGCCAGCACGGCCCCGACCAGCCGAGTGCGCTGCGAGGTGGACGCCGCCCAGCTGAACGAGGTGCTGCGGCGGCTGGTGGAGGCCGGCGTGCGGAGCCTGGTCAGCCGGCCGCCCACGCTCGAGGAGCTGTTCCTGCGCCAATACGGCCCCGCCGGCCCCGCCGACCAGACCGCCGGCCCCGGTGCCGCGGGGGAGGTGCCGGGGTGACCGGCGCTGGTCAGCTCGCCCGGCTGGCGATGCGCCGCGACCGGCTCATGCTGGTGGTCTGGG
>Ga0208219_1000778_pt1 | contig 11202 bp, 9 predicted proteins | sample NGESurshal072012_7_FD_184469 | JGI IMG/M metagenome (GOLD analysis project Ga0208219, IMG submission 184469) | Arctic peat soil microbial communities from Barrow, Alaska - NGEE Surface sample 53-2 shallow-072012 (SPAdes) | ecosystem: Environmental > Terrestrial > Soil > Wetlands > Peat ...
CAGCTGGACCAGACGCAGCCAAGCCAGATTGCAGCGGCCGCCAAGAAGCTGATTCAGGGCGACCACGTCGTTGCCATCGACGGCGTCTTCGACCTGCTCGAGTGCACGATCGACCAGGGCTATTGGAAGCAGCTGGGGATCTACGAGATGGACGCCGGCATCGCGCCGGAGTGCTGGTCGACGCCGAACAGCGCCGCTGTCAACATGGGGCCGCGATACAGCTCCGACGGCGCCGTCGAGTACGCGCTCTCCCAGGAGCACGCCAAGAAGATCGTGTTCATGCAATCCAACGTCCCGGGCACCGGCTACATCGCCGGCGGTCCGATTGCGGTCGCCAAGGCCGCGGGCGTGCCGATCACCACGATGACGGCCAACGTGCCGATCACCGACGCCAACTCGGTCGCGATCAACCTCGTCAACTCCGCCGGCCCGACCGGTTCAGTCGTCCTGAACTTCACGCCGCCGGAGGCGCTGGTGATCCTTCAGGCCGTACAGAAGCTCGGTCTCGAAGACCGTGTGAAGTCATGGGGCTGCTCGACGCCGTGTAATACCGACTTCGTGGCCAAGTCGCTGGGACCGAAGTGGGACCACAAGCTGTTCGTCAACGCCGAGCTGACCCCGCCGGATGACCACAACGGTCCGGAGATGCAGCTCTACAAGGCGATCCTCGCCAAGTACGGCAAGAGCGTGTCCGGCGTCGGCTCGTTCAGCCAGATGGGCTTCGTCCTCGGCAAGTTCCTCACCGAGGCGCTGGACAAGATCAAGGGGCCGTACACGATGGCAAGTGTCAACAAGGCGATCATCAACATCAAGAGCGCGAAGACGGAGATGCTCTGCCAGCCGTGGACGTACGGCAAGGTGTCGCTGCACATTCCCAACAATGCGGACTACACCACGACGCCGTCCAACGGCAAGATGGTGACCGCACGGGGCTGCACGGCGATCCCGTCGTCTGACCCGCAGATCGCCCAGTACCACTCCGCAGCGAAGGCTGCGGGAATCACACCGAACTAGCAATCAGAGCACTCAGACAGAGGCATGCACTCCATCCTGCTACTCGCGTTGTCGCTTCCGTCGTGGACGGAGGAGCAGTCGTTTGTGGTGACGGGTTTGGCGTTGGGTGGGGTGTATGCGCTGTCGGGTGTGGGGATGATTGTGTTGTATCGGACGACGGGTGTGTTGAATTTGTCGTTTGGGGCGGTGGGGGCGTTTGGGGCGTTGATTGCGTGGCAGTTGATTAATCACTCGGGGATGAATCAGTGGCTCGCCTATCTGGTGTGCATCGTGTTTGGTGGGGTGGTGACGTTGGCTTATGGAATGGTGTTTGGGCGGGCGTTGGCGGGGCGGGATCCGTTGGTGAAGGCGACGGCGACGTTGGGGTTGACGTTGATTTTGTTGGGGGTGATGGATTTGTTGTGGACGTCGGGGGGTGGGGCGTCGCGGGCGATTACGTTGCCGACGGATAATCATGGGTTTTTGATTGGTGAGGTGCAGGTGACGACGACGGATGTGATCGCGGTCGCGATTGGGGTGGTGTTGACGGTTGTCACGACGGTGTTTTTGCGGTTTTCGCGGTTGGGGACAGCGATGCGCGCGATGGCGTCAGATCGGGAGATCACGGCGACGTTGGGGGTGCCGGTCCGTCGGGTGGAGGCGGCGGCGTGGTTTGGCTGCGGGGTGCTGTCGGGCGTCGCGGGGATCTTGTTGGCCGATCTGGTGGCGTTAGACGCGACGACGTTGACGTTTTTGGTGATCAGTTCGTTGGCGGCGGCGTTGATCGCGCGGTTGAGTTCGATTTGGGTGACGTTTGTCGCGGCGATTGTGATTGGGTTGATTTCGGCGTTGTTGACGCCGATCGCGTCGTTGTCGAACTATCGCGATATGACGCCGTTCGTGTTGGCGGCGATCGCGTTGTTGATTTTGAATCGCCGGCGGACGTTGTCGTTGTCGCGCCAGGAGTTCTAGGCCGGTGAGCACGACCGAGCTCTCGTCGTCTCAGACCCCGGCGGGTGGGCCGGTGGCGCCGTCGCGGTTTGGGCGCGGGGTGCAGGTCCGCGCGGGGGTGGTCGCGGTGTTTTTGGTGGTGGTGTTGGTGGTGTTGCCGGCGGTGTTGAGCATCTATTACATCGACGCGTTGACGCAGGTGGCGGTGTATTCGATCGTGTGCGTCGGCCTCGGGGTGTTGGTCGGCCGGGTGGGGCTGGTGTCGTTGGGGCAGGCGGCGGTGTTGGCGATCGGGGCGTGGATCGCCGCGCGCTTGTTGTTCGGTACCTCGCTGCCGTATGAGGTTGTGCTGTTCTGCTCGGGGGTGTTGACGATGCTGCTCGGGACGTTGGTGGGGTTGCCGGCGTTGCGGATGCGTGGCCTGTATTTGGCGTTGATCACGTTGATGCTCGCGGGGGCGATCACGGTTGTGTTGGCGACGTTGAATTTCCCTAATGGTGGGCATTCGTTTAGTGGGTATAACGGGGCGTTGGTGCATATTCCGGCGATCCGCCGGCCGGGGATCGCGACCTCCGATCCGGCGTTCTTTCGCTATTCGGTGATCGTCGCCTTCGTGATGTTCCTGCTGGTGCTGGTGCATTTGAAGACGCGGCCGGGGCGGGCGTGGGCGGCGATCCGCCAGTCAGAGCCGGCGGCGTTGGCGGCGGGGATCAACACCACTCTGTACAAGCTGTGGGCGTTCGCGTTGGCGTCGTTTGTGACGGGGGTCGCGGGTGGGTTGTTGGCGGGCGCGGCCAGATACTTGTATTCGATTGATTTTCAGACGCAGGATTCGATCACGCTGCTCGCCGTGGTGTTGATGGGCGGCGCGTATAACTTGTGGGGGGCGGTGATCGCCGGTCTGCTGTTTCAGTTGTTACCGGCGGTCCTTAATGATGTCGGGGTCTCGCCGGACTGGTTGACGATCCTGTTCGGGATCGGCGTTTTGCAGGTCCTGACGGCCGCGCCGACGGGGATCGTCGATCAGCTCCCCAAGGACCTCGCGCGCCTGTTCGGGTTTGTGACGGGCCGGTCGCGCCGCCAGCCGAAAACCGCGAGCGTGGAGGGCGGGTTGTGATCGACGTCACCGATCTGACCGTGAAGTTTGGTGGGGTCACGTCGCTGGATCAGATGGCGGTCCGGTTTGAGTCGGGGACGTGCGGGCTGATCGGACCCAACGGGGCGGGGAAGACGACGTTCTTTAACGTGCTGTCGGGGTTTGTCAAACCGGCCGGCGGGACCGTCACCGCGTTCGGGGAGAACCTCCTCGGGATGGCGCATTTCCGCCGCGCGCGCTGGGGTGTGCGGCGGACGTTTCAGACCGAGCAGGCGATCGAGAACCTCTCGATCTATGACAACGTCGGGATGATCCACGAGCACTCCAAACTCTCGGGCAACCAGCGCCGCGACGATGTCCTGGGCGCGATCGCGATCGTCGGCCTGCAAGACCACGCCTACCACAAGGTCGCGACCCTCGGCGCGGGCGATCGCCGCCTCGTCGAGCTCGCCCGCGCGATCGTCGGCAAACCCCGCCTCGTCCTCTTAGACGAACCCGCCGCCGGCCTCCCCGATGAGGAGACCACGCGGATGGGACAGATCATCACAGCGATCCCCGAACGCACCGGCGCCTTGACGATCCTCGTCGATCACGACATGAGTCTCGTCTCGTCGTGCTGTCAGAACACCGCCGTCCTTGACTTCGGCAAGCTGATCGCGTCGGGCCCGACCGACCAGGTCCTCCGCGACCCCAACGTCGTCAAGGCCTACCTCGGCACCGAGAACATCGCCGCATGAGCACCCCCGAGACCCCGAGCGCTCCCGCCAGCCCCGACAGTCCGATCGTGGAAGGGGGTCTGCGTCTCGCGAACCTGACCGTCGCGCGCGGGGGACGCGATGTCGTGCACGACATCACCATCGACGTCGCCCCCGGCGAAGTCACCGCCCTCCTGGGCCCCAACGGCGCGGGGAAATCCAGCATGGTCCTCGCCGTCGGCGGCGTCCTGCCACTCACAGCCGGGACGGTCACGCTCGCCGGTGAACAACTCGCCGGCAAACGCCCCGAACGCATCCGCCGCGCCGGCCTGGCGATCGTCCCCGAAGGCCGCCGCCTCCTCGGGGAACTAACCGTCGAAGACAACCTCAAAATCGCGACCTACACCCTCTCGGCCAAAGCCGGCGCCGCCGCCCGCACACACGCGCTCGAACTGTTCCCCGAACTCGAAAAACGCCTCCACAACCAAGCCCGCGCCCTCTCCGGCGGCGAACAACAAATGGTCGTCCTCGCCCAAGCACTGGTCTCCCAACCCAAGTTCATCATCATCGACGAACTCTCCCTCGGCCTCGCCCCCGTCGTCGTGCAACGCCTCATCCCGACCATCGACACCGTCACCCACAACGGCATCGGCGTCCTCTTGATCGAACAATTCGCCGCCGTCGCGCTCGACCTCGCCAACCGCGCCTACGTCATCGAAGGCGGCCACATCCAATACTCCGGCACCGCCCACCAACTCAAAACCACCCCCGAACTCCTGCACTCCGCCTACCTCCTACGCGGCGACACCACCACCCCCACCACCCCCACCAACGAAAGCCTCCCCACAACCGGATGAGCACCACGCCGGGCGTCAGCGTCCGCGCGCGCCGGAGGGTGGGCTACTCGTCGTCGGGCTTCGCGCGCAGCGCGTAGTCCGGTAGGCCGTCGAGGACGTTGGTCGGGCCGCGGCCGGTGTACTCGCGCAAATACCCGAGTGTCGCGCGTCGGCGGCTCGGGTTGGAAATACGCGGAGCGCGTTTCCCCTCCGCGCATCAAAACCCACCCGGCGGTCGGTGTAGGATCGCGGCGGCGCGAGCTTCACGGGTTCTGCGCAGCGAGGAGGTGTGGAAATGGAGGGTCACCGACAGGAAGAGCCGGCCACGGCCCTCACGAGCGGCAGGCTTCTGGCCGCGATCTCCAACAGCATCGTCGCGATTCTGCGCGATAACTACGGGCGGGGTCCGATGCAAGCCAAGACCTACGCCCACGACGACCTGATCGTCGTCGTCCTCCGCGGACTCGGCATGACCCCGCTGGAGAAGACACTGCTGGAGAGCGGCGACCCCGATCGCATCGTCGCTCTGCGCCACGAATTCCAACGCGTGATGACCGCCCGCTACAAGCAGACGATCGAGGAACTCACCGGCCGCACGGTGGTCGCGTTCCTCTCCCAAGCGCACGTCGAGCCCGACATCACGATGGAGACCTTCTTCCTTGACAGGCCGCTCGACGTGTTCGGCGCCGTCGAGATCGCCGACCCCGGCTAGGACCCCGCCGGACTGAACGGCTGACCGTCAGCGGCCGCCCGCGCGAGAGCATCGGGAACCTCGCGCGCGATCTCCAGGTCCTCCCGGGCGCTCACCACAAGCGACCGGACTGCCGCCCCGGGAGCCGTCAGCTCAGAGTCGCCCGCCGCGGTCTGATTGAGATCGCGCGCGATCCGCACCCCGAGAAAGCTCAGACCGGCGCTCGCCGCCTCGCGGATGGCGGGAGCGTGTTCCCCCACACCGCCTGTCCAGACGACGGCGTCGAGGCCGTCCATCGCGCTCGCCATCGCGGCGATCCCCGAGCGGAGACGATGAAGGTAGACCTCGAGGCCCAGCCGAGCGTCCTCGTCGCCGAGCCCGGCCCGCTGGATGACGGTGCGCATGTCATCGGTCCCGGCGAGGGCGAGCATTCCGGACTCGTGCTCGAGCGCCCGCGATATCCGCTCCTCGGTCAGCTCGGTGTGCTCCATCAGCCAGAGCACCAACCCGGGGTCGACCGATCCCGAACGCGTCGCCATCGCGAGCCCCTCGAGTGGGGTGAAGCCCATCGTCGTATCGACGGAGAGCCCGCCCTTGACCGCGGCCAGCGAGGCACCGGCTCCAAGGTGGCAGGTGACGATTGACAGTTCCTGCGGCGGCTGTGCGAGCAGCTCCGCGGCTCGTCTCGCCGCGTAGGCGTGGGACAGGCCATGAAAGCCGAAGCGGCGCAGCCCCCACTGTTCGCGCCACGAGCGCGGGAGCGCGTACGTGGCAGCGCCACGCGGAATCGTGGCGTGAAATGCGGTGTCAAAACACGCAACCGCGGGACACCCTGGCCGCAGGTGGCTGACCGCGTCGAGCGCCGCCAGCGACTTGGCCTGATGAAGCGGCGCTAGATCGGCCAGCTCCCACAGGCCGGCGATGACGCCGGCGTCGACCTTCACCGCCTCAAGGAATCGTGTCCCGCCGTGCACGATGCGATGGCCGATCGCGTCCACCGCTCCCAGTTCGTCGACGGCCGCGGCCAACTCTTCGGAGTCGACCTCACCGCCGGCGGCCCGAAGCTCCTGTCCGTCGCGCAGGCGCTCACCGTCGAGCACGCTGAGCTTGAGGCTGCTCGAGCCGGCGTTGACGACCAGGACTCGCATCCTCAGACGCGGTGCGGGACGCCAGCCTCCGAGCTTCCGGGCCAGATCCAGTCGCGCACGTCCGGCGAGTCGTCTCCCACCTCACGCGTGTAGGCGCGGTGGCGCAGGCGCTCGTCGACCATGTACTGGCGCAATGCCGAGGCGCGGGTGCGCAGGCGCGGCACCCGATCGATGACGTCCATGACGAGATGGAAACGGTCCATGTCGTTGAGCATCAACATGTCGAACGGGGTCGTCGTCGTCCCCTCCTCCTTATAACCCCGTACATGGAGATTGCCGTGATTGTGCCGCCGGTAGGTAAGGCGGTGGATGAGCCACGGATACCCGTGGTAGGCGAAGATCACCGGCCGGTCGGGAGTGAAGAGGGCGTCGAACTCCGGGTCGGGCAGGCCGTGGGGATGCTCCGTCTCGGACTCCAGGCGCATCAGGTCCACGATGTTGACGAAGCGCACCCGGAGGTCTGGCAGATGCTCGCGCAGCAGCGCGGTCGCCGCGAGGGCCTCGAGCGTCGGAATGTCGCCGGCGCACGCCATCACGACGTCGGGCTCACCGCCCTGGTCGTTGCTCGCCCAGTCCCAGATGCCCAATCCGCGCGTGCAGTGCGCGACCGCCTCATCCATGGTCAGGTAGTCAAGCGACGGCTGCTTGCCGGCCACGATCACGTTGACGTAACCGCGGCTGCGCAGGCAGTGGTCGGCCACCGATAGCAGGCAGTTCGCGTCCGGCGGCAGGTAGACGCGGACGATCTCGGCTTTCTTGTTGACGACATGGTCGATGAACCCCGGGTCCTGATGGGAGAAGCCGTTGTGATCCTGGCGCCACACGTGGGAGCTGAGGAGGTAGTTGAGCGAGGCGATCGGTGCTCGCCACGGGATCCCGCGGGTGACCTTCAGCCACTTGGCGTGCTGGTTGAACATCGAGTCGATGATGTGGATGAACGCCTCGTAGCAGTTGAACAGCCCATGGCGGCCGGTCAGCAGATATCCCTCCAACCAGCCTTCGCAGAGATGCTCGGAGAGGACCTCCATGACGCGCCCGTCACGCGCCAGGTGATCATCGGTGTCGAGGATCTCTGCCTCCCACACCCGGTTGGTGGCCTCGAACACGGCCCCGAGGCGATTCGATGCCGTCTCGTCGGGGCCGAAGAGCCGGAAGTTGGCCTGGTCGGCGTTGAGCCGGACGACATCACGCAGGAATCCCCCGAGGACGCGCGTCGGCTCGCTGGTCGTGGTGGCCGGCCGGGCCACGTCAACCGCGTAATCCCGAAAGCCGGGGAGATCGAGGTCTCGCAGCAGCACGCCCCCGTTGGCGTGGGGATTGGCGCCCATCCGGCGGTCGCCGCGCGGCGCCAGGGCGGCCAGCTCGGGGGCCAGAGCCCCGGCGTCGTCGAACAGCTCCTCCGGGCGGTAGGAGCGCATCCATTCCTCGAGCTGCGCGACGTGCTCGGGATTGGTCGCCAGATTGGCCAGCGGGACCTGGTGCGAGCGAAACGAGCCTTCCGCCGGTAGACCGTCAACGATCTTCGGGCCAGTCCAGCCCTTGGGGGTGCGCAGCACGATCATCGGCCACCGCGGCCGTTCCGCGTCCGATCCGGTGCGCGCCGCGCTCTGGATGGAGGCGATCTCATCGGCGACCTCATCCATCGTCTGGGCCATGAGCGCGTGCATCTGTGCCGGCTCTGCGCCCTCGACGAACCGGGGCGCGTAGCCGTACCCCTCGAGCAGAGAGCGCAACTCGTCGTGGGGTATGCGCGCCAGCACGGTCGGGTTGGCGATCTTGTAGCCGTTCAAATGGAGGATCGGCAGCACCGCCCCGTCGCGCGCGGCATCCAGGAACTTGTTGGAGTGCCAGCTGGCTGCCATCGGACCCGTCTCGGCCTCGCCGTCGCCAACCACGCAGCAGACGAGCAGGTCAGGATTGTCGAAAGCGGCGCCGTAGGCATGCAGGAGGGCGTAGCCGAGCTCGCCGCCCTCGTGGATCGATCCCGGGGTCTCCGGCGCGACATGACTGGGAATCCCACCCGGGAACGAGAACTGACGGAACAGGCGCCGCAGCCCCTCGGCGTCTCGGCCGATGTGGGGATAGACCTCGCTGTACGTCCCCTCGAGATAGGTGTTCGCGACCAGGCCCGGTCCGCCGTGACCCGGGCCGGCGACGTAGATCATGCTCAGGTCGCGGGCGCGGATGATCCGGTTGAGGTGGGCATAGATGAAGTTCAATCCCGGCGTGGTCCCCCAGTGCCCGAGCAGGCGGGGCTTGATGTGCTCTAGGCCCAGCGGCTCTCTCAGGAGCGGGTTGTCCAGCAGATAGATCTGGCCTACCGAGAGGTAGTTCGCCGCTCGCCAGTAGCGGTGGAGCAGATCGAGCTCATCCTCGCTGAGCGGGTTGGCTCGGTTGTGCGTCGTCGCTGTCGTCGTCATCGTGCCTCGATCATTGGAAACGTGCGTGGGCCGCCCGCCAACCGGACGTGGGGAACTGGATCTCGATCGCATCGAGTCCACGGACACTGGTGGTCGCAAAGGCGTCACGGAAGACTGCCAACATATCGTTGTTCTCCGGGAGGACGTCGGCGAAGAACTGGGTGATGTGGCGCTCCTCGGCGTCCTGCGCCAGCCGGATCACCAACTGCGTGGCGAGCCCCAGGTGATGGGCGTCATCGGCCACCTCCACGGCGACCTCTGCCCGCGTGGCCAGCGGTAGGCGCACGTAGACCGCATGACCGACAACTCCGCGGCCGGCCGCGCGGGCGAGAAGACCATGCTGGTCGGCCAGCGGCCGCGCCATTTCTCGATGCGTCTCCGCGCGGAGATCGATCGCCACGGTGAAGAAGCGACGACGACGGGACTCCGCCGAGAGGTTGGTCAGGAACTTCAGGATCTCCGGCTCGTCATCGACGCCCACCGGACGGAGCGAGACCCGCAGACCGTTACGCAGGCACAGCTCATGCGTGTGGCGGTCTGTTGCGGCGGTCATGGAGCATCGGGCCCGGCCCGACCGTGGTCGGCCCACCGGTGGCGCTGGTCGGCGAGACCGGCCGACGGAACCACGAGCACGGGACGGTCAGCGTGATGAAGGACCGCGTGTGAAACGCTGCCGAGCACCAGCGACTTGACGCCGCTGAGCCCGCGGGTGCCGAGGACGATGACGTCGGCGTTCACCTCGGCCGCCACCTCGAGGATGACTCCGGCGATGGCACCGTCGCGGTTGGCGATCCTCGGTTGCGCGACGAGTCCGGCGGCCGTGGCCCGCTGAACCCCCTCGGCGGCAGTGTCATGTGCGGCCTTCTCGATCGCTTTATCCGCCGTGGCGTCGAGGTCGACGCCGACCATCCCCGAGCCGATGCCGAGGGCCCCGCTGCGGGTCATCGCTTCCAGGATCGTCTCCCAGATGACGAGAACCGTCGCCTTACTGCCGGGCATCAGCAGTCCGGCGCGATCAATCGCTGCTTGCGCATCGACCGACCCGTCGTAACCGATCAGGATCGTCATCGCGTTGCTCCTCAGCATTGGCTTTCGCGATCACCGCTGAACGAGGTGATCACCCGGCCGGCCTGGTCGCTGAAGCCGGAACGACATGCCCGCCGAAGGTTGGGGCGAACGTGCTCGGAGCGTACTCCGCAGACGAGCCCCAGCGGTAGCCGTCGTGTAAAGCCGCATCATCAGCGACCACGCGGCCGCGTCATACCCCCGGCCGTGCGCGCGCAACGTCGCCACCACTCGGAGCGCGTCTCCTCACTATCGGCGGCCGGTCAGCACGTTGCCGTAGGTGTCGACGGCGACGCAGAGCCTGACCGTCGGGCACGAGATTCCGGACATCACGTTCGTCGCATCGACTCGTCGTGTCTGCCATGCGGGATGCGCGGCCCCGGGATGCTCGCTCATCGTGACCATGCCCGCGGAGTCGGTGGCGACGCACAGCCCACGCCGACGGCACGCGACGGCGAACTGCTGGTTTGGATCCGGCAGGGCGAGAGTCCACCGGGGGTGCCGGGCCGCGGGATCTGTGCTGCGCCATATGCCACCAGGACCACTGTTCTCGCGGCCGCCGACGACCGCGAGGCAGAGCTGCCGAGATCCGCACGAGATCGCTTCCAGAGAGTCGTTGATCGCGAGCTTGGTCGACGCCGAGCCGGTCGGATCCGTCGAGGCATAGACGCCCTGATCGCCGAGGGTTGCACAGAAGTGCGTCGACGAGCAGGAGACGCTGACGAGTCCGTCTGCGCTGAAGGTGTGGCCGATCCCGACCCCGTCGCTCCACGCCGCCGGCCCGCCACCGGGATCGGTGGCCGTGATGATCTCACGGGGGAAGTCGTCGCCGGTCACGCACAGCTGCGATGACGGGCAGCTGATGGCCGTGAGCGGTACCGACACAATGCTGCCGGCGAAGGGAAACTCAGGACGGATCTGGGTGATATTCCACGCAGTGGGGCCGGCGGCCGGAGCGGTCGAGGTCACGACGTCGCCGTCGGTGTCGACGGCGGCACAGAACGTCGGCGACGAACACGAGACCGCATCGAGCGGCGCCCGGTCGTCGATGAGAAACCGCCTCCAACTCTCGGGGCGATTCGGCGTCGCCGTCGTGAGCGCGTTGCCGTTGAGGTCGACGACCACGCACAGCGACGCCGTCGGGCAGGAGATCCCGGTGATCGGGATGCCGCCGTGGGTCGGCCCTCCGGATGCCCTCAGGCCCTTGATCGCGGAGAGACGTGACGAGCGTTCGTCGCTGGCGAGCGCAATCGTTGTCCTGCCGCGGTCGACCTGTCGTGGCGCCGTCCACCGCAGCACGGGCACCG
>Ga0208219_1000779_pt1 | contig 11199 bp, 8 predicted proteins | sample NGESurshal072012_7_FD_184469 | JGI IMG/M metagenome (GOLD analysis project Ga0208219, IMG submission 184469) | Arctic peat soil microbial communities from Barrow, Alaska - NGEE Surface sample 53-2 shallow-072012 (SPAdes) | ecosystem: Environmental > Terrestrial > Soil > Wetlands > Peat ...
TCCTACACCCACACCGGCATGTACGGCATGTTCGCGATCCAGGAGGGCGTCCGGCAGATCCGGGGCGAGGCCTCGGCCCAGGTGGCCGGGCCGGAGATCAGCGTCATCGTCGGCAACGGCGGGATGTTCGCGACCTCCGGGGTGCTGGTACTCGGGCGACAGCCGCGTTGACGCCGTGTCTGGCTTGACGGCGTATCAGGCTTGACTCCGTAGCGGGGTACGGCTGTTAGCTTGCAGGCATGGCTGGCCTGACGATCGGGAAGTTCGCCGCCGCCGAGGGGGTCGGCGTCCAGACGGTGCGGTTCTACCAGCGCCGGGGGTTGCTGCCGCTGCCCGGCCGGCCGGGCTCAGGTTTCCGGGAGTATTCCGAGGCCGACCGGTGGCGCCTGGCCTTCATCCGCCGGGCCGCCCGGCTGGGGTTCACGCTCGGGGAGATCAGCGACCTGCTCGGGCCCGCGCAGGCGCAGTCCACCGAGGACATCGTGGCGGCGGCGCAGGCCAAGCTGGCGGCAATCGAGGATCAGGCCCGGCAACTCGCGCTGCTCCGGTGCCGGCTTCGCCGCCTGGTCCAGGTGTGCGAGCACGGTAACGGCGACGACTGCGTCGCCCTGCACCTCGGGACGGACGATCTCGCGCCCCGTGCGCCCCCCGCGCACCCCGCGCACCCCCGCAGAACGGAAGGGAGACCCTGATGAGCGCCACCAAGATCGTGACCGATGAGCGATTCGAGACCGAGGTCCCGCCGGCGAGGTCCCGCCGGCCCGGCGCTAGCCGCGGTCCAGCCGGCGGAACGCCACCTCGTCCAGCCACAGCCGCAGGGCCGCCGCGGTCGGGATGGCCACCAGCGCGCCGATGATGCCGAGCAGGGTGCCCCCGACCAGGACGGCCACGACCGATACCACCGCGGGTACCTGCACCGCCCGGCCCATGATTCGCGGCACCAGCAGGTAATCCTCGGCCACCCGGTAGCCGACGTAGAAGCCGAGGGTGGCGATCGCGATGGGCAGCGAGACCGTCAGGGCCACCAGCGTGACCACCAGCCCGCCGATCGTGGAGCCGACCACGGGAATCAGGTCCAGCAGCGCCACGAACAGGCCCAGCAGGACCGGGTACGGAATGCCGAAGATGATCATCCAGACGAAGGTGCCCAGGCCGGCGATCACCGACGTGAGGACATTGCCGAGAACGTACCCGCCGACCTTGGTGAAGATCTCGTCGCCGAGCAGGATCACCCGGGTGCGCCGTGAATGCGGCGCCAGCCGGTAGACGAACAGCTTAATCCGGGGCAGGCCGGCCAGGAAGTACACCGTCAGCACCGTCACGACGAGCACGGAGCCGAGGGCCCCCAGGACGACCTTGCCGGCGCCCAGCAGGCCGCTGATCAGCGTGGTGCCCTTGGATGACACCAGCTTTTGCAGCCGCTGCTCGAGCTGATACCGGGCGTTCAGCTTGCCCAGTTCGGAGCTGTGGTTCTGGAGCGAGTGGGCGTAGTGCGGAAGCTGCGCGGCCAGCGCGCTCGTCTGGCTGGCCAGCGGCGGAATGGCCGCGGCGAGAAAGCCGCCGATCACGGCGATGACCACCAGCAGAACCGCGGTCACGGCCGTCCAGCGCCGCAGCCCGCGCTGCGTGAGCCAGCTGACCGCCGGGTCCAGCCCGGCGGAGATGAACAGCGCCAGGCCAATCAGGATCAGTACCGAGCCGGCCTTCAGGACCACCTGGAGCAGGCCGTAAGTAACCGCCACCCCGGCGGCGGCCGCCATCCCGATGAAGAAGGGGGACCGATGGTTCATCGGCCGGCCCGGCCGGCCCAGGCCGCCGGTCTCCTCCGCCGTCGCCGCGGCTATCGCCACGGCCTTCTCCATGCGGTCCCCCGCCACGGCTTCCATGCGATCGGCGGTGGCACGCTCCTGCTCGACGCCGGTCTCCGCCCGCCCGGCACCCGCTGCGCCTTCGGCCGCGGGCTGGCTGGCCTGGGCGGGGACGACTCGCTGCTCGCTCGCGCCCGGCGGGTCGCCTTCGGTCGGCTCGGCGGGCCCGGCACTGGTCTTGGCCGGGCCCGCCGACGACCTTCCGGTCACTCCGGCCGCGCCCATCGCCGATAACGCACGGTCACTTGCTCGGCTGGGGCAGGTTGCACTTGATCTTGGGGTTGGCCCCGGTGTAATTGAGCGGGCCGGCCAGGATCGTGACGACGATCGTGCTTGCCTTCGCACACGTCACCTTCGACCCGCTGTAATAGTGGCGCTGGCCGCCGGCGATGGCACCGATGACCAGCCAGATGACGATCAACACACTGATAATGCGCATCTCTACCTCCGACTAGGCTGCTTCGCTCGGGCGAGGTCATCAGCCCATTTGATTGTGTTCTGCGCCCTAGGTACCTTCCGCGACCGCGAGTAAACGGCCGCACCGCAGCGATCTGCTCACGAGCGCAGGCTAGTGAGCAGATTGCCAGTTCCGGACCGCGAAAGCGTTAGCCATGTCGTGTTTGATCGCACGGTTTCACCGCTCCGGCTCATCGCCTGGCCGGCTAGCAGCTGGCCAGGCGGGCCACCGCGCCCCGCCCGCGTCTGGCGCGGATGGCGCTAGCCCGGCGCGCCTAGCAGCGGATCGACATCCTGCCCTTCCTGATCAGGACTACCGGGGCCGCCGGGGGCGCCGGGGCTGTCGCTGGCCGGGGTGGCGGCGCGGACGGCCTCCGCCGGCAGGTCTGACTGGGCCTTGCGGGCGTCGATCCACGAGTCCACGATGGCCCACTGAACTCGCAGCCACTGGTACTGCTCGGCCGGGTCCGCGGGCACCGTCTGCGCTGCCTCATGCCACCAGCGAACCGTCATCGGCCGGTCCCGCAGCGGCAGCGCGTGCCAGACCAGCGCCGGGGTGACCAGGTCATCCAGGCCCGTGTGGGCGATGATGACGACATCCAGGTCCGGGCGCGCCGTCAGGCACGCCAGGACGCCGGCCGGGCGCGGCGGCAGCACATTCGGATTGTCGACCGCGTCCGCAGCCGCCTGCCGGAGGGTCCGGCGCCGCAGCCGCGCGATCGCCCGGTGGTAGCGGCGCGGTGTCCAGTTCCGGCCCTCCGGGAAGATCAGCATCGCGTCGCTGCCGCGCAGGCTGCGGGCCAGCCCTGCCAGTCGCTCGGGAAGATCCTCGCCGGCGGCACTGCGAGTCGGCAGAAAGCAGGCCGAGAGCCGGTTCAGCACGACGTCGAGGCCAGGGTCCCACTGCAGAGTTTCCTTGAGCACGATCCGCGGCCTGCGCTGATAACGCGAGAGCAGCAGCTCGACCAGCGTGAACGAGTCCCCCGGTCCCGCATGCCGGGCCAGGATCAGCAGCGGGCCGTCACTCAGCCCGGCGACGCCGGGGGGCTCTTCGAGCCGGAGCCGGAACCCGAGCAGGGGCGCGGCGGTGGACCTCAGCACGCCCAGCCCCCAGCGCAGCAGGCTGGCGTGGGCTGCCTGCCACCGCTCGTCTTCCCGCCGGGCCGCGACCGGATGGCGCAGCCAGAGCGCGGTGCAGGCCGCCAGCAGGCTGACGTCCACGAACAAGTACACCGTCGCGAGCAGCGCGAGGCGCATGGCCTGGACCCGGCGGGCCACCGGCCACGCCAGCGCGCTGAGCGCCGCCACCACCAGCAGGAGCGCCGCCAGCGCGGCCGCGGCGGCCGGCCAGATCGGCCCCAGCACGGCCCGGCGAACCGGCACCGGCGGCGGCCTCATCCGGCGCCCGGCAGCCCGGCCAGGTACGCCGAGGTCGCGCGGTAGCCACGCTCGATACGCGTGGTCACGTCGGCCGAGCTCCGGTACCGCATGGAGATCAGCGGCGTGTTCTCCTCGCCGCTGGGCAGCACGTGCGCCCGGACCGCCGCCGGCAGCGCGGCCATCTCCTCGACGAACCGGTGCCGCCGGGCTATCTCGAAGGCGACCAGGCCAAGGTCCCACGGGGAGCGCGGCACCGTGAGCGGCCGCTCGATCCGTCCCACGTGCAGAACATAGATGTCCGTCGCGCCCAGGGCCAGCGCCCGGCCGACCGGGATCGAGTGCACCAGCCCGCCGTCCAGGAAGTGCTCGCCACCGATCTCGACGGGCGGCAGCAGGCCGGGGACGGCGCAGGACGCCAGCACGGCGTCGGCCAGGGACCCCGAGCTGAACCAGTGCGCTGCCGCTCGCTCGACGCTGGCCGCGACGCACTGGAACGGCACGGCCAGGTCCTCGATGAGCTCGGGCAGGCGGTCGGCCATGAGCCGGCGCAGCGGCTCGGCGGAATGCAGATGGGTCCGGTGCCGGGCCAGCGTGCTGGCCTGGGACAGCAATGATCCGGCGAACATGCCTGAGCCGGACAGCGACTTCCAGAGGTCGGCCAGCACCTCCACGCCGTCCAGCGACGGGTCGGCGGCGATCGCGGCGCCGTTCAGCGCCCCGACGCTGGTGCCCACGACCAGCGCCGGGCGGCGGCCCGCCTCCAGCAGCGCGCGCAGCATTCCGACCTGCGTCGCGCCCAGCACCCCGCCGCCGCCGAGCACGAACGCCACCCGCGGCGCAGAGCCTGGCCCAGAATGCATGAGCGCATTCTGGCACGCCGCCGCCGGGCCCTGCCGCTCCCGGCCGGGAGCCGCCGGACCTGCCCGGACTTGCGCGCCGCCGGGCGTCGTGAACCACTTCGGGCGCTGGTCCGTATCAGAGGCAGGCCCATGCAGGCGGTGCCGGGACGACCCGGCAGGACTGCCCACACACGATCGCGCACGCGCCCGAGCGGGACGGGCGCGCTCGCCGCGGAGGGACACATGGCTGTTCTCGCATTAGTGATCTGGCTCGTCACCGCTGGTGGCGGACTGTTCCTGCTGGCCGTCTGGCTGATCGAGTATGACCGCGACTTCCAGACATCGAAGGCGACCCGGCTGCCGGTCCCGGTGATCGGGACGCACGCGCTGCTGGCCGTCGCCGGAGTGGTGGTGTGGTCGGCCTACCTGGGCCTCGATGACGACCGACTGGCCTGGACCGCGGTGGCCATCCTGGCGTGCGTCGCCGTGCTGGGGCTGGTCATGGCCAGGCGCTGGCTCCGGTCCCGCCGCGCGGCCAGCGCCGACCTCCCGCCGGGCCGCCCGTCCGCCACGGCGCCCCAGCCCATCCCGCCAGAACGGCACTTCCCGGTGCCGGTCGTCGTCGGCCACGGGGTCTTCGCCGCGGCGACGATCGTCCTGGTGCTGCTGACCGCGCTCGGAGTGGGAAGTAGCTGAGCGACACGCCAGGCCGGCTGATGCCCCCGTGATCATGGGATATTCGTTGATAACGAGGTGCAGCCGCGCGGCCGTCCCGCGCAGAGAGAAGGCTCGGGCATGACGACCCACCAGCTCGACCCGACGCCGCACACCACAGCGGACGTGTTCTCCCGCGACCACTCGCCCGTCCTGAGCGTTGATCCCGGTGACACCCTGGTCGTGCGGTCCCTGGACGCGAACGGATACCTGGTGCGGCAGAACTCCCCCGGCCAGGAGCAGCCGGAGCTCATCCCGAACGCCCGCGGCCACTGCCTGACGGGGCCTATCGCCGTGCGCGGCGCCCGGCCGGGCGACCTGCTCGCGCTGCACCTGGTGTCGCTGCGCCCCGACGACTGGGGCTGGACGGTGGCCGCGGCGCTGGATACCCCGGTCACCCAGCGCCTCGGGCTGGCGGCCGGCCCGCCCTCGTGGCTGCTGTGGGAGCTCGACCCCGACGCTGGCAAGGGCACGGCCGACCGCGGGTTCACGCGGGCCCTGGCCCCGTTCCTCGGCGTGATGGGCCTGGCGCCGCCCGAGCCCGGAGAGCACTCGACGATTCCGCCCCGCGCGGTGGGCGGGGGCAACATCGACTGCAAGGAACTCGTCGCCGGGTCGACCCTCTACCTGCCGGTCGCCGTCCCCGACGCGCTGCTGTACCTAGGCGACGGCCACGCGGCCCAGGGCGACGGCGAGGTTGGCGGCACGGCCATCGAGTGCGCCATGACCACCGAGGCGGTCGTCGACCTCGTGCCGCCGGGCCCGGTGGCCTCGATCCACGCGCAGACCCCGGCCGGGCGGATCACCTTCGGCTTTGATACCGACCTCAACGTCGCCATGGGCGACGCCCTGGACACGATGGTGGGCTGGATGCAGGTCCTGTTCGACCTCGACAAGGGCACGGCCCTCGCGCTGGCCAGCACCTGCGTGGACCTGCGGGTCACCCAGGTCGTCAACCAGACGTGGGGCGTGCATGCCGTGCTGCCGACCGGCGTGCTCGCGTGACCGGGCAGGCCCCGGCTGGGCGCTCTCAGGGGGCCAGCTCGGCAATGCGGCTGTAGGTGCCATCCTGATCAGCGGTCACGACGACCCTCAGCTGCGTCGTCGAGACCGGCGAGGCGAACGGGATCCACAGGTAGAGCGCGGAGTTCCCGGACACGTCGGCCTGCGTCACCCACTGCGAGCCGTCCCAGGTCTGCACGGTGAACGCGGTCGGCACGCCGTCACTGGACGACGCGAAGCCGACGCCCGTCAGGGTCGTCGCGGACGGCGTGGTCACGGTGAGCGTGTCCGGGAACTGTCCGGGCGTGTCGTCGTTCCAGAACGTAGCCAGGTTCCCGTCGATCGCGTTCGAGGCGACGTACGTCCGCGTCGCGCCGTCGACCACGTTGGGCGCATGCTCACTCGAGGCCGCCGCGGTCGTGCCGCTGGCCCAGTGACCGAACACGTAGACGTCGACGGTCGCGGACGCGGACGCACCGCCGGGTACTGCCGCGGTGACCGGCACGGAATACAGGCCGCTCTTGGCGCTATCGGGCACGGTGAGCTGCACGGTCGCGAGAGTCGCCGTGTTGGCCGCGGTCAGGGGGATCTGAGCCGGCGTCGCCTGCGCGGTCCAGCCCGAGGGCACGGCCGCGGTCAGGCTCGCCGCGTCATGGCCCGTGGAGTTTCCCTCGACCAGCGCGGTAACCGAGCCGCTGCCGCCCGCCGTGATCGCGGCGGAGGGACTGGCGGTCACCGCGACCTGGCTAGACGGCGCCTGCGGCGCGCGCACGGTGAAGGCGTAGCTGCCCGAGCCTGCGGTCAGGGTGAGCACCTGGCCGCCCGCTTTCCCGACCGTGAGACCGGGATCGGCGTCGATACGGTGGCCGGCGGCAAAGATCAGCCGGCCGTCCTCCTCGACGAGCGACTGCGGTCCGCCGGGTAGCGGCAGCTGGATCGTCGCGGTCGAGCCCACTGGCACGCTCGCGTGATAGGTCAGCGTGTTCCCGTCGCGCCGCCACGAGCTCACGATCAGCCCGCGCACCGTCTGCTGCTGGGCGAAGACGTGGGTCAGGTCGCCGACGACGCTGGGCGCGAGGGTGAACGCGGCGTATCCCGAGCCCGTCGAGCCTGGCTGGATCCCGGCGAGCTGCTGGTAGAACCACTGGCCGATGGAACCGCCGAGGCCGATGTGGTCCTTCGACGAGGTCCCGTCGGGCGCGGCGGAGTTCACCCACTTCTCCCAGATGGTGCCCGGGCCGTTGGCCATCATGTAACCGAAGCTCGGATAGTCGGTGCGCTCCGCCATCGCGAGCGCGACGTCATTGCGGCCATACTTGCCGAGCGCCTGGTAGACGAACGTGGTGCCGACGAAGCCCGTGGTGACGTGGTCGCCGTTCGCCGCGATGTTCTGGACGAGCCTGGTGACCGTGGCCTGCACATCGCCGGGCGGCACGATGCCCAGCACGAGCGGCATCGCGTAGGACAACTGCGTCCCGGTGCCGTAGACACCCGTGCTCGCGTCGAAGTAGCGCCGCGTGAAGCCCGCAGCGATCTCGGTCGCCAGCGCTCCGTAGTGCGCTGCGTCGGCCGAGTTGCCCAGCACCGCGGCCATCTTCGCCAGCAGGCTCGCATCGAGATAGTAGAAGCCGGTCTGGAAGTAGTCATGCGGCGTGCTGACCGTGGCCTGCCAGTCGTCGCCCCACGAGCCGGGCGAGTTGACCACGATGTGGTCGCTGTCGCTGATCGTTCCCAGGTAATCGACCCAGGCCTTGACGTGGGCGTAGTTCGCCTCGATCGGCTGCGTGCTGCCGTACTGGATGTAGGAGTCCCAGATGATCTGCGGGTAGGCGCTCCCCCACGCCGGGTCGGTGAACCAGGAGCCCTGGTTCCCGTTCGCCGGCGCTACGGAGGGAATGCTGCCGTCGGGATTCAGGCTGGTAGCGACGTCCCCGAGCCACTGCGAGTACAGCGACTGCATGTCGTAGTTGCTCATCGCTTCGGCGTCCGAGTCGGCCGCGTCGCCGAGCCAGCCGTGCTTCTCCCGGGTCGGGCAGTCCACCGGGATGGACTGCAGGTCGTTGAGCTGGGTCTGCGCGACCGCCCCCTGGATCGTGTTCAGCAGCGAGCTGGACGTGCTGAACTGGCCTGTCGTGGCGACATCGGTGTGCGTCTCCTGGGCGGTGACCGTGACGGCGGCATTGTCGGGCAGCCCGGTTAGCTCGGCGTAGCGGAAGCCCGAGTAGTTGAAGTGCGGCGCGTAGGTCTCGGTCCCGTTGCCGCCGAAGGTGTAGTGGTCGGTCTGCCGCTGCGGATCGCTGGCGGAGAAGCTGATGTTCGACGTCGTGACCTGCCCGCTCGAGTCGAGCAGCTCGCCCTTCTCGATGTTGACGGTCGTGCCCGCCGGCTCGGCTCCTGCGATCGTCACCCAGCCGGTGATGTTCTGGCCGAAATCGTAGACCCGCTCCCCCGGTCCCGGGCTGGTCTGCCTGACCGGCGCGATGGTCTTGACGATCCGCGTCGGCGGTGTCGTGTCCGCCTGCAGCTGGGTGACGGCGCTGTACACCGTCGCGGGGTCCGCACCGTAGACACCGAGCTCAGCCAGCCGGAAGTTGCAGCTCGCACCGGCGCAGTAGAGCTTCGTCGCGGTGACACGCACGTACCTGGCGGTGACGTCTGCGCTCACGGTCACCGGCGAGGTACCGGGATTCGGCTGGTCAGCATCGGTGTGGCCAATGACCGTGGTTGCCGTCGCGAACGCCGGGTCATCGCTCACTTCGACCTTGTACCGCACCGGGAAGCCCGCACCGATCAGGTCACCGGCAGGGTCGTTCGTGGGACGGGCCGGATACAGCCGCAGCGAGGAGATGTGCTGGTCGCTGCCGAGGTCGACCTGTACCCATTTTGTCGCATCCGGCGTGGAGACGATGGCCGAGTGATAGCCCTCCGACCCGTCGGTCGATCCGTCGATGCCGTCGGTGAGTGCGGCCGGCGACCAGCCGCAGCACGTCGTCGAGTCCAGCTCGGTCACCGGCTTGCCCTGCGCCAGGCTCTGCGGGTGGGACGCGGGCGCGACCGCGTGCGCCAGGGGCCACGAGCTGTCGTCGTAGGACGTCGCATCCCAGTTCGCGATCGCCTTGCGCGCGTCGTAGGCCTCGCCGTAGTAGAAGTCGTCGCTGGTCACCGGCCCCGCCGTCGCCCGCCACGTCGGATCGGTGCCGAACGTCGCGGTCGAGCCGTCGGTGTAGGTGACGTCGAGTTGCGCGACGAACGTCGGCGACCCCGCGTACTGGCCCTTGCCAGCCATGAACGACAGAACGTTCGCTCCGGCGTGCAACTGCCTGGTCACGTCGAGAACGCGGTAGAGCGCTCGCGCGGAATAGTCGGTGACCGTCGAGTCCAGCACCTCCGTGGGGTCGACTCGCGCCCCGTTCACATGCGGTTCAACCAGACCCTGTGCACCGAAATACAGCCGCGCCCGCGCCACCGGCTTGGCCAGGGTGAAATCGCCGCGCACGAGCGCGCCGTCGTTCACCTGCAGCCACCACGCCGTCCAGTCCGACGGGACGAGCAGTCCGGTGTCGAACCGGGCCCCGGCCGACCATGGCGAGGCGTTTCCCTGGCTGTCCCACGTCCGCACCAGCCACCGGTAGCTCGTATTGCTCGCCAGCGCCGGCCCCGTGTAAGCCACCTGCGTGGAGTTCGACGAGGGCACCCGGCCGGAGTCCCAGACCGTCGCGTCGTGGCTGCCGCGGGCCACGGCGACCGAGTCGACGGTGACCTCGTACGCGGTCTGCGCCTCGGCCCGGGCCGAATCGTTCACTGTCCACGACAACGTCGGCCTGGATTCACCGATGAGCACGTCGGAGGCCTGCCCGTCGGCCCGCAGGGCAGTCGGGGCCAGCGCGGTGTCGCCCGCCCCGGGCTGCGCGACCAGGTGCGCGGACGCGACGCCTGGTATCGCGGGCACGGTCGCGATGACGGCGGCGAAGACGATCGCAGCGGACAGCAGACCATGCGGGAAACGAGGTCGTGCCACGGCAGTTGCCTCCGAGGTGCGTCATTGAAACGTTTCGTTATCTGCTCCCCATCAAACGGATTTGCACCTGCCCGAACAAGGCTTACGGGAGAGATTGGCCGAAATCGGTCACGCCATGACCTGCTCGGCCGGCCACCGCTGAATCGGCATTCCGCGCGGCCGGCGCCCGCCCATCGGCCGATACGGGAGAACGCCCTAGTCCCCGGGCAGGCTGGCGTCCAGGCCGACCTCGCGGGCCATCAGGTCCTCGGGGGTCTCGCGCCGGACCGCCAGCCGCGCGACCCCGGCGGCGCACAGCACGACCGGCGGCCGCGGCGCGGCGTTGTAGTTGTTGCTCATCGTGAAGCAGTACGCCCCGGTCACCGGAACAGCCACCAGGTCACCGACCTGCGGGCTGGCCAGCGTGACGTCCGGCGTGATCACGTCACCCTCCTCGCAGTGCCGTCCGACCAGGTCGGCGACGACGGGCTGAGCATCCCACCGGCCGATCACCAGCGGGGCGAAGCGCTGGCCGTAGAGCGAGTGCTCGAGGTTGTCACCCATCCCGCCGTCGACGGCGATGTGCAGCCGTCCGGCGTGCTTCGTGGTCACGACCCGGTACAACGTCAGCCCGGCCGGCGCGACCAGGGACCGGCCCGGCTCCACCAGGATCTCGATCCCGTCCCCCAGCTGGCGCCGGGCGGCGGCCACCAGCGCCCCGGCGTACTCGTCGATTCCGGGCGCGGCATCCTGCGGCACGTAGCGCACGCCCAGGCCGCCGCCCAGGTCGTAGACGCCGAACCTGCCCAGGCTGGCCAGGGCCGCGACCTCGGCCTCGAACTGCTCAAGGTCCAGGATCTGGGAGCCGATGTGCGCGTGCAGTCCGTGCAGCTCAGTCATCGGCTCGGCCCGCAGGCGGTCGATCGCCTCGGGCACCTGCCCG
>Ga0208219_1000780_pt1 | contig 11198 bp, 8 predicted proteins | sample NGESurshal072012_7_FD_184469 | JGI IMG/M metagenome (GOLD analysis project Ga0208219, IMG submission 184469) | Arctic peat soil microbial communities from Barrow, Alaska - NGEE Surface sample 53-2 shallow-072012 (SPAdes) | ecosystem: Environmental > Terrestrial > Soil > Wetlands > Peat ...
ACCGGTCCGACGATTCCCGCCGATGCCAATACGACGTTGCAGCGATTCGTGCGGGCGCAGGTCGGGCAGAACGGCCACCCCGACCTGGGCACACTGTCCGCGTTGAGCGCGGCGGGAGTCGATGCCACGTCGGCAACGCCACAGGGCCTCACGCGCGCCTACATCATCAGCGCCTACCTCCCGCAACAGGGTGGGGTCGGAGCAAGCATCGAGCTGATCGTCGATCCCAACGCGCAGCACACCACAGCGATGGTCGCGAGCGAGACCATCCTGCTGGCGAAGGGCCCCAACGGTGACTACCTGGTCACGTCGGCGCTGCCATCCCCGCTCCACGATGAGTCCACCGGTCCGCACGTGGTTCGAGTGAGCTCGAACACCGCCGGCGGCGTCACCACGCTCGTGGTGAGCTTCGACAGCGACCTCGATCCCAACAGCGTGGCGGCCGCGATCTCCGTCCTCTCCCAGGGAAGGACGCTCAATTCGACAGCTGTCTACTACGCCGACACCCGCAGCGCCACGGTGACGATCAGCAACGCGCCGGCGGGTACGCTGACCCTGGACATCGCGACCACCCTCGCCGACTTCAAGGGACAGACGCTCACACAGAGCTTCATGACCAACGTCGAGACGAGTTCCTAGTCGCGCGTTCCCCAGGCGAGCGCCACAGCGTTGCTCGAACCGGGATGCGCAGGGTCTCGTCGGCCGCCGTCCAGCGTCTCAGCGCCTGCTGACACGCGGCGCGGACGGCAGATAGTGCGGCCTCGGATTCGCCCGCGAGCTCGCCCCCGATGGGTCTGTCGACGACCATCGCCGCCCAGTAGCTCCCGATCCCATCGAAACGCACCACGTCGTGCAGCGTGACGGGCTCCCACCGCGCCGCGTGCGCCGGGTCGGGGGTGGCAAGGCACCGCATCAGGAATTGAGAGCTGAATCCCAGAACATCGCGGAGTGCATCAACGAGCGCGGCTTCGTGCGCCGGCGGGCGCTCGGCCTCCCACGCGAGCATCGCGGCGTGTCCGCCAGGACGCGTCGCAAGCTCGGCGACGTCAAGCAAGGAGTCGCCGTCCCAGAATCCGAGCGTGCACAGCGAGCCGACACGGTCGCATGAAGACTCCAGGAGCTGGATCGCTCCGCCGGAGGCCACCAGGGTCGATACGGTGCACCCCATCGCCGACACGTCGCGCAGCGCGGTCTGCAGCAGCCCGTCGTCGGTGTCGACCAGCATGACAGCTCCCTGATTCCCGACGACGGTTCCCAGGGCGACGCCGAGGGTCGCACCGTCGCACATCAGGTCGCACACCGTCTCGCCCGGCTGCGCAGCGAGTACGCCGACCACCTGCTCGGCAAGCGGCCGGAGGACCGCGTTCGCGTACAGCCGCCCGAAGCGCGGCTCCACGTTCGGCTACCCGGAGACGGCGATGGCCGCGGCGATCGCCGCAGCGCGAGCCGGATCGCGCACGACCCGCCGCAACGGCTCCTGACGTTTCGCCCATTCGTCGGCCGCTGCAACCAGCTCCGGGTGTTCCTCGATGAACGCGGTGCTGTAATCGCCGGCGCGAAAGTCCGGGTCGGCGATCACCGCGAGGTGGTAGGCGATGTTGGTGTGGATCCCGGTGATCACATACTCGAGCAGCGCGCGGCGCATGCGGTCGAGCGCCATGTCGCGGGTCGGAGCGTAGGTGATCAGCTTGGCGATCATCGGGTCATAGTTCGGCGAGACGAGACCCGGACTCACCAGCGAGCTGTCGACGCGCACACCCGGCCCGGCGGGCTCGTGGTACCCGGTGACCTGCCCCGGCGAGGGCAGGAAGCCACGCGCGTAATTCTCCGCGTTGATCCGGCACTCGACGGCATGCCCGCGCGCAACCACATCCTCCTGGCGCAGCGACAAACGCTCGCCCGCGGCGATGCGCAGCTGCTCGGCCACGAGGTCGATGCCGTAGACGAGCTCGGTCACCGGGTGTTCGACCTGGAGGCGCGTGTTCATCTCGAGAAAGTAGAACTCACCGTCGCGATAGATGAATTCGACGGTTCCGGCGTTGACGTATCCGACTGCTTTCGCGGCGGTCACCGCAGCCTCTCCCATGCGCTCGCGTGTTGCCGCGTTGATGACCGGCGACGGAGCCTCCTCGACGATCTTCTGATGGCGGCGCTGGATGGAGCACTCGCGCTCGCCGAGGTGGATGACGTTGCCATGGGCATCCGCCAGCACCTGGATCTCGATGTGCCGAGGCTCCTCGAGGTACCGCTCGAGAAAGATGGTGTCGTTGCCGAATGCGCGTTGTGCGGTGCTCTTCGCGGTGTCGAACGACCCGCGAAGTTCGTCCTCGTCGCGTGCGACGCGCATGCCGATGCCGCCGCCACCCGCGCTCGCCTTGATGAGCACGGGGTATCCGATGCTCGCTGCAGCGTCGACGGTTTCCTCGATGTCACCGAGTGCATCGGTGCCGGGGACGACCGGGACGCCAGAGCTGCGCATGCGCTCGCGGGCGGGCACCTTCTCACCCATCGCGGCCATGGCGTCGGGCGGCGGTCCCACAAAGACGATCCCGTTGTCGGCGCACGCGCGCGCCAGCTGCTGGTTCTCGCTGAGAAAGCCATAGCCGGGATGAATCGCCTGCGCGCCGGTCGAGCGAGCCGCGTCGATGATGCGCTCGATCACGAGGTAGGACTGCGCCGCAGGAGCGGGCCCGATCTCGACTGCTTCGTCAGCTAGCAGGACGAACGCGGCGGTGCGGTCGGCCTCACTGTGCACGGCGACGGTGCGAACGCCGAGGTCACGGCATCCACGGATGATCCGGAGCGCGATCTCGCCGCGATTCGCGATCAGCACCTTGTCGAACATGACGCGAGCCCTCAGTCCGTGCTCATGCGCCGATCTGGATCAGCGGCGCACGCGGGCTGACCACCGTGCCCTCGGTCACGTACACCTCGGTCACCGTACCCGCCCGCGTCGCGGTGATGTCGTTCTGCATCTTCATCGCCTCGAGCACGCACACAACGTCTCCGAGTGCGATGTGATCACCGACTTTCACGTTGACCTTGAGCAGCAACCCCTGCATCGGCGATACCACCGTCCCTTCGCGGACGGTCGGCGCAGCCGGTTTGGCCGGTTCGGCGACCGCGGCTTCCCCGGGGTCGACACCACCGATGATGCGCACCGCATAGCTCTGCCCGTCGACCTCGACGGTCATCTCCCGGACGGGCAATGTCTGCGGCTCCTCGCCTTCCGGCTCACCGGCGGCAACGTCGACGTCCACGACCGGCTCCGCCGACCCTGCCGGGGTCGCAAGATCCGGCTCGTCCCCGAGCCGTTCGGCCACCGCGTCGCCGCGAACGAGGTTGAGGTATGCGTTCGGAAAGAGCGCATAGGTGACCATCGCGGCGGGATCCGGGTCGGCGTATCCCTCGCGGATCAGCTCGCGGCGTGTCGCCTCCATCACCGGCTCGAGGAGATCCGCCGGGCGGCAGGTGATCGGCTCCTCCCGGCCGTTGACGAGGCGCCGAACCTCGCGGTCGATCGGTTCGGGCGGCTCGCCGTAGAGGCCCAGGCAGTAATCCTTGATCTCCTGGCTGATGGTCGCGTAGCGATCGCCCTCGACCACGTTGTAGACCGCCTGCGTGGCCATGATCTCCGTGAGCGGCGTGATCAGCGGCGGATAGCCGAGCTCGGCACGGACCTGGACGACATCAGCCTCCACCTCAGCAAGGCGCTCCAGCGAGTTGCGCTCGCGCAATTCGGCAATCGCGTGCCCGATCGCCGACGGTGGGAGGAGCCCTCGCAAGGCCGAGGTGTCGAGCCGGGCAGCGAGTGGATCGATGACGTCGGTGTAGTGCACCAACTCGTGTTCGAGCACCAGTGCGGCGGTGGCGATGCGCTCGAGATCCAGCCCGCAGTCAACCTCTGTCCCGGCAAATCCGGCGACCAGCGCTTCGGCCCCAGGCATCGACGCGCCGCCGGCCAGCGGGGAGAGCGCGCAGTCGGCGCGATAGGCTCCCGCGAGGGCGGCGGCGTGACACGCCAGGGCGGCCATCCCTGTCTGCGCCGAGATCGACACGGCCACCGGCACTCCGGCTGCTTCGCGGATCACCCTGACCGCTCGCGCGGCGGCGGCGGCGCCGAGGACGCCGAGCGGATCGTGGAGGCAGATGGTCGGGTACCCGGCGTCAACCAGCCTGCGCGCGACGTCTCCAAGGCCGTCGAGACCGCGCCCGGGCACCTCGTTGTAGACGATGACCCCTTCCGCCTGCTTCCCGGTCGCGGCGATCGCGGTCGCACACCGCTCGAGGTTGCGGACGTCGTTCAGCGGATCGTAGCAGCGGAAGATGTCGACCCCCGCCGCCGCCGAGGTCTCGATGAAGGCGTCGACAAGGTCGTCGGGCACCTGTCGATGACCGACCAGCGACTGGCCGGCAATCAGCGCCAGGAATGGCGTGATCGGTGCGGCGGCCCGAATGGCGCGCAGCCGCCCGAAAGGATCCTCCGCGAGAAATCGCAGTGACGCCTCGAAGGTCGAGCCGCCGAACACGTCGAGTGCGGCGAAACCGCAATGGTCGAGGGTCTCGGCGACCGGCAGAGCGTGGCGGAGGCGCAGCCTGCTGACCATCAGCGACTGCTGCCCATGGCGGAGCGACGTCTCCACCAACTCGAGGCGGGGCACAGCGGGCCATTCTAGAGGTACGCCCGTGGCGCCCTCTTACTCGAAGACGAAACCCTCGGGCAGTTGCACCTTGGAGCGCATCCGAGCCCGCTCCTCCTTGATACGGGCGGCCACCTCGGGGTCGAAGAGCCCGATGATCTCGGCGGCAAGGTGACCGGCGTTTCGGGCACCCATCGGGCCGACGGCGACCGTCGCCACCGGGATGCCGGGAGGCATCTGCACGATGGAGAGCAGCGAGTCGAACCCCGCGAGCGGCGTTGCGGCAAGGGGCACGCCGATCACCGGCAGCGTGGTGAGCGAGGCGAGCACGCCGGGAAGATGCGCTGCCGCGCCGGCGCCGGCGATGAGCACGCTGAGCCCACGCTCCGGTGCGGCCAGCGCGTACGCACGCACCACGTCGCCGGCTCGGTGCGCCGACATGACCCCGATCTCCCACCCGATCCCGTAACCGTCGAGCACCTCACCGCAGGTGTTCATCACCGGCAGATCGGACTCGCTGCCGACCACGATCCCGACGCGGACGGCTGCAGTCACGAGGGCACCCCGGCGTTCACCGGTCGCCCGATGTCGGTGCGGGCCTGCATGCCGTCAAAGTGCACGCGCGCAAGATTGCCATACGCGCGAGCCCGCGCGGCCTCGACATCCGGCGCGATCGCGGTGACGCAGAGCACGCGGCCGCCGGCCGACCGCAGCGTGCCGTCGGGGTCCCGCGCGGTTCCAGCGTGAAAGCAGAAGACATCGTCGTCGAGCGATTCGATCCCGGTGATCACATCGCCCCGGCGCACGTCGCCGGGGTAGCCGGCGGCAGCCGCGACCACGCCGACCGCGGCACCATGGCCTGCAGGCGCGATGCCGGCTGCGACCTCGCCCCGGGCGCATGCGGTGAGCACGTCGAGGAGCGGTTCGTCGAGCAGCGGCAACACCACCTGCGTCTCCGGGTCGCCGAAACGGGCATTGAACTCGAGCACTCGCACGCCGTCGGTGGTGAGCATCAAACCCGCATACAGACAGCCGACGAATGGATGCCCCTGCTCGCGGAGCGCTGCAATGCACGGGTCGAGCACGGTGCGTGTCATCTCCTCGACGAAGCCGTTCGAGGCGGCATCGGGAGGTGGAGCGATCGCACCCATGCCGCCCGTGTTGGCGCCGCGATCGCCGTCGAAGATACGCTTGTAGTCGCGCGCCGGGACCAGCGTGCGCACGTTGCGTCCATCGCTGAGTCCGAACACGCTCACCTCCACGCCGCTGAGCAATTCCTCGACAACCACCTGCCGCCCGGCGTCACCAAAACGCAACTCACCGAAACAGTCGTCGAGCGCTCGCTCCGCCTCCTCGACGCCGGCGCAGACCACCACGCCCTTGCCGAGTGCGAGCCCGTCGGCCTTGACCACGAAGAGTCCGCCGAGGTCCGCGATGAATGCGCTCAGGCGCTGGCGATCCGTGGCTTCACCCGCAGCCCAGCGCGCTGTCGCTATTCCCGCGGCGTCCATCACCTGCTTGGCGAACGTCTTGGAAGACTCGATGCGCGCCGCGGCCGCCGTCGGCCCGAAGACGGGGATGTCCCGCGCGTTGCAAGCGTCGGCAACGCCGGCCGCGGCCGCGGCGTCGGGCCCGATGATGACCAGGTCGACCGCACGTTCGGCCGCGAGGCGCGCGACCGCCGCAGCATCGGTCACGTTGACGGCGACGTTCTCGGCGATGTCAGCGGTGCCACTGTTGCCCGGCGCGACGATGATCGCCACATCGGGCGCATCGCGCAGGCACGCCCAGGCCAGAGCGTGCTCGCGTCCCCCGGATCCGACGATGAGGACTCGCCCTACTCCCATTCGATCGTCGAGGGCGGTTTGCTGGAAATGTCGTAGACCACGCGGTTGATGCCCGGCACCTCGTTGACGATGCGCCGGCTGATCAGTCCGAGCACGTCGTACGGGACTCGGGCCCAGTCCGCGGTCATGCCGTCCTCGCTCTCGACGATCCGGACCGCGACGACGTTTCCGTAGGTCCGGTAGTCGCCCATGACACCCACAGACGAGATCGGAGTGAGGATGGCGAACGACTGCCAGACCTTGCGATAGAGGCCACTGCGCTTGATCTCGTCGATGACGACCCAGTCAGCCGCGCGCAGGGTTTCGAGGCGCTCCCGGGTCACCGCGCCGATGATCCGTATCGCAAGCCCCGGCCCCGGGAACGGCTGGCGGAAGACCATGTCCTCCGGAAGCCCGAGCGCGAGTCCGACGTTGCGCACCTCGTCCTTGAACAGGTACCGCAGCGGCTCGACCAGCTCGAAGCGGAGGTTCTCGGGCAGCCCACCGACGTTGTGGTGGGTCTTGATCTTGTTCGCGTTGTGAGTGTCATGCGACGTCGACTCGATGACGTCCGGGTAGAGCGTTCCCTGGGCGAGGAAGCCGATGTTGCCGAGGCGAGTCGCCTGCGCCTCGAACACCCGGATGAAGGTCGCCCCGATGCGCCGCCGCTTCTCCTCGGGGTCGATGACCCCGGCGAGCGCGTCGAGGAACTGATCGGCCGCGTCTGCGTGGACGAGGTGGATATGTCGTTGTGTGCGCATCACGTCGACGACGCGGTCACCCTCGCCGCGACGCAGCAGGCCGTTGTCGACGAAGACGCAGGTCAGCTGGTCACCGACGGCGCGGTGCACCAGCGTCGCGGCGACCGCCGAATCAACGCCACCACTGAGCGCGCAGATGACCTTGCCGTCGCCGATCTGGTGGCGCAGCGCCTTGACGGTCATGTCGATGAACGACTCCGCCTGCCAGGTGCCCGCGCACCCGCAGACATCGATGAGGAAATTGCGCAGGATGTCGCGCCCCAGCGGGGTATGCGCGACCTCCGGGTGGAACTGAATGCCGTAGCGACGCCCAGGACCGACGAAGGCGGCGCACGAGGAGTTCAGCGAATGCGCGATCGGCCGGAATCCCGGGGGCAGCTGGGTGACCACGTCGCCGTGCGACATCCAGACCGACAGCTCGGAAGGAAGCTTCGCGAACAGCCCCGCAGGCTCGTCGACGGTCACCGACGCGTGTCCGTACTCCCGTCGCTCCGCCGGTGCGACCGCTCCGCCGAGGTTCACCGCGAGCAACTGCATGCCGTAGCAGATGCCGAGGATGGGGATGTCCAGGTCGTACAGAGCGGGGTCCGGGTGCGGGGCACCCGGCTCGAACACCGACGCCGGTCCTCCGCTGAAGATGAGGCCGCGAGGGTCCCGCCTGCGGATCTCCTCGGCGCTGATCGTGCCGGGGACGAGCTCGCAGTACACCTTGGCCTCGCGCACTCGACGGGCGATCAACTGGCTGTACTGGCTGCCGAAGTCGAGGACGAGGATCGTGTCCTGGGCGACCTGCGCAGGGGTGCGCGCCACGGCACCTGCGTCGGTCGCGACAGTCATCACCTGCCTCTCACCGCCCCCTCAGACCCCCATCCCGACACGCTGCTCGCGCTGCTGCACCTTGCCCTCGGTCTTGATCGACGGGGCGATGACCATCTCGGTCTCCTGGAACTCGGCGATCGTCCGCGCCCCGCACACACCCATCGCCGCTTTCAGCGCCCCGACTAGGTTCATGCTGCCGTCGTCGACGTGCGCCGGTCCGAAGAGGATCTCGCGCAGCGTGCCTTTGATACCCGTCCGGATGCGCGTACCGCGGGGAAGATTTGGGTCCGGCGTCGCCATGCCCCAATGGTTGCCATGTCCGGCGGCTTCGGCTGCCGATGCGAAGATCGAGCCGATCATCACGGCGTCGGCTCCGCTGGCGAACGCTTTCGCGACGTCGCCTCCGAGACGCATTCCGCCGTCGGTGATGATTGCGACTCGCTCGCCACTCCGCCGGAAGTGGTCGTCACGAGCGGCCGCGCAGTCACTGGTGGCGGTCACCTGAGGCACGCCGACACCGAGCACCGCGCGAGTCGTGCAGGCGGCTCCGGGACCGACACCGACGAGCAACCCCTTGATACCGGTGTCCATCAGCTCGAGCGCTGTCGCATAGTCGACGCAGTTGCCGGCGACCACCGGGATGTCGACGGAATGGGTCAGCTCGGAGAAGGAGAGGTGCTTGTACGACTTGCTGACGTGGCGGGCGGTGAGCACGGTTCCCTGCACCACCAGCATGTGCGCTCCAGCTTCCTGAACGATCGGGGCGCGGCGTTCGGCGTGCGCGGGCACCGTCGAGACGGCGCATGCCACGCCGGCGCGGGTGATCTCTTCGATTCGCTGGCCGATCAGACCGTCCTGCACGGGGGCCGTGTAGATCTTCTGCAGGAGGGTGTTGATCTGGTCGACCGGGGACTCCGCGATGGCAGCCAGCACCTCGGCCGGATCCTCGTAGCGCGTCTGCACACCGTCGAGGTTCAGGACCGCGAGTCCGCCGAGGCGTCCCATCTCCGCCGCGAAGCGGGTGTCGACCACGCCGTCCATGGCGGCCGCGAGGAAGGGGATCTCCAATGTGGTCCCGTTGACCGCGAACGAGACGTCGATTTCCGCCGGGTTCACCGTCACACGACCGGGGACCAGGGCAACCTCGTCGAACCCATACGCGCGCCGGGCCCGCTTACCTCTGCCCAACTCGAACTCCATCTGGAGATTCTACAGGAGTGACCTGGGAGTCCGGCCCTGGGATCGCACCATCTTGTGGATGTTGCGTAAGGCACCCACCACATCTGGTGGTACCACCCTGCCCTGTCCGGCAGACTGCCCGTGCCGATCGGTCAGGGGTAGATCCCTCGAACCCTTGTTGCCTCGGCGACCTTGGTCACGGCGATGCGGAAAGCGGCGTCGCGGAGTGTGATCCCGTGTGTCTGTGCCTCACCGCGGACCTGTTGGTAGCTCCGGGTCATAACCTCGCGGAGGCGGGAGTTCACCTCCCCGGAGCCCCAGAAGTACGCCTGGATGTCCTGCACCCATTCGAAGTACGACACGACCACCCCGCCGGCATTGGCGAGGATGTCGGGAAGGATGAGCACGCCGCGTGCATTGAGCGACGCGTCGGCCTCGATGGTGAGCGGTGCGTTCGCGCCCTCGGCAATGACCTTCGCCTGGACGCGCTCGGCGTTGCGTTCGCTGATCTGCGCCTCGAGAGCGGCAGGGACGAGCACGTCGACATCGAGCGTCAGCACCTCGTCACGCGCGATCTGTTCGGCGCCGCCGTAATCGACAAAGTGTCCGCCCTCCTCCTTGAGGTGGCGCAGCGCGGTCAAATCGAGTCCATCAGCGCGATAGAGACCGCAGGTGCTGTCGGAGACCGCCACGACGGTCATTCCCTCGCCTGAGAGCAGTTCCGCGCAGACGCCGCCGACCTTGCCGAATCCCTGGATTGCAACCCGTGCGCCGGACGGATCCATTCCCGCGTCACGCATGGCGAGCACGGTGACGAAGGTCACACCGCGGCCGGGTCCGGTGAATCGACCCTCGGAGCCACCGATCGACTGCGGCTTCCCGGTCACCGACGCAGGTACCGAAAACCCGGCGTGCATCGACAGCGTGTCCATGATCCATGCCATCACCTGCGGCCCGGTGCCGAGATCCGGCGCCGGAATGTCGCGATCCGGACCGACGATGAGTGAGATCTCCGTGGTGAACCGTCTCGTCAGCCGCTCCAGTTCGGTGAGGCTGAGCTCGTGCGGGTCGCACACCACGCCGCCTTTTGCGCCGCCGAACGGGACATCGGCGACCGCCGTTTTCCAGGTCATGTACATCGCCAGCGCCCGCGCATCGTCGAGCGTCATCGACGGGTGGAAGCGCAGTCCCCCTTTGGCAGGTCCGCGAGCGATGTTGTGCTGTACGCGAAATCCGGTGAAGACTCGGAATGAGCCGTCGTCCATCTCCACCGGGAAATGCACCACAAGCTCGCGTTTGACCTCGCGCAGCACCGCCCGCAGGGAATCATCGAGCCCGATGGCATCGGCGGTGGCGTCGAACTGCCGCTGAGCAATGCTCAGGGCGGAGCGCTCATTGGTCCCGGACATGCGCAGGCCGCACTATACGCAACTGGCCGGTGGTTTAGGTCGGTCTGGACACCCGGATTAGGACTCCAGACACCGCGTGTAGTTGCCTGCCCTGGCAGCAACCCGATGCACAATCATTGACAATCGCGATCACAACCAGCATGCTATGCGCGAACGATCGGAGGTTTTGGACACCTCCTGTCACAAACAACAAGGAGGCCCATAGGATATGGCCAGGACCAGACGTAGGAGAGGCGGCGTCGAGAAGGCCGTCAAACGCACCGTGAGGCGCGTAGGGACGACTGCTCGCCGTCGCGCACCCGCCGCTGGTGGCGATCTCGTGAAGGCAGTGCAGAACCTCGTGAAGGCATTGCCCGTCGGCGAGCTGGAAAAGCGACTTGCGGGCCTCGAGAAGACAGTCGCACGGCTCGAAACAAGCCTGCGCGGTGCAGCCAAGCGCGCGTCGACCGCAGTCCGCGGTAGCAAGCGCACCACTGCCAAACGCGCAACCGCAAAACGTGGCACCGCGAAGCGGGCGACCGCCAAGCGGGCAACTGCGAAGCGCGCCACTGCGAAGCGCGCCAC
>Ga0208219_1000781_pt1 | contig 11174 bp, 9 predicted proteins | sample NGESurshal072012_7_FD_184469 | JGI IMG/M metagenome (GOLD analysis project Ga0208219, IMG submission 184469) | Arctic peat soil microbial communities from Barrow, Alaska - NGEE Surface sample 53-2 shallow-072012 (SPAdes) | ecosystem: Environmental > Terrestrial > Soil > Wetlands > Peat ...
CGATGGACGCCAAGACCAATATCAAAAACAGACTACCCAGCCGCCACGTGACGGAGGGCCCGGAACGGGCGCCGCACCGCTCCTATCTGTACGCCATGGGGCTGACCACCCAGCAGATTCACCAGCCGATTGTCGGTGTGGCATCGTGCTGGAACGAGGCCGCCCCGTGCAATATCTCGCTGATGCGGCAGGCCCAGGCGGTCAAGAAGGGCGTGGCGTCCGCCGGCGGCACTCCGCGCGAATTCTGCACCATCACGGTGACCGACGGCATCGCCATGGGCCATGACGGGATGCGCTCGTCGCTGCCGTCGCGGGAATGCATCGCCGATTCGGTCGAACTAACCGTTCGCGGCCACTCCTACGATGCGCTGGTGGGGCTCGCCGGCTGCGACAAGTCGCTGCCGGGCATGATGATGGCGATGGTCCGGCTCAACGTGCCGTCGATCTTCATCTATGGCGGCTCGATCCTGCCCGGCAATTTCCGTGGCCAGCAGGTCACGGTGCAGGACATGTTCGAGGCGGTCGGCAAGCATTCGGTCGGCGAAATGTCCGATGCCGATCTTGACGAGATCGAGCGGGTCGCTTGTCCGTCGGCCGGCGCGTGCGGCGCACAATTCACCGCCAATACCATGGCAACGGTATCCGAGGCCATTGGGCTGGCGCTGCCATACTCCGCGGGCGCACCGGCGCCGTATGAGATCCGCGACGCGTTTTGCACTACTGCCGGCGAAAAGATCATGGAACTGATCGCGGCCAATATCCGTCCGCGCGCCATCGTCACCCGCAAGTCGCTGGAAAATGCCGCGGCGGTGGTCGCCGCGTCCGGCGGGTCGACCAATGCGGCACTGCATCTGCCGGCGATCGCCCATGAATGCGGGATCAAGTTCGACCTGTTCGACGTCGCCGAAATCTTTAAAAAGACACCATATGTCGCCGATTTGAAGCCGGGCGGCCGTTATGTCGCCAAAGACATGTTCGAGGTTGGCGGCATACCGCTTCTGATGAAAACGCTGCTCGACAACGGCCATTTGCACGGCGACTGCCTGACAGTCACGGGCCGCACGATCGCCGAAAACCTCAAAAGCGTGAAATGGAATCCGCACCAGGATGTGGTGCGGTCCGCGGACAAGCCGATCACCGTCACCGGGGGCGTGGTCGGCCTGAAAGGGAATCTCGCGCCCGAAGGTGCGATTGTAAAGGTTGCGGGCATGTCGAACCTGAAATTTGCCGGTCCTGCCCGCTGCTTCGACCGCGAAGAGGATGCCTTCGAGGCAGTTCAGAAGAAGACCTACAAAGAGGGCGAGGTCATCGTGATCCGCTATGAGGGGCCGCGCGGCGGCCCCGGGATGCGCGAAATGCTCTCGACCACGGCCGCACTGACCGGGCAGGGCATGGGCGGCAAGATCGCGTTGATCACCGACGGCCGGTTCTCGGGCGCGACCCGCGGCTTCTGTATCGGCCATGTCGGGCCGGAAGCGGCGGTGGGTGGGCCGATCGCCCTGTTGCGGGACGGCGATATCATCGAGATCGACGCGGTCGTCGGGACACTTAACGTAAAATTGACCGACGCGGAGCTCGCCGAACGTAGAACCAAATGGAGCCCTCGCGCGACCAACCATACGACGGGAGTGCTTTGGAAATATGCCCAGCAGGTTGGGCCGGCGGTAGGCGGCGCCGTAACCCACCCGGGTGGGGCGCACGAGAAACAGTGTTATGCGGACATCTGAGCGTATCATTCTGGCGTTGATTTTGGCGGCCGCGTCGGTGGCCGCCCCGGCATACGCCTTTGACGGCGCCCCGGTAACCCAGGATACAGCGATTTCGGTGGTCGCGGCCGAGCCGGCGACGACGCCCGGACTGAAGAAGGTGCTTGCACCGGCGACGCCGGAGAGTTCGCTGACGGCACTGCAATACGCCGCGGAAGGCGGTCATCCGATTGCGCAATGGAAGCTGGGGCGCATGTACGCCAAAGGCGATGGCGTCACCCAGGACGATCTTCGCGCCTTCGAATATTTCAGCCGGATTGCCAATGCGCACGCCGAGGACAGTCCGTCGGCGCCGCAATCGGCGATTGTCGCCAATGCCTTCGTGGCGCTCGGACGGTACTATCTCAACGGCATCCCGAACTCGAAGATCAAGCCCGATCAGGAACGGGCGCGGGAGATGTTGTCCTACGCCGCTTCCTATTTCGGCAATGCCGACGCGCAATATGATCTGGCCCGGCTCTATCTCAAGGGCGTCGGCTCGTCGCGCGACGATTTCCGTTATGGCGCGCGCTGGCTTGGAATGGCCGCCCAGAAAGGGCAGCATCAGGCTCAGGCCCTGCTCGGCCAGATGCTGTTCAACGGCGACCAATTGCCGCGTCAGGCGGCCCGCGGATTGATGTGGCTGACCCTGGCGCGCGACAGCGCCGGGCCGGACGAGACCTGGATCAAGGACAGCTACAACCGGGCGATCGCCAAGGCGTCCGACGATGACCGCGCCACGGCACTGCAGATGCTCGAGCACTGGGTGCAGGGCCGCCGGGACTGACGCCCGAGCACACCAAAGGGGAGCTACGCCGCCTCCAGATCGAAGTCCGCCCATACCGGCACGTGGTCCGACGGCTTTTCCCAAGCGCGGACGTAGCTGTCGACCCCGACACTGATGAGCCGGTCGCTGGCCTGCGGCGATAGCAGCAGATGGTCGATGCGCAAACCGTGGTTTTTCTGCCAGGCGCCGGCCTGGTAATCCCAGAAGGTATATTGGCCCGATGCGTCGGTGACGGCCCGCAGCGCGTCGGTCAGCCCGAGGCCGAGCAACGACTGGAAGGCCTCGCGCGTGGTCGGACGAAACAGGGCGTCGTTGACCCAGGCGGCCGGATTGTGGACATCCTGTGCCGCCGGAATGACGTTGAAATCGCCCGCCAGAACCAGCGGCTCTTCCGCTTTCAGCCGCTGCCTCGAATATTCAGCCAGCCGCGACATCCATTTGAGCTTGTAGGGGTATTTTTCCGTCTCCGGCGGGTTGCCATTGGGCAGATAGAGGCAGGCGATCCTGGCGACGCCATGTTTCAGTGTCACCACGCCCTCGAGAAACCGGGCGTGGGCGTCGTCATCATCGCCGGCAAGGCCCGATTTGGTTTCGTCGAACCGCAGCTTCGACAGCAGCGCGACGCCGTTGAAGGTCTTCTGGCCGTGCGTGACGACGTTGTAGCCGAGCGCCTCGAGAGCCTCGCGGGGGAACGCCTCATCGACGCATTTGATTTCCTGCAGGCACACGAGGTCGGGCGAGCATTCTTTCAGCCAGCTCACGAGATGATCGAGGCGCTGCCGGATCGAATTGACGTTCCAGGTGGCGATGCGCATGAAAGGCGAGGCTGTCAGATGGAAAAGCTGGTGCCGCAGCCGCAGGATGCGGTGGCGTTGGGGTTGACCACCCGGAACGATGCGCCGATCAAATCATCGACGAAATCGACCTCGGAGCCGGCCAGGAACGGTACCGAGGCCGGATCGACCAGCACCACCGCGCTGTCGCGCGCGATCACCAGATCGTCCTCGGATTGCGCCCGCTCGACGTCGAACTTGTACTGAAAGCCGGAGCAGCCGCCGCCCTCGACGCTGATCCGGAGCATGGCCCCATCGCCCTCGGTCTTGAGGATTTCCCCAATGCGGCGGGCCGCCCGCTCGCTGATGGTTACGGCTGCAGTCATGAAAATGGTCTCCAGCGCCCGGGGCCACCCAATTTATCTGGTGTCGGGCCTCCACCATAGTTAAGTGCGGCAGGCACCGGAATCAAATCTTTAAGGGATAATACAGCGTGTCGGTCGGAATGGCTGCTCCCCGTTCGGTCTATGCCTGCGACCCCGACCGCAGCCGTGGACGATTATTCGCCGAGCCCCCGAGCAAGACCCGCAGCCCGTTCCGGCGCGACTGCGACCGCGTGATCCATTCCACCGCGTTTCGCCGCCTGAAGCACAAAACCCAGGTCTTCGTGTTCCACGAGGGCGACCATTATCGCACCCGGCTCACCCACACCCTCGAAGTGGCGCAGATCGCCCGCGCTTTGGCCCGGCAGCTCGGTCTCGACGAGGATCTGACGGAAACGCTGGCCTTGGCGCATGACCTCGGCCATCCGCCTTTTGGGCATGCCGGCGAGCGCGCGCTGGATAGCTGTCTGCAGGCCCATGGCGGCTTCGATCACAACGCCCAAACCCTGCGCGTGGTGACCTCGCTGGAGCATCGCTATCCCGAATTCGACGGGCTCAATCTGACCTGGGAATCGCTCGAGGGCATCGTCAAGCACAACGGCCCGCTGATGCAACGAGACGGGCAGGCGGTCGGGCGGTATCGCGACCGCGGCATTCCCGTCGGGATCGCCGTCTACCTCAGGACTTGCGATCTGGAACTCTGGAGCTTTGCCTCGCTGGAGGCCCAGGTCGCCGCCATCGCCGACGATATTGCCTATGACGCCCACGATATCGACGATGGCCTGCGCGCCGGCCTGTTTGGCGTCGACGACCTCCGGGTGATGCCGCTCGCCGCCGAAATCATCGCGGAGATCGTCCGGCATTATCCGGCTCTCGATGATGGCAGGCGCGGCGCCGAATTCGTCCGCGAACTGATCTCATACCTGATCGGGGCCGTGATGTCGGAATCGGGCAGGCGCCTGCAAGCCGCGCAACCGCAATCGGCCCAGGATGTGCGCGGGCACGATCAGGCGCTGATCGTGTTTTCGCCGGAGGTGGCGCGGCAAGAAGCCGGGATCAAGGCCTTCCTGAAGCAGCACATGTACCGCCATCCGCGGGTGATGCGGGTCATGGGTGACGCCGAACAAATCCTGTTCGACCTGTTCGCACGCTATCAGAAGACGCCGCAGGATCTGCCGGCCGAATGGCTCGAGGCGACCGAGAGCGAGACCGAGGCCGAGCGGGCGAGGCGGATCGGCAATTTCATCGCCGGGATGACCGACCGCTTTGCGATGACCGAACACCAGAGGCTTTTTGACTCGACCCCGGATTTGCGTTAGGCGGCGGCCATGAATGAAAAAGCCGCTCCGCCGCATCTTTTTGCCGATGTGCAGGGCCGTGTGCATGCGGTTTGCGCCGCGCTTGCGACCGAGCACGGATGGCCCGCGGGCATCGATCTGTCGCGCGTCGTCGTCGAGCCGCCGCGCGATCCGAGCCACGGCGATATGGCGACCAATGCCGCGATGGTGCTTGCGAGGGAAGCGAGGGCCAAGCCGCGCGATCTCGCCGAACAGATCGCGGCGCGGCTGCGCGCCGAGGAATTGATCGCATCGGTCGATGTCGCCGGCCCCGGCTTCATCAATCTCACGTTGAAGCCGTCGGCCTGGGCGGAGGCGCTGCGGGTCGTACTGCGCGAGGGCGCCTCCTATGGGCGAAGCACGGCCGGTGCAGGCCGCAAGGTCAACGTCGAATATGTCTCGGCCAACCCGACCGGGCCGATGCATGTCGGCCATTGCCGCGGTGCCGTGTTCGGCGACGCGCTGGCAAGCCTGCTGGGGTTTGCCGGCTACGAGGTGACGCGGGAATATTACATCAACGATGCCGGCGCCCAGGTCGATGTGCTGGCGCGCTCGGCGTTCCTGCGCTACCGCGAGGCCCTTGGCGAGGCGATCGGCGCGATCCCGGAAGGGCTTTACCCCGGCGATTACCTCAAGCCGGTCGGACAGGCGCTGGCGGCGGAGCATGGCGACAGGCTCCTGGCGATGCCGGAAGGCGAATGGCTGCCGGCCGTGCGCGCCACCGCCATTGCGATGATGATGGAGGAGATCAAGGGCGATCTCGCCGCGCTCAATATCCGGCATGACGTCTTCTTCTCCGAGCGGTCGCTGATCGAGACCGGAAACAATCGCGTCGCCGCGACGATCGATCGGCTGCGCTCCCAGGGCGACGTCTACGAAGGCCGGTTGCCGCCGCCGAAAGGCGCTCCGGTCGACGACTATGAAGACCGCGTGCAGACCCTGTTTCGCGCCACTGCGTTCGGCGATGATGTCGATCGTCCGCTGCTCAAGTCCGACGGTTCCTATACCTATTTCGCCTCCGACATCGCCTATCACCGCGACAAGTTCGAGCGCGGCTTTGGCGAGATGATCGACGTCTGGGGTGCCGACCACGGCGGCTACATCAAGCGGATGCAGGCCGCGATCAAGGCCGTCACCGCGGGCAAAGCCGCGCTCGACGTCAAGATCGTGCAGCTCGTCAGATTGCTGCGCCATGGCGAGCCGGTGAAGATGTCGAAACGCTCGGGCGATTTCGTCACCCTGCGCGATGTCGTCGACGAGGTCGGTTCCGACGCGGTGCGGTTCATGATGTTGTTCCGCAAGAACGACGCCGTGCTGGATTTCGACCTGGCCCGGGTGATCGAGCAGTCCAAGGACAATGCAGTGTTCTATGTCCAGTATGGCCATGCCCGCGGTCACTCGGTGTTCCGCAATGCCCGGGAAGTCGTGCCGGACCTGCCTGAGGAACCCGGCGCCCGCGCCGCGTTCCTCGGCAATGCAGCGGTGGAGCGGTTGACCGAGCCCGCGGAACTCGAACTGCTGCGACGGCTGGCCTTATATCCGCGGATGATCGAGGCCGCCGCGGTCGCACACGAGCCACACCGAATCGCTTTTTATCTGTATGATGTTGCCAGTGAATTTCACGCGCTGTGGACCAAAGGCCGCGATTTGCCCTATTTACGCTTCATTATCACTCATGATGCAGAAATCACCAAGGCGCGGCTGGCGATGGTCCAGGGCGTTGTCTCGGTCCTGGCGTCGGGCCTAGCCGTGCTCGGCGTCCATGCCCCGGACGAGATGCGATAGGTGGGGCATACCTTGCTCACATGGGGCCTGTGAGCGGCATCTGGCAGTGACTGGTTCGCTTGTGAAACGCGAGTTGGCAGCCTTCCCGGAGGGGACGCATCATCACGATGGCTGATCGATACCACGACCGACAATTTCCCGCCGGCAATGCCTATGATCGCCGTGACGACCAACATGCAGCGGCGAGGGCCGAGAGCGATCCGCTGGCTGAACTCGCCCGCCTGATCGGCCAGACCGATCCTTTCGCCAACATGGGGCGCGCCAATCTGACGCCAAAGCCGCGTGCCGACGTCCACGACCATTACGAGGCGCCCGACGAAGTCCAGGATGATCCTCCCGCGGGCCCGCCGCCGTGGATGCAGCGCGTCGCGCGGCAGGAAGCCCCGCAGCAGCAGGACTATCCGAGTTCCGTGCATCCGGTGCAGCGTTACGCTGCACAGCATGCCGCGCAGGAACCGGACGATCAGGAAGCGTCATACGCGGACGACGATCAGGAAGCCGATCCGTCGCGCTACGACGACGCGCTGTATGGGCAGTACGATTCCGACGCCGAGCCGGCACAGCCCGATCGGGCGTTTGCGAACGATCCCTACGGTTATCATCCCGGCTATGGTGACGCGCCCGAAGAACCGGCGCCAAAACGCCGCGGCGGCATCGCCACCGTCGCCGCCGTCCTCGCGCTGGCCGTGGTGGGGACCGGCGCCGCCTTTGCCTACCGCACCTATGTCGGAACGCCCCGCAACGGTGGTGAGCCTCCGATCATCAAGGCGGACACATCGCCGACCAAGATCGCACCGGTATCCGCTGAGGCAGCCGCCAAGGTGCCGGACCGCCTGGCGTCAGGCGACGGTACCGAAAAGATCGTCCCGCGCGAAGAAGCGCCGGTCGACGTCAACGCTACCGCCAGCGCTAATTCGGCGCCGCGGATGGTGTTTCCGGTGCTGAACCCAAACGCCAATCCACCTTCGGTGGCGAGCGTGGCCCCCAACGCGCCGCCACCGCCGAGCGCCGGCAATGGCACACTGCCGAGCAACCAGCCACACAAGATCAAGACTTTTTCGGTTCGCGGCGACCAGGCTGACGCAGCCGCGGCGCCCGCGACGGACGAGCAAGTCCCGGCGGCGAAGCCGCCAGTCGCCCCGCGCGCGGCGGCCCCAGTCCAGCATCCTTCGCCCGTCAATGCCAATGCTTCCAGCGCCAATACGCCGCTATCGCTGACGCCGCAGGCCGCCCAAACCACGCCCGTCGCGGAGCCGCGAACCCGCTTGGCCACCACGGCGCCTGCCGCGCCCAGCGGCGGGTATCTGGTCCAGGTGTCCTCGCAGCGCAACGAAGCGGACGCCCAGGCCTCGTACCGGGTCCTGCAGGGCAAGTTCCCAACCGTGCTGGGATCGCGGTCGCCGTTGATCAAACGTGCGGATCTCGGCGAAAGAGGAGTCTATTACCGCGCCATGGTGGGTCCCTTCGGGTCCTCGGAAGAAGCGTCGCAATTCTGCGGCAGTCTGAAGACCGCGGGCGGACAGTGCGTCATCCAAAGGAATTAACGGCGGTTTCCTTGACCCTCAGGCCGCGTGCTGGCTAATCGGCCCCCATGAGCACGCGGGCCTTCATCACGGGCATATCCGGACCGGAATTGAACGCCGCCGAGCGCGAATTCATCCGGTCGCAGCGCCCGTGGGGGTTCATTCTGTTCAAACGGAATATTGAGGCACCGGACCAGGTCGTTCAGCTCGTTCGCGAACTGCGGACAGAGCTGGGTAGCCCCGAGGCGCCGGTCCTGATCGATCAGGAGGGTGGCCGGGTGCAGCGGCTTGGCCCGCCGAACTGGCCGGTCTATCCATCCGGTGCGGTTTTTGGTGCGCTGTACGACATCGATCCCGAGCTTGGGCTGACAGCGGCCCGGTTGAGTGCGCGGCTGATCGCGGCCGACCTCCATGAGAGCGGGATCAATGTCGACTGCCTGCCGTTGGCCGATGTGCCGGTGGCCGGCGCCGACGCCGTGATCGGCAACAGGGCCTACGGAACCGAGCCGACCAAGGTCGCGGCGATTGCCCGCGCGGTGACGGAGGGGCTGCAACAGGGTGGAATATTGCCGGTGCTGAAACATATTCCAGGCCATGGACGAGCGACCGCGGATACGCATTTCAGGCTGCCCGAGGTCGATACGCCCAAAATGGAGCTGGAACGGACCGATTTCGCGGCGTTTCGACCGCTGGCTGATCTGCCGATGGCGATGACCGCGCATGTTGTGTTTAGCGCGCTGGACCCCGCCCATCCGGCCACGACTTCTGCGACAATGATCGCGCAAGTGATTCGCGGCGCGATCGGGTTCCAGGGTTTGTTGATGAGTGACGATGTGTCCATGAACGCGCTGGCGGGATCGATCGCCGAGCGGACCAGGGCCATCTTCGCCGCCGGCTGCGATATGGTTCTGCATTGCAACGGCAAGCTCGACGAAATGCGCGAGGTCGCCCGCGAGACCCCGGAATTGTCGGGCCGGGCGCTGCAGCGGGCCACGCGCGCGCTGGCGTCGCGCCAGCCGCCGCAGCCGTTCGATCGGCCGAGGGCGCGGGCCGAACTGGATGCGTTGATTGAGCGGGCAGGGATGGCGGGCGCATGAGCGCGGAGATTCTATCGTTTGAAACCGGACGGCCGGCTGAAATCGCCGATGGCGAGCCGTCGCTGGTCGTTGACGTCGAGGGCTATGAGGGCCCGCTCGACCTGCTGCTGGCGCTGGCACGGCAGCAGAAGGTCGATCTCACCAGGATTTCCATCCTGGCGCTAGCCGACCAATATCTGGTCTTCATCGAGGCGGCCCGAAAGATCCGGCTCGAGCTTGCCGCGGACTATCTGGTGATGGCGGCGTGGCTCGCCTTCCTGAAGTCGCGGCTGCTGTTGCCCGAACCCGCAACGGCGGACGGGCCGAGCGCCGAGGAAATGGCGACCGCGCTCGCCAACCGGCTGCGCCGGCTCGAGGCCATTCGCGAAGCCTCGAACCGGCTGATGAACCGCCCGCAATTGCAGCGCGACATTTTTCCGCGCGGCAATCCGGAAGCTATCGCCGAAATCCGCCACCCTCGCTTTACCGCCACCTTGTTCGACCTGCTTACCGCCTACGCCGCGCAGCGTCAGCAGCGCGTGCTGGCGACGGTGCATCTGACCAAACGCACGGTGTGGTCGCTGGCGGAAGCGCGGGCGTCGCTGGAGCGGCTGGTCGGCCTCGCCGACGATTGGAACTGCCTCGACGAATACCTGCTCAACTTCATCTCTGATCCGGCGCAAAAGGCCACCGTCTTCGCCTCGAGCTTTGCCGCCGCGCTGGAGTTGGTGCGGGAGGGCGAGATGGAGCTGAACCAGAAAGAGGCGTTCGCGCCGCTGTTTTTTCGAAAACGACCGCCGCAACCGGTATCGGGCGCGATGACCGCGCCGGATCTGTCGGCCGAGTAATAAGTGGAAGAAGGAGACCGACCCATGGCAAGCTTGGCGGAAAAACGCATCGCCGATGTCGGGGAGCGTGCTGTCGATCCGGAAGCGCGGCCAGAGGAGTTGCGGCTGCTGGAGGCGCTGCTGTTCGCCTCGACCGAGCCGCTCGACCAGGCGGCGCTGGCCAAGCGGATGCCCGATGGCGTCGATATCAAGCTGGCGCTGGCGCAGTTGCAGGCGGATTACGCCTCGCGCGGCGTCAACCTGGTTCGTGTCGCCAACAAATGGACCTTTCGCACCGCTGGCGATTTATCCTGGCTGATGACGCGGGAGAGCACCGAGACGCGGCGGCTGTCGCGCGCGGCGATCGAGATGCTGGCGATCATCGCCTATCATCAGCCGGTCACCCGCGCCGAGATCGAGGAGATCCGTGGCGTGGTCACCTCCAAAGGCACGCTGGATGTGCTGCTGGAGACAGGCTGGATCCGGCCGCGCGGCCGTCGCAAGTCGCCGGGCCGGCCGCTGACATTTGGAACCACCGAAGCCTTTTTGTCGCAGTTCAGCCTCGAGGCACTTGGCGATCTGCCGGGTCTGGAAGAGCTGAGAGGCACCGGCCTGCTCGATTCACGGCTGCCTTCCGGTTTCAGCGTTCCAACGCCGTCCGACGACCCGACATTGCGCGAGGACGAGGATCCGCTCGAGATTGGCGATCTGGAACTTGCATTGGCGCCCGCCGCCGAGCCGGAAGGCAGTGACGGCGGCTGATCCGCCGCCGCGGGGATAGGATGGTGCCGGTGCGGACGCGGGTTAACGGTAGCGCGTGAACGACGATTTGACCGGGGCTAAGTCCTTGTTTTTGACACCCCGCGAGCCTACTTTCCGGGAAGATCGGGCCGGGTTGCTGGCCTCTCGTGTTTGGAGGGTTGCAGGATGGGTTCGCT
>Ga0208219_1000784_pt1 | contig 11161 bp, 7 predicted proteins | sample NGESurshal072012_7_FD_184469 | JGI IMG/M metagenome (GOLD analysis project Ga0208219, IMG submission 184469) | Arctic peat soil microbial communities from Barrow, Alaska - NGEE Surface sample 53-2 shallow-072012 (SPAdes) | ecosystem: Environmental > Terrestrial > Soil > Wetlands > Peat ...
CCAGCTCGTGTGGCTGATGATGCCCCTCGCTGCGCCGAACACGCGCGAAGTTGACGAGGCCAGTGCCGACAGCGCCAGCCGATATACCCGCGGTGCCGAGACTTTCATTGACTCTACATCTGCGCTTCGAATCGAAGAAGAGATCGAAATCGCCTCGCCGCGGCTGTCCTTTGAATTGCGCAAAACGGCAAAGCCGGGCTACATGGGACTGGGAATTGCGCGCATTCTCGAGGTGCGCGACAAGACGATCTTGTTTGACGACAAGTTCGTTCCTCCGATGCTGATCTGCTCGGCCCATCCGGTCATCGACGGGTGGCTCAATCGCATCATCGGCTGGATCGAGGCCAAGCTGGAGGAACTCGCGCGATATGCCGTGGATCCATCTTCGGGAGGGGGCCTGCAGAGCGTCGACTATTTCGTGCTGCAGCTGCTGAATCGACAAATTCCCGCGCTCATTCATTTCCAGCGGTCGGGATACGTTCACCCCGAACGACTGTACGAGGAGCTGCTTCGGCTCGCCGGCGAGCTTGCCACATTCGCAACGACCGAACGCAGGGCCAGAGATTATCAGTCATACAACCACGATGATCTGGAAAATGTCTTCACGCCGTTGGTGCGTGACATCCAGGAGTTCCTGAGCGCGAGGCTCGGACGCCGCGCCATCAGCCTTGAAATCATTGAGCGCGCGCCGAACGCCTTTGTTTCGCCGATTCGCGACCGATCGCTATTCCGGAACGCAACGTTCGTGCTTGAAGTCGCTGCGCGCAGGCCGCTGGTCGAAATCCAGAACGATTTTCCGCACCTTTTGAAGGTCGGGCCGAACACCAAGATGAACGAAATTGTTCACGCCAACCTTCCCGGAGTGCCTCTGGTTCACCTGCCGACACCACCCCCGCATATCCGAGCCATTACCGACCACGTCTATTTTTACCTGGACAGGAAGTCGCCGCTCTGGCCTGACTTCAGCAACGCAGCGTCCATCGGCTTGCACTTCTCCGGAGACTGGCCGGAACTCGAACTGTATCTCTGGGCAATTCTAGAAGATCGGCGATGAGCGATAGGGACAAACCGGTAAATCCATTCGGCCGCGGGGAGCGGACGATCATCCGTCCCAACCCTGGCGGAAGGCTGCCGCAAGCTCCTGTCCCCAGCCCATCCGGCGAACAGCAGCCCTCCCTGCCGGGCGCTCGCGCCCCGTTCTCGCCAAACCCCCTAGCCGACAATCCCGCATACCAGGCCGTCCCGCCACCCGTGGCGCCTGTGGCTACGCCTCCCTCGCCGTTCGCCGCGGCTCCCGCCAGCCACGCGCCTGAAGAGTGGATCTCTTCCGAGAACCAGGCACGGACCCCGCAGAACCTGCCCCAGGCGCCGGCACTGCGTGTCGACGATCTCGTCGCACCGAACGCCAATCCGATCATGCGGGCGGCCGGACCGCTGCTTCAGCTACTGGGGCGCCTTCGCGTCGCGCTGATGCGAGCCTCGTTCGCAAGCTTGATGGACCAGGTCGCGGACGCCGTGAAGTTTTTCGAGAACGACATCCGGTCCGCGGGAATTTCCGAGCAACAGGCCAACACCGCCAAATATATTCTTTGCGCGACAGCCGACGATATCGTCCAGCATATTCCGACAGACGAACGCCATGTGTGGGCGCAATACAGCATGCTGAGCCGGTTTTTTGGCGAGCGGGTCGGCGGTGTCCGGTTTTTTGAAATTCTGGACCGGCTCAAGGCAGATCCCCTGGTGAATTATCCGGTGCTCGAATTGCAGCATGCCTGCCTCGCGCTGGGCTTCCAGGGCATGCACCGGACCACCTCGGGCGGCGTTGCCGCGCTGCAGGTGATTCAACGCAACTTGTACGAACTGCTTCGTCGGGTTCGTCCGAAGGTGACGCGCGATCTGTCGCCGCATTGGCGCGGTCAGGCTCTGGCCAATCGCAGGGGGCGCGTTCGAATCCCGGTTTGGCTGGTCGCCTCGGTCGCCGCGGCGCTGCTGTTTGCGGGCTTCATTGCCTTGAGGACGTGGCTGACGTCGGACAGCGAAAAGGCCGCGCAGCTGGCCTTCGCGCTGCATCCTTCGGAGAAGATCGAACTGAAACGAAAGATCATCGCACCACCGCCCCCGCCGCCGCCGCCACCACCGCCGGATCGGATTACCCAGCTACAGAGAATTCGGAACGCGCTTGCTGCCGAAAACACCTCATGCAAGATGACTGCCGATCAGACCGCGAGCTTCATCGTCATCCGGGTGTGCAACCTGATCCTGTTCGATTCGGGAAAGGCGACGGTTCTCGAACAATTCAAGCCGGTGGCTGCACGCCTTGCCGCAACGCTGGAAAAGGAACCGGGAAAGATCCGCGTGGTGGGACATACCGACAACACGCCGATCAGCAGCACGCGCTTCCCTTCGAATTTTGAACTATCGCTGGAGCGCGCCAAGGCAGCGGCCGCAGTGCTGAAGCAGGGTCTCTCCGATCCGGGTCGAGTCGAAACCGAGGGAAAGGGCGCCGACGCACCGATCGACACCAACGCGACGCCGGAGGGACGCGCCAATAACCGGCGAGTCGAGATATTCATCGCGCGAAGCGAATAGCTGTCGGGCTAACAGGTTTTATGGGAATGCTGGGCAAGGATATCCTTCGTATTGTCCTTTATGGGATCGGTCTTGGATCGGTCGCCTCTCTTATCTATTTTGCCGGCCCGCTGATCGCCTTCGGCGATTGGCGTCCCCTCGAAAATCCGATTATCCGCGACATCGCTCTGGTTCTGCTCATGGCGGGTGCGGCGAGTTTCGGCGGCTTCACGTATTATCGCCGGCGGAAAGGCGCCGAGAGGATCGCCGATGGTATCGCCGGCGAAGCCGAACCGGTCAACGATGAGCCCGTCCTCGAAGAGCGAATGAAGGATGCACTCGCGACGCTGAAAACCGCGAGCGGCGGCAAATCCGGCTACCTCTATGATCTGCCCTGGTACGTCATAATAGGCCCGCCGGGCTCGGGGAAAACCACGGCGCTCGTGAACTCCGGGCTGAAGTTTCCGCTATCGAAGGGTTCGACGCCGTCGGCGGTAGCCGGCATCGGCGGCACTCGGTTCTGCGACTGGTGGTTCACCGAAGAGGCCGTACTGATCGACACCGCCGGCCGCTACACCACGCAAGACTCCGATGCAAAATCGGACAAGCAAAGCTGGTTTTCCTTCCTCGATCTCCTGAAGAAGAACCGTCCGCGTCAACCAATCAACGGCGTGATCGTGGCAATTAGCGTTGAAGACCTTCTGACGCTGCCGCCGACCGAGATTACCGCGCATGCCAACGCGATCCGGGCGCGCCTGCTTGACCTGCATCAGCGTCTCAAAGTGGATTTTCCGGTCTATGCGCTTTTTACCAAAACCGACCTGGTAGCCGGCTTTACCGAATACTTCAGCTACCTGAACGAGGCCGGCCGCCGGCAAGTCTGGGGCACGACGTTTCAGACGGCGAACAAGAAGCAGAATCTTGTCGGCGAAGTTCCGAACCAGTTTGATCAACTGCTGGAATGGTTGAGCGAAGACACAATCGATCGCCTGCAGGAAGAACCATCGCCCAACTACCGTGTTTCGCTATTCGGTTTTCCGACGCAAATGGCGCGTCTCAAACCTGCGGTATTCAGTTTTCTCAATCAGATTTTCGAGCCCACCCGCTATCATGTCAATGCAACGCTGCGTGGATTCTATTTTACCTCAGGTACCCAGCAAGGCACGCCGATCGATCAACTGATCGGCTCGCTTGCGCGCAGCTTCGGAGCGGAGCAGGTCGCAAGCACGGGTTATTCCGGCGTCGGGAAAAGCTTCTTCCTGACCGATCTGATTTCAAAGGTGATTATCGGTGAGGCCGATTGGGTTTCGACGGACCGAGCGGCCATCAGGCGGGCACTGATCCTCAAGGCGACCGCGCTGAGCCTGGTGGGACTTATCTTCGTGGGACTCGGTGTCGCCTGGCTAACCAGCTTCAAGCACAACCGCGATTTGACCGATCAGAACGAGCAGGCCTATCAGGAATATGCGACGGCGGCAGGTCCCGTCGTGAAGCAAACCGTGATCGACGACCGTGAACTCCACAAGGTCCTGCCGCTGCTCCATCGGTTGAGGAATACACCCGTCGGATATGGCACTCGGACGAGCCCGACACCGTTGTCGGCGGAGTTCGGCCTCAGTCAGCGCGCACGGCTTCAGTCGTCGTCGGAGACCGCCTATCATACCGCGCTCGAGCGGCTGTTCCGGCCACGGCTGCTGTATCGGCTGGAGGAACAGCTCAACGCGCGGATCACGGACGCCGGTTTCGTCTACGAAGCTCTGAAAGTCTATATGATGCTGGGTGGCCTTCACCCACCGGACCACGAACTGATCAAATCATGGTTAAACCGCGATTGGGCGGACAACCTCTATCCCGGCCCGACCAATGCCGAAGGTCGACGGCTACTCGACGACCATCTCGATGCAATGTTTGCGCTTGAAACCGAGCAGCCGCCGTTGGTTGAGCTTGACGGCCGGCTTATCCAGGAATGTCAAAAGACCCTTGCACGGTTGAGCGTTGCCCAACGCGCCTACGAACTGTTGAAATCGGAAGCGCGCGCGTCAACTGCCGGCGATTGGGTCGTCTCGCGCAAAGCCGGCCTTGATGCCGCCAGTGTATTCGAGGCCGACCGAGGCCAGTCACTCGATACCATCAGCGTTCCCGCGTTCTTCACCTACGACGGATTCCAGGACAAATTCATTGCCAAGCTTGGCGACCTGGCAGAGCGGATGCGGCGCGATCGCTGGGTCCTGGGCGAAGCCGGCCAACAAGCGGCCCTCGGCCAACAGTACGACAATCTCGCCAACAATCTTCTCGATCTCTATGGCAACGACTTCATCAGGGCGTGGCGCGACGCACTGTCCAGGCTGAAAATGAAGAAGTTGCTTGCGGACAAGCCCAAGTACCAGGCCTTGCGAGCCGTATCCGCACCAACTTCGCCCCTGCGGTTGATTCTAGAATCGATTCGCGATGAAACCGCGTTGACGCGAGAGCGGCCCAAATCGACAAAGAATGGCGGTGCCGAATCGACAAAGAATGGCGGTGCGGACCCGAAGGCGGCACAGCTTGCGCTCTTGTTCAATACGCAGGACGGACCTCCTGGTGCAAAAATCGAGGCCCAGTTCAAGCCGTTTTACGCCGTCCTCGAAGGAGACAGCACGCGGCGCCCCATTGATTCCGTCATCGCCAACCTGAATGACATTGCGCAGAGCCTTACGCTGATACTCGAAAATCCCCAGCTATCGGCGCAAACCAACGCGGCGCTGCAGAACCAGGTTGCGGCCCTCCGGAACAATGCATCCCGAATGCCGCCGCCATTTTCAGACATGCTGCGCGGCGCGGCGGCTGAGTTCGAAGGCAGCATGGCGATGTCCACGGCAGGCCAGCTGCTTACGACGCTGCGCGATCAGGTCACGCCGGTCTGTCAGCAAACCATCGCCAACCGCTATCCGTTCACTCGAGGGAGCAATCAGGAAGTCCCGCTCGGAGACTTCGCCAAGTTGTTTGCCCCGAACGGCATACTTGACAAGTTTTTCACCCAGTCGCTCGCGCCCTACGCCGATACGTCGAAACCAGAATGGACCTGGCGAAAGGAAAGTCCTGTGGGCAGCACGCTGTCGGCCGATACGCTGAAGCAATTCCAGCGCGCGGCCTATATCCGCGATGCGTTTTTCCAGAATGGCGGAAACCTGCCAATGGTAGCACTTTCCGTGCAGCCTCCCGTGATTGCTGGCGATGGCGCGAGCGCGAAAATCGAAATGGCCGGCACGGTTATCGCAAGTCCGACCGCGCCGGGACCGGGCTCGAGCTTGCTTGGGAAACCGTCCCAAGCAGCCCAACCCACCACCGTCGCACCGACCAACGTGCTGTGGCCTGGACCTTCGATGAGGACAGCGATTTCCGTCGTCAACGATGCGTCGGGCCAGCCGTCGGTGCTCGAACGCAACGGGCCATGGTCGCTGTTCCGAATCCTGGAGGCAGGGTCGATGACCGCGCGCGCCGAGACCGCCAGCGCCTTGTTCATTGTGGCCGGCCGCGAACTCAAATATCAGATCACGACGGGATCGATCAAAAACCCACTAAATCTCAGCGTCTTGAGAGAATTTCGCTGTCCGACCGGAATTTAACGGATCATGCGGTGCAGTTTGTTCGGGAAATTCGGCGCGAAACGCGATTTTGTTGCGTTGGCCACACCACGTCGTTTTCTCGAAACCTGGGAGCCCTGGGTTCAGGCCTGTATGTCGGCAAGCCGCCACCAACTCGGCACAGAATGGCAGAAGGCATTTCTAACCGCGCCGGTCTGGCGATTCTGGCTTGGTGCAGACATCTCCGGCGCGACTGTCGTCGGCGCGATCATGCCATCGTTGGACGGCGTCGGGCGCTATTATCCGCTAACCCTGCTGGTGGTGGCCGACCCCTTGCATTCCATGCCTCCGCCGGATTTCAACGCACAGGATCAATGGTTTGCCGCGGCGGAAGAATTCTTGCTGGCTACCCTCGATCAAGCGAGGTCGTTCGAGGATATTTCGGCAGCCCTCGACGCAATGACGCTACCGTTAGCGGAAGCCAGCGTCGCTGGCTCGCCCGAGGTCGTCGCGATCGACGATACACTCGCAGGTACCGTGACCGCCGGCAAAACGTTTCAGGAATCTTTTCTTGCGCTGCGTCAGAGCAATCACGGAACTTCGGCGGCAGCGAGCTTCTGGTGGACGGAAGGTGGCGGAAGCTTTCCTCCGATGGCGCTGGGATCGCGGGGAATGCCAGATCCATTTCGGTATTCCATCATGCTGACGGGTAACTTGGCCGGCAATAAAATCGTGAGTGCCTCATAGAAAGAGGTGCGGGGTATCGATGAACCAGTCGCTTTTCACATTCGATGCAGGTTCCGCCACACATCAGGGCAAGGTCCGGCCGAGAAACGAGGATTCCCATCTGGTGCGGACCGACGCGGGCCTTTGGGCCATTGCCGACGGCATGGGAGGACACGAAGCGGGGGACGTGGCCAGCCAGCTCATTGTCAAGGCTCTCGACACGATCGCCGCTTCCGGCTCGGCGATCGAGTTGCTCGCGGAAACAGAAAACCGGATATTGGTCGCAAATCGCCAGATCATCGAGCTGAGCCGTCAGCGCGGCGGTGCCGTCATCGGATCCACTGTCGCTATCCTGCTTATTTCGGAGGACCACTATGCGTGTTTGTGGGCCGGTGACAGCCGTCTCTACCTTGCACGGCGCGACACCATCAGACAGGTGTCGCGCGACCACACCGAGGTCGAGGAGATGCTGGCGAGTGGAGCGCTGACGGCCGAAGAAGTCCAGAACTGGCCGAACAATGTTATTACCCGCGCGGTGGGAATTCAGGACGATCCGGAACTCGAAATCGTAACCGGCGCATTCGAGGACTGTGACATCTTCGTTCTTTGCAGCGATGGACTCACCAAGCATGTCGCCGATGACGAAATCCTCCAATGCGTTACAACCCATGACGCACAAAGATCGTCCACAGCCCTGGTCGAGCTCGCGCTCGAAAGGGGCGGCCTCGACAACGTGACCGTCATCGTTGTTCAGCCACGGAGACAGCGGCCCAAGAAGGAAGGCACGGTTCCTGCCGCGATCCTGCAAGCACCTCCGCCAACCGACGTTTGGGAGTGACAGCGTGAACTCCAGGGATCCCTTTCGGACCGCCACCAACGGGGTTCCACCGGGGACACGGCTGAACGGCATTTACGAAATCGATTGCATGATCGGCATCGGGGGAATGGGCGAGGTCTACAAGAGCCACGAAATTCAAACCGGCACGACCGTGGCCGTCAAGATGCTGGTTCCCGAAATGGCGGAGAATGAAGCTGCGCTTGCGCTGTTTCGCAAGGAGGCATCGGCACTGCACTATCTCATGCACGATGCGATCGTCCGGTATTTTGTTTTCACCGTCGAACCCGTTTTGCAGCGACCCTATCTCGCCATGGAATTTGTCGACGGCCGATCGCTCGCCGAGATCCTCGAGGAAGGGCCGTTAACGTTTGAGGCATTGCTTAGGATGATGCGACGGGTCGCGTCTGGTTTGAATGTGGCGCATCAGCGGGGGATCATTCATCGCGACGTATCGCCCGACAATATCATTGTCCCACAAGGCGACGTCGCTCGCGCCAAGATTATCGATTTCGGTATCGCCCGGTCCACGCAGATGGGAGACGCGACGATCATCGGTACCGGCTTTGCCGGTAAGCACAACTACGTGTCACCGGAGCAGATCGGCCTTTTCGGCGGCGACGTCACTGCAAAATCCGACGTCTACAGTTTCGGGTTGGTGCTGTTCCAGGCGTTGACCGGGCAGAAGCTCGATATGGGCGGGAGCCAATTCCAGCTCGTCGAGAAGCGGCGTCGGGTGCCAGATCTGGGCGGTGTCGATGCCCGCATCCGTCCCCTGCTCAACGAAATGCTTCAGCCGGATCCGAACGATCGTCTTTCGATGGCTGACATCGAGAACTGGAGCCTTGGCGCGCCCGCCCGCCCGTCGAGCCAACTGGTTGAGCCTGCCAAGGCTACTGCCGTCGAACCTGCGGATTCAAAGCCAGGACGTCTCTGGATTCGATACGGCGCGACCGCGGCCGCAGCACTGTTATTGATCGGAGGTTCCGTCGCTGCCTATTACAAATATGTCTGGAGCGTCCCCATTGCCCCTCCCTCCAAACCGATGGCTTCCCTGACGGAAGGTCCGTTAACACCGAAACCCGTGAGTCCCGGCCCTCCACCGAATGATACGTCGAAGGAGGCACTGGCGTCCCCGCCCAAACTGCCCCCGGACAGTCCGAATCGCGTTGACGTCGTGCGTCGCTTTATCCAACAATATGACGGCGGCGATTGCTTTTTCATGACGCCCATCGCGGTCAGCTCGACTGCTGCCGTCGTGGAAGGATTTGGCGCTTCGACAGCACCCTTTGAATTGCTGGACAAGACCTTCAAGAAAACTCAGGGGTTCGAGGCGTCAATCGGCGTCCGCCTCGTCACGCCACAGCAATGCCCGGCTATTACGTTTTTGAATCGGCTTCGTGTTGATGGCGGCCGCTCGCCGCGGATTTCGCTCGGGTCGGTCAAGTTGCAGCCGGGCGAAACGCTGGTAGGAAGCATCGAAAACTTCGCCAACCGTGTTGTTGAACTTCTGCTGATCTCGGACAATGGGTTGGTTCAGAACATGTCCTATCTGTTGAAGCCGGGCACGGATGCCCTCTCCTTTGCGATCGATATACCGCGTTCTGACCAAGCCTCCGGAAGCACGTCGCGACTTGTCATGGCGGTCGCCACCCCTCGCGTCCTCGACTCGCTCAGGCAGCCCGCTCCCACGCCGGCGGATCAATTCTTCATGCAGGCGCTCGCCGAAGCTCAGCGCGCCAACATCACGATAAGCGCGTCGGCCCGACACTTCACCGTACAGAAATAGCCTCCGCCGCGATCAAGCAATTCAGCCTAGCCGCCAATGATGACGGTCGGGGCGCCTGAGACGATCATACCGCCATGTGCGGTCATGTCGCCGATCCGCGCGGCCTGCATTCCGCCGATGAACACCGTGAAGGATCCGAGGGCAATCACATCAGGGGGACCTGTACAGATGCACATGTCGCCAACTCTCGCGGCAGGCATGCCGGAGACGATGACCGTTGGACAGCATGGCGGTATGATGGGGCCTCCGACATGGGGGACCAGGACGGTGACCATCGGGCAGGTGTGCATGTCGGTTATGCGAGCTGCTGGCGGCATGGCGACCCGGTAGGCTGCCCATAGGGATGACAGGCGAATCGAACCTGTAATTTCGTCGGTAAATTGGCCATTGTCAACGTCGGTTGGGCCGCTCTTCCAACCGTCGATAGATGCGAAGGAATTACTGCACACCGTGTGGTGAAGAGCACTACGACACAACCCTGTGCTCGTCGGATGAGAATTGGAATGACTGAGCATGGTTGCGCTTCTGCAACGTGCGGCAAACCAATGGAGTTCATCGTGCCGAACTATTCACAACTCTCAACAATCTTGAAGAGCCTCAGCGCGCCACTCTCCGAATTCGACGTCTCTCAGTATTTGGCCCCGTGTCTCATTCACGCGTGGGTGACCGATTACGGGCGCTCGACGCCAGATTATGACATCATAGAAACATCAAATGATGCTGGCTTCTCCTATCTGTTCGACATCCAAGCTCAACGTCTAATTGCCGCTTGGGGGCTGAGCACAAAGAAAGACACCTCTTCACGCGATATCATCGAGCGCCGGATGAGAGGTCACCCATTGAAAAATCTGGTATGCGGCAAGCGTTATCATCGCGGACACGCGATTCCACACACTATGGGCGGACGGGCGGACATCAATCTCGTTCCCCAACTCGGCGTGATCAACTCCGGTCCATTTCAGAGATTCGAGAGAGAGGCCGTTGCCACACCTGGATCGCTCTATCTCACCTACTGGTCTTATCCGAATGCCAAAACCCAGCGTCCTTCGGCTGCTGAACAGGGATTATTGGTTGGGGGTCAGGAACCCAAATTCGCACCTTTCCAAAATTGAATTTCGTTCGTTAGCGTGGCCGTGCGCGATTCACACTATTCTAAGAGCGCGAGCTTTCCTTCTCTAACGCAGACGTGAACCGGCGCTGGTTCATTCTGATCTGTCTAATTTGAACAGTAAACGCTCCTCGGATCGGATGCTCGCACAAAATCAAAACCGACCGATGATCAAAACCTTGAGGTCCCGATCCGGCGTAAAATTGGACGATTGATAATCCAGCGATCCCTTCGACGAAGGCAGCAGTTTGCCCGCACAGAAACTGACCAGACGATTGTTGCCCGGGTTGATCGACAATTTGAAATCCTTGATAGGGCCCGCCCAGTTGGCTCCGGTTTTGAGCACATAGTTGATGCGGCGCTCCTCGATCTTCGCGCTGTTGGCTTGACCTTCGCCGGCAATTTTATCGAGCTTGCGAAGAAATTCATCCGTAACACAATATTCACGGCGATATCGATCGACCTCAGGCGCCATGGCTTTGGCCTGACGCAGCCCTTTTCGCAGGATGGTGTCGCTGCTGCCTCCCACGCTGGGACGATAGCTATGATCGACCGCAACCGGCGTGCCCGTC
>Ga0208219_1000785_pt1 | contig 11158 bp, 8 predicted proteins | sample NGESurshal072012_7_FD_184469 | JGI IMG/M metagenome (GOLD analysis project Ga0208219, IMG submission 184469) | Arctic peat soil microbial communities from Barrow, Alaska - NGEE Surface sample 53-2 shallow-072012 (SPAdes) | ecosystem: Environmental > Terrestrial > Soil > Wetlands > Peat ...
GCCTTCGTGTCCGATCTTGCGCGCGGCCTGGCCGGCCGGGGCCACGAGGTCCATGTGTACGCGGCCACGGGATCGCAGATACCAGGGGTCACGGTCATTGATACCGGGGTCGATCCGAGATCCCTGGTGGCCACCCTGTACCGGGCCGCCGGCCCAGTGAACCACGACCCGGCCCCGGCCGAATCGGCCTTTGCCAGCGCCTACTCCGCAGTCCGGAAGAACCGTTATGACCTGATCCACAATCACGCCTTCGACGCACCCGCGATCAGCCTGGCCGCAGGATTGGGCACGCCGGTGGTGCACACGCTCCACCTGCCACCGGACGCGGCGATCGCGGCCTCGCTTCGCCAGGCCGCGCAGGGCGGTCAGCCTCCGGCCGTGGCCTGCGTGTCCGCGTTCCAGGCGAGCATCTGGCGCGCGGTCGCCCGGGTCGACGCGATCCTCCCGCCTTATGTGCCGACGCGTTCCGTCCCCTGGTCGGACGCGGCGGGGGACGGCGCTGTTTTCGCTGGCCGGCTGAGTCCCGAGAAGGGAGCCGCCGAGGCGATCGACATCGCCCAGGCGGCCGGGGCCCGGATCGACGTGTACGGCGACGTGTACGACGCCGAGTACGCGCGAGACCAGATCGCCCCCCGGCGAGATGCACCCGGCGTAGCGGTGCATCAAGGAGTGCCTCGCACATCCATGTGGGCGGCCATGGCCGGCGCAGCGGTCGTGGTCTGCCCGGCACGCTGGGACGAGCCCTTTGGCATGGCTGCCGCTGACGCCCAGGCGTGCGGGACTCCCGTCGTCGCGTTCAATCGCGGTGGACTGGCGGAGATAGTCGTGGATGGCGTGACCGGCTTCCTGGTCGCGCCAGATGACATCCAGGCGGCCGCAGACAGCGTCCGGAAGACGGCCCAGATCTCCCGCGCAGCCTGCCGCGATCATGCCGAAAGGCATCTTGACCTGGAACGGAGCCTGGATGCTCACGAGCAGTTCTACCAGCGGGTCATCCGCCCGGCTGGCGGAGCGACAGTCAATGACTGACCCGGGGCACTGGCTGGCGGGACGGGTCGCAGTGGTCACGGGGGCTAGCCGGGGAATCGGCGCGGCCACGGCCGAGGCCCTGGCTGGCGCCGGAGCGCACGTCGTTCTCGCGGCCCGTGACCGCGACGCTCTCGCCAGCGTCGCCAGCGGCATCCAGACTGCCGGCGGCGGAGCCACGCCCGTACCCACCGATGTGAGCAAAGCCGAAGATGTCGAGCGGCTGTTTGCCACCGCCGCGCAGACCGGCCGTCTCACCGCCCTGGTCTGCGCGGCCGGTGTGCTGACGTCCGCGCCGTTCGGCGAGACCACGTGGGACATCTGGGAAGAGACGCTTGGGATCAACCTGACCGGCTCGTTCCTGTGCTGCCGAGCGGCATTCACCGCCATGCGCGCTGCAGGCGAAGGACGGATCGTCAACATCGCCTCGCTGTCCGGCATCTACGGCACCGAGAAGTTCCCGGGGCTGACCGCCTACAACGTCTCCAAGTACGGGGTCATCGGCCTGACGGAGGCGATCGCCGTGGAAGGCAGACAGCACGGCATCAGCGCCATCTGCGTGAGCCCGGGAGCGGTCGATACGCAGATGCTGCGCCGGGCCAATCCCGAACTTCGTCCGGGCCTGACCCCCGGCGATGTCGCCAGACTGATCCTCGCGCTGCTCGACAGTCCGCTGGCTCCGGCCAGCGGGGCAAACATCCCCCTATTCTCGAATGCCTAGGCAGGTTAGGCGAGCAGCCCGGGCGGCACTTATGCCTCTTTCCCCAGCGACCACAGGTCCACCTGCTCGTCAGCGAGCAGCCCAGGAGAAGGCTGGGCTCGCTCGGCCACCAGGCGCGCAGCTGCTGCCATCTCCGACCCGCGGTCCAGCTCGGGGTCACCGCCGCGGTCGAGCCCTACCGCGGCCCGTACAGTTGCGTTGACGAGGTAGAACCCGACCAGCCTGCCTTCCTGCAGGCTCCCGCGGACCACGAACTCATCCCACTTCGTGGCATGGCCGACATACTCGAGCTTGTGGTCGTATTGATCTGACCAGAAGCTATGGATGTAGTCATAAGGAGCGGCCGAGCCCAGCATCGATCTCGCCGCCGCGGCCCCCTGTTTCTCAGCGTTGTTGTAGTGCTCGACACGGACCCGGCCGAAGACCGGGTGAAGATGATTCGCGACATCGCCGGCCGCGTAGACGTCGGCGGCGCTGGCCCGGCACAATTCGTCGACCAGAACACCGTTATCCTGCGCGACCGGTTGCCCCGTGACGGCCGGGACCACGGGCTCAATCCCGACACCAGCCACTGCGAAGTCGCATGCGACGCGAACCCCGCTGGCGGTCGTGACCGCCTCCAGCCGCTCCGTCCCCTCGAACGCGGCAACCTGATCTCCGGCGAGCAGCTCGACGCCGTTCGCGCGGTGGATGGCACCGAATATCGCGCCGATTTCCCCGCCGAGTACCCGCTCAAGGGGGAATCTGCCGGGGAAGATGGCGGTCACGTGCACCCCGAGCTGCGCCAGCGAGGCTGCCACCTCGGAGCCGATGAAGCTCATGCCCACTACTACCGCGCGCCGGCCCGGCACGGCTTCGGCTTTGATCGCCTCGCACTCAGCGAGCGTCCGCAGGTAGTGGAGGCCAGGCAGCCCAGCCCCGGGAAGCTCGAGCCTCCGATTCTGTCCGCCCGTGGCTATCAAGACCTTCTGGTACTGCAGCTCCTGGCCCGAGCCGAGACGCGCCGTATGCGCGCCGGTATCGATGACCGCAACAGTGGACCCAACGAGGCGGTCCACGTCGTGCTCCTCATACCAGCTGGCCGGCCTGACGTACCAGTCCGCGAGATCCTCCTCCGACCGCAGGTACGTCTTGGAAAGCGGAGGCCGGCCAAAGGGGACGCCCACTTCCCGGCCGATCAGGGTGACCCGGTCCCGGTAACCCTCCTCCCGCAGGGCTACGGCGGCGTTGCCCCCGGCCAAGGCGCCGCCTACGATCACGATTCCGGTCCCGCCGGCCGCCTGACTCATGTACCGCGCCTGCCCGCTCCGGGGCGGATAGAAACCCGCTGTCCCGGCGCCAGGCGCGCCCGGCAGCTCTTGACTGCGGTCATCCCGCGGTGACGGTGAGGCAAGAGTCACGCGGTCCCGAGGACAGGGCATTTCCCCAGTTCAGCGGCCCGGCTAGGTCCTCCGAGGGCCCGGAATCCGCCAACCTTGCCAGCAGCCGGTTAGTGGCATTCCGCCCCTCGTAGTGCCCCTCGAAATGATCTCCTCCAAGCCCGCTTACCTGCATGATCAATCACGATCGGGCGTCTCGACCGGGTCACGTGATCATCGCCGATCGCCGTGCCGTTGACGGTCATCGGAGTCGAGGTCAGGCCCGTCGGCCGGTTTAGGAGGCGATTCCCACCGGGCATGTGCTGCAAGGTGAGACGAGCAGAATGAGCGAAGACCTGCAAGATTCTCTTCAGGGTCGAGCCACAAGCTGACGCCACCGTGGAGGAACCTGATGCGTACAGGCAGCGGCCAGGCCGACGATCCGCCAGCAGCAGGCCAGCAGGCCGGGCCGGCTGCCAGTCCCCCTTTCGCTAGCACCCCGTGGGTCGCCTGGCATAGCGATCTCGCGGCCTGGCTCGACCGGCTTGGCTGGCTCCGAACTCTGAGCGACTGGCTGACCGGCGTGCTGGAGCCAGTCCGCGAACGGCACCAGGACAATCTTGTCCTTGAGCTGCTGCATGGCGGCCGATGGGTCGGCCACCCGCTGCACCCGGCACTGAGCGACCTGCCCATCGGGCTGTGGGCAGGAGTCATGGTGCTGGACGCCACGGACCGCGACCCAGCTCCCCGGCGCGGAATCGACGCCGCAGGCATGCTTAGCGCGGCCGGCATCCTCGCCGCGGGCGCTACCGCCCTGACCGGTCTGAGCGACTGGACCGTCAGCAACGATCAGGACCGCCGCGCCGGGCTCTTCCACGGCCTCCTCAACACGGCGGCCCTCGGGCTGCAAGGTGCCTCCCTGGGCGCCCGGATAGCCGGCCACCGTGGCACGGCACGCGCTCTGGGGGCGGCCAGCCTCACGGTCACGGCCGCCGCTGGCTACCTCGGCGGTCATCTCGTATTCACCAAAGGCGTCATGGTCAACCGGGTGGCGTGGGCCACCGGGCCGCGGCGGTGGACCCGCGCGCTGCAAGAGGCCGACCTGCCAGACGACTCGCCGACCGCCGTCCAGGCCGAGGGCCGTCAGATCATGCTGTACCGCCACCGCGGCAGCATCTACGCCATCGACAACATCTGCAGCCACGCCGGAGGCCTGCTCAGCCGCGGCCCTGTCGCAGACCTGACCGTGACGTGCCCGCTGCACGGGTCCCGCTTCGCGCTCACCGACGGCTGCGTCAGCCGTGGCCCGGCTAACCAGCCGCAACCCGTGCTACCGATCCGGATCCGTAACGGCTGGATCGAGGTGCGCGGCAGCCAGCCGACACCCCGGCGGGCCGCAAGTGGAAGGACACAGCCATGACGTTCGTAGTCGTCGCGAACCTCGACGACCTAGAGGTCGGCGACACCATGCTCGTTGACGAGATGCGCGAACCGATCTGCCTCATCCGCCTCGATGATGACGATGTCAGGGCGATCCACAACACCTGCACCCACCAGCAGCAACCTCTTCACGAGGGCACCCTCCAGGAGGATGACACGCTGGTCTGCGCCGCCCACGCGTCACGCTACGACCTGACCACAGGGGAGGCCGTCGGCGTGTTTGCTTGTGGCCCCATCCCGGTTTACGCATGCAAGATCGAAGACGACGCCATTCTCGTGGACATTGACCAGCAGCTCAACGACGCGCCCATCCCTAATCCTCCAGCATCCGGGTCGCGGGGCGCGTGATAACCCCGGGCAGGCCCACGATGAGGCCGGGCCCCGCATGGGCGCATCCTCATCGTTGGCTGCTCACAACAACTGCTCAACGGTGATCGGCAACGATCAGATGCGTCGGCCGGTGGCGTGGTATGCGGCGTTCGCAATGGCAGCTGATACGCCGACGACGCCGATCTCGCCAATACCCTTGATCCCGATGGGCCTCACCGTGTCGGGCGTGCCGACGAGTTCGCGGAGCTCGTGTGAGCGCGCAGCCCACTCCTCGCCGACGACGCGAACGGCCTCTAGCCCCGGGAGGTTCGATCGGCCCCACTCGTCAAGCTGCTCGGTGACAAACCGGTGGAAGCGCTCGTCCGGGTGACGGCCCGGGCCTGACGACGTAGGCGTCGATGTCACCGAGGACGGTCGCCCGCAGCATCGGCTCCAAGCTCGACTGATCGCCCCAGGTGATGAGAAGCACCCGCCGCGCGGATGGGTGAAGCTGCCGGACCCGCGCAAGCAACTCAGTTCCGGTCGCACCCGGCAGCCATTGGTCGGCGAGCACCAGACTGACCTGGCGCCCGGTATCGCGGAGCCCGCCGAGGACGTCGAGCGCCGCCTTGACGGACCTGGCTGTGATGACCTGGTAGTCAGCCCCGTAGCGCTTGCGCAACTCCGCCTCGACGCGCTCATGCGTTCGCGAGTCATCGGCCAGCAGAAGCAGAACCGGTTCCAGAATCGAGCCCCCGATCTCGGAAAGTCACGGCGATTCTAGCCTCGTCGAACCTGCCACCCGAATCCCGCCAGAGCAACGCAGCTGGCAGATCTGACATACCAGTCTGCGAGATCCTCCTCCTCCGACCGCCAAGCCAGCCGCAATAGTTTGTTGGCCGGGACGCGGTCAACGATCGAGTCAGGGCACCCTGAGGCTGCACAGCGCGGACCGGGTTCTGACTGATCTCATTGGCTTCCTCGCTTCATTGCGGGAGGGGCGCTGCCGCCAGCCGGGACGCTGGGCACGGCCCACTGGATGACTCCCACCGAACCCTGGCCGCTCTCGAGCACGGCCCGCAGCCTGGTTGTGGTCACGGGATCGAAGGTGACCGTGTTGAACGTGTCGTCGGCAGCCTGGTACGCAGTCAGGTTGGTCACGTCCACGAAGGCGCTGCCGTTCCAGTACTGGATCTTCCAGGACGCTGGCAGCCGCACGCCGCCGCCATCGTCGAGGAAGTACACCGAGCTGCCGTTAGTGGTGACCGGCTGGTTCCAGTCCAGCTCGATCCACTGTTCCCCTTGCTGCGGCCACGTGCCCCAGCGCAGGTCCTGACTGTCGTTGGATGAGGTCGGGTAAATCCCGTCGTTGATCGCCGTCACGTGCTCCCACGGCGAGGTGTAGGACGCCGAGGGGGTCGCGCTGGGCGCGAGGTCGGTCGCTCCCGGCGGCAGTGGCAGCGGCGGCTGGACCCGGGTCCACTGCTCGGCGCTGGTGGATCCGGAGGCACTGGCGGGCGCCTGGTAGCTGACCGCCGCGACCAGGCCGGCCCCACCGTTGGTGCCGCTGGGCGGCGTGACCAACCAGCTCGCCGTGGCCTGCTGGCCGGGCTTCAGACTGCCGAAACTGGTCGGGGTGGTGGCCTGCACGGTCCAGCCGGGTGGGGTTTGCAGGGAAAGCTGGACGCTGCTGACCGGCGCCTGGCCGGTGCCGGTGACGCTGGCCGACACGGTGGCCGGGGTACCCGCCGTCAGCAGCGGCAGGGGGTGCTGCCCCGGCGCGGTACTCTGCGCCTGCACGGTGACGTCCGGACGCCCGGCGGGACCAAGGATGATCCGCGCTTCCCGGCTTCCCGGTGCGAGCGTGACGGTGTGGGCCGCCGGGTCGAAGCTGCCGCCGACCACGCTTTCCACCCCCGCGGTGGCCAGGGCAGGCAGCTGCACCTGCACGTCCTTGGTGGGCACGTGGCCGTCCAGCTCGACATCGACGACCCTGGAACCGAGATCGCCTTCGGTGCGCCCGCCATGATCACCTTCGGTCCGGATCTGTACCCCGTAGGTGTCACGGTGGCCGGTGCTGACGTTGTAGGCGCCCGTGAGGTTGGTGACCGAGATGACTTGCCCCGGGGTGAGCCAGGCGTCCGGCACCCCGCGCCCGAGGTAGAGGGCGGTGTGGTAGCCGCCGGAGCTGTCCTGCACCTGGCCCTGGGCGACCAGGGACTGCAGCAGGGTCTGGGTCTGCCCCGCCATCGGCCAGGCGTACGGGATCGCGCCGAACTGCGGCGCGGCGTGGCTGCCCGCCCAGGGGTTGTCCGGGTCCGGCGGGCTGCCGTTCGCTTCCCACCAGGCGTTCGGGCCGCCCGTGGTGGTGTTGATCTGCCAGGCATAGCTGGTGATCGGCAGGTCGCGGTACTGGTCGCCGTAGAGCGCCGCGGCGGCGTAGGCGGTGTTGAGCGCCACGCTGTAGCCGCTGTAGGCCCCGAAGGATGGGAACGGGACGCTGCCGGCCAGCCTCGCGAAACCCATCCGGTACAGGTTGTCGGTCTGGGCCGGGTCGCCGAGTATGCCGTTCAGCCGGCCACCTTGCAGGAAGACGTCCCAGGTGTTCTCGCCCCACAGCACCTGGGAGGCCCAGTTCGCGTCGCTGGCTGTACTGCAGCGGTCGGCGGTGATTGGCTGGTTCACCTCACACGGCAGGAAATTGAAGTGGTTGGCCTGTTCGTTGGCCGCCAGCCCGGCGTTCGTCGCGTTGAGCAGGCTGTTGTATGCGGCACCGGCCCACTGAGCCTCACCGGTGTTACCGATCCGGGTGGCGATGTACCGGTACGCGGCCAGCCCAGCGAGCGCGGTCTCGTCATCGAATAGCCACGTGCCGCTGGAGTCGTTGTCGAAGGACTGCTTCAGGTAGCCGGTGGCGGAGTTCAGCTGCGACAGGTAGTCGGTGTGCATCAAGGTGTACAGGCTCGGACCCCACGGGCTCGGCCCGGTGGCGTCGTCATGGAAGTATTTGCTGACGAACGCAGTGTCGTTGGTCGCTTCCAGGTAGTCGGCCCAGCCGAGCGGGGTCCGCCACGGGCCGTCCCAGTACCAGTTCGCGCCCACCTCGTTGAACTGGGGGTCCTCCGAGATCCGGCCGACCAGCAGCAGGTTCTGGGCGTCGGTGAAGTCCCCCATGAGGAACCGGTTGGCCAAGATGCCGGGGAGGTCGTGGTTGAGGAGCCAGTCGTAGTTGTTGGCGCCCGAGAACGGTGCGGCGCCTACTTCCACGATCCGGGTGTAGACGAACGCTGCCTTGTACGCGTTGTCCAGCGCGTCCCCGGGCTGCCGGAGGCCGCCGGTGTGCGGCAGCGTGACGTTGGGCAGGTCCAGCCGGGGGATCACCGACAGCCGTCCCTGCCAGTAGCTGGCCATGTGTGCGTAGGCCCGGCCGTATGAAAGGGCCGACGCGGTGACCGCGCCGGCGGTGGGCAGCGGGTTGGTGCTGAACGTGTCCACCGCGGCGACGAAGTCGTGCTGCACGCTGGCGCCCGGCGCGACCGTGTTGGACGCCTGGTTGAGCGTCACGAGGCTGGGCCCGGACTGGCCGGCCGGGACGGTGACCGCGGTGGAGCCATGGTTGGTCACCTGCACCCTGGTGTAGACGAGTTCGGTGGGCTGACCGCCGATCGTCTGCTTGTCGGCGAAATCGGTGATCGAGATCGCCACGTTGTCGCGGGTGAACGAGGTGGTCAGCGCGGGCAGGTAACCGCTGGCCATGCTCCAGTGCACCGACCCCGGCGCCGGTGACTGGCCGCTGGCCAGGCCGTAGTTGTAGACGTCGAACTGGTACATCCCGCCGCAATACGTTGTCCCGCCCTGCTGGTAGTGGACGGGAACCCCGCGCGCGAAGTAGGCGCCCGACAGGTAGCTGAAGGGCGCGTAGTAGTTGCCCTCCCAGCCGATCACCGACTGGTTGGCGAAGCCGTAGCCATTCGGGTCGGCCGGGACCGGGAAGTTGGTGCCGTAACTGCGCGGCAGCGTGGAGTCCTGGCAGGAGTTGACCGGCAGGCTGGGCAGTGGCTGGAAGGAGCCAACCGGGCCCGGGGCCGGGGACTCAGCCCGGGGGCCAGCGACCTGGGAAGGACCGAGTAAGGCAGCGGCCGGCGCGGGGCGTTGCGGCCGCGCGAGCTGGGACGAGGTGGCAGCCTGTGCCGGGGCTGCCAGGGCGACGGCTGCGAGGAGCGCTGCTGGGAGCGCCAGGCCGCGGCGTCGGGTGAGGTGGGCGAGCAGCGGCGCTAAACCGATCCTCATGTGGAGTCCTTCGGGGGGGTGCGTTAGCGCTCCCATCGGGTGCCTGGCCGATGCGCTGGGGCCGGGCCCGGGAAGTACGGGAAAACCTTTGCCGTACCTCAGGCTAGGAATCCGCACCTCCAGCTGTCAATACCTCTTTTGTTCGTGCAGGCAGTCTGGCCCCTGAGAGCTCTGGGGCGGGTCGGCGGGGCGGCAGTCCTGGCTGAGGAAAAGGATTTCGTTCACGAAAACCAGGCTGGTAGCGATCGCCGATGTGGCCGCCCAGGCCGGGTGTCGATCGGGACCGTATCCAAGGCCCCGGATGGCCGCGGGCAGCTCCGCGCGCAGACTCGTGACAGGGTGCTAGCTGTCGCCGACCGGTTCGGGTTTCGCCCGAGCCCGCTGGCCAGGGGATTGCTACCTATGGCGCCGAGGCCGTGGACGCCATCTTCCGCCAGCCGAAGGACGCCAAGTCCGCATGACCAGTGGCTCCTCGTTTGGCTCCTGCCGGACATCGCCGGCGGCGACCGCGCGACGCCATGGACTGCCAGCCCAGGCCCTGGTGGCCCTGGCGGACCAGCCGGGCACCAAGATTAGGCGCAGGCGGAAGCGTTGCCGCCGCCGTCCCAGCTCACGATCAGGAACCTGCCGGATCCGCTCACCGGGCTCGCCTCGCGCTCCGGTAGCAGACACCCACAATGGCCGACACCGGCTCTGACGGCAGTCAAACGCGAGCCCCACGGCGCCGCCCGGTATCGGCGTCACCCCCGTGCTGTCGATGCTCCACGAGCTCGCGGCCGCCCGCAGCGACCGCGGAGCCGACGGCCGCGCTGGCAGCGGTTGCCCCCGGACATGGGCTGGTCTCCCCCGCCGTCCGATCAGCGCTGGTCGATGACCTCGCCGCTGCCGACCGTGGCCTCCTTGACGAGCGCCATCGCCGGGCCGCTCTCGGCTACCGCACCTGCGGCCGCGACACCGCGGCTTTCCAGATCGTCCTGTCCGGGACACTGGATCGGCCGCCCCACAATGGCTTCGCGGCCGACTTCAGCGGCCTGGCGCTGGCTCGACGCCGACGTGGGGGTCGGCGCCGATGATGCCGTGGATGAGAGACCTCGTGTCAGCGCCTCACGGTACGCGTCTGTGCACATGGCTTCGAATTGCCCGGCGGCTCAGCGCAGCTCTTGGATGCGGATCAGGTTGCCCGCGGGATCGCGGAAGGCGCAGTCGCGAACGCCGTACGGCTGCTCGGTCGGCTCCTGGACGACCTCGGCGTCGCTGGCCTGCAGCCGCTGGAAGGTTCCGTCAAGGTCCTTGGTGGCCAGGAGGATCCAGCCATAGGTGCCCTTGGCCATCATCTCGGTGATGGTGCGGCGCTCATCGTCGGTGATGCCGGGGTCGAGGGCCGGCGGCGCCAAGAGGATGGACGTGCCGGGCTGGCCGGGAGGGCCGACGGTGATCCAGCGCATCTTGCCGGATCCGACGTCGGCGCGGACCTCGAAGCCGAGGGTGTCGCGATAGAAGGCCAGGGAGGCGTCCGGGTCGTCGTGCGGCAGGGAGCTTGCGTGAATGGTGATGTCCATGGCCGTCACGCTAGTCGTGGCCCGGTGACCGGCGCTTCTCGATTCCTGACCGGTCTGGTCACCTGTTTCGCCACGCACGCCGGCATCCCCGCCGTCGCGCGCGCCGCGTGGCGCCGGTAGGTGCTGGGCGGCATGCCGACCAGTTCGGTGAAACGGCTGCTGAAGGTGCCCAGCGATGAGCAGCCGACCGCGAAACAGACCTCGGTGACGCTGAGGCCGCCCCGGCGCAGCAGCGCCATCGCCCGCTCGATCCGCCGCGTCATCAGGTAGCTGTACGGCGACTCGCCGTAGGCGAGCCGGAACTCGCGGCTGAGGTGCCCAGCCGACACATGCACGCCGCGGGCAAGCGCCTCGACATCCAGCGGCTGCGCGTACTCCCGGTCGATCCGGTCGCGGACCCGGCGCAACCGCGCGAGGTCGCGCAGGTGCTGCTCGGCGGCGGGACTGCTGGTCAC
>Ga0208219_1000786_pt1 | contig 11154 bp, 11 predicted proteins | sample NGESurshal072012_7_FD_184469 | JGI IMG/M metagenome (GOLD analysis project Ga0208219, IMG submission 184469) | Arctic peat soil microbial communities from Barrow, Alaska - NGEE Surface sample 53-2 shallow-072012 (SPAdes) | ecosystem: Environmental > Terrestrial > Soil > Wetlands > Peat ...
CAGCTCTGCTGGGTCCTGGCCGCGGACCACCCGAGGCGGGCTCGACATCAGCCGGCGCGCGTAGAGCAGCCCCGCGATCCCCCGCCACACGTGCCAGCGTGGGAACTCGTGGCCGTAACTCCACCACTCCGGGTGTTCAGAGCCAGCAGTCATTAATTCGGCAGCAGCTTCCTTCTTCATCGGCTCGCTCTCCCTGGTGCACCAGGGTCACATCGCGGGCCGGTGTAGCCGGCACGCAACCCTGAATGCAAATGATTGCAGAGACGTCCGGAGAGGGCAATGGGTGATTTGCACTCTTATCGTGACGGATCGGCGTACTCCGCCCTCAGTGCCGGCCAGGCCCGCGGGGCACGAGATGCTGGCCCGGCCGGGCGTGGCCGGGGCCGGTGCGAGCCAGCGTGCTGCGGCCGGCGCGATGTCCGGATAGGTTGCCCTGACCTGGATGGCGCTTCCGCTAGGGGCTAAGTTGTGCTGTCCCGGGCGGCATCCGCGGAGGTCGCTGGCTATGTCCTGGACGCGCGGGCGGAGCTGGGGGGCACTTCAGCCCGACGGTTGGGGTGGCGGCTTTCGGCTAGACATAGCCGCCTGTCCGTCACGGCGTGGATGCCGCCGGCCGGCCGGGTGTCGCCCTGATCTCGACCCCGGCCGGGCTTACGATGAACAAACTGATGCAAGCGATTGCGCATGAAGATCGGCGGCGATTCACTCGCCGGCGGAAGAAAAGCTCAGCCCGGGTCCTGTCCGCCGAAGACGCCGAGGACGACCGCGGTGGCCTACGGCCACCCGGCGCCCGGCGCGGGGGCTGGGTAGGCGACGACCTGGCCGCTGGGTTCGGATTGGTCCGCGCTGCCCCAGTGCTGGGCGACGACATACAGCTGCGGGTGCTCGTCGCGGCTGAGTATGCAGGCAAAGGCGCCTCGGTCCAGGTCGATCGTCGCGAGAGTCTCACCGCCCTCGCGGATACGGACGCAGTGGCGGTTGGCTACATCCGCGTACCAGACAGTGTTCTCGGCGTCGACGCAGATCCCGTCCGGGTGGTCCGCCCCGGCGTCGGCCCACACCCGGCGGTTGCCGAGAGCGCCGTCAGGCAAGATGTCGTAGGCCGTGATCCGGTTGCCGTAGGACTCGGCCACGAGCAGCGTCCCGCCATCGGCGGTGATCGCCATGCCATTGGGGAAGGCGAGGTCGTCGGCGACCTGCCGGACCGACCCGTCGGATGCGACGAGCGCCACGAGACCGGGTGCCGGTTCCCCACCTGGGAAGTCGAAGCCGATGCTGTTGACGTAGGCGTTGCCGTGCGCGTCCACCACGATGTCGTTCCAAGGCTTCTCGGAGATGGGAGCCAGATCGGCATGTGTGACCATCGAGCCGTCCGGCTCCCGGCGGAGCAGCCGCCGCTGCGCCGAGTCCACCACCACAAGACGCCCGTCTGGCAAGAAGTCGATGCACATCGGAAACGACGCCACGCTGGCTACTACTTCGTGCCCACCTGCCGGGTCGAGCGCGATCACCTGGTGAGCGCCCCAGTCGGAAAACCACACGCGCCCGTCATGCCACCGGGGCGACTCGCCGAACGCGATCCCCGTCATCAGTACCGTCACGTCAAGACAGACGCTCTTCATGGTCAGTACTCATCGGTCGCAGCACCGGAAACGTGTATCCAGGAATAGCACGTGACCACGTACAAGGTCGGGGCGGCCGGATCCGAACCGGCGGCTTCACTCACATGCCGCTGCGCGCGCGGGACGGTGCGATCGCCACCGGAAAGGGAGGACCGTCATGCCACGGGAGATCATCACGGCCGCGAACGCGCCGAGTTCGCCGCTCTACAGCCAGGGAGTCAAGGCCGGGCCGCACGTGCTCGTCTCAGGCATCGTCGGCATCGACCCGGGCACGGGCAGCCTCGCCGGAAGCACCATCCAGGATCAGACACGACAGGCGCTGACGAATTGCGAGGCCATTCTCCAAGCTGGCGGCGCCAGCCTGGATGACGTCATCGAGGTCGGGGTACTGCTCACCAACCCCGCCGACTTCGCCGGCCTCAACGAGGAATACGCGCGGTGGTTCCCGTCGGGGCCACCGACCCGCTACGTCGCCAAGCTCGGCGTCGACCTGCCCGGACTGCTCGTCTCTATCCGCATGACAGCATTCATCACCTGACGTTGCAGGTGCGGCCACCTCAGGCCGGGCAGATTCCAGTGATCGCGCCCGAGGCCGGTCAGCCGTTCTGGCCGGCCCCGCCGCCGGGCCCGGGCGTGCCGGTGTAGAACGCGGTGGTGCGGTCAGCGGCGGCCCGGGCCCCGGCCGGGTCAGTGCCGAAGGCCACGCTCGCCTCATACCAGGCGTCGCTGGACGCGGCCAGGAACCGGTGGCCCTCCTCAGACGCGGACCACCCGGCCACCGTGGCCGGGTCGACCGCCCGCCGGGTGGTCAGGTGCAGGTACAGGCCGATCAGGCCGCTGTCCCAGCCCACCCCGACCGCACCGGGGCCGAACTGCGCCCACCGCTCGTCGTCCACATGCGCGATGTGGTCCAGCCGGAAGAGGGTCCGGCCGTTGCCCTCGTCGGCCAGCCGCAGCTCGATCCAGCTCACGTCGCCGCCCATCTCCCAGGTCGCGTCGAAGCCGTGCGGCGGGTCACAGCGGGTGACGATCCCGCCCGCGTTGCCCTCCAGTTGGTACCGGCCGCCCTCCTTCAGCTCCCCGCTCACCGGCAGGAACCAGCGCGGGATGCGTTCCGGGCTGGTGCAGGCGTCCCAGACATCGGTGAGCTCGGCCAGGTAGCTGCGGGACACCGTGACCACCCGGGCCTGCCCGGCCCCCAGCACCCGGCCGCCCACCTCGCGGCGGACCGCACTGATCTCCTCGGTCACATCGATCATGGTTTCTTCCTCCGCTCGTGCTTGCCTCGCGCCAGCTCGGTGGCCAGCGCGTCCAAGTGCGGCGTCCAGAACCGGCGGAACTGGTCGAGCCAGGCGTCGATGTCGCGCAGCGGCTCGTGCGCGACCGCGTAGAGGCGGCGCGCGCCGTCCGGTCGTACCGTGGCGAAACCGTTGTCCCGCAACACCCTGAGGTGCTGGGAGACGGCCGGCTGGGAGATGCCGAACTCGCGCTGGATCACCTCGCAGAGCGCGCCGGAGGTGAGCTCGCTGTCCCCGAGCAGCTCCAGGATGCGGCGGCGCACCGGATCGCCGAGTACGTCGAAAGCGTGCACCAGGCTAAAGTATCAGTAAAGGCTTATATAAGTACAGTCTTACAGATGCCCGGTACAGCGGACTGGCGGCCTCGCCGTCTCGAAGTAGCCCAGGCAGGTCAGCCAAGATCGACGATGACTCCATGTCCTGGGGTTCCGTGCCGAGCGGTAACGTTCCCGGAACGATCGGGATTTACTGTTGCTGGATGGTGAAGCCTCGGGCATGCGAGGTCACGCCGCAGGCCACGGGTGACGGGGGCACGATGACAGGCGCGGGCACCCAGACCGCGCCGGACCGCAAAGCCGCCTCGGGACCGCGGCGGGCGGCCTGGCGCGCGGCGACCTGGTCACTAACCTGGGCGCCGCGGCCGCGGCCGCGGCCTATGCCACGCTCGGTGCGCTCATAGTCCGCCGCGCGGGCAACGCCATCGGCTGGATGATGCTGGGCGAGGGCGCGGCATCGGCGTTCCTCGCGCCGGCCTCCGCTTACGCGGTGGCCGGGATAGCGACGTTTCCCGGGTCGCTCCCGGCGGCCAGGCAGGTGGGCGCGCTCGCGCAGGGCAGCTTCGCTCTTGTCGCCTTCACCATCGCGTTCATGTTCCTGCTGTTCCCGACCGGGACGCTGCCGTCGCGGCGCTGGCTTCCCGTCGCGGCGGCCGGCTTGCTGCTGGCCGGCCTGGCCACGGCCGGCCTGGCCGTGCACCCGGGGCCGGTGGCGCTGCCCGCCCCCGGCGGGGTCTCGCTGAGCATCCCGAATCCGCTGGGTGCGGGCAATCTCGGGCCGGTGCTGGGTACGCTGCTGATCGGCACGTTCCCCGGGGTTGTGGCAGCGCTCGCCCCGTTCCTGGCCGCCGCGTTGGTGCTGCTCGCCGTCCGGTACCGGGCTGGCGGCCAGCTGCTGCGGCAGCAGGGTCAAGTGGCTCGCCCTGATCGCCGTGGTGTTCGTCGTCGCCGTGCTCTTCGTCGTGATTGGCACCGCAGCCGGACACTCCTGGTCCTGGCTGGTCACCACCGCGTATACCGCCGGCGAGGTCTCGGTGCTGCTGGGCGTCCCGGTGGTGATGACCATCGCGATCCTCAGGCACCGGCTGTATGACATCGACCGGATCATCTCCCGCACCCTGGCCTACGCCATCGTCACCGGCCTGCTGGTCGGCCTGTACGCGGGCTTGGTGCTGCTGGCCACCCAAGTGCTGGGATTCCACAGTTCGGCAGCGGTGGCCGTGTCGACGCTGGCCGCAGCGGCTCTGTTCAGTCCGTTGCGGCGACGGGTGCAGCGGATGGTGGACGGGCGGTTCAACCGGGCCCGGTACGACGCGGAGGCGACCGTGGCGGTCTTCGCGGCGCAGCTGAAAGACGTCGTTGACCTGGACTCACTCCGGGATGATCTGGCCAGTGCCGTACACAAGGCCCTGGAGCCCGCTCACCTATCGGTGTGGATCCGTCCGCGCGACTGAGGCTGACTTCCGGCTCCGCGCCACCGTCAAGCCCGGCCCTCGCGGAATCACCGAGCCCGCACCGGCGGCGGTCGCCCGCACACCGCCCCCGAAAACTCCGGGGCGGTTTCCGGCGCCCGGTTGGCCTGCTCCTGGTGCAGGGCGTGCTGCCTGGGCGGGGGTGATGTCCGGGAGGGATGCCCGGCCGCCGGATGCGCCGGCGGCCGGGGGATCTTCGCTGCTCGATGCTGGGTGCGACAGGCCGTCCGGGTCGGGTGCTCAGCGGATGTACAGTTCGTCGGCGTCGTACTCGGTGAACTCCATGTTCGACGCCACATCGGTCATGCCGAGCGACTGGAACGCGGGGAAGAGCTGCTCGGCGGACCACCGATCCATATGGGCCTTGGACTGCCACACGGTCACCACGTGGAGCCCCTTCTCGTCCGTGCCGGCCGCCCAGGCGAGCAGGCCGTCGATGTCCTGGGGCGGGTTGTGCTTGGCGGAGACCGCGCGGAAGCCGTCGATCGTTACCCCGGGCGTCGCCGCGATGTGGATGTGTGCCATGTTTGTCCTGCCTTTCCTGAGTTTGTGCTGGCAGGAAGGACGCTACGGGAAAGCCCGGATCCGGCCATCCGGGGAATCACTCACCCGAGTACTCATTCACCGTCGGCCTGGGTACTCATAGCCGGCTCGCGTCATGCTCTTCGCTGACCCAGGCGGCGATCTGGCTGCGGTTGCGGAGCCCGAGCTTGGCCAGGATGTGCTGGACGTGGTTCTCGGCCGTCCGTTCGGAGACGTACAGGTTCTGGCCGATCTGCTTGTTGGTCAGTCCCTGCCCGACCAGCCGGGCCACCTCGCGCTCGCGGGGACTGAGGGGTGAGTCGCTGGCCGGCGCGGCCGTCAGCTGGGCTTGGAGCTGTTCGATCCGTTCGGTGAACGGGACCATCCCGAGCTGTTCGGCCTCGCGGGCGGCGGTGGCCAGCGCGGCCAGCGCCTCGTCCCGGTCGCCGGGCGCCTGCCGGCGGGTGAGCGCGGCGGCGAGTTCGACGCGGGCTTGCACGGCGCAGCCGCGGGCGCCGTTCGTGTCGCAGATCGAGGCCGCCGTCTGCAGGTCTTCCACCGCCGCGTCGAGCTGGCCCAGTGCGGCGGCCGCGTGCCCGAGCGGCAGCTCGACCGGGCCCATGTAGGTCCCGGGCCCGGCGCCGTTCGCGACGTGCTGGCCCCGGAACGGCTCGAACTGCGCCGCCAGGAACTCGATGTCCTGCGTCCGGCCGAGGCCGATGGCGACCGACAGCCCGTGCGCCCAGGCCGCCATGCGCATCGCCGGTATCGGCGTCCAGGACCGGACCGGGCCGGCCTGGGCATAGGCGGCCTCAGCGGCGGCGCGGTCGCCCTGGTGCAGGCGGATCAGCGCGAGGGTAAGCGCGGGGAAGACGGTGGCGATGCCGCGGGTGGTGTCCACGGCGTCCGGCTGCAGGTGCGCGGGGATCTGGTCCCATAGCGCGATCATGCCGGATCTGCTGAACCCGACGTGCAGGCCGGCCTGGCCGAGGATCACTGAGCAGCCGCCGAACGCGAACGGGTGTCCCATGTCGCTGAACACCTTGAACGCCTGCCAGGCCAGCTGAATCGCCTCGGTGAAGCGCCCGGTAGCCAGCGCGAGCGTCGCAGAGGTCTCCAAGAACTGCCATTGCGCGAGCGGGCCGGGGAGCCGTTCCACGCAGACTTCGAGGTCGGCGAGCTCACGCCGGACGCTCCTCAGCTGCCCCGTCTCAAACAGAGTGTCGATCCGCCACAGCCGCCCCCACATCTCGAGCCAGGCGCTGCCCGCCGCGTCGGCGGCCTCCAGTATCCGGCTCGCCAGCACAGCCCGTTCGGTGACTCCGTCGGGGGCGCAGCAAGCCAGCTGGCGGGCCTTGAGCGCGTCCACGAGCGCGACCGGGTCCCCCGCCGATCCGGCAACGGCCAGCGCGTCCCGGCTGACCTGTCCCGCCCGGTCGTACTCGCCGCGGTACACCAGCGCCTGCGCGTACCGCGAGGAGACCCGGGCCCGCAGACCATCAGGAAGGTCTTCCCCGGCGAGGGCCTGCTCGCAGATGCGGCAGATCTCCCCGTCCCATTCCGGTACGCCGCTGGCCTCCATGACCAGCGCCGTGCGGGCGAGCCAGAGCCGGTCACGGCGGCGCTCGGCCCGCCGGCCGACTCCGGCCGCCGTCTCCTGCGATCCGGGCAGGTCCCCGCAGCGGTGCAGGGCCACCGCCAGGGCGAGCTCAAGCCGGGAGCGGTCGTTCTCGCCGATCTCGTCACCACCGACCAGCAGCGCCTGCCGGTGCAGGCGCACAGCCTCCTCGAAGGCCAGCGACTGGGCCGCCACGCCGGCGGCCGCCTCGCACGCCGCTACCGCCTTCGTCCGGTCACCGGGCAGCGATGCGTCGACCCGGTGCCGGGCGACCTCAGTCAGGTGCAGATCCAGCTGCCCCTCGTAGAGAGCCTCGATCGCGTCCGCTGCGGCGGTGTGCAGCCGCCGTTGCTCCGCGGCGCTCAGCCGGGCGGCCACCGCCGAGCGGACCAGCGCGTGCGAGAACCTGTGATCACCAGGACGGTCCCCGGCCACCAGGAATCCGGCGGCCCGGCACTCGTCCAGCGGGCTGAGCAGGGCAAGCACAGGTACGTCCAGGATCCTGGCCACTACGCCAGCCGAGAAGTTGTTGCCTGCCACGGCGGCGGTCTGCACCAGAGCCCGGGCGGGATCCGACAGCTGCGCCAGCCGGTGGGCCGTCGCCTCCGCCACCCGTCCCGGCACCGGCACCGGCCCGACGCGCCGCTGCTCGCCGAGCATGCGGGCCAGCTCGCGGACCAGGAACGGGTTGCCCCCCGTTTCGGAGTGCACCTCACCGGCCTCGTCTGCCGATGCCGGCAACCCGGCGGCGAGCAGCATATCCCCGACCGCGCGGACGGGCAGGCCACGAAGGTCCACCCGTTCGGTGTTGGCATCCGCGGACAGACGCGGCAGGAGCCCGGCGCTCGTGTCACCGGAGGCCGCCGACTCCCGGTAGGTCGCCAAGACCAAGATGAGCGTCCCTCGCAGCTGGCGCACGACATCGGCGAGCAAGACCGCCGACGCCTCGTCCGCCCACTGCAGATCATCGAGGACCAGCAGCAACCCGCCCGGCCTGGCCGCCTGCGCCAGCCGCCGGCGAACCTCGGCGAACATCGCGAACCGCTGGGCGCTGCCGGAATCGGCGCCATCAGCCAGCGCCGAGCGTTCGGCGTCACCCAAGATCCGGGGCCACAGGCCCGCACCGGACGGGTCATCATCGGCAGCCCGGACGGCGGGCTCATCCAGAACCAGCTGCCACAGGCCGTACGGCGGCAGGCTGTCCCGGTCAGCCACCCGGGCCCACGCCACCGGCACGCCCCTCGCGGCGGCCGACGCGGCGGCCTCTTCCGCCAGCCGGGTCTTCCCGATCCCCGCCTCACCCGTGCACAGCACGAGGCGGCCGCCACCCACCAGGGCGTCGTCCAGCAGCAGCATGACCCGAGCCAGCTCGCGGTCACGGCCCACCATCGGCCCGGAGACCCCGTCCTGTGCATCCCCCACCAGGCAACCATAAAGCCGGAGGCCGTCGGCGCCCTAGAGGTGAACAGCATCGTCGGTGGCCTGCAGCGGCCACAGACACCACGGAGTGTCGCCTAACTACCGGAACTACTGTTGCCCAGCAGCCGGAACCGCGTCCGCAACCTGTCGCCCAGGAACCGGAATCGAGATGTCCAGCATCTACCGGCTCGCACAGAGGCACACCGGGATGTCTAGTTACTCACTGAGGTACTCACCGCACGGGAAAGCTGCCGAGATCACAGCTTTGACCATCGCCGAACTGCTGGAGACTGGCCGCGACAGTAACGACCCGCTCGTAGCGGCGCTCCGAGACGAGTTGTGGTGACGGGCAGGTTAGCCCGAACACGACCAGCAGGCTCGCCAGCGAGGCAGGTCCACTTCGCCTGAACTAAGTGCGGAAGCTGGGCGATCCGAATCAGCAAATCTCGCAGGGTGTTGGGGTAGCGGACGTCAGCGTCATATACCGCGATGAAGGGCATGGTCAGTACAGGCCCAGCTCGTGGCTCAGATCAGCCAGATCGTCGGCGGCGGCCCGCCGCTTGTACTCCATGAGCGCCTCGAAGGCTATCCGTCTATGCCGGCCGACTTTCCGGAAGGGAATCTGCCTAGATTCGAGCAGGCCGATGAGATAAGGCCGAGACACATTCAATACGCCGGCTGCCTGCTGGGTAGTGAGCTCGGCATCTTTCGGGATGATCTGGACGCCGTGGCCCGACTCCAGCAGGCTGAGCACCTGGGCAAGCATGACTACGGTCGGACGCGGAATCACGAGTGCGCCCTCGGCGCCGACCTCGCCGAGGGCCTCGATCACATCCTCTCCCGGATGGCTACTGAGGTAGTCGCTGATGCGCCGCGCGGCCCGGCCTGCGACCTCGGTGTCTACATCTCCCGGGTCAATCGAGGCGATGGGTTTGCTTGTCATCGTCGCAACCTCCTCCTCCTCCTCGCATTATCCGCAATAAACGAAGCATTCGCAACCGCGGCCTCCATCGCGGTCACCTGCGCTTGCTTGGGGTGATCGTTGCTGCCGTGACCGCGCTGACGGTGGCCTGCCTAGTGCACTGCAGGTCGTCGTTGATCACACGTTGGCCTGCCTGGTTGCCAAGCTCGACGCCGAAGGCACCAAGCTCATGACCATCGAGGCCGTCCCCTGCCCACACTCAGGATGCGTGGATCTGCGCGACGGGCGCTACCCAGATGATGGCGTCCTTCACCTGACCGCAGCCGAGTGGGCCGAGTTCTTCACCGCAGCGCGGGGACTTCGACGAGCTGACCGGACGGATGAGACCACCACCCGAGACACCCCATCGTTGCTAGGTACACCCCGGTCAGAAGATGTGCCTACCAGCTGGGCAGGGGCGCCCCTGGACGCGTCCCAAGTCCGCCGGTACCGCCGGATCAAGCTGACCAGCCAGATCGCCTGACAAGCTCAGGTCGTACGCCCGTGATCGCCGCCTCGCCGACGATGACCTTCTCTTCACCATGCCGACTCCGGAACCAGTGCTGACTGACCCTGACCTCCTGGGCCGCACCTCGCCGAATGCCGGTGGGCGGACCTATCGGCATGGAACGCTGAGTGCGTACACGGCCGGAAGTTGCCGGTGCGTGCATTGCAGGAGTGCCTTCGCTCAGTACCGGGCGCGGCGGCGGGCGGCCGGGAAGGATGATCCGCGCACGCCACGAGTTCGCGACACCGACGGTCACATCCCACGCGACTGGTTCCGCAATCAGATCTGGCGGCCAGCACTCGCTGAGGCTGGGGTGACCGTGGTACGCCCGCATGACTTGCGGCGCGCGCATGCCTCATGGCTTCTAGCTGGTGGCGCGGACCTGCAGGCCGTAAAGGAGCGTCTCGGCCATGCGTCCATCGCCACCACCGAGAAGTACTGCACACGCTCCCAGATGCTGACGACTCCACGCTGGATGCTTTCACAAGGATCCGCGATCGTTCCGCAGCGGCACGAGCATGACCCCGCTGAAGGCTCTGTAGGAGATGGCTAGACCACCGCTGTCCGAGTAATCCAGTCTTCCGCTCATGCCGAATTGGGGCGTGGGGCCATTCGCTTGGGTGCCGGCCGATTTGGGCTGCGGCGGCCGTGAAGCTCGGCGGTCGTCCATTTGGCGAGCTTCGCCCAGCGTTCGCGTGGCGCGACGACCTCCGGGAGAATGGCGGCGCGCTCGACGGCGTTCGGGCCTTGCCGGCAAAGGGAAAGAACTTCTCGTTCCGCGGCTGCATCCGTAGGCCGATGGGACATCCTCCTGGGCCAACGACGTGTACCGCCGTACGTGGCGCGCCGCCGCTTCGCAAGAAGGTTGTCAGTTCCCAGCGGACGACAAAGGCAAAGGCAAGGAGATCTCACTCCTTGCCACTTTTAACGTATAGCAGACTGGGGGGCTTGCGGCAAGACCCGGGTCGTGCTGCAGAATCGGCGGCCGGACCAAGAACGGACGAAGACATGGGGGCACGACGTGCGTGTGTTGTTGTCGACCTATGGGGGACGCGGTGACGAACCGCTGGTGGGACTGGCGGTGCGGTTGCGGGCGCTGGGCGCGGAGGTGCGGGTGTGCGCGCCGCCCGACTGGGCGGAGCGGCCGGCCGACTCGTCAGAGGGAAGGCAACGAGAGATGAGGACGTGCCCAACACGAGGTTCGACAGAGCTGGAGGCGCCAGTGATTCGATCGGCCAGTGCAGTGCAACGGAGCACGGCTGCCTCGGAGGTATCGCGGTGAGCGAGCAGCACGTGTTGGGTCTTCAAGAGGTTGACGAGATGCAGGTCGCGGTCGTTGGCGGCAAGGGCGCGCACCTGGGGGTGCTGTCGCGGATCGACGGCATCCGCGTGCCGGCTGGCTTTTGCGTGACGACGGACGCCTTCCGGCGGATCATGGCGGAAGCGCCCTCGATCGACG
>Ga0208219_1000787_pt1 | contig 11139 bp, 8 predicted proteins | sample NGESurshal072012_7_FD_184469 | JGI IMG/M metagenome (GOLD analysis project Ga0208219, IMG submission 184469) | Arctic peat soil microbial communities from Barrow, Alaska - NGEE Surface sample 53-2 shallow-072012 (SPAdes) | ecosystem: Environmental > Terrestrial > Soil > Wetlands > Peat ...
ACCGCGATGAAGCCGTAGCCCTTGTCCGCGTTGAACCACTTGACGGTGCCCTGAGCCATTACCCAACAACTCCCTAACTCCGCTCGGGCCTCGGGTTCCACCCTTGCCTTTTTGCGGAACCCGTCGATCGCGGCGCGGGTTAGGCGAGGGCAAGCCAAGGCTTGCCGTTGCCCCGTACCGACAGCGACCGGACACGACCTTACCCCGTGCGGTGCGCCTTGGGGACCTCTAACTACCCGAACGCGACCGGGTCAGTTTCCGCGTCTGGCCAGGACCCGTGGACGCTTGAGCAGATCCTGGGCGGAAAATAGAGCGCGCGGACAGCCCGGGATCATCCCCCTGCGACGGCAGGAATCACGGACACGTGTGCACCGGCCGGAACCGGCGTGTCGAGCCCCTGGGCGAACCTGACGTCCTCCTCGCCCACATACACGTTGACGAAGCGGCGGAGCTGGCCGGCGTCATCCACGATCCGGCCTCCGATGCCCGGATAACTAGCGTCCAGACCGGCGATGACCTCGCGCAACGTCCCCGAGTCGGCGGGGACCTCGGCCGCACCGCCGGTGAACGTACGCAAGATAGTGGGGATACGGACGGACACGGTCATGCCGGGGCCTGCCTTTCCAGAGAGCGTGATAGCAGCTCAACGCGGCTGAACGGGTCCTATAGTGCCCGGTCAGCGCGGTCTGCTCCAGGGCCGGGTGAGCGCAGCCGGGGCCATGGACCGCCGGCCGCGCCCGCCGGTTCAGAGCGGCTGGCCGCCTGAGGGGTCGCCCAGCGAGGCCTCGAAGGCCAGGAACGCGTCCACTGTGGGACGGATGGGCGATGTGGAGTTCGCCACATCGGCGACCGCATCCAGCGTCTTGAGGCCGTCACCCGAATTGATGATCACCGTCTCGGCGTCCGGGTCCAGCTGGCCAGAGTCCAGCAGGCTGCGCAGCACTCCCAGGGTCACGCCACCGGCCGTCTCGCCGAAGATGCCCTCGGTGGCGGCCAGCAGCCGCATGGCCGACACCACGGTTTCGTCGTCCACGTCGGCCACCACACCGCCGGTGCGGCGCACGACGTCCAGGACGTAGGGCCCGTCGGCGGGATTCCCGATGGCCAGCGACTTGGCAATGGTGGAAGGGCGGACCGGCTGGACCACGTCGTGTCCCTGCCGGAACGCCTGCGCCACCGGCGAGCAGCCGGTGGCCTGGGCGCCGAACACCTTGTACGGGGTGTCCTCGACCAGGCCGAGGGTCACCAGCTCACGGAACGCCTTGTCGATCTTCACGAGCTGGGCGCCGGAGGCGACCGGCACGACGATCTGCTCGGGCAGCCGCCAGCCGAGCTGCTCGGCGATCTCGAACCCGATGGTCTTGGAGCCCTCCGCGTAGTAGGGCCGGACGTTGACGTTGACGAAGGCCCAGTCCTCGCGGTCGTCGGCCAGCTCGGAGGCCAGCCGGTTCACGTCGTCGTAGCTGCCCTGGACCGGGACCATGGTGCCGCCGTAGACGCCGGTGGCGATGATTTTCTGCGGCTCCAGGTCAGCGGGGATAAGCACGACCGACCGGATGCCTGCCCGGGCCGCCGCCGCGGCGACCGCGTTCGCGAGGTTGCCGGTGGACGGGCAGGCGAGCACCTTGAAGCCCAGTTCCACCGCGGCCGCGAGCGCGACGGCCACCACCCGGTCCTTGAAGGAGTGGGTGGGGTTGGCCCGCTCGTCCTTGACCCACAGGCTGCGCAGCCCGAGCTCACGTCCCAGCTGCTGGGCGTGCACCAGGCGGGTCCAGCCTGGCTCGGTGTTGGGTGTGCTGGCCACGTCCGGGGCCACCGGCAGCAGGCTGGCGTATCGCCAGATGCTGGCCGGGCCGGCCTCGATGGCGGCGCGGTCCAGCTTCGGGTAGTCGTAGCGGACCTCCAGCGGCCCGAAGCATTCAGCGCAGGCGTGGGTGGAGCCCAGCGGGTAGGTCTGGCCGCATTCGCGGCAACTCAGGCCGGTGGCGTAGCCGAACCGGGAAGGCGTGCGGGAAGCGGAGGTGGTTACGAGGGGTGTGCTCACGTGGCGAGGCCTTTCTCCTCATCTGCCCCAGCGGCCGGATGGCCGAGGGCCGGACTTGGCACCTGTCACGGGAATGGCCTCGCAGGGCACACCTCACCGTGATGGTTGCCGGGGCTTCACCGGGCCGTATCCCTCCACCCCTCTGGATGAGCGTTATGAAGTTGTACCCAACACTCTAACCGATCCCGTATCGGTGCTCTCAGTCTGATCCAGCTAGCCTCGCGTGCATGGACCAGAGCGGCGGTCAGCCGCGCCGCGCAGCGGCGGGCGGGGAGCGCCGGGGCGCCGGCCCCACAGGCCAGCTGGGCGGAGGGCGCCAGGGGGTCGCCTCCCCGCGCCAGCAGAGCGGCCGGGTGCTCATCGCCTCCAACCGGGGACCGGTCTCCTTCGCAGTAGGTGACAACGGCTCGCTGGTGGCCCGGCGGGGCGCAGGCGGCCTGGTCTCAGGCCTCTCGTCGGTCAAGGATCACGCCGATGTGCTGTGGGTGTGCGCGGCGCTGAGCGACGCGGACCGGGCCGCGGCCCGGTCGGCCCCGGGCGGGCGCCTCGACGCCGAGCTGACCCCGGGGAAGTCCGCCGTCCGGATGCTGGACATCCCGGCGGCCACGTTCCAGCGGGCCTACAACTCGGTGGCCAACTCCACGCTCTGGTTCGTGCATCACATGCTCTTCGACACGCCCAACCAGCCCGGCTTCGGGCTCGCGTTCCGACGTGAGTGGGAGTCGTTCCGCGCCTACAACGCCGCGTTCGCGGAGGCCCTGGCCGAAGGGGCCGGGCCAGGCATGGCCGGCCGCCAGGCCAGCGCGGGCCAGGCCAGGGTGATGGTCCAGGATTATCATCTGCCCCTGGTTCCGCGGATGCTCGCCGAGCACCGCCCCGACGTGAAGATCGCGCATTTCTCGCACACGCCGTGGGCCCCCCCGGACTACTACCGCCTGCTGCCGGACGAGGTGGGCTGCGAGGTGCTGGACGGGATCCTGGGCGCGGATCACGCTGGCTTCCTGTGCCAGCGCTGGGCGGACGCGTTCCTGAGCTGCTGCGCCGAGTTCCTCGGCGCATCGGTGGACCAGGCGGCCGGCACGGTCCGCTACAAGGGCAAGCTGACCTCCGTCGCGGTGCACCCGCTCGGTGTCGACGCCGACGAACTGCGCCGGCGGGCCGCGGCCCCGGACGTCGAGGGGCAGGTCGCGGCCCTGACCGCCATCACCGCGGGCCAGCGCCTCATCGTCCGGGTGGATCGCACCGAGTTGTCCAAGAACATCGTCCGCGGCCTGGCCGCCTACCGTGAGCTGCTGATCACTCACCCGGAATGGCGCGGCCAGGTGACCCATCTGGCGTTCGCCTACCCGTCCCGGCACGACCTGCCTGAATACCGCGAGTACACCGCGCGGGTGCAGCGGATGGCCGGGGAAATCGAGGACGAGTTCGGCACCGACACCTGGAACCCGTTGATCCTGCAGGTGAACGACGACTACGCGCGTTCGCTGGCCGCCTACCGTCTCGCCGACGTGCTGCTGGTCAACCCGATCCGCGACGGGATGAACCTGGTGGCCAAGGAAGGGGCGATCCTGTCCGAGCGCGCGTGTGCCCTGGTCCTGTCGACGGAAGCCGGCGCGGCTGCCGAACTGGGCGACGACGCGCTCCTGGTCAACCCGTTCGACGTCACGCAGACCGCGGAGGCGCTGCACCGAGGGCTCACCATGCCGGACTCCGAGCGAGCCCGGCGGGCCGCCCGGCTCGCGGCGGCAGGTGCGGCCTTCCCGCCCAGCGCCTGGCTGCAGGCCCAGCTCGACGCGCTCGCGGAGTAACTTCCGGGACCGGCACGCCCGTCTTTCCCGCGATAATGAGACGCCTGGAGCCGATTACGGTCGCCGGCAGGGCCGAATTGAGGTGGTGTGACCTAGTGAGTGGGCTGGTGGCCGCGGCACTCACCGTGGCGTGCCTCCCTTTCCTCGTCGCACGGGCGGCGGGCGGGCAGCCACCAAACCCGGGCCCGAAGCTGGCCGCCCTGGCCCCGCTGGGCATCGTGCCCGCGGTCGCCGGGTTCGTGGTGGCGGCGCTGTCCTCATGGTGGCTTGCGCTGATCCTCGCCGTGCCCGCGCTGCTCCTGCTGGCCTGGCAGCTGCCCCGGGTCAGGCCGGTGCCCCGGGTCCGGGAACCGGCCCAAGCGGCCGGACCGGGCCCGGGCGGCCTGGGCACGCCGCTGCGGGTGCTGAGCCTGAACGTCATGGGTGGCGCGGCGGAGGCGGAGGCCATCACCGCGAACGTGGCCAGTCTCCGGGTGGACGTCCTCGCCGTCCAGGAGCTGACCAGCGGGCTGGCACGGCGGCTGGCCTTGAGCGGGCTGGCGGACCTGCTGCCACAGTCCCAGCTCGCGCCCCGCGAGGGGTCGCGCGGCACCGGGCTGTGGACCCACTGGCCGCTGACCCCCCTCCCGCCGGTGGATGGGCTGGTCGCGGCGACCCCACGGGCCCGCATCGACCCGCCCGGCGGCCCCTCCGTGACCGTCACCGCCGTGCACCCGGTCGCCCCGGTGGCGGACCGGGAACACCGGTGGCGGCAGGAACTCGGGCTGATCCAGGCGGCCCTCGCCGCGACCAGCGGCCCGCAGCTGGCGGCCGGGGACTTCAACGCCAGCCGGGACCACCGCGCGTTCCGCGCCCTGCTCCGGTCCGGCTTCGTGGACTGCGCCGACGCCGCCCGGCGGCGGCCCTGGCCCGGTTTCACCTGGCCCTCCAACCGCCGCTTCCCGCCGCTGATGCGGCTGGATCACGTGCTGGCCTCACGTGGTGCCGTCGTGCACGAAACCAGGATCGTCCGCGTGCCGGGCACCGATCATCTGGGCGTGCTGGCCGTCCTGGAGTTCCGCTCCACTGACTGATCCCAGTGCGGCTGCTACCCAGCCTGTCCGGCGGCGGCGGCCAGGGAAGCCAGCAGGGCCACGACGCCGTCCGGGCCGTCCACCACCAGGTCGGCCGCCTCAGCCAGCGCGGTGACCTCGGCGGAGCCGCTGAACACGGTGAGCCCCGGCATGCCCTTGCCGCGAAGCGCGCGCACGGCATCGAAGGCGGCCACGTCGCCCAGGTCGTCTCCGCAGAACATGATGGCGGACGGTCGCCGTTGCTGAACGAGGGTGCCCAGGGCCTGGCCCTTGTCCATGCCCTGCGGCCGCAGCTCGATCACCATCCGGCCCGGCTCGACGGCCAGCCCGTGCCGCGTGGCCAGGTCGGCCAGCGGGTCACGGAGCCGTTCCAGCGCCGCCTGCGGATCAGCCGCCTGCCGCGTGTGCACCGCGACCGCGTGGCCCTTGTCCTCGATCCGCGTCCCGTCCGGCGCGCCGGCTCCGGCCAGCAGCCCGGGCAGCTCGGCGCGGGCCGCCTCAACCCCTGGCGGCGGCGGCGGTGACTCCAGCGCCCCGTCCGACCAGCGCTCGAGGCCGTAGTGGCCAAGCACCACGAGACCAGGGACCGCCTCGAACCCGCCCAGGTCCACAGCGGAGGCGGCGGGGCGGCCGGTGATGACCGCGAGGGTGCCGATCACGGCCGCCACCTGACGCAGGGCCGGGACCGCGCCCGGATGCGCCCTGGCCGCCGCCGGGTCGGCCACGATCGGGGACAGCGTGCCGTCGAAGTCCAGCGCGACCAGGGCCTGGCCCGGATCGGCGAGCAGGGCCGCCAGCCCGGCCCTGCCCTCGCCGGTGACCGGCACCGGCAGAGTCGGCGTCCGGCTCACCAGGAGGTGCCGTCGCGCCGGTCGGGGCCGGCCGAGCGCATCCGGTGCCGCCTGGCCCGCTGCCGGCGCAGCCGCGTCACCAGTGCCGGGTCGAACACAAGCGCCTCCGGGCGGTCGATGAGATCGTTCAGCAGCTGGTAGTAACTGGTCGCGGTCATGCCGAGAGCATCGCGGATCTCCTGCTCCTTGGCCCCCGGCGACCGCCACCAGCCACGCTCGAAGGAGAGGACCCGCATCTCGCGTTCGGACAGCGCCGCCATCTGCCCTCCAGTACCGCGCCCGCTGCTTCATCCTAGGGCGGCTCTAGCCCCTGTGCCCACGACCCCGTACGCTCAGCCATCGTGGCTTCATTCGACTGCATAACGTTCCTTACTGACTACGGCCTGGAGGACGGGTTCGTCGCGGCCTGCCACGGGGTCGCCTCCCGCATCGCCCCCGGCACCAGGCTCATCGACATCACCCATCTCGTGCCGCCGGGCGACGTGCGCCGCGGCGCGGCCGTGCTGGCCCAGACCATCCCCTACCTTCCGCGTGGCGTGCACGTCGCGGTGGTGGACCCCGGGGTCGGGACCGCCCGCCGCGGCATCGCGGTGGCCGCGGGAGACTGCGTCCTGGTCGGCCCGGACAACGGCCTGCTGTCCTGGGCGGTAGCCGCGCAGGGCGGGGCCACCGCCGCCTGCCAGCTGACCAACGGCGAGCTGTGGCTGCACCCGGTATCGCCGACGTTCCACGGCCGGGACATCTTCACCCCGGTCGCCGCGCACCTGGCGTCCGGGGCTGACCTGACCTCGGTCGGCACGCCGATCGACTTGGCGGACCTGGTGATACTGCCCGCTCCGACCAGCCGGGTCCACGACGGTGAGGCCGAGGGCGAGGTGATGTCGGTGGACCGGTTCGGCAACGTCCAGCTGTCCATCGCGGCTTCGGACGCCGACCGGCTGGGGCTGGGTTTCGGTTCGCCGGTGGTGGTCCGCTGCGGGCGGCGCCAGCTGACCGTGCCGTACCTGGAGACGTTCGCCGCGGTGGCCCCGGGGGAGATCGTCGCCTACACCGACAGCGCCGGGCTCATCTCGCTCGCCGTCAATGGCGGCGACGCCGCAGAGCAACTCGGGCTGCCGCCGGGGGCGCATGTCCGGCTGTCCGCGGCCACGCCTGCCTGAGCCCGCTCCACCGCGCCGTAGCCAGCGGCTTTAGCTGCCTGCCGGACCCGCCTCCGAACCGTCCCGAACGTGGCAGAATGCCCGGGGGATGAATGGGAGGGTCAGGGCATGGCGCAGCGGCTCCGGAGCCGGGCGGCGGCGGCTGTCGCCGCAGGTCTTGCAGCGACCTGCATCGGGGTGGCGGCGGCGCCTGCTTTCGCGGACACGGTCCGTAACCAGGAGTGGTGGCTTACCTCTCTGCATGTGACCAAGGCCTGGCTTTCCAGCCGTGGCACTGGCGTGACCGTGGCCGTGCTGGACACTGGCGTGGACGCCACCCAGCCCGACCTGGCCGGCTCGGTCACCACCGGGAGGGATTTCACCGCCTCAGGGCGGACTGCGGGCGGGCCGTTCTGGGGCGTGCACGGCACAGCGGTGGCCAGCCTCATCGCCGGGCACGGGCACGGCCCGCACCACGGCGACGGGATTATCGGGGTCGCGCCGCAGGCGAAGATCCTGTCCGTCCGCGTCACGCTGGAGAACAAGGACCCGCTGCTGGCTAACCCGACCGTGGTCGCCGCGCTGCCGACCGCGATCGCCCGCGGTATCCGCTACGCGGTCCGGCACGGCGCGCAAGTCATCGACCTGCCCCTGGATCCGGCGGCCCAGGCCGGCGGGACCACCCAGGGCGGCAGCCCGGCGGAGCGCAGCGCGGTCCAGGCGGCACTGGCCAAGGGCGTCGTCCTGGTTGCCCCCTCCGGCGATAACGGCGCCGGGAGCGACACGCCCAACTTCCCGGCTGCCTACCCCGGCGTGATCGCGGTCGGCGCATTCGGTCAGGGCTTCGTCAAGGCGCCGTTCACCAACCTCCAGTCCTACGCGGCGCTGACCGCGGCCGGTAACGGCGTCATCGCGGCCAACGGCCCGACCGGCTATGCGAAGCTGAAGAGCACCAGCGCGGCCAGCGCCGTGGTGGCCGGCATGGCGGCCCTGATCCGCTCTCAGTTCCCCACGCTCACTCCCGTCCAGGTCGAGCAGGCCCTGACGACCAGCACCGCGTTCCAGCCTCAGGGCGGCCGGAAGGACGGCTCCGGGTTCGGCACCGCGGACGCCGCCGCCGCGCTGCTCGCGGCGGCCAAGATCAACGCGACGCCGACCAGTCCGGCGTCGGCGGGCGCGGCGGCCAACCCGACTCCGCCCAAGGCTCCGAAGGTCCACGTGACCACGAAGAGTCTGTGGCAGGCCGTGCGGATCCCGGTGCTCGGTCTCCTGGCCCTGGTGCTGCTCGCGCTCATCATCCTGATCACCGTACGGGTCCGGCAGCGGCGCGCACTCGACGCGCAGCTGGCCCCGTTGCAGGCCGCGGCCCGGGCTTCACGGGCGCAGGCGGTGGCCGGGATGACCGGCATGGGCAGCCCCGGACCGGGTTACGGGCCGCCTCCCGGCGGCTCCGTGGCAGGCCGTGTCCCGGCCAGCAGCGAGCCCGCGGGCAGCGGCCCGGGGAGTTTCGGGCTGTCCGATGCCGACTTGGCCGGTCCAGGAGCGGCCAGGATTGGGTCCGCTGGCCTGACCCCGGCGGGCAGCCGCTTCGCCAGCAGTGGGATGCCCGACAGCGAGCGCTCGGTGCCAGGATCGGTGGGGCGCGCGACGGTCAGCGGCAGACCACCCTGGGAAGAGGACGACTTGCTCGCCCCGGCTCCCGCGCCGGCGCCACCGGTACCGGAACCGGGCCGGACCGGGGCCAGGTTCATGCTGCCGGGCCGCGGGCTGGGCAGCCTGGACACGCCGGGCGGCAGGCTGGGGACGGGCGGCTCCGCGGGCGGCAACCCGTCTGACAGCGTGGCCCCTGGTACAGGGAATCCCGCCACGGGCAGTTCCGGCCGCAGGCGCGGCGAGGGCACGAGCAGCCTGACCCTCGGCGGCTGGAGCCTGGGCAAGCCCAGCAGCGGTGGCCCGGGCCGGCTCGGCGCACGCAACGGCGTCCCCGACGAGGCCACCGGGACCGTGGGCAACGGGACTGCGGGCAATGACACCGCGGGCAACGGGACGTCCGGAAAGGGCACCGCGGGCAACGGCACCACGGGCAACGGAAAGACAGATAGCGGAGACACGGGTACCAGAGACACGGGCGCGGGAGACACGGGCGCGGGAGACACGGGCGCGGGAAGCGGGGGCCCAGGGTCCCGCGGGTCCCTGGGCGGGTTCGGCGGCACCGGCTCGAACGGGGCGGCGGCCGCGGCCCGGGCCCGGTTTGGCCCGTCGCCGTTCGATAATCCGGCGTTCGAGATCCCCGCGTTGGATCCCTCGGCTTCCGGCGGCTCCTCGCGCGACGACCGGGTGTTCGGTCCCGCAGCGGGCTCATCGCCCGGCTCATCCGCACCCGGCGCACCCACGCTGGGCTCATCCACGCTGGGCTCATCCACACCGGACGCACCCACGCCGGGTTCCTTCACACCGGGTTCCTTCACACCGGGCGCATCCGCACCGGACGCGTCCATGCGGGGCTCATTCACGCGGGGCGCATTCACTCCGGACGCGTCCACGCCTGATTCATCCGCACCGGACGCGTCCACGCCTGATTCATCCGCACCGGACGCGTCCACGCCTGATTCATCCGCACCGGACGCGTCCGCACCTGGTTCATCCGCACCGGACGCGTCCACGCGAGGCTCATCCAGGCGGGGCGCATTCACTCCGGACGCGTCCACGCCCGCTTCATCTACGCCGGGCTCATTCACGCCCGGGGCATCAGTACCGGGCGCACCCACACCAGGGGCACCCGCGCTACGGCCATCCGCACCAGGCTCATTCACGCCGAGCTCATCCACACCGGGCGCACCCGCCCCCGGCGCACCCGCCGCACCCGCACCCGCCGCACCCGGCGCACCCACACCCTGGGGAACCGCGCCGGCCGGCGCCGCAGAGGCCACTCCCCCCGTCCCGCCGGCGGCTCCGGGTGGCTCGCGGGGCTCCGGCCGCCACGGCGCGGCGCGAGGCACCCCGGGCGGAGCCTCTCCTGCGACCGGAGCTGATACGGACGGGCCCGTCCCGGGCCGGCTGGGCGACGCTCCCGCCCCGCCGATGCGGGCGCTCGGGTCTGCCAACCGGCTCAATGCGGCACGCGCACCCAGGCCGGGCGGTCAGCCGCCCTGGGAACCGGCCGAGAAGCCGTCCAGCGAACTGCCGTGGATGGACGCGCCTGTCTCCAGCCAAAGCCAGATGGTTCCCCCCCGGCGCGTCTTCCCCGTGGGCCCCGAAGGACCCTCCGCCGGCGCGGCCTCCAGTGGCATGGCTCCCGGTGGCGGTGTCGGTAACCGCGGCCAGGGCGCCGGCGGCCCCGGCGCGGGCGGCAGCGGCCGGCCGCCGGCCATCAGCAGGCCGACTGACCCGGGGCCGCCGCCGATGACCGCGTCCGGCCTGGTCCGCCGCCGGCCCAAGAGCCAGAGTCCGTTCCCCGATCTGGACGGCCCGCCGCCCGGCGTGGACCAGCCAGCTGGCAGCGAGGACGCCGAGGGCGACAGGCCCATGTACTCGTGGAATCCGTCCGACACCACGGAGGCCTTCCCGGTGGTCCGGCCCCCGGGAGACTCACGCCCGGGCTAACCGCACACGCCGACTGCGCCGCGCGGCAGGGCCTACTCGGTGGCTGCGTCGCCGTTGAGTTCCGCCTTGCGGACCGACGCGTACATGGGCACGTAGTCCTGGCTGGACAGGTCCTGGATCGCCTGCGTGACCTCGTCCGTGATGGCACGGCGGGCCTTGCCCGGGGCGACCCCCTGGTAGGCCTCGAAGGTGAGCGGCTTGCCGATCCGCATCGACACCTGATGCAGCCGGGGCACCGCGTGCCCCGGCGGCAGGATGCGGTCGGTGCCGATCATCGCCACCGGGATCACGGGCAGGCCCGAGTTCAGCGCGAGCCAGGCCACGCCGGTACGACCGCGGTAAAGCCTTCCGTCCGGCGACCGGGTTCCCTCGGGGTAGATGCCGAACAGTTGGCCGCGGCGCAGCAGTGCCAGCGCCGCCTCCAGCATGTCCTGTGCGGCCCGGGCCTGTGCCCGGTCCACGGACAGCTGCTTGGTGGCGCGCAGGTAGGTGCCGGCCAGGCGCTGGGCCACGCTCCGGCCGGTGAAGTACTCCGACTTCGCGGCGAAGGTGAGCGGGCGGTCGAGCATCAGCGGAAGGAAGATCGAGTCCACGATGGATAGGTGATTGGAGGCCAGGATG
>Ga0208219_1000790_pt1 | contig 11126 bp, 10 predicted proteins | sample NGESurshal072012_7_FD_184469 | JGI IMG/M metagenome (GOLD analysis project Ga0208219, IMG submission 184469) | Arctic peat soil microbial communities from Barrow, Alaska - NGEE Surface sample 53-2 shallow-072012 (SPAdes) | ecosystem: Environmental > Terrestrial > Soil > Wetlands > Peat ...
TATATAGTGCTGCTATAGCTAGCCCTAAGGAGCAGGTCATGCGCGTTCTGTGCAGCACGACACCGATGGAAGGAGTGTTCGCGCCCTTCGTGCCGCTGGGCAAGGCACTCCTCGCGGCCGGTCACGAGGTGCTGGTGGTGACCGGCCCGGACCTGCTGCCGCGGGTGGCCAGGGAGGGCTTCGCCACCCGCGCTGCCGGGCCGACGGCGATGGAGGGGGCGATGGCGGCGATGGGGGACCCGGCCGTCGCCGCAGCGCCCGAGGGGGAACCGTGGCACTTCGGCGGAGCCATGTTCGGTGCAGTTATCGCGCCGGCGAAGCTGCCGGCGCTGCGGGAAGCGGCTGAGCAGTTCCGACCCGACCTGGTCCTGCATCCCCCGGTGGACCTGGCCGCCCCGCTGCTCGCGACGCAGCTCGGACTCGCCTCGGTGACCTACGGCTTCGGCCGTCCGATGGACAGCAACCACGTGCAGGCGTTCGCGACCCGGGTGGCCCCGCTGTGGGAACAGAACGGGCTTGACCCGGATCCCTGCGCCGGGCTGTACCGGTGCCGCTACCTCGATCCCAGCCCGCCGGTACTGCACGGCGAGCCGACAGCGGCCGACCCGGTACGCCGACCGCTGCGTCCCGAGCTGCCGGGGGATGCCGCGGCCACGTTGCCGGGCTGGGTTAGCCAGGCCGGGCGCCCTCTGGTGTACCTGTCCCTGGGGACAGTTCCGTTCTTCAACCAGCCGGACAAATTCCGGCTGCTCCTCGCCGATCTCGCCGGCGAAGACATCGAGATCGCGGTGACCATAGGCGAGCTGAACGACCCAGCGGCACTGGGCAGGCAGCCAGCGAACGTCCACGTCGAGCGCTGGCTGCCCCTCGCCCCGCTGCTCCCCAAGTGCAGCGCGGTGGTCTGCCACGCCGGCTCCGGGACCACCCTGGCCGCGCTGGTCTGCGGCATACCCCTGGTGCTGGTACCGCAAGGGGCGGATCAGTTCACCAACGCCGCCGCTTGTGAAGCAGCCGGGGTGGCCACGGTGCTGCGGCCGCACCAGCTGAGCTCGGCGGCGGTCCGCGACGCCGTCCGCGCCGTGCTCGCCGACGGCAGCGCGCCAGCCGCGGGCGCCCGCCGGGCCGCTGAACAGATCGCCGCCATGCCGGATGCGGAGAAAGTCGCGAAGGACCTCCAGGAGCTGGCCTCGCGGCCCAGGACCGTCCCGGGATCGGCACCTGCTGCTGGCGCACTCCACGATCGTTGAAACGGCACCGGATAGGGGCTTGACCAACAACGGAACGGCCGGTGGCGTTAACGGGCTGAGGACCGGCGTGTTAGCGCCACTGGCCGTTCCGATGCAGGTTCCCGTCGAATTCGGACTGCAGGATGACCGGCGCTGCCTCCGTCACGCTGCGAAATGGTCAGCACAGAGGGCGGACGAGCGCTTCGACCTTCCTGGCCACCTTGGCTCCGGTCGGCATCGTGGCGATCTGCCGGGCGCCGGCCGCTGCCTTTGCTGCGATGGCAGCATTTGAGAGCACGTCGCTGACGGCCGCGTCGATCTCCCCTTCGCCGACGCAGGATCTGCCGACGCCGGCCGTCTCACATGCCTGCGCCATCCGAAGCTGGCTCGGCGCGCCCCGGGGTAGAAGTACCAGGGGTACACCGGCGCTAAGTGAAGCAAGCACCGTCCCCGCCCCGGCATGCGTGATCGCGATCTTGCAGGAGGGGAGCAAGGCACTGAGCCTGACGAAGTCACGTGCCTGGACCAGGCGACTGTCAATCGCCGCAAGCTCGTCTCGCAGATCCTCGCTGGGGGCCGTGACGACGACTCTCATACCGCGTTCGGTGCAGCTGCGGACCGCCGCAGTCAGCTCGGCGAGTGCATTGGCGAATGCGGGGACGGTCCCGAAACCAACATAGGCGTCCGCTCGCAGCAGCTCCCCTCCGTCGTCGAAGGTCGCAGGGCGTATCGGCCACTCGATGCCTGCTCCGGGGGAGTCATTTTGCAAGAAGCGAGGACAGGGGTTCACCAGCGCATGCTGGTAGAGCCCGGCAAAGGCTGGCACGTCGAGACCGTTCGACATCCAGAGCGATGACGCAAGCTCCTCAAGCTCGGTTAGCTCGCTGACCGGACGCAAGGGGCTCCCCCACGCATGAGTCACCCAGGGGATGCCCGCCCTGGCTGCGGCAACCGGTCCGGCGTAGTCACCTTCGTCGTGCACAACGACGTGCGGCCGCCAGTCAGCCATGATCGCGAGGAGGTCGCGAAGGGTACTCGGCCCCATGATCTGCGCCCACATGCGCGTTGCCCACTCGCTAGCCGGCTGCCGGCCGGTTTCCGGCCAGCGCCGGCGGCGCTCAGCCCGCATCTGGACCGAGCTCATCCCTGCCTCAAGAGGATGCAGGCCCGCCGCGGCGACTAGTCGGCGGCGCTCCAGATTCGTCGCGAACCGAACTTCGTGCCCCGCCAGCTGCACGGCTCGCGCAAGATCCAGCAACGGGACGATGTGGCCGTCCGCCGGCACCGCACTGACAAGAACGCGCATGTCCATGTTCTACTGCTACGCCAGTCATCACGCTACCGTCGGTAGGTCACCAGTGCCGAACGACGGACATCGCGTGTCGCACGACCGCGGAGCTGTCACCATCGGTACGAGGCGCCCGTCTGGCCCCTCGCCTACGCCCGGCAACGCTACGACGCCGTCATCGGCAACTTCCCCGTCTGACCAGCGCCATCACGCTCGTTTGCGGCTGGTGACACGTTTCTTACCGGCAGGTCCGACCATCTACAAAGAGTCCGCACCAGGACGTACCCCCGGGCTGGTCAGGCGCGTGGCCTGTGGGGTTCTAAAAGTCGGCCGCGGATGTTGACCTGGGCTTCTACGCGGCCCGCTCGTGTTCGTTGATGAGGCCGCCGAGGACGGGCCGGCGCCTGATCCGCTCCCGGGAGAGATCCGCGGCGGGTGGTCGGGACGGGTGCAACTGACGGCTGCGGTGTGGTCGCCGCCCGTCATGGCGGGCCGCGTACTGGGCTAGGACCGGCTGAAGGTGGCGTTCGCCGAAATGAGCATGCGGTCGGTGATCTCGGTCCTGGCGATGAGCACGAGCCGTTCCGCATAAGCATTTGCGCGAGGATTTCGGGGCGGGATCTTCAGAGCCTGGATGCCGGTGCTGGCCAGGGCAGCGTCGAAAGAATCGGTGAACTGCCCAGCCCGATCGCGGACCAGGAACCGGAAGTCGGCGGCGCGGTCTCCGAGGTCCATCAGGAGGTTGCGGATCTGCTGGGTGGTCCACGGCCCGCCCGGGTGCGCTGTGACTCCGAGGATATGGAGGTAGCGGCTGCCGACTTCGATGGCGAAGAAGCAGTACAGGCGCCGGAGAGTCACCGCGCAGTCCACGTAGAAGTCGGTGGCAAGCGTTGTCGCAGCTTGCGCGCGCAGGAACTGCCGCCACGTCTTATCGGTGTACCGCTTCGGCGCCGGGGGAATCCGCAGGACCCTGAGGACCCGGCGGATCGTTGATGCCCCGACCCGGTAGCCGAGCTTGAGGAGCTCGCCCTGAATCCGCTGGTATCCCCAGCTCTGGTTCTCGGTAGCTGGCCGCTCGATGAGTGCGGCGACCTCGGCGCTGACCGGCGGCCGTCCCGCGCAGTTTGGGTAGGTCCACTTCCTTGTCACCAGGCGACGGTGCCATCGCAGCACGGCGACCTCGTGCCGCAGCACGAGCAGTTCCGCGTCCTTGGACGCTGCGGAGCGACTGAGAAGGGCCAGCCAGTTGCAGAGCCGGACGAAGATTAGGTAGAGCAGGCGAAGGGACACGGCCGATCATCATGTACTACCGCTGGCCCTGGTGCATCACCGCAGCTCACAGCCGAGGTGGACTTCTGGCACCCACACGGCGGACCATCAGGCCCGTCAAAGTACGAATGCGCAGCTCAGGAGGCGCAGGTAGGGGGCTGCGTCTCGCACACAACGTTGGCTTTACGGGATGGGTCATTCGGAGATCGTAGTCACAGGCAAGGGAATCACCCCTTGCGCCGGAGGTGGCGCGCTGCTCTACTTGGGAAAATAGGCGGGCATCTCTCTGTGCGAGAAGTCGCTGGATTACAGTTACCAGACGCCGCAACGCCCTACTTTGGAGCAGCCCCAATACCGAACGGGAGCTAACCATGGGATGTGAATGTCATGATCCAGCCAGCCGCTCCATCGGACTAGGGGGGGTGCTTCGATCCGCGTCGAATGAGCTAGTCAATATCGCACTCGATCACCCGCTCCGCATGTTGTCGTTGCCGTCGGGGGAAGGGCTCGTCACCGTGAGGATCGACGACCTCATCGGACGCGCTGACGACCACGTGACAATCGGCAAGGATGGGCAGGCGACGATCGCGAAGTCTATCGAGCGGAGTCTGTCGTCGGCGGAGATAGAGCATGTGGCGGCACTTGTCGCGATTCATAACCTGAAGCTCCACATTGGCGAGCAGCCTGTCAAGCGCACAGAACCCACTGATACGCCGTCAGACACGGCAGAAACATCCCAGCCGCTAGGTGACCCGCCGCCTCCGGCGCCGACCCGATGTACGCCACATGCGTCCATCAGCTTTTACTGGTGGGGATTTCGTATCCACCTGGATCATTGTTTCTGCAAAATGATCCCGGTATTCGGCGCGGTTGGAACCGGCGTGGGGGCTGGAGTGGCCAGCTTGCTCGCTGCCTCGCAGGTAGCCGGCGGTCCATATGTGGCAATCGCAGCCGGTATCATCGCTTTCATGGCGGGGTGGATTGCCTATGCTGACGGGGCCTGCACACCGAACTCAGGTGCCAACTACAATCAGTCCTGGACGGTGCAGGGGTGGATCACGACGGTGTGCTGAACGGCGAGGAGTGGCGCGCATGCCCGCCGTGCCGCGCAGCGTCATCACGGTACCGTGGCACGGAGGACTCGGTGACGTGCACCACGTCCAGGTGCGAGCCCCGGTGGGCGAGCTTGCGATGCGAGCGGTCGATCTCACCCCCGGTCCTCGGCGACCTTGACGATCGCGGTCTTGTCCCAGTCCAACAACGCATGCGGGATCTCCCCGGGCACCGGGTCGGGCGTGCATGCGCCAGGACCTGTGGGGCTCGATTACTTGATCGCACCTCGGAGCGCTCGGTTACCGGATCTGGCATGGGCGGCCGTCTGAGCTGGAATCATCGCTGGGTGATCTTGTGTTGATCGAAAATAGGATTCTGGCCAATATCGAAAATAGGATTCTGGCCAACAGTGCCCGCGAAGATATCCGCACTGTCCGAGGCGACCTGGGGAACCTCAGCGCTGCCCGGCTCCCGGCACCGGCGAATGGAGAGAGCACGATCAGTGCGGCGAGAGCAGCCATCAGGCACGCCATTGCCGCAGCCGCCGGCGATATCGGCACAGTCGACGCCGACATGGACTAGGCGTATGGATAGCGCAGGGCATGGCACGGAATCGTGCGCGGGCCAGGGACGAGGCCCGATACCAACACCGGTCATGCCGCTCGGCTAGGGGGACGAGGGCGAGCAAAGTGGCTGCGGTCCGGGTCGGCTGCTTGCGCCCGAATTCCCGTGGCTGAGGAAGGCGCAGGCATGGCATCATCAACAAAGAACCGCAGCCGAGTTCCAGGCGATGGGAACGGACCAGCGGATGAAGCGCCGTCGCATGACGGGTCTCACGGTCTTATCTCATCGTTCGTGCGATGGATCTGCTGAGGGAGGCGGATCCGTCTGGTCCTGGTGATGCGGCGCGGAGTCGCTGGAAGCGTTCTTCGTAGTTGGCGACTTGCTCGGAGCGGTCTTCGCGGACCGTGTCGTGGGGTTCGAGGAAGAGGACGGGGTCGTCGGTGCCGGGGAAGTCCAGGATGGCGAAGGCCTCGCCGATCCCGTTCCTGACGCCGGCGGTGAAGGGCAGGATCTCCAGGGTGAGGTTGGGCCGGTCGGCCAGCTCGGCGAGGTGCTTAAGCTGGCGGCGCATGACCGCCGGGCTTCCTACGCGGCGGCGCAGCGCAGCCTCGTCGTGCAGGAACGACAGGGCGGGTGGATGGGCCCGGGTGAGCAGTTCCTGGCGCTTGAGGCGCAATTCGATCCGGCGGTCTACCTGCTGGCCGGTGTGGCGCTCGTCGCTGAACTCCCGGATCACCAGGGCGGCGTACTCCTCGGTCTGCAGCAGCCCGTGGATGACGATGTGCTCGTAGAACCGGATGGCGGAGGCAGAGGCTTCCTGCTCGACGTACCGCAGGAAGTCCGGGCTGGCGGCGTCCTTGTAGGTGCTCCACCAGGAGCGCTCGCGAGCTGACCGGGCCAGCTCGATCAGATCCTGGACGTAGGCGGGGTCGGTGATCTGGTAGAGGGGCAGCAGCGCCCGCAGGTCGTTGGTGGAGATCCCGGTGGCGCCGTTCTCGATCCGGATGACCTTCGACAGCGACCAGTCCATGGCGGTGGCGACGTGCTCCTGGGTAAGACCGGCGTCCTGGCGGGCCCGCCGGAGGCCGCCGCGCAGGCGGCGTCGCTGAACCAGCGGGCTGGGACCGCCGCCCGTCACCGTCATCGTTGCCGCCTGGCCTGGCCGAGTAGCACAAGGCAACCGTACCGAGCCTGAGTGCTAGATGCAATGTGACACATATCAGATTGATGTCGCCTGGCCTTGTGCGTGCCGATAACCTCGTCCACGTCATGCGACCAGCCGATATTCGTTGATCATGTCACCGACGTGAGCGTGTTTTCGGGCGCGGTACTGGTCGAGGTTGACTGGTTCGGGTAGCGGTTTCAGCGGCGCGGCGCTGTGCAGGGAGCGATGCAGCCGGTGCTGGTTGTGGTGGGCCTCGTACTGGCGCAGGATCCGTCGCAGATGGGCCTGGTTCCAGATCAGGGTGCGGTCCGGGAGCTCTCGGCGGCATCCGCCGATCCAGCATTCGGCGATCGCGTTCATGCGGGGCGTCTGGATGTTGCAGAGCACGGTCCGGATGCCCGCGTCGGCGAGGACCGCGTCGAACGCGGCGGTGAAGTTTGATCCGCGGTCGCGGATCATGAACTTGACCTGATCCGCTTGCTCGCCGAGGTCCATGAGGAGGTTTCGGGCCTGCTGGGCTGTCCATTGCCCGGTGGGATGGAGAGTGATACCGAGGACGCGGATGCGCCGGGTCGCGTGCTCGATGACGGCCAGGACGTAGACCTGGGTGCCGTCGAGCAGGTCGACGGTGAAGAAGTCGCATGCCAGGATCGCCTCGGCCTGGGAGCGCAGGAATTGTGACCAGGTCGGCCCGGTCTGCCGCCGGCCGGGGTCGATGCCGCTGGCCCTGAGGATCTCCCAGACGGCGGACGCTGCGACCTTAACCCCGAGGCCGGCGAGCTCGCCGTGGATCCTGCGGTACCCCCAGCCGGGGTTCTCGCGGGCTAGCCGTCGGACCAGTGCCTGGATGTTCCGCCGGGTCGGCGGTCGGCCGGTCCTGCCGCACGCGGACCGGGCGGCCCAGCGGCGGCGGACGATGTCGCGGTGCCAGCGCACGATCGTGTCCGGGGTCACCAGCAGCCGCAGTCCCTGGCGCCGCGCTTTCGGTATCACGCCAAGCAGGGCCGCGAGCAGGGCCCTGTCCGCCCAGTTCAGCTTCGGCCGCCGCGGCTGCCGCCGCTGCAGGACGATGAGCTGGTGGCGCAGGATCAAGATCTCCGCGGTCTTCCACATCTCCTCACGCCGCGACAGCCGCAGCCCTGCGGCGACCTGTGCGTGCCGATAACCTTGTCCACGTCATGCCACCAGGCGATATTCGTTGATCAGGCCACCGACCTGAGCTTGTCTTCGGATGCGGTACAGGTCGAGGTCGACCGGCTCGGGTAGCGGTTTCAGCGGCGCTGCGCCGTGCAGGGAGCGGTGCGGGCGGTGCTGATTGTGGTGGGTTTCGTAGTCGCTCAGGATCCGCCGCAGATGGGCCTGGTTCCAGACGAGGGTGCGGTCCAGGAGCTCACGGCGGCATCCGCCGATCCAGCGTTCGGCGATCGCGTTCATGCGGGGCGTCCGGATGTTGCAGAGCACTGTCCGGATGCCAGCGTCAGCTAGGACCGCGTCGAACGCGCCAGTGAAGTTTGATCCGCGGTCGCGGATCATGAACTTGACCCGGCCGGCCTGTTCGCCGAGATCCATGAGGAGGTTGCGGGCCTGCTGGGCCGTCCACGCTCCGGTGGGATGCAAAGTGACTCCGAGGATGTGGATACGCCGGGTCGCGTGCTCGACGACGGCCAGGACATAGGCCTGGGTGCCGTCGAGCAGGTCGGCCGTGAAGAAGTCGCACGCCAGGATCGCGTCGGCCTGGGAGCGCAGGAATTGTGACCAGGTTGGCCCGGCCCGGAGCCGGGCCGGGTCGATGCCGGTGGCCTTGAGTATCTCCCATACGGTGGACGCTGCGACTTTAACCCCGAGGCCGGCCAGCTCGCCGTGGATCCTTCGGTATCCCCATTCGGGGTTCTCGCGGGCTAGCCGTCGGACCAGGGCCTGGATGTTCCGCCGGGTCGACGGCCGGCCAGTCCTGCCGCGTATGGACCTGGCGGCCCAGCGACGGCGGACGATGTCGCGGTGCCAGCGCACGATCGTGTCCGGGGTAACCAGCAGCCTCAGCCCTTGCCGGCGTGCTTTCGGTATCAGGCCGAGCAGGGTCGCAAGCAGGGCCCGGTCCGCCCAGTTCAGCTTCGGTCTTCGCGGCTGCCGCCGCTGCAGGACTGCGAGCTGGTGGCGCAGGATCAAGATCTCCGCGGTCTTCCACATCTCCTCGCGCCGCGACAGGCGCAACCCCGCGGCGACCCGCGTAATCAGAAGGAACACGAACCGCAGGCACATGATCGGTGATCATCACCGTCGGACGGCCGGAAGGGCAACCCTGCTGGTCAGAGCCACGGACGAGATTCTCGGCACGCACAGGCCGAGAGAGCAACCCTGCTGCTCAGAGCCGTGGATGACATTCTCGGCACGCACAGGCTGTTGAGACCCGCGATTGACACCAGTGGGGCAGTCATTCACTACCCGTTGCGGACTGCTGGACGGCCTAGCGTTGCGAAGCCGCCCGTGCCTGATCCGAGCCGGCCGTCACGGCAACCCTCACAGATGCTTGACGGAATTCTTAGGGTTTGCTGCGGCACCGGAACCGGTTCGCTGTGCTGGCTGGCCTCCGGATAAGTGCCAGTCAACGCCGGTGCCGCGGCGGGGGTCGACGTGCAGCACCTACAGCACCTGCAGCGGCGCAGCGTGAGGACAGCCAGTTGTGGGCGGTAAGGCCGTAGGCGCGGCTGGCCGGGAGAGCCCCTTACCAGGGCTGCAAGCTAAGCCACGATGTAGAGTCGGTAGATCTGTGTGTACGGCGACCCCCCGGCGTTGGGCGGGTCGAGCGCGGTGGTGACGGTCTTGCCTAGACTGATCGCGGAAAGCGCCACCGCCAGCATCTCGTTCCTCGCGTCGGGCGCGGTGTAGAACCACTGGTTGGCGAAGCTCCCGGCCTGGTCCGTCAGATTGATGTAGATGACCGGCGTGGGTGTTTCGGTGCCATCCGAGGCAGGGCCCGCACGATTCACAACGCAGGTGACCCATTCTGCCATGTTGCTCTCCTTCGCTACAGTGGCACGCGCCTCACGGGCCGCGTGTCTGGTTACAACAGAACGGCTGCTATAGAAGGAACTAGGACCGGCCGTGGCCCTAGGAGCAGCGCTGTGACGGCGCTGTCACACTTCGCTGGCGGAGGATAGGCACATGCGCTGGCCGGTGCCGGGTGAGCTGTCGCGGAGGCCGGCTGGACTATGCTGTTGATGAAGAACGCGTAAGGAAATGGCGGCGGTGTTGGCGGCCAGGCCGCCGCCTGGATGGTTTGCAGGTAGGCCCCGTTCCCTGCGAAGTAGTCGATGAACACGTTCTGGTCGTTCGGGCCGCAGGAGTCACACACTTCCGGGTTGACCAGGTTGGCGAGCGGGTCGACTGTCACCTCGGCGATCTCGTGGCTCAGTGCCAGAGCGTAAAATTGGTCGGTATCGTCGATGGTCAGGTTGCTGCCCATAACATTGACGAAGGCATACGGCAGGTCTGCGTGCAGGTGATAGCCGCCAATCCCATCAGACGATTTGGCGTCGTTGTTGATGACGCCCAGGGGATTCAGTACGATGACGCACGCGCTGGCGGGCAGCGCATTTTGGCTGGCAATAGCATTTACCCAGCCCTGAAGATCGTCATCATTGTAGGTATTTCCTGGCAAGCTGACCGAGAAGTCGAGAATGCTAAGGTCAACGTCGATGCCATTCGTTCCGTACTGCGATGCGTACGCCGATATGCGCGGCGCCGCGAGAAACAGAAAGGCGCGGGCGGTCTCTATATCGGCTTGATCGAGGGCGACGACGGCACCATGCTGGCTGCCGACCATGAACTGTATGCGGACGAAGAACACTCGGCCGTTGAACATGGGGTCGGCCAGGCTGCTGGTGACAAGCGGGAAGCTCACTCGTTGCAGCGCTGCACGGTGTGCGGGATCGGTCAGTAGTGCCGCAGGGATGGCCACCTGATGTAGCCGCGCAAGGATACTGGCCTGCACGATGCTTGCGAAGCCTTCGGGTGGCTCTTCCCCGGCCATAATCGCTGGTGCCACCCGCTGGAGAAACCTAGCGTTCTTCATGACCCGGGTGCCGCAGATTCGGACTGGCTGAGTTTGGCCCGCCTGCCCGGGCACGCCAGAGCCTTCGCTGGGGTTCACGACTACCGCCCCTCCCGTTGAATTCCGACCGACAGGGCCGTCTCAACTTGCGGCTTGAGCACCCAAATCGCCCTCCATGACGCGCCGGGCGATGACCAGCCAAACACCAGCGCTTGACCATGACATTACATCGGTGGGTCGGCACAGTCGAGAGCCGCCCCCGGATCCCTGCCGTAGGCGGCCAGCATTCGCGACCTGATCGGGCCGGGCATCGTGATCGACGAGACCGCGCAGCTCAATCGAGCCGGAGTCGATCAAGCCTGCACAGGTCAGGCACGAAAGCTCGAGGCTAACCTCCGATCGATCCGATGCCGGCCACGAACCGCGGGTCGCGGTCCACCCGCCAGCCCCCCACGCTGGGGTCGGCGCCGAATTCGCGCAGCACGTTGGCGGGCGGCGCGAAGGTGCCGT
>Ga0208219_1000792_pt1 | contig 11115 bp, 12 predicted proteins | sample NGESurshal072012_7_FD_184469 | JGI IMG/M metagenome (GOLD analysis project Ga0208219, IMG submission 184469) | Arctic peat soil microbial communities from Barrow, Alaska - NGEE Surface sample 53-2 shallow-072012 (SPAdes) | ecosystem: Environmental > Terrestrial > Soil > Wetlands > Peat ...
CAGACGATCGCGCCGAGCGCATTCCAGAGGAAGAATACCCAGAAGCGCATGTTGGTGACGCCCGCCAGAAAGCCGGCGAAGGTGCGTAGAATCGCGATGAAGCGGGCGGCGATTGGCTCGTCCTCGAGGGCGGCAGTGCGGTGCAGCTCCTGCCGCGCCGCTCCGTGTTGATGCGTCGCGCGGCCGGCGTGGCGACGGCCGGCCAGGCGGTTGCGGCCAACATCGACCTGGTGTTCGTCACGGTCGCACTCGGCGTTCCACTCCGGCTCCGGCGCATTGAGCGCGCCCTCGCCATGGCGTGGTCGAGCGGCGCGGCACCCGTCGTGTTGCTCACCAAATCAGACCTGAGCGCCGACGTCGAGGCGGATCTGCGCGCGGCTCGTTCGGTCGCGGCCGGTACCGAGGTTATCGCCGTCAACGCGTCCGGCGCTGGGCTTGCCCGCCTGCGCGAAATCCTGCTCGAAGGCCTGGTCGCCGTGCTGGTCGGACCCAGCGGCACCGGCAAGTCGACGCTCGTGAACCGGCTGTCCGGGAACGAGGCGCTTGCCACCGGTGAGGTGCGCGCGGACGGCAAAGGCCGGCATACGACCACACGCCGCGAGCTGATCGAGCTTCCGGGTGGCGGGCTCATCATCGACACTCCAGGCACGCGAGAACTCGGCTTGTGGGATGCCGGCGCCGGCATCGGCGAGGTGTTCGGTGACCTCACCGAGGTCGCCGCGCAGTGCCGGTTCCGGAATTGCAGGCACGAACAGGAACCGGGGTGCGCCGTGCGCGCGGCGGCGGCCGGTGACCCGACCGTCCTCGCGCGACTCGAGTCCAAGCGGAAGCTCGAGCGCGAGCAGGAGCGCCTGGACAATGCACGTGACCTGCGTGCGAAAGCTGAGCAACGCCGCGAGCTTCGCCGGCGGGCTCGGGCGATGCGCCAGCGGTCACCGTGAGCCTGCCCGCGAGCACGTGGCCTGAAGTAGGCGCGCGTTCGCTCATCGACGCGCTGGCGGTGCCCCCGGCCTAGACGGACTTGGTCGCGCCACCTGGCTGAGCGGGCGGTGCCGTCCCGGAATGCCCGGGAAAACGGTGGGGCTCGAAGCCCATGGTCCCGAGCACCTGCACGTCGTCGGCATTGAGAGTCGTGAGGTTCAGCTGCGTTCCCTGCGCGACGATGTAGATACCGGTTTTGAGCGAGCTCCTGGTGGCCGACGCGCCGCCGAGGCCGTGGTACGCAGTCGTGCTCGAGAGGGTGACGTACTCGAGCTGCCCGTCGCCGCTGACCAGCGTGACCGTGTTGCCGCTCATCGACTGCACACGTCCGGCGATGCTCGGCACCTCGATGGTGATCGAGGTTGCCGCGATCGGCGAGGTCGCTGTCGGAGCAGTCCCGGTGCGCTTGCCGCGTACCGCCACGACGTCGCCGACCTTGACGGCGCTGAAGTGCGCGGTTTGCTCTTCACGGCTGTACGTCGTCGAAGCACCGGTTGTGACAGTCACGGTGCCCGCGAGCGTGCGCAGTGTCAGCGTCGATCCGCTGATCTTGGTGACCGTGCCCGTCTGCCCGCCGCAGAACCCTCCACCGAAGAAGGACGGCCCGGCGCCGGCGAACGGCGCCCCGCACTCGGAGCCGAAGCCGCCGCGCGGACTGAAGGACGGCTTGTGCGTCGAGGGCGAAGGACTCGGCTTGCTCGCCGCGGTTGTGGTGTTCGTCGATGCCGGCGAGGCGGCGTGGGTCACGATGAATCCCGTGGTGGCACCGACCACCGCGATCGTCAGTCCGATCCCGAACAACCGCATCCGGCTGGGCCGGGGGCGCGCTGGTTCAGCAGGCGGAGGAGGCGGCGGTGGTTCCGGGAAATCGGGACTCATGCTTATCCACCAGAATAGCGCGCCGACCTGTCTGAAAGGTTACGAACGCGTCAGAAGACCTAAACGTCAGGAGGGCCCACCGAAGCGCTGCTCCATCTCAGCAACCCAGGCGTCCAGCGTGCTCCGGTCGCCGATGCGAGGAAACAGGGGGTCGCCCGCCTGGATGCTGCGGCCGGGGCCGAGCCTGCGGAGTTCGTCGCTCGCCGGACCCGGCCACGAGCGCTCGCCGTCGTCGAGGCCGAGGGTCGTGGCGAGCCGGTCGCACCCAAAGGGGACGAACGGCGCTGAGACGATCGCCTCGATGCGCGCGACGTTGATGGCTGTCCGCAGGATGCACGCGACCCGAGCCATGTCCTTCTCGTGCCAGGGCGCGCAGCGGTCAAGGTATTGGTTTCCCAGCGTCCAGAGGCTCCGCAGCGCGAACGCGGCCGGCCGGAAGCGCATCGCGTCCATCTCGGCGGCATAGGTCGCCAGGGCCTCGTCGAGCGACGCGGCCAACTCTGCCTCCTCGGGGCCCGGCTCACCCCCGTCCGGCACCGTCATCCCGAAGAGTTTTTCCGTGAGCTTGAGAGTTCGCTGCACGAAGTTGCCGAAGATTCCCGCCAGGTCCTTGTTGACGGTGAGCGCGAAGCTTTCCCACGTGAATTCCGAATCGTCCGACTCCGGCGCCGAGGCGAGCAGCGCATACCGCCAGTAGTCGGCGGGCAGCAACTCGATGGCAGCGTCCATGAACACGCCGCGCTGCTGGCTCGTCGAGAACTTGCCGCCGTAGTAGGTGAGGTAGTTGAAACCCTTGATGTAGTCGACGAGCTTCCAGGGCTCAACCGACCCCATGATCGTGATCGGGAAATTGATGGTGTGAAACGGGATGTTGTCCTTGCCGAGAAACTGGGTGTAGCGGACGTCGGTGGCGTTGAACCACCACGAGCGATAGTCCCGGGTCTCGGGATCGAGATCCGCCCATTCCTTGGTGGCGCCGATGTACTCGATGGGCGCGTCGAACCAGACATAGAAGACCTTGCCCTCGAATCCCGGCCATCCCACGGGGATGCCCCACTTGAGGTCGCGTGTGATGCTCCGATCCTCGAGCCCGACGTTGAGCCAGTTACGAGCGATCGACGTCACCAGGATCGGCCAGTCGGTGTGGGAGTCGATCCACTCGCGAATCCGGTCGGCCATGAGGGATTGGCGGATGAACAGGTGGCGCGTGGCGCGCACCTCCAGCCGCGTGCTGCCCGAGACCGCGGACCGCGGGTTGATCAGGTCCGACGGTTCGAGGAGCCGGGCGCAGTTCTCGCATTGATCGCCATTGGCGCGCTCGTAGCCGCAGTGTGGGCACGTCCCGATGATGTAGCGATCGGGCAGGAAGCGCTCGTCATCGAGTGAGTAGACCTGGTCGGTGACCCGCTCGTCCACCATCCCGTTGGCTCGGAGCTGCTCGGCGAAGTGCCGGGTCAGCTCGGCGTTCTGCGGCGACGAGCTGCGACCGAAATGGTCGAAGGACAATCCGAACCGCCGCGACAGGTCTGCCTGGATCTCATGCTGCTCCGCGCAGTAGTCGGCAACACTGAGCCCGGCAGCGGCTGCCGCGAGCTCGGCCGGGGTGCCGTGCTCATCGGTCGCGCAGATGAAGAGGACCTCGTGGCCGCGAAGGCGCATGTGGCGCGCGTACACATCCGCGGGGAGCATCGAGCCGACCAGGTTGCCGAGGTGTTTGACTCCGTTGATGTATGGCAAGGCGCTCGTGATGAGATGGCGGCTCATTCGGCGCATCCTACAAGGGGTGGGAGCGGCGCTCCCCCTCTCGGAGCGTCGCCGGGACAGAGCGTAGTGGCATTCGAGACGTTTGGATCGTTCGTCAGACCGATCTTTGCGGCGTGTTGCACGGTCACCACCGTCGACACGCACGCATCCGACGTCGTTGCAGGTTCGTTGCCCCATGGGGTGACCCGGGGACCGGCTGGTACCCTGCGGTGATGCGAGCACCGGGCTCCCGGTGAAGGGGCTCATCCTCAGCGGCGGCAAGGGAACGCGGCTGCGGCCGATCACCCACACCGGCGCGAAGCAACTCATCCCGGTCGCCAACCGGCCGATTCTGTTCTACGCAATCGACGCGCTGACCCAGGCTGGGATCCACGACATCGGGATCATCGTCGGGGACACGGCCGACGAAGTGCGCTCCGCCGTCGGCGACGGGTCGAAGTTCGGCGCAAGCATCACCTTCATCGCCCAGCAAGCACCGCTCGGGCTCGCCCACGCCGTCGGCATCGCTCGCGACTTCCTCGCCGGTGACAGCTTCGTCATGTATCTCGGCGACAACCTCATCGCCCAGGGGATCGGCACCCTCGTCGACGAGTTTCAACGCTCCAAGGCGGACACCATGATCCTGCTGGCGCGGGTTCCCGAGCCGCAGCGCTTTGGGGTCGCCGAGCTCGAGGACGGACGGGTCATCTCGCTCGTGGAGAAGCCGTCGGTGCCCCGCTCAGACCTGGCGCTGGTTGGGGTGTACCTCTTCTCCCCGCTGATCTTCGAGGCAATCGACGCCATCGAGCCGAGTGCGCGCGGCGAGCTCGAGATCACCGACGCGATCCAGCGGATGATCGACACCGGCAAACGTGTCATGCCGCACATCATCGAGGGATGGTGGAAGGACACCGGGCGTCTCGATGACATCCTCGAAGCCAATCGCATGATCCTCGACACCCTCGAAGCACGCTGCGAGGGTACCGTCGGTGAGGACGTGCGCCTGCATGGCAAGGTCGTGGTGGAGGAGGGGGCAACCCTGCGCAATTGCGTGGTTCGCGGGCCGGCGATCATCGGCAGCGGGACTGTCGTCGACAACGCCTACATCGGTCCGTTCACGTCCATCTACTTCGACTGCGTGGTGCGCAATGCGGAGATCGAGAACAGCATCGTGCTCGAGGGCACGCGGATCCACGACATCGCCGGAAAGATTGACGGCTCGCTGATCGGGAAGGAGTGCGAGGTCTGCAAATCGCCGGCGCGTCCGACCGCCGTGCGTCTGATGCTCGGCGACCACTCGCGAGTCGAGCTCTGACCGGCGTCAACATCGTCGGCGGGTCTGCGATCGATCCGCCCCACGGGGCGCTGCGCTGAGGTACCTCGTGCTCGGTACGCCCGGGCAGCTCGGCGCTGACCTCGTCGACGAAGGCATCCGTCAGGGACACGAGATGGTCGGCCTGACCCAGGCCGAGTGCGACGTCACCGACGGCGCGGCTGTCGAGCGTGCAGTCGGTGAGATCCGACCGCAGGCGGTCATCAACGCTGCCGCGTGGACGAGGGTCGACGCCGCCGAGGAGCACGAGGCGGCGGCCGAGGCCGTGAACGCCACCGGCGCCGGCCTCGTGGCTGCCGCCTGCGCTGCGGCCGGCATTCGATGCTGCTACGTGAGCACCGATTACGTGTTCGACGGGACCGCGACGTCGCCCATCCCCGAGAACGCGATGGCGGCTCCGCGATCGGCATACGGGCGCACCAAATGGCACGGGGAGGTCGCCGTGCGGGAGCGCAGTCCGGACCACGTCATCGTGCGCACCAGCTGGCTCTACGGCCGCCAGGGCCCCAACTTCGTGCTCACCATGCTGCGCCTGGCATCTGAACGCCCGGAGCTGCGCGTCGTGGCGGACCAGCACGGCGCGCCGACGTGGACGGGACATCTCGCGCCGGCGATGCTCCGGCTGCTCGACGTCGGACCACCGGGGACGTACCACCTCACCAACAGTGGTGTCACCACCTGGTACGACTTCGCGGACGCGATCATCAGGGCTCGCGGGGTCCCGGTCGAGGTGGTGCCGATCACGAGCGGGGAGTACCCGACGCCCGCCGCGCGCCCGGCGTACTCGGTGCTTGACAACCGCGCGTGGCGCGAGCTCGGCGAGCCGCCGTTGCCCGACTGGCAAGAGGGGTTGGACGCCTACCTGGCGAGCCTCGACTCGGCCGGACCGCCCTGAATCAGTCCTCGGGTCGGGTCTGCGTGCGCTTGTCGGCGCTCGCGTACAGCAGGGCGCCGAGGAGACCGAGGTTCTTCAGGAAGTGGACGAGCTGGGGGCGCCGATCCTCCGGCTTCTCGGCTTTCCAGAATGGGTGGCCGACGATCGTGTTGGGAATCAACGTCAGCGCGAGGATGCGAGCGGACATCTTCGGCAGGATGCCGAGCGCGAACGTCGAACCGGCGACCAGCATGGTTGCGCCCTGCGCTTTGGCGATCATCGGCTCCTCGGGGAGCATCGGCAGCGCGCCCGCCGCGAGCTTTGCGTAGCGCTCCGAGTTGTTCAACATCCCGTAGCCGGAGTACACGAAGATCCCGGCGAGGAGAAAGCGTCCGGCGGTTCTGATCAGCGTTCGCATGGTTCAAGACTCTAGGCCAGATGTACCCGCCTGCCGAACCCCCGCGGGTGGGGTCAGAATTGCGCTCCTCGCGTCCACCGTCCAGGGGAGTCTTCTCATGGCTGAGAGCGTCTACCGCGTCACCGAACTCGTTGGCACCAGTGCCGAATCCTGGGAGAAGGCGGCCCAGCTTGCGATCGAGACCGCATCCTCGTCACTGCGCGACCTGCGCGTCGCCGAGGTGGTCAAGCTCGACATGACCGTCGAGAACGGCAAGGTCACGCGCTTCCGCACCCGCCTCAACGTCTCCTTCAAATACGAGAACGAGTAGCGGCACTCGCGCGGCTTTTGGAGGATAGTTCGCGCGATGCCGGTCGATCGCCCGCCGATGGTCGTGCCGTCGGCGTTCACCACCCGGGGCCACCGCCTGGCATTCACCGAGTTCGGTGAGGGCAAACGGTGGGTCCTGCTCATGCCGGGCCTGCTCATCCCTGCCCTGATGCAGGAGCACCTCGCGATGGCGCTGGCCGCGAGCGGCGCACACGTGCTGGTGCTCGACCCGCTCGGACACGGTCGCTCGGACCGGCCCAACAGCATGGCCGAGTATTCGATCGAGTCCTTCGCGGGCGACGCCATCGCGCTCCTGGACCATCTCGACATCGACGAAGCCGTGGTCGGGGGCACATCGCTGGGAGCGAACGTGACACTCGAGATAGCCCACGTGGCGCCACAACGGGTGCGCGGCATGATCATCGAGATGCCGGTGCTGGAGAACGCGCTGGTCGCATCGGTGATCGCCTTCGGTCCGCTGCTGGTGGCCCTGCACTTCGGCGAGCGCCTGATGCGACCGGTCGCATCAGGGCTGCGCAGGCTCCCGCGGCGCCTGGTCCCGTTCTGGGGCAACGTCGCGCTCGACGTGGTCCGCCAGGAACCCGGACCGAGCGCCGCGCTGCTTCAGGGGCTGTTCTTCGGCCACATCGCGCCACACAGCGCGCAGCGACGTGAGCTGACCATGCCGGCGCTGGTGATCGGTCATCACATCGACCCGGTGCATCCCTTCTCGGATGCGGGCGTGCTCACCGGTGAACTCCCCAACGCCCGCCTGGTCGAGGCTTCGAACATCCTCGAGTTGCGCCTCCGTCCTGCGCGGCTCACCGCGGAGATCGCGGGATTCGTCGCGGAGTGCTGGTCGCCGCGGGCAGTCGTGAAGCCTCGCCGGCAGCGCCGTCGCACCGCCTGACGATAGGCTGGACTCCGACATGCCACAGACCGCTGCCCCACGCCCCCGTGTCCTGAGCGGCATTCAGCCCGACTTCAGCCTCCACCTCGGCAACTATCTCGGCGCGCTGCGCAACTGGGCCCGCGACCAGGACCGGTTCGAGAATTTCTTCTGCATCGTCGACCTCCATGCCCTGACCCAGCACCCGGATCCCGAGCGCCTGCGCTCGCTGACCCTGGAACTGGCAGCGATGTACATGGCGTGCGGACTCGACCCCAGTCGCTGCGAGATCTTCGTGCAGTCGCACGTTCCCGCGCACACGCAGCTCTGCTGGGTTCTCGAGACGCTCACCCCGATGGGCTGGCTGGAGCGGATGACCCAGTTCAAGGCGCGAAGCCAGGCGCAGGGAAGCGAGCGGATCAACACGGGGGCGTTCACCTACCCGGTCCTCCAGGCTGCGGACATCCTCCTGTACGACGCCGACTTCGTCCCTGTCGGTGAGGATCAGCGCCAGCACATTGAGCTCTGCCGCGACCTCGCCAACCGGCTCAACTCGCAACGTGGCGACGTGCTCAAGGTGCCCGCTGCGTTGATCAGCCAGGTTGGTGCTCGCGTCATGGGTCTCGACACGCCTGACGAGAAGATGAGCAAAAGCCTCGCCATGGACCGCCCCGGGCATGCGGTGCTGCTGCTCGATCCTCCAGACGTGGTGCGACGCAAGGTCGCCCGCGCGACCACCGATACCGAACCCGCTGTGCACAGGCCACTCGGCGCAGGTGTCGCCAACCTGCTCGAGATCTACGCGGCGCTCAACGACACCAGCGACGACGCGGCGGTGGAGGCATTCGAGGGCAAGAGTTACAGCATCCTGAAAGGAGCGGTCGCCGATGCCATCGTCGACGCGCTCCGCCCGATTCAGGCTCGCTACGCCGACCTTCGCGGCGATGAGGAGGGTCTCCGCCGTGTCCTCGCGGAGTCTGCGGCCCGTGTCCACCTGGTGGCGGACGCGACCCTGCAGCGCGTGCAGAAGGCGGTCGGCCTCCGCTGATCCGTCTAGGAGAGCGCCGCGTCGACCTCCTCGAGCATGGCGTGCACCTCGGGTTTCGCGAAATGGATGCGTGCGGGTTCGAGCAGGTCGATGAGTCGCGCCGCGAGGGCGGCCTTGGCGTCCATCGGGTGCAGCGATCCTGCGATGTAGGCGGCGCTCACCTCATCGTGTGTGTCGAAGGTGACCCGTCCGCCGTTGGCGTCGGATCGGTCAACGACAAAGGGACCACCGGCGATCCCGAAGACGATCTTCTCGATCCAGTCCAGGATGGGATTGAAGGTGACCTCGCCGGGAGGACAGAACGCCTTCCTGACCTTCCCCATGATCTCGTCAGGACTGTCATGAACGAACACCGCCGAGCCGGGGTCACTCTTGCTCATCTTCATGGCGGCGAAGACGTCGCGCGCCGACTCCGGTGGCACCGGCCACACCGGAGGGCGGCGCAGACCGAGCAGGAGGGGATGATGCAGGGCGACCGGCTTCATTGGTGTGCCGTTCAGGCCGCGCAGCGTATGGATGCGCATCTGCAAAGCCACGTCCCGCGCAATCACGTGGGCTTTGCGCTGATCCATCCCCGCGTGCGCGATGTGTACGCCGAGCGTGAAGATGTCCGCCGCCTGCATGGCGGGGTAGATGAGCTTGGCGAAGTCGACGCTTTCGCGTTCCTGCCGGCCGAGGATGCTGATGCTGCGTTGCATCCTGGCGAGGGTCGTGTTCTTGCTCACCTCGATCACGGTCGCCCAGTACTCGTCGTCGCTCCGGTACAGGTCCGACGCGAGCACGAACTCGACGGCTCCCGGGTTGGCATCGACACAGAGCAGGGAGGCCCGGAAGGCTTCCGTGAAGTAACCGGTCGCGATGCGGCGGATCAGGTCGCGGTCGCCACCCAGCTTGTCGTTGATCCAGGTGTGCCAATCGGCCAGGAGGACGGAACAGTGCACACCTGCCGCGATGAGGTCGCGCACCTTGGCCATGCTCATGAGCCCGGTGCCGAGGTGCGCCTTTCCCGAGATCTCGAATCCGATGTAATGGCGCAGCTCAATGCCGGCATCCATCAGAGGCGGCAATTCGTCAGCGCCGATGACCTCGGCGGTGTTGCGCTCGACGAGCGCCATACGTTCAGCGGTGGTCACGTCCGCTGAGTGTGCCAGACCCGCCTCAGGCGGTGAGGTCAGTCGTCGTGGGTGTCGTCGTATGCGACGCGGTGGGGCGCGACCTTGTCGAGGAGATCGGCTTCCCAGTCGAGCAGAGCGTCGTGCAGCCGCGCGGTGTTGCGCGCCTGCCAGAGTGCTGCGGGAGCGGGAACGGGGAGGACCACTTCGAGCTCGGCCAGCTGACGCCACATATCCGGGGGTACCTGCCGATCACGCTGCAGATTGTGGTGCTCGACGCTGTCAAGGACCCGTTCGAGCCGCTGAATGTGCTCGATGCGGAGCTTGCGGCGGGCTTTTGCGTCTTCGGCGCGGGCCTTTGCCGCGTCCATGTCAGTGATTGCGCTTTGGAAGCTCATGTCGGTTGTCGTCTCTCGTGAATGCCTTCGCTGTTCAGGTTATCCAGCCTGTCATACAAGTAAACGGAGCAGGGTTACGTTCGGATTACGCCCTGAACAGCCTTAAGGTTCCGGATTCGACATTTCATCGATCTTTTCGCCCTCGATGTGGCGACGGCGCAGCGGCCCTTGCAGGATCGTGACAGCGCCCGGGCCGACCACTTCCCAGCGGCCGTCGCGCAGCACGGCGGCGGTGCGCTCGTCGATGCCGATGACCTGCGCCTCCTGGCCGAGGCCCTCCTGGGCCCAGGGGATCCAGGCGTCGCCCAGTACGTCGAAGTGGGGGAGGATCGCGCAGCCCGGGACCAGGCCCAGGGCGTCGACCGAGCGCTCCTCGACCTCGCCCGGCCAGCTCGTCTGGACCAGGCACCACTCGCAGAGCGCCATGGCGCCGGCCGACGATCCGGCGAGCGCCGCGCCGGCCCGCCAGGCTGCGGCGATCGCATGCCAGACGGGGCTCGCTCGCAGGACCTCAACAACCCACCCCGGATCACCCCCGGCGATGTAGACGAGACCGGCTCCCGCGGCCTCCGCCGCGACCTCCGGTGAGCTGGCGTCCTGCTTGGTACGGATGCGCAGCTCGCGCACCTCGAGCCCCAGACCGGCGAACCAGTGGCGAGCCGCTTCGACGGCACCGGACGCGAAATCCTGTGCAGCTGTCGCGACCACGTAGGCCGGTCGCCCGGCGCATGCGTCGCGAAGAATCTCGTCCTGGCGCTCGTTGCCGGGGTGGAACTCGTCGCCGCCGACGAGGGCGAGAGGCCCATACATCACTTGAACACAGTCTCTGCTCTTTGCACGAAAGAGGCGTCACGAGTGCTTCCCCCTACACTCTGACGGCCCATGATCGATCCGGAGAAGTACGCCTCAGCAACCGTCGTCTCGCGTCGGGACCCGGCTCCTGATCTCTGGATCATCCGGATTCGAGCGGACACCGAGCTGCCCTATCGCCCCGGTCAGTACGTCACCCTCGGCCTTCACCTGGACGGGAAGATCATCGAGCGGCCCTACTCGATCTGCTCGTCGCCGCTCGAGGACGAGATCGAGCTGTTCATCGAGCGAGTGCCCAGCGGCGAGCTCTCGGATCCCCTG
>Ga0208219_1000797_pt1 | contig 11054 bp, 10 predicted proteins | sample NGESurshal072012_7_FD_184469 | JGI IMG/M metagenome (GOLD analysis project Ga0208219, IMG submission 184469) | Arctic peat soil microbial communities from Barrow, Alaska - NGEE Surface sample 53-2 shallow-072012 (SPAdes) | ecosystem: Environmental > Terrestrial > Soil > Wetlands > Peat ...
CGACGACATCGACGAGGATCTCTGGTCGAAATTCGTCGCCGCGGTACGGGGCAGCGAGATGCTGGACGAGGTCGGCGAGCTGATCGAGACGTTTCGTTCCGAGCCACGATTGTGGATGGAGCCCTGGCGCGATCGACGGATCCAGGTGGTCGCCGGGTTGCGTCGCACGCTGGCCGACTCGTGCGTGAGGGCACTCGAGCCCGACCTCGTGATCCTCGACGAGTTCCAGCGTTTTCCAAAGCTTTTCGAGCAGGGCTCCGACACCGGAGAGCTGGCTCGCAAGCTCTTCGACTACGAAGGCTGCAAATCGCTGCTGCTCTCGGCGACGCCCTATCGAATGTTCTCCCGCGCCCATGAGCTCGATGACGATCACCACCGGGATTTCCTCTCCACGACCAGCTTCCTGATCGACGATGCCGATCGCAGCGCCGAGTTGAAGGAGCTGATGTCCACCTACCGGGGGATGCTGAAGGCATGCGCGGGCGGTGACGACGGCGCGGTCGAGGCGGAGGCCGCTCGTGACGCGGTTCGCGGCGAGTTGATGAGAGTCATGTGCCGTACTGAGCGGCTCGGGGCGGCTGGCGACCGCAACGGGATGCTCGATGCCCGGCCGGCGCACGCTCTGGAGCCGAGGCTTCAGGCGACGGATCTGCGCGGGTACGCCGACCTGGAGCGGGTCGCCTCGCGGCTGCATGCCCGTGACGTGGTCGAGTTCTGGAAGTCGGCTCCATACGCCCTCAACCTGATGGATGACTACATGCTTTCCCGTTCTTTCGAGGAGGAGGCGAAGTCCGCGACTCCGGTGCCGGTCGCCACCCGCATCGACGCCGAGGCCGTGCGCTCCTACGGAGACGTCGATCCCGGCAACGCACGCCTGCGCGGTTTGATCCAGCGCCTGGAGGAGGAGCGCGCCTGGCAATGCCTGTGGCTCCCGCCCAGCCTGCCCTACTACGCGCCCGGACGGCCTTTCGACCGGGCTACGGTGGCCACCAAGCGCCTGATCTTCTCCAACTGGAAGGTCGTGCCGAAGGCTATCGCTGCGCTGACGAGCTTCCAGATGGACCGGCAGATCTACAAGGGGCTGCCCGGCGACCGGATTCCCAACAGCGCTGACGGCCGCAGGTCCCTGGGGCAGCCGCTGCAGTGGCGCAAAGACGGCAGGCTGACCGAGCTGCTGCTGGCGGCGCCGGGAGTGGGGCTGGCGCAGCTGACCGATCCTTTGAAGCTCGCCGCCGGTCTGGCTTCTGGCTCCGCGGGCCTGTCGGGCCGGAGCTCTCTGCTGATCGCCGCCGAGCGAAACGTTCGGGCGGCGCTGCGGAAGCTCGAGCTTCCGGCCGGGACCGGGGCGGCTGATCCACTCTGGTATCTGGTCGCGATGCTGCGACTGGATGCCCTGGCCCCGGGCTGGCTTCGCGCGGACGCGTTCGGAGCCGAGGACGAGCATCTCGCCTGGTCCCACCATGTCGCTTTGCTGCGCGGGGCGCTGGAGGGCGAGGTGGAGCTCGGTGCGGTTCCGAAGGACCTGGCGCGGGTGCTCGCCCATGTCGGCGTCGGCGCTCCGGGAACCTGTGCTCTGCGCGCTCTACGGCGCTCCGGGACAGATGTCGACCGGGACGAGGTCGAGCAGGCCGCGTTGCGGATCGGGAACGCCATGAGGCTGCAGCTGAACCTGCCGGAGTCGGTTGCGATCGTGCGTGCCAGCGGTCGAGCTCCGACCCGAATCCGAGCCGGGGGTGACGGCGCCTACTGGCGGGGAGCACTCGACTACTGCATCAACGGCAACCTGCAGGCGGTCCTGGACGAGTATGTGCACGTGCTTCGGGACTGGGTGGGAGGGACCTCTGAGAGCAGCCGCCTCGACGCCGTGGCGAAGACGGCGACAGAGGCGATCGGGATCGATGCGCCTTCGCTGAGAGGGCGAAATATCACGGCGGAGGGCCGGATCGACGAGACCGACTCGCTCGCGTTTCACAGCCGGCTCGCTGTCCGCCTGGACAGGGGACAGGGCGAGGACGAGCAGTCGGTCCAGCGTGTCGACACGGTTCGCAAAGCGTTCAACTCACCGTTCTGGCCTTTCGTCGTGGCGACGACTTCGATCGGTCAGGAGGGGCTTGATTTCCACCTCTACTCCCACGCGGTGGTGCACTGGAACCTTCCCCGCAACCCGGTCGATCTCGAGCAGCGCGAGGGCAGGGTCCACCGATTTAAGAATCATGCGGTGCGCCGTAACCTCGCTGCCGCTCTCCGCTCCAGCGGTATTGATGCCGCGCCGGCCGATCCCTGGGCCGCCATGTTCGAGGCGGCGGAAGAGGACGTCGGCGGCCTGGTCCCGTACTGGGTGTTTCCCGGCGACGCCCGCATCGAGCGCCACGTGCCCGCCGAGCCGATGAGCATCGATCGCCAGCTCCTCGAGGAGCTCGTGGGTCTCACCGGCATCTACCGCCTCGCCTTCGGCCAGCCTCGCCAGGACGAGCTGGTCGCCGCGCTGAGGGGCCTCGGCGCCGAGCCTGAGCTGGCGAAGAGGCTCGTCATCGACTTGGCGCCGCCGGCCATGCCCGGAGCCTGAGTCCGGCGGTTGAGGCGCCGGTGAGTTCGCGATCCTGGTCACTACGGGTGGACCGGATCCGCGGCGAGGGCAAACGGGCTGCCCTCGGAGTCGCGGCAAATCGCCCAGCGCTCGCCTGGGTGGACGATGGAGCCGCCGTGCTCGCGCACTCGCTCCATCGCCGCCTCGATATCGGTGACCGTGAAGTAGGGAAGGGAGGCGGTGTCGCCCGGCCCGCGTCCGCGCTCGTGGACGCCGAGCCGGAGGTCACCTGCCGTCGCTTCCCAGCCCGAGCCGGCCTCGGCGGCCCGGGGCGCCAGCTCGACGTCGAGCACGCCGCGCCAGAAGCGAAGCGCGCGCTCGGCATCGTCGGCCGGAAACTCGATCAACGGAGAGGGCATGTGTTCAGTATCGTCGAACGACGACCTCCTCTTGCACTCATCTCGATGCGATTGAGCATTTCGACCTTCCGGCCGAGGTTGCCGGCTGTGAAGAGTGTCTGGCGCAGGGAATGCAGTGGGTCCACCTGCGGATGTGCCAGAGCTGTGGCCATATCGGTTGCTGTGACAACTCGATCGGCAAACACGCCACCGCCCACAATCGTAAGACCGGGCACCCGATCATCCGCTCGGCCGAGCCGGGCGAAGACTGGAGCTGGTGCTACGTCGATGAGGTGATGTTCCGGCTGGAAGGCTGACGAGCCCGGCGCCGGGCTCAGCCCAGCGCCTCGGGGAGCGATGTGCCTCCCTCGGCGGCGGCGCGCAGAAGCGGCGCCGGAGCGTAGGCCTCGCCATGCTCCTCACGCAGGCTCTCGAGTAGGGCAAGGGCCCTCCCGACACCGATCAGCTCGGCGAACTCGAGCGGGCCGAGCGGCCAGTTGAAGCCCAGCCGCATCGCCGTGTTCATGTCGACCGGCGTGCCGATCCGCTCTTCCAGGGCGAAGGCCACCTCGTTGGTGATCTGGGCGATCATCCGCGGCAGGATCGACTCGGCGCTGGGGGCGATCTTCAGGAGCTCGCCGGGGTCGAGGGTCGGCGCCGCGATTTCGAGATCGGGATCGGGATCGTCGACGACGTGCCCACCGTATTCGTAGAAACCATGACCGATCTTGCGACCGAGCCGATCGGCGGCAACCATCTCTTCCTGGATCGGGCTCGGTCGCCAGCGCTCCGGCTGTCCTCCCTGCGCGTAGAAGGAGCGGGCGACGCTGAGGTTGACGTCGAGGCCGATCAGGTCGATCAGCTCGAACGGCCCCATCCTGAAGCCGCCGCCGAGCCGGCAGGTGCGGTCGATCGTCTCGGGCTTTGCGATTCCCTGGCCGAGCATCCGCAACGCCTCCAGGCCGTAGGGGCGGGCGAGGCGGTTGGCGATGAAGCCGGCGCTGTCCTTGGCGCGGATCGGCGTGCGGCCGATGCGAATGCCGACCTCGGTGGTCGCGTCGAGCGCCGCCGAGTTGGACTCGGCGCCGGCGACGATCTCGACCAGTTTCATCAGTGGCGGCGGGTTGAAGAAGTGCATGCCGACGACGCGCTCGGGATTGGGGACGCCGGTCGCGATCGCGGTGACCGAGAGGGAGGAGGTGTTGGTGGCGAGGATCGCCTCCGGGCCGCAGACCCCCGCCAGCGAGGCGAAGAGCTTGCGCTTGAGCTCGAGGTCCTCCGGCGCTGCCTCGATCACCAGATCGCAGGTCGCGAGGTCGTCAAGGCTGCGAGCGGTGGCGAGCCTGTCGATCGCCGCTTCGGCTTCCTCCTCATTCCAGCGTTCGCGCTCGACGCCGCGCGAGAGATCTTCGCCGAACCGCATTTCGCCGCCCTCGCGCGCCACCGGGTCAGGGTCATAGATCGTCGTCACGAACTTGCCGAGGGTCGTGAGCTGGGCGATGCCCGAGCCCATCGTGCCGGCGCCGACGATGCCGATGTGCTCGATCTTCATCGGCCCTCAAACCTCGGCTCGCGCTTCTCGAGGAAGGCGTTCATTCCCTCGACCCGGTCCTCGGTCGCCATCGCAAGCTCGTAGAGCCGGCGCTCGTTCTCCAGCCCGGCGCTCATCGCGGTCTCCTCGGCCACCAGCACCGCCTGCTTGGCGAGACGGGCGGCGATCGGCGGGCGCTGGGCCACGGCCTCGGCGAGCGCCATCGCCTCCCGCAGCCACTCGCCCTCGGGCGCAACCCTGTTAACGAGCCCCATCTCAAGCGCCTTCTCGGCGTCGAAGCGGCTGCCGGTCAGCACGTACTCCATCGCCCGCTGCTTGCCGAGCACCCGCGCCAGGCGCTGGCTGCCGCCCCCGCCGGGGATGATCCCCAGGGTTATCTCCGGCTGCCCGAACTGCGCCGTCTCTGAGGCGACGATCATGTCGCAGGCCAGCGCCAGCTCACAGCCACCGCCGAGCGCGAAGCCGGAGACGGCCGCGATCAGGGGCGTTTTCAGTTTGGCCAGCCGCTTCCAGAAGTCGGCGGCCGGGTGGTAGAGCGCCTCGGCGAAGCTGCGCTCGCTCATCGCCTTGATGTCGGCGCCGGCGGCGAAGACCTTGTCGGAGCCGGCGATTACGACGCAGCGGATAGCGGGGTCGGGATCGAGCCGCTCCAGCTCCACCGCGAGTTCCTCCATCAGCTCCGGCGAGAGCGCGTTGCGCGCCTCGGGCCGGTTGAGGCGGAGCAGGGCGACATGGCCTTCGAGCGAAATCTCGACCAGGCCGCCCATCGGGTTCAGCTCTCCTCGAAGGGGAGCATCGCGTTGATCCCGGTCGCGGCACGGCCGATGATCAGCTTCTGGATCTGGGAGGTGCCCTCGTAGAGGGTTGTCACCCGGGCGTCGCGCAGGTAGCGCTCGACCGGGTAGTCGTCAACGTAGCCGGCGCCGCCGTGGACCTGGATCGCCAGGTTCGCGCATTCGACCGCCGACTCGGTCGCATAGAGCTTGGCGACCGAGGTCTCCATCGTGTTCGGCTTACCTTCGTCCTTGAGCGCGCCGGCACGGTAGACCAGCATCCGCGAGGCGTCGCGCTTGAGGATCATGTCGGCGATCATCTCCTGCACCAGCTGGAAGCGGGCGAGGGGGACGCCGAACTGCTTGCGCTCTTTCGAGTAGGCGACCGAGGCGTCGACGCAGCCGTCACAGATGCCGACGCAACCGGCGGCGACGCTGTAGCGGCCGTTGTCGAGCGCGCTCATCGCCACCTTGAAGCCGTCACCGATCTCACCGAGCATCGCGTCCTCGCCGACCTCGACCCCGTCCAGCGCCAGCGAGGCGGTGTCGGAGGAACGCAGGCCGAGCTTGCCGTGGATCTCCTGTGAGGAGAATCCCTCGCTGGCCGTCGGGACCAGGAAGCAGGCGAGGCCCTTGTGCTTCTTCGCGGGGTCGGTCTGGGCAAAGATCAGCGCCACCTCGGAGAAGTTGCCGAGCGAGATCCACATCTTCTGGCCGCTGATCGACCAGCCGGAGGCGGTCTTGGTCGCCCGGGTGCGGAGGTTGGCGGCGTCGGTGCCGGTATCGGGCTCGGTCAAGCCAAAGCAGCCCAGCGCCTCGCCCGAGCAAAGGCGCGGCAGCCACTTCTGTTTCTGCTCCTCGCTGCCCCAGCGCTCGATCGAGCCGGCGACCAGAGAGGTCTGCACGGAGACGACGGTGCGGGCGGAGGAGTCGCCGCGGCCGACCTGCTCGACGATCAGCCCGTAGCCGATGTAGTCGAGCCCGCGGCCGCCGTACTCTTCGGATACCGGCGCCCCGAGGTAGCCGACCTCACCGAGTTTGCTCGCCAGCTCGCGGTCGAAGCGCCCGGCGCGGTCGTTCTCTTTGACTCGCGGAACGATCTCGCGGTCGGCAAAGTCACGCGCGGTTTCGGAGATCAGCCGCTGCTCGTCGTTCAACTGGAAGTCCATCTATCTCTGCTTTCTCTCTTTCGCTGTCAAAGGTTCAAAGTTCTTTACCCAAAGTTGCCGCAAAGGATTCCTGCGCCTCGCGGGTGCGGGGGCCGGGGGCGGCGGAAAGGTCGGCGCCGTCGATCGCGGCCACGGCCTGAATCTCGCGTGTGGTCGAGGCGAGGAAGGCCTCGCTCGCGGCCCGCAGGTCGGCGACCGGCCAGAAGCCCTCCTCGACGTCGAGGGCCTTGACCAGCCGGTCGCGGGTGATCGACTCGAGCACGCCGGCGTCGAGCGACGGCGTCCGCAGGGAGCCCTGCGGTGAGACCCAGAAGATCGCCGACGTCGGCGGCTCCAGCACGGTTCCGTCGGGCTGGACCAGGACGGCCTCGTCGGCGCCCTGGGCCTTTGCCAGCCGTGTCGCCTGCATGTTGGCGGCGTAGGAGAGCGACTTGACCCCGGTCAGGATCACCGAGGGCGAGTAGGTGACGGTGGCCAGGCGCAGTGTTTCCGCATGCGGCGGAAGCGGCTCGGTGGCGGCGATCCGCCGCCCGCCGCGGGTGACGATCAGACGCAGCTGGCCATCGTCGTCGCCGAACTCGCCCAGCAGCGCCTCGATCTCCCGTTCCAGGGCGGGGCGGTCGAAATCGAGCTCGATCGCCGCGGCTGAGCGCCCGAGTCGGTCGACGTGGTCGGCGAGGGCGAAGAGCCGGCCACCGTAGATGCGGATCACCTCGAAGGCGCCGTCGCCACGGTAGAGGCCGTCATCTTTCAGCGGCACAGTCGCCTCGACGGTCAGGGCAATTTTTCCATCAATACTTGAGAGTTCTTTGAAGGTAGAAGACATCTATTGGGCGAGGCTATCTCAGACGGCTTCGAAGACCGTCGCCAAGCCCTGGCCGACGCCAACGCACATGGTCGCGACGCCGTAGCGGCCTCCGCGTCGACGCAACTCGCGGACCAGGGTCGTGGTGAGGCGGGCGCCGGAGCAGCCGAGCGGGTGGCCGAGGGCGATTGCGCCGCCGTTGACGTTGAGTCGCTCCTCGTCGATGCCGAGCTCCCGAGCCGAGGCGAGGACCTGGGAGGCGAAGGCCTCGTTGAGCTCGATCAGGTCGATCTGGTCGAGCTTGAGGTCGGCGGCGGCGAGGGCGCGGGGGATCGCCTCGACCGGGCCGATCCCCATGTAGGCGGGGTCGACGCCGGCGACGCCGAAGGAGACGACGCGGGCAAGCGGCTCTGCGTTGAGTTCCTCCACACCCTGCTCCGAGGCGATCAGGAGGCAGGCGGCGCCGTCGTTGAGGGTCGAGGCGTTGCCGGCGGTGACGGTGCCGCCCTCGCGGAAGACCGCCCGCAACCCGGCGAGCTTCTCCAGCGAGGCATCGGGGCGCGGCCCCTCGTCGGCCTCGACGGTGACGGTCTCGCGCCCGCGCCGGGCCTCGATCGGGACGATCTCCTCGGCCAGGCGTCCCGCCTCGGCGGCTGCCACCGCGCGCTGGTGGCTGCGCAGGGCGAAAGCGTCCTGGTCCTCGCGGCTGATGCCGAAGCGCTCGGCGACGTTCTCCGCCGTCTCGCCCATCGACTCGGTCGAGACGCCGAGCTCGGCCATCCGCGGGTTGATCAGGCGCCAGCCCAAGGTGGTGTCGTGCATCGTCTGCTCGCCGCGCGGCAGCCCGCGCTCGGGCTTGGCGACGACCCAGGGCGCCCGGCTCATCGACTCGACCCCGCCGGCCAGGTAGAAGTCGCCCTCATCGAGCTTGACTGCCCGCGAAGCCGCGTTGATCGCCTCCAGGCCCGAGGCGCAGAGGCGGTTGACGGTGGCGCCGGGAACGCTCGTGGGCAGCCCTGCCAGCAGCGCCGCCATCCGTGCCACGTCGCGGTTGTCCTCGCCCGACTGATTGGCGGCGCCGAAGTAGACGTCGGCGATCCGCTCGGGGTCGACGCCGCTGCGCTCGACGGTGGCGCCGATCGTGTGGGCGGCGAGGTCGTCGGGCCGCACCCCGGAGAGAGCGCCGCGATAGGAGCCCATCGGAGTGCGGATCGCCTCGACTATGTAGGCCTCGCTCATCGGGCTGGATTAAACACGGAATCGTGAATCGGTCTTGGCCATCGCGCTGGATCGGCCCTCTTCGGATCGTCGAGCCCTGCGTATCCTTCTGGAGTGGCCTTTCTCTTGGGGACGATTGGCATAGTCGCGTTCATGATCGGCGTGCTGCTCGTGGTCGGTCATTTCTATCCGGGCACCAGCGCCGACCTGGTCGATTGGAAGCCGACCCGCTCGCCGGAAGTCGAGGTCCAGAACGAGATCGACGACATCCGCCAGATGATGGAGGCGCAGAACGAAATGCGCCGTCGCCGCGGCGCACCGGAGATAAGCGAGCAGGAGGTTCGCGATCAGGTTGCCGCGGACGAGCGCAGGCGCCTGCGCGAGCGCAGCGGGCCGTTTGAAGCCGCATAGGCGTTAAGCGGGGCCGTGCTGAGGGGTGAGATCCGGCGCCTTGCGCGCCACCGGCACTCCGACCGGACCGAAGGCCAGGGCCAGTGCCGCGGCGCCCAGCCCGGCGCCGAGCGAGAAGGCCCAGCCGCGCTGAAGGCCCGCCAGGAGGTCGCCTCCGGTCGTGCCGCCCAGGAGTGCGACCAGCACCGCGACGCCGATCGCGACGCCGAGCTGTCGCGCCATTCCGAAGACGGCGGTCCCGGTCGCGAATCGCTCCGGCGGCAAGGCGGCGGTGACGGCGGCGGGCAGGGTTCCCAGCACCATCCCGACCCCGGCGCCACCGAGCATGAATCCGGGTAGGAAGTCCCTCGCGTAGTCGGGCTTGGCGCCGACCGAGGCGAGGATCAGGGCGAAGCCGGCGGCGAAGGTGAGGCCACCGGCGACGGCGACCGGGCGCTGGCCGATGCGGCCGCCGAGGCGCCCCGAGGGCGCCGCGAAGATTGCCGCCATCAGCGGTCCCGGCGCCAGGGCGAGGCCGGCTCTGAGCGCCGAGTAGCCCCAGACTTCGGTCAGCAGCAGGACTCCGGAGAGCAGCATCGCCCCGAAGCCGGCGAAGAAGACCATCGCGGCCAGGTTGGCGAGAGCGAAAGAGCGGACCCGCAACAGCGGCAGCTCGATCACCGGCGCGGGGTGGTGGGCCGAGCGGAAGACGAAGGCGACGATCAGCGCCAGTGAGGCGGCGAAGGAACCGAGCGCGCGCGGATCGGCCCAGCCCCAGTCGGGGCCCTTGACGATGCCGAGCGTGAGCAACCCGATGCCGAGCGCCAGCTCGGCCGCGCCAAGCAGGTCGGGACGGCCGTCCTCAGGTTCGCGGACCTCGTCGAGGGCGCGCATCGCCACCAGCGCGGTGACGATCCCGATTGGCACGTTGACGACGAAGATCCAGCGCCAGCTCAGCTGCACCAAGAGGCCGCCGATCGGTGGGCCGAGCGCGGCGGCGACGCCGCCGACGGCCGACCAGATCCCGATCGCGACCGCGCGCTGCTCGACCGGGAAGGAGGGCAGGATCAGGCCCAGGGTGGTCGGCAGCATCATCGCCCCGCCCGCTGCCTGCAGGACGCGGGCGCCGACCAGGAAGGGGATCGAGGGCGCCACCGCGCAGAGCCCGGAGGCGGCGGAGAAGAGCAGCAGGCCGAGGATGAAGACGCGCTTGCGCCCGACCCGGTCGGCGATCCGCCCGGCGGGGACGAGCAGCGCCGCGAAGACGATCGCGTAGGCGTTCAGCACCCAGGAGAGGTTGGAGAGCGAGGTCTCGTGGAAGTCCTTGGCCAGGTCCGGGAAGGCGATGTTGACGATGAAGAGGTCGAGGCTGGCCATGAACAGGCCTACCGAGGTGATCAGGAGGACCTTCCAGCGCTTCTCCATCGCTACTCCAATCCAGTGGCTTGCAATTTGCAAGGCACGGTAACAGGTTCGACTTGCAAAAGACAAGTCACTGGCTAGACTGTCGCCATGGCGATCAAGGCATTCGCGGATCTCAACTGCTCGGTGGCGCGGCCGCTCTCCTTCCTCGGCGAGCGCTGGGCGCTGCTGGTGCTGCGCGATCTCTTTCTCGGGCGTCGCCGCTTCGACGAGATCCAGGAGTCGCTGGGAGTGGCGAGCAATGTGCTCAGCCAGCGTCTGGCGACGCTGGTCGAGGAAGGCATAGCCGAGCGCAGCCGCTACAGCGAGCACCCCGAGCGCTTCGAGTACAAGCTGACTCATAAAGGGCGCGACCTGCAGCCGGTGCTGCTGGCTCTGCTGGGCTGGGGGGACCGCTACATGGCGAGCTCCGAGGGGCCGCCGCTGGAGACCGTCCACGACGATTGCGGCCACGTCTTTCACATGGTCCCTACTTGCTCCGAGTGTGGCGGCAAGGTGGGCCCGAGCCATATCCACAGCCGCCCCGGACCCGGCGCGACCGACGAGCAGCGGCGCTTTGCCGCCACCCGGCGCGTCGCCTGACCTGAGCGCGTGGCGCGGGCGCTGATCGTCGGTTGCGGTTGCCGCGGGCGCCTGCTCGGCGCGCGCCTGCTCGCCGAGGGCTGGGCGGTGCGGGGGACGAGCCGGCGCGACGAGGGTCTGGCGGGAATAGAGGCGGCCGGACTCGAGGCGGTGATCGCCGACCCCGATCGCCCGGCGACGCTGCTCGACCTGCTCGGCGACGTCACCGTCGTCTGCTG
>Ga0208219_1000798_pt1 | contig 11047 bp, 8 predicted proteins | sample NGESurshal072012_7_FD_184469 | JGI IMG/M metagenome (GOLD analysis project Ga0208219, IMG submission 184469) | Arctic peat soil microbial communities from Barrow, Alaska - NGEE Surface sample 53-2 shallow-072012 (SPAdes) | ecosystem: Environmental > Terrestrial > Soil > Wetlands > Peat ...
GGCCATCGCCCAGCCGACGATGCGGCGTGACGACAGGTCGATGACGGTTGCCAGGTAGGCCCAGCCCTCCCAGGTTGCGATGTAGGTGATGTCGCCGACGTAGCGGCGGTCGAGCGTGTGGCTCGTGCCGAAGGCACGATGGATCAGGTCGAGGGCGGACTCGAAGTCCGGGTCAGCGACGGTCGTCGTGCGGAATCGCTTCTTGCAGCGGCCCTCCAAGCCCGCCAGGCGCATAAGGCGCCTGACACGGCGCGGACCGCACTGAATGCCTTGCTTTCGAAGGGCCTGGTGGACCCTCGGAACGCCATAGGTGCCCTTGGACTCGGTGTGGATCGTCGTGATCTGAGCCGTCAGCGTGGCGTCGGACAGGTTTTTGGCCGACGGGGTCGCACTCGCTCGTTCATAGAAGGCGGACGTGGAGACCTTGAGCAGGCTGCAGCACTTGACGACACTGCTGCCTGCGACTCGCTCCGCCTCGATGAAGGGGTGCACCCTCACCGGGTCTCCTTGGCGAAGAAAGCCGTCGCTCGCTTCAAGATCGCGACGTCCTCTTTGAGGCTCCGGTTCTCTCTGCGCAGCCTCGAGAGCTCCTGGCGCTCCTCGGTCGTCAGCCCTTCGCGCTCGCCGCCGTCGATCTCGGCCTGCTTCACCCACGCGCGGACCGCGGTCTCGGTCAGGTCGAAGTCACTCGCGACCTGGCCGATCGAGCGGTCGCCCACGTTGCAGCGCTCGACGATGTCAGCCTTGAACTCCGGGGTGAACGACCGACGTGGTCGTGTCTTCCGCTTCTTCTCCATGGTCTCCATGATGGACTCCTCCCAGGGGTCGTGCCCCTGATGTCAGGTGTCCGTCAAACCGGGAGAAGCCCACTTAGCTGCTCAAGGACGAGAGAGGTAAGTTGGTTGGCCATCGGAACGCCAGCATCAGCGGATGCCCCGGCACCGAGCAGGTACGCCACTTTCCCCACTCGTGGATCGTACGTACGATGCCTCGATATCCATCGAGGGGTGCCAGGATGGATGAACCGTCATGGCTTCCGCAGCTCGCGTCTCATCGGGGAGTGACTACCTGATTCGCCAATGAAACTCATACCTTTGGGCTGTCAGGAGTAAACCCGCAGGTCAGATGCCGACAGCATCGACATTGAGGGCCAGCCATCGTGACATTCGAATTGGAGCCAGAGCAGTACATTCCGCTGGATGGAAGAGATTGGCCACCCGTACCTCGTCCGCAAGCTGAAAGGTTCATCGAGAGGCTCCGCCAGGCGATTGGACAGAGTGAGTTGCTTGGAACGCTTGAACATTCCTGCCAAACTTGCGAACCAGCGAATGCATCGGAGTTTTCTCGGCAAGGCCACCCTGGGGCACTAGCTCGGTAGGGTTCATCAATGTCCGACAAGACATTCGTCGCGCGATCCAAGTATTCGCCTCTTTACGCATTCCTGAAGGGGTCGTCGACCTCAGTCATCTATCTGTCCTTCGTGGAGATCGAGAGGATCCTCGGGGATCAACTGCCACCATCGGCGCGTAGGCGCCCAGAGTGGTGGGCAAACGAAAGCCCCGGCGGAAGGCATGTTCAGGCGCGCGCTTGGCTGGACGCACATCGGAAGACTGAGGCACTGGACCTCCGCTCCGAAACCGTCGAATTCGTTCGATAGGCCAGATCCATCGATTTCTGGATCCCCAAGAGGGTTCTTGGAATCTCAGGGAGCGCTACTTCTCGTCCTCAGGAATGAGCACGACCTTCCAGCCCGCGCTTGCCGACCAGACGGCCGCGTGGGCGGGTACAAATCTGTAGAGGGACATAATCCAGATATGTGTAATGCCTTCGGGAAGTGCGGGTGACCGTTCTGGCGGCAAGTCTCCGACGGTTTCGAGGCGGTGATTTACGGCCGTCGATCTGGAGCTACCCGTCACGAGGAAAACGTGCCGTTCGTCGGTTGGAAGCTTGAGCAATTTTTGTGTCGTGTCTTGGTAGTTCTCATCGGCGATGACCATCTCGATCCAATCGACGATGATATTTGGATCGTCTGGTATCCAACCGCCATCGCCAGGCGGGAAGTACGTGGCTCCATCTGGCCCAGCCGGGTCAAAGAGTCGAACTTCACTAATTCCAAGTTCGGCCGCAAGACGGTAGATGCGACCGTCGAAGTCCTTGACTGGGTCGAGACTCGTAGACATCCCAGCCGCGATTAGCTCTTCCACGAATTTCGGCAGGTCGCGAACAAGGTTTCTTATCGAGCACCCTTCGGATAGGTCAGCCGACCAGTGCCCGCTTCCTGGGGGAAGCTCGATGATTTGCGGTGTTGACTGCCTGTGAATCGCAGCCCACATGCTTCGAACTTCGGGATCTTCGTACCACCCCACCTCTCCGAGGCCGAGCCGTCCATCCTCGTAGTCGATCCTGAAGTCGGGTCCGTGTCCCGAACCGGTGTCAGTGACGATGCCCGAGTCACCGACCCATGCTCCAACAATCTTTGCTGCGAGCAATTCGTATCTCCTCTGAGGTCGTTGAGCCTCTGCTCCCAGGGCGTGCGCATCACTCATCCTCGAGCCCTAGGAGGGTGCACTCTGGTGTGAAGGAGCGGCTGGTACAAGTGGTTGATTAGGCCGGTGACACCATTGCGCTGCCACACTAACCCTGACCCTCATTCTCGGAGCGCCCGCAGAGAAGGGCCCATATCTCGCGATGCCAGCGTCGGAGCCCGTGAGGAGCGACGCGTGACACTCATAGGAAAACTTCGCATCAACCACAAGTAGCTTGCGACGGAAGTTCTGACATGTAGCCGATTTACTGCTGGTGTTCGATTTTGGTCACGCCAGCTCGTAAAGACTGCCGTGTTTGCTCGTCATGGTGAGTTCCACGGATTCTGCGAGAGCCGAGTCGCGGACCAGAATTCCGAACTCGACGTTGCGGTTTTCGGCGCTATAGGAGAAGTTGGCGCTGGTAAGCAATAGTACCTCGTGGTCGATGACTATGAACTTGGCGTGGCTGATGACGCGCTTCCCGTTGTATAACTCGGCCGACTTGTAAATTGTGGCCTGCGGAATCTGCAACTTCACCGCGTCCGCATCGCCCATGTTGCCATCGACATAGACGGTAATGACAAGGCCTGGTTGCTCCGAGGCTTCTTTAAGCACAGTCCACATCTGTGATGTTCGCTCAAAGTTGTATGTCGCACAGACAACCGATTGGCGCGCAGCTTGCACCAGCCGATGGAATTCGCCAGTTAGGTGTCCAATCCTTGCTTCGTTGCCGGGCATCGTCCACACGGGCATCAAATCGCGTTGGACTGACTTCGCACCTGCAATGGCGCGTAGGACGCCTGCAGCAATCTCGGCATTGATGTGGCTGAGGTCACTCGCCTTTAGCAACCGCTGCGCCTCCTCTCGTCGGGCAGCGTTGACGACGGCCAGTGCCCTAGCGCTGTGTTGGCCTGTGGCGAATTGGATAGCGAGCGCCTCTGCCTCGCTGACAGTCAAAAAGGCTCCGAGGGCGGCGAATGCTTCAGAAGACATCTACGCTCCCGAAGAACCCCGGTACCGAACTGCCCGTGGTCGTCGGGAGGTTGAGCAGGAATCGCCGATCAAGGAACCGGTTGGCCCTCTCGCACGACGTCTCCGAAGCGAACGAGCAACAGTGGCAGGCGGCGCCGTGAAGGAAGTCTTCGGGATCGCTCGGAGTGCGAGTAGCACACACGGGATCTGACGAACACCGAGAGGCGCGCCGTAGCGCCGCAACGACGAGGCCCTGGAGTCGATCCGGCTCAGACAGTGCAACGAGGCCGCCGAGAGTGCCCTCACTGTCGGATGCGGTCGTGCAGATCAGCAGCCCTGCCGCCGCTTCTCGCTGAGCAGAACCTACCCAGCCGTAGAGCCGCTCCGCAAGACTTGCAGCGCCGTAGCCGCTCGACATGGCCATCTCACGAATAAGGACATGGGCCAGCGTGTGGAGCAACCAGTAGCGCGGGGCGGGCAGGCGGATGTCAGGGTCGACGTTCTTGGCAGTTTCAGAGAATCGGCGCTCGAAGTTGCGACGGTGGGCGGCTCGGTGAGCATTCCACACTGTCGTCGCGAGGATGGTGTGCTCCCAAGTTGCAACTGCGTCGAGATCGAGTTGAAGAAAGATGCCTTCGCCACGGTCTTCGGTTGCTGGTACCCACGTCGGCTTACCGTTGCGGGTGAGCTTGACGAGACGGCTGACTAAGTCGTTGACACGATCCATCTCGTCGAGTCGGGTAAATCCTAGGACGGCATTGACCTTCTTCATTTGGTTTACCGCAACAACGCGAGCGATCCCTGGATGAAGATTTCTATCTCGCTGCATCTCGGTGACCATAAGGCCGCTGGAATTCTGCTGCTGTGGGAAGAGGGTCTGTTTCTGGAGGTAGCGCCACTCCGGCACGAGCAGGTCCACCGGGTCCCAAGCCGCGAGCTTTTCCTGGCGTTCCTCATCCGAGTCGGCAGGAGCGAGCACGCCAGCGACCGCAGCGGCGATATCAGAGTCGGTCAATCCATCGAGATCAATGTTCTTCGCGGTGGCGAGTGCCTTGATGACGTCGAGTTGAGTGCCGAATTGTTTGATCTGCTCAACACCTAGTTCGACTCGCAGCCGGCCGGCGAAAGCTTCTTCTGCCTCCTCTTCGCTGCGAGGCATGACGATGATTGACTGGGTCGACGCGAACCATAGGTTTGATGCCCCCATCATGATCAGTGCAGGACGTGCGTCGCACTCACTGTCGAATGCGTTGAGGTGTGGGTGTCGGCCGCGGCACTCCTGCGGGAGCTTCTCCCGTCCTATCGATCCTTGCGCCTCGGCCATGCCTCGACGCTGAGCGCAAGCGGAACACTCGACAAGCGAGCCCACGTTCCTGCCTACGTTTGCGTCGCGCATCTTCAGGTCAGCCAACTCCGCCTTGGGGCAATTCATGCCTCGGTGGACCCACAGAGAGTAAGGAAATTCATCAAGGTGGCCATTGGCGCAGGTCAGAAGGTGCTGAGCAGGCACGGCGGGGCTTCCGGACTTCTTCTTTGAGTTGCCACCGCGTCCGGGGCAATTCTGGTGCGTGAATTTTGCCAGGTCGGGTCGAAACGGGTGGGTGTTGGTGTAGTTGAAGCGTGGTAGCGGACCAAGGTAGTCACAGCCTGTGCAGCGAAGCCATTGCGGGAACACTCTCCCTGGGATGCCCAAGTCTGAGCCTTCGTGCGACATCCCCATTCGCTTGGGCTGCCATGGGAACGGGCGCAAGGAGGTTACCTGGGGGCCGAGATGAAGTTGGACGACATTTAACAGACGAGGCTCAAGGATGCTCGGAACTTGATCGCGGCGCCCCCAAATGGGCTCCCAGTCGTCGAGGCCGGCGGGCATTATCGCGAAGTTGGGCAGGTCCATTATCGCGCCGGGTCCATAGGTGTACAGGAGCGACGATGGGCGTGCGGAGCCAACTTTGGCCCGGTTTCTGACAATGCCCTCTTCGGCGTCACCTAGGGGGTCGAGCTTCTCGCCAACGTCGTGGAGCATGTACGCGCTGGAATCGGGTAGAAGTTCAGTCATCTGTCCACATCCCCGATCGGCATCGCCCAGTCGGTAACTCCTTCGGGCAAGCGGACGAACAGTCGCTCGGGCAACGGGCTCACTAAAAGATTGATCTCAGGTTGGACTTCACGCATGGAGTTGGCGATAACGAACGGCGCCTCCGTCGCCCCACTTTCGGATACCTTGGCGTTCTCGGGGCTGATGATCAGCGGAAGATATTTCCCCCCTTCACCGGTCCGCTCGTACACCAAGGTCTTGTGCATTTCGGTCGCACGCTTGGCTCTCTCAGCCCAACGGTCAAGTCGGTTGACTAACAAATCATTGGCTCGTTTAGTCGCGGCTTCATCGAGAGCCGCCGCAGCGATGCGCTTCTTGAGTCTCTCAGCGATCGCCTCGACGGCTGATCGTTGCTCCTTGATCCGCCACGCCGATCGTTCGGGTGAAAGACCGTCGGCCACAGGGCCCTGGAGGACTCGGACTGCGCTGACGAGGAGACCGTCGATGCCGCGTACCAAAGAAGTCGGCGAAAAGGGCGTAACGGAAAGTGCTTCAACTTGGGCGTAGAAAGTCTCGTGGTATTGACGAAATTGCTCGAAGTGGGCCAGGTCGCGGGGACGAGCCCAGTTTCCAAGCGAAACAACCAGGCCCGGACGATCAGACGGATCCCGGCCAACCCGCGAAGACGCTTGGATGTATTCGGCGGTGTTCTTTGGCTGACCGACGACGAGCATGAGTCCAAGACGTTGGACGTCGACACCAACCTGCAGCATTGAGGTTGCAAGAACAACATCGAATGGAGAGTCGGCCTCTCCGCGTCCAACGGGCCGCTTGCCTTCCTTGTCGTCCTCGATGCGCTTACGAGCTGCCTCCGTCGAGTCATAGCCCAGGTCGAACTCCAGCCCGAGTCGATCGAGCGTCGCACCGATCTCTGAGGAAGCGATGCGAGAGGTCAACTCACCGGTCTTCAGCAAACCAAACGTGGCACCACGACGACTCGGAAAACCCGAGTCCTTGCGTGGGCGCTTCACGCGGTTCTGGACATCGTCAGCTATGTAACGTGCCATCCCAGCAAGCTCGCGTGTGGCATTGAAGTAACAGACAAGCGTCATATACGGATCTGCCGCGGCTCCTGCCCTATCAAGGAGCAACTGTCCGGCAGAGAGGAGCACTTCACTCACCCGTATCTCGGCACTCGACAATCGCACCCCCTGTGCGCTGACGCCGATGTAGCGACGGCCGGGGTTTACGTCGTCGATCGCGATTTCCTGCGAGAAGAACGTGTCTGCGACATCGAGCACCTGCGGGGGAAAGATCTCCACCTGTCGCCCGAAGAGACCGCGAACCTGCTCTTGCGCGTTGCGCACTGTCGCGGTCGAAGCCACGATCATCGGTTTGACAGGCGAGCCATCCGACGTCTCCCACGACGAGAGCGTCTCGACGGCGACTTCGAACAATCCCACTGAGGTGCCGAGCGCGCCAGTGATGAGGTGCAACTCGTCCTGAATGATCAGATCCGGTGGTCGGAGTCTTCCGACTGGTGCAACGGTGGCGGCGGGCAGTCCACCCTTGGCCGGATGGGATCCCACCTGACACGACGCGTAGTCCTCGTGCACATAACCGTGTCGTCCACAACGACGGCTTACAAATCCGAAGAGCGAAGCAGCTTCGCCTTCTCGAGCCAACCGAGCGAATTTGTCGACTGTTGCGATCACGAACGCTGGGGTGAGTCGATAGATCTCTTCGTCCACAGTGAGGACAGGGAGGCCTTCGCTTACTGCGCCTCCCTTGGAGAAGGGACATCGAGCCAATTCGTCACCGCAGTAAACGAACACTCGCCGAGTGTTCGGATCGGCTTTGACATGGGCGGCGGTAATTGGCGTGGCGCACCAAGGACAGCGTTGAACCTGGAGAACGGTGAGTCTGTGGTGCCCGAACTCATTGGCCTTTGCGAGTTGCTCATCGGCCTCCTCGAACCGCTTAGGGCTGACATCGGTTCCAACCCATAGTCCGATTCGAAAGGGCTCACTCCCCCAAGTTTTCTCGTCGTCCCGGCGGGCTAGTTCGGCCGCGCACACGAGGGCAGAAGCACGCTGGAACTGCTGCGCCGTGAGCAATCGAAGGGTATATCGCATTAGAACTGCGATGCCGTCTCTCCCATCGAGCGGCCCGTCGGCCGAGTCCACGACTCCCTGGCGACGACGGATCGCGAAGGTGTATGCCGCGAGACCCAAGTACGCCTCCGTCTTTCCGCCTCCGGTCGGGAAGAAAAGCAACTCAAGCTTCGAGTGGTGCTCGGAACTTCGCATTGCGGCAGCCGGATCGGTCAAGGCTCCCAACTGCATCAAGATGAATGCGAGTTGGAATGGACGCCAAGTCGCCATCGAGGCACCTCGCCCGGCCACGATGTCTCGCGCCGTCTCAATCGAGATGGTTGCGTCGGCAGCACGAGCGGCAGCCACCTGTGACGCGACGCGCTGGTCACGCATCACTCGGTTCATGAACTGGAAGCAGAGCAACGCCTCCGGGTCGCTCGCGACGTGCTCTAGGCCGGCACCTAACCTCTTGTGAGTTTCGTGCGCCTCCCAAAGGGCTTCCGTGGCAGTCTCCTGTAAGTGAGTCGGCAACAAGGCTGCCTCCGACTCCCGGGCTGTCAGCCACGCTCCATATCCATCTACCAGCGGAGTCAGTCCGGCGCGCACGTCTTCTGCTGATGCGACCGACAAGGCGTCCATGGACAACAGGGCGTCTTCGATCGAGCGTGCTCGGGTCTGAGGGATCTCTCCGATCGGCAGCCACGTCGTCTCGACGGAGGTTGCGCGACGTGAGCCCAACTTGATTGTCCAATTCGCCGAGCACGTGCGGCCGATCGCGAACTCCAGCCGATTGCGATACTGGAGATTCAGGCGCTTTGCCTCCTCGTCATGCTCGGGCCAGTCCTGTTCCATCGCGTCGCGCACGGGAAGGAACACCTCCGCGCCGTCCGCATCAACCACCAGCTTGGTCTGAAACATCCACATACTCAGCGGGATCGGCATCGGCGTCTCTCGGTCATTGCACAACGCGATCTCTACGAGCACCCGGTCGTATGTGTGGTCGGTGTAGATGTCGATCCTCAGGACGATCGACTCTCTCAACGCCACTGTTGCCGTCGTTCCTGAGGTCAGGTCAGCCATCCGGACCGTGCGGATCTCCTCGACCGGAGTTCGCTGATACTCGCGAATCGCGCGACCAGTCTTGGAGATCCTCTCGGTCTCGACCGTTTCGTACGTTCCCCATGAGGTGACCACCCTGAAAGCTTCGAGATCAGCGGGCACCTGAAACCGCAAACCCATCGACGCCGGAACCATCAGACCCTGCTTCGGAGCGCGGTCATCAAGATCGTCACCCTCAGCATCTGCGTCTGTCTCGTCGGCTGCATTGACCGGAACTCCGCGTCCCTCGGTGACTCCGTCACTGTCTGTGCGAACTTCAACGAGGTCACTGCCATCGCTGTCATCCGGTGAAGCAGTTGTCGAGCCCACCAACTTGACAGGCGCAATGTGTCCCACGAGGTATTGAGAGCGCGGGCTAATTGGGAGCTTCTCATCTGGACCGTGAATCGGACCCAGAAGCTCGCGATTGAGGATGTCCACGAGATTCTCGCGCACTGCGAACGACGAGCCGTCCAACTCATAGCTCAACTCGTATGACGCCTGCGGCCCAGCCGCCTCAGTCGCTACCTCCGTCACAATGCCCAAGTCTGCCCTAACTATGTGACACGTGCAGCAGGCCAGACAAGTCAGGGACGCCATCCAATAAGTACTCGGTCGCGGTCGAAGTAGCGGCCTACCATCCCTCGGCGGACGCGGAGGTTCTCCAGCTGTGTCAAAAGAATCTCTCTCCGGACTACGTCATTTGATCCAGCAGCCGCCCAATGGTCGCGGACCGTCGACTCTCCGAGTGGACGGTCCCCTCTCTCGTCCAACAGCCGCTGGGCCACATAGGGGTCGAACGCCGTTCGACCCATTGTTTGACGGCAAGCAGGGCAGTAAAGTATGGGCCGCTTCTGGTTTGTGCCACGGCACATAAAGGCCTCGCAATCGTCGCAGCGAACCACCCGTGACAGGAAGGGGCTTGTCGCTTCTCGCTCACTGCGCTTGCGCGCCTGAGACATGCTCCGCGAGTCAAGCAGATTCTGTAATTCAGTGAATTGATCGGTCGTGATCACGGCGAGCGTGACGCTCACTACCGGCACTCCGTTTTCGTCGCGAAACACCGAGAACGGGTCAACGCGTTTTGTGCTCTTGGCCCTCCCAGGGTTGTGAGCAGTCATCCCGGCCAAAATGGGATTCCGGAGCAATCCGTCTACCGTTTGCCGATTCCATGCCTCGGTACCCGATTTCCGACGTGATTTGGAGCCGTCGGGAAGGGGGGCGCCAGCCCTCGTGAGCCAGGACGTGATGGCGTTCACAGTGACACCGCCAAGCGCCATGCTCACGGCTTGCACCAGCCACGGGTTGCGAACTGGGTCTTTCGCGAGCACCCAACCCGGACCGTCCGGGTTGGCCATCGATTGGTATCCGTAAGGAATGCCTCCGCCCGCCCAGCGACCGTCCTTAAGAAGCTGTAGCCGAGCCGCGCGAACGCGAGCTCTGATCGCTTCCGATTCCATCTCTCCAAAGACCGCGAGCATCACCGCGAACGCTCGGCCCTGGGGACTGGTCATGTCAATCGGGTCCTCGACCGCAACGAGCCCGGCTCCTCGTCCTTGAAGTGCCTCATCGGCATGCAGGAAATCGAGGACCCGGCGAGCGAGTCTGTCCACCTTCCAGATGATGACCGCATCGAAATCGCTGGTGGCGAGGAGGGCGGCCCAGCCGTTCCGTTCCTCGGGACTATTTGCGGTGGCGGACACACCGTCGTCGATGAACTCGCCGACGACCTCCCAACCTCGGGCTTCGGCGTACCGGCGGCAAGACAGGAGCTGGCGCGCGATAGAGACGGACTCTTCCTTGGTGACACTTAGACGTGCATAGAGCACGCAGCGTCTTGCTTGTTGTGTATGCATGGAGATCATGCCATGTTGGAAAGGTGCCCTTCCGCAGCGAGCAGCGCCATAACGCGAAGGAAGCGACGGACTCCTTCCCGACGGTTCGGGGACATCTCCAAGATTGAAACCACTGGATCTCACATGTTCTCGGCAAGGACTTCGTGTTAAGCAGTGTTGAAGCGCAATACTGGATTGCCGCCGATTCACGCAATGTTGAGGTTCTTTACCCCTACCTGAACGGCGAGGATCTCAACTCTCGCGCGGACGCGTCGGCCGCTCGGTGGGTCATCGACTTCAACGACCGCACAGAGGCCGAGGCCGCTTCCTACGAATTGCCATACGCACGTGTGGCCAAGGAGGTGAGGGCCGAACGCGCCAGCAAGCCCAGGTCGGTAAGTGACGTTCCGTGGTGGCAGTTCCTGCGTCCGCGCCCAGCGATGCGGGCGGCAATTGCTGGGTTATCTGAAGTGTTGGTCATCGCTC
>Ga0208219_1000799_pt1 | contig 11032 bp, 5 predicted proteins | sample NGESurshal072012_7_FD_184469 | JGI IMG/M metagenome (GOLD analysis project Ga0208219, IMG submission 184469) | Arctic peat soil microbial communities from Barrow, Alaska - NGEE Surface sample 53-2 shallow-072012 (SPAdes) | ecosystem: Environmental > Terrestrial > Soil > Wetlands > Peat ...
CCCTTCTCACTCTAGCTCTCCCCCGTGCCAAGCGATGTCCAAGCCTATCCGCTGCGGCGCATCTCGTGTGTACAGTCCCGAGGATCATGGGAGACGACGCGCTCGCTGATCTGGCGCAGCTTGCTGCCGACCTCGGCCCGGTGCTCCGGCCGCGTGGGAACGAGGAATTCCTGCAGGCGCTCGTCGAAACCGCGCGCCTTGTCTTCGACGCGGCAGCGTGCTCGATCGCGCTGCTCGACGAGGACGAGGAGGGGCTTGAATTTCGCGTCGCCGCCGGCGTCGGCGCTGAGATGACCGTCGGGCTCCGAATCCCCATCGATCGCGGCATCGCGGGGTGGGCCGTGGTGGCCGGTCAACCGATCGCTATCGACGACGTCCGTCAGGACCCTCGATTTGCCGCCGACGTCGCTGAGACCACCGGATACGTGCCGCGGTCGATCATGGCCATGCCGCTGGAGAGCGAGCAGAGGACGTTCGGAGTCATCGAGGTCCTGGATCGCCGTCAAAGCGGCGGTGAGGGTGCCGAGGACATGGAGTTGCTGGCGCTCTTCGCCCGTCAGGCGACGCTGGCCGTGGAGACGTCGCGCATCTTCTCGAACCTCGGACAGGCACTGTTCGAAGCCGCGGCACTCGCAGCACCCGGCGAGGATCTTCGCTCCGCCCTGGAGAAGCGCGCAATCGCCGCCCCACGCGCCCAGACCGAGCTCGCCGAGCTCGCCCTCCTCTTCCACGACCTCGGCCGTCTCGGCGGCGAGGAACGGCTCGCGGCCGCGCGCATCGTCGACGACTTCCTTGCGTACGCGCGCAAACGGCAACGATGAAGCCGGCATGGGCGTGGCAGTTCGAGCCAGGAACGCTGCAGCGCATCGACACCCAGCTCCCGGCGTCGATCGCGCGCGAGTGGGCCTGGGGTGGCAGCACCGGCGCGGGAATCAAGGTTGCAGTCGTCGACAGTGGCATCGACGGGTCCCATCCGCTGGTCGGGTCCGTCGCGGGCGGTGCCGTGGTCCTCGCCGACCCTGATGCCACGCGCGGGGCTCGGGTGATCGAAGGGCCGCACGAGGACCTGTTCGGACACGGCACCGCCTGCGCCGCGATCATTCGCGCCGCGGCTCCCGACGCCGAGCTGTACAGCGTGCGCGTCCTCGGAGAGAAGCTCACCGGGCGGGGAGCCGTGTTTGCCGAGGGAATGCGCTGGGCGCTTGCCAACGACATGGATGTGCTCAACATGAGTCTCAGTACGTCGCGCGCCGACTACTACGGTCTGTTTCACGAGATCACCGACGCGGCGTACTTCAAGCGCGCGATGGTGGTGTGCGCGGTGAACAACGTGCGTATGCCGAGCTATCCGTCGCAGTACGCATCAGTGTTCTCCGTGGCGGCGCACAGCGGTCGTGATCCATTCCACCTCGATTACAACCCAGCGCCGCCGGTGGAATTCGGTGCGCCGGGCATCGACCTCGAGGTGGCATGGCTCGGCGGCAAGACCATTCGCGCGACCGGGAACAGTTTCGCCGCGCCACACATCTCCGGTCTGATCGCGCGCATCCTCGGCAAGCACCCCGGCTTGACGCCGTTTCAGATGAAGACGGTGCTCATGGCCGTTGCCGACAACGCGTCGTAGCGGTCAGGCGCGTCGCCTACGTTTCGTCGGTGTGACCGAACGTCAATCTCGACGATGGGTGGGTTCGAGCGAGCCGCATTTGCGCTCGCCCCAGCGCCGTGGGCGAGAGGTTGGTGACGGTCAGCGCATCGACGAATTCGTTGCCGTTGATGCGCAGGACGGTGCTTTGCGCAGTGGTGGTCACCGTCGCAGTCCGGGGTCGGTGCTCCAGCAGGCCGATCTCGCCGAAGTAACTGGGTGGCAGCAGCGTGCCCAGCGAGCGCTCGAGACCGGATTCGCCGGTGGCGGACACTGCTACCTCGCCGGCGGTGATGACGAAGAAGTCATCGGCGTCTGCGCCTTCGTGAATGAGCACGGTTCCAGGCTCCACTGCCTCCTCAACAGCTGAGCGCGCGAGGCGTTCGAGCGCCGCCCGGGTAGCCCCGGCAAAGATGTCGAGCGCCTGCAGTGTTGCTATGCGCGGCTCCAACGCAGCGAGGTCACCGAGGGCGCGTGCGTCCAGGGCACGAAGCCATGGATATGCCGCGACGCTCAATGCCGGGATCGCAAATCCCATGATCAGCAAGGTTGTCTTCAGACCCAAGATGCCGAGCAGGATCGGCATGAGCAGCGCGCCCAGTGAGATCGCCGCCAGGACGAGGGCAAAGAAAACACCGAAGACCCGCGCAACCACATCTGGTTTTACGAGACGCTGGAGCGCGGTGATCGCGAGCACGTCGACCACGATCGTTCCCGCACCACGTATCACCTCGAGGAGGAACGCGATCCATGGTGCGTGCACGATGGTCAACAGCGCGGTGGGCAGGCAGAACACAGCCATGCCGAGGACGATGATTGCCCCGAGACGCCGGGAGGCGGCGATGCGGTTCATGAAGCCCGCCATCAGGATCCCGCCCACACCGAGGGCTGCAAGGAGGTAGCCGTATCCTGTGCTGCCGGTGCCGAGTTGATCCTGGCTGACCACGACGAACAGGACCGTGTCGGTGCCGTACACAAAACTGGCAAGGATGCTGAATCCCGCAAGCAGCATCACCGTCGGGGACTCGACAAACGCGGCAAAGCCGCCGGCCATCTGCTTGAGCGGCCCGACAGTTCCTCCCTCGCTGATGTCCCCCGGCCGGCTTCTCGCCCGTATGCGACCGACCAGCAGCGCGGACAGTCCGAATGTCGCGGCGTTCACGCCGAACACCACGGTCGGCGGGCTGAAGAGGAGCAGCACACCGGCGATTGCGGGTCCGACGATGACGGAGAGGTTCTCGACCGCGGACTGCGCGCTGTTCGCGGCGGCAAGGTATTCCTCGCCGACGATTGCCGGAGTTGCCGCGCGCGCCGCAGGGTCATATGAGGATCCGGCCACCGAGGTCAGTGCGGCCAGGATGATCGCGAGCACGACAGCCCCGTTGAGAGCTGCCACCACCGCGAGCGCCACCTGCAGGACCAGCGAGACCGTGTCGAGTGTCACCATCAAGCGCACTCGCTCGATCCGATCGGCGATCAGTCCGCCGAAGGGACTGGCGACCAGCGCGCAGAGAAAGCGGGTCATCGACGCCGCGGCCACCCAGGCCGGGGAATGGGTCGCGTTGAAGACGAAGACGACCAGCGCGACGTTGTATGCCCACGACCCGCTCATTGATATCGCGAGGCCGCTGAAGAGCAGCCGGTAGTCGCGGTTCCCGAACAACGCCCGGTAGCCGATCTTCGCCTTGGGCGCGGCGGCCTGCTCGGTGAGGACTACGGAATCGGTCACATCCGTCAGGCGGGAAGCGCTGTCTGCTCGGTCGATGTGGTCGCGCCATGCATGGCAGCATCGACGCGCTCGATCCACGGCACCGCGCCCAGCTCGGCGAACGTCGCTCTCGCCTCGGCAAACATCCCATCAGCGTCGGCCGCTTTCCCGCGCTGCACCAACCACTCGGCGTACTCGAGACGTGTCACCGCCAGCCAGAAGGGCATCTGGCGCTGCTGGAACGTCTCGATCGCGGCTTGAAAATTGGGCATCACATGGTCGCTCCGCTCCTCGGTCGCCGCCAGGCGCGCTCGGAATCGTTGGATGTGGGCGTGCAGGATCGGGGCGACCACCGGGGTCAGACGCCCGGCGACGCGCTCGAGTTGCTGATGCACCGATTGCCGATCGCCGGCGGCGAATGCTGCTTCCACGCTCTCTATGAGCACCCATCGGGTGAGACCGAGGTAGTCCAGCGCGTCACTCGCCCTCTCGCTCGCGTCGGCAAGGAGCGTCAGGGCATCACCATTCCGACCCTGTGCACGGAGTACTCCTGCCCGGAGTGCGTCATACACGAGTCGGGTGTCTGGTGTGGATCGCTTGCCAACCTCGGCGAGTCGATCGAGCAGATTTCGCGCCTCAACGATCTGCCCACGCCAGAGATACACCCACGCACCCATGATGAGTTCGTTTGCAAGCTCCGACTCCGAGATCCACTGCTCGTCAGTGCCGAGGAATTCAGTCACGACGAGGATCGCTGCGTCCCAGCGGCCGAGATCGATCAGCACGGGCATCTCGCCGGCGATGAACATCACCTCCAACCTGCGCCTGCCCATCAACCTGGCGAGGGCGGTCCCCGCCTGCACGTAGGCTGAAGCTCGGACGGGATCGGTTCCCTGAAGGTCGGCAGCGAGATTGTTGTACGCACGCAACGCTGCTTCGTGGAGATCGGCCGCCAGCGCGTGGTCGAGCGCGGCCGTGAGCAGTGCGCGGCCCTCCTCGCGACGACCGCGGCCACCAAGGATGAGCCCCTTGGTGTTGATCGCCTCGCAGAAGACCTGCGAATCGCCGTTGCGTTCAGCAATCCCCAGGGCGAGTTCGAGACGCTCCATTGCGACGTCTTCGGCTCGATTGGCCAGAAACAGCCTCCGCCCAGACTCGGCTGCGACGGCCGCGAGATCCGTTTCGTACTCGGGACCCTTCACTTCTGACTCCTGGAGGGTCACGAATGCGCGCTCCATACGGTCAGCCGCCAGTGGGACCTTGAACTCATGAGCATCGATCGCCGCCAACGTCATCGAAACACGTGCCGCCGCTCCGACTCGCTCTGCTGCCATGTGCAGCGCGACGGCCTCTTCGAGGTGCTGCCGCGCGACGTCGATGTTTACCTGGAGCCACGCCATCTCGCCGGCTCGCACCAGCAACGCCGCTCGGTCCGCGGGGACCGCCAGCAGCAGCGCGCTTTCGAAATAGTGCTGCGCCGACTCACCCGCGCCGAGCGACGCCGCATGATCACCCGCGCGAACCAGTGCGTCACGGGCTCGGTCGCGGAGTCCAGGAGCGTCGGCCGCGTCGGTGTCGGCCTCGTATGCCTCGACGAGGTGTGACGCAACGACTTCGGCCACCTCCTCCTCGTCACTCCACGAGCTCTCGAGGTATGCGGCAGCAGCCAGGTGGCGCGCCTTACGATCGCGCCGCGCGAGGGTCCCGTACGCGACGCTTCTCACCAGGTCCTGCACGAACACGTACTGGCCTCGTTCCGGCGAACGCGGATCCGACTGGATCGAAAGCAGGTCCTTGTTGACCAGGCTCGCAAGACAGAGTTCCACCGCATCGTCCGGTAGAGTCGTGATCGCCCGCAGCCCGGCGGCGGTGAACGACTTGCCGACCACGGATGCATCCTGCAGGAGTTGCCGCTCGGCGCTGCCAATGCTGTCAAGGCGTGCGGCGATGAGTGCATGGAGCGTCTCCGGGACCTCCAGCGATTCCAGAGAGCCCTCGACGTGGTACGCGCCGTCCTTCTCCACAAGCAGGCCGCGGTCGAGCAGCATGCGCACCGTCTCGACTGCATAGAGGGGTACGCCGGCCGCGCGCTCGAGAATGCGAGCGCTGAGCTCGTCGGGCAGTCCCGGCACCATCCCCGCGAGCAGCTGCGACATCGCTTCGTGCGACAGCGGGTCGAGGTAGAGCGCGGTGAGCCCGCGCTTGCCCGTGCCCCAGCCTGCGCGACGGTCCGCGAGCTCGGGACGAGCGAGCGTGACCACCAGGATTGGCGAATTGCGCGACCACTCGAGGAGATACTCGATGAAATCGAGCAGCCCCGCGTCCGCCCATTGCAGATCCTCGAAGACCAGCACCGTGAGCTGCTGCGCCGCAAGTCGCTCGAAGAAGAACCGCCAGGCGGCGTAGAGATCGCGCGGATCGGCGGCAGCGCGCTCCTCGAGACCAACCAGATGAGCGAGACGTGGTTCCACCCACCGACGCTCCTCACCGGACTCGACGAACTGCTCGACCGTTCGCCGCAATTTCTCGCGCGCCGTCTCGGGCGCTTCGTTCTCGACGATGCCGGCACGCATGCGCACCATCTCGTTCAGCGCCCAGTACGCCACGCCTTCCCCGTATGCGAGGCAGCGGCCGCGGTGCCACCAGATCGTTTCGGTGACGCCGTCGATGTACTTGAAGAACTCCCAGGCGAGGCGTGACTTGCCGATACCCGCGAGACCGACGATCGACAGCAGGCGCGCCGTCCGCTCCTCCCCTGTCGCGTGCAAGGACTCTTTGAGCAGACGCAGCTCGCGGTCGCGCCCGACGAACGGCGGTTCGAGCCCTGTCGGTCGAAGGGCGCCACCCGCCGCGGCCACGACGTGACGGGCGCGCCAGAGGCGCTCAGGCTGTGGCTTCCCCTTGAGTTCGTGCACACCGGCGTCGTCGTAGACGATCGCTGCCTCCGTTGCCCGCCGGGTCGCATCACCGACGTAGACAGTTCCTGGCTCGGCGACTGTCTGCACGCGTGAGGCGGTATTCACAAGGTCGCCGGCGACCATGCCCTCGTCGGTGATCCCGAGGTTCACGGCAACCTCACCGGTCAGCAGCCCCGCCCGTGCGCGCAATCCGGGGGCCCCCACCTCCTCGGCGAAGGCGGCAACGGCGTCCACCAACTCGAGCGCGGCACGAACCGCGCGCTCGGCGTCGTTCTCCAGGACAGCAGGTACCCCCCACACGGCCATGACCGCGTCGCCGATGAACTTCTCTACGGTCCCACCGTAGCGGGCGATGATGGTTCGCGCAGTATCGAAGTACCGGCTCAGAAGATCGCGCACGTCCTCGGCATCGCGCTGTTGCGAGAGCGGCGTGAAACCCACGAGGTCCGCGAAGAGCACGGTCACGTGACGGCGTTCGGCGCTGCGCGCGCTTGCATCGATGTGGTTCGGGGTGATCGCTGGACGCGCGGCGGCCACTCCAGCGGACAGTGCGGACCCGCACTCGCCGCAGAACCGCTCCCCATCGTTGTATGCGGCGCCGCACGACGCGCACGCCCTCGTCAGATTCGCACCGCACTGCACGCAGAAGCGGATCCCGGCCCGATTCTCAGTGCCGCAGCCAGGGCACCTCATGCGGTCGACCTGGCCTCAGCGACGGTCGAGCCGCTCGTACGCGCTGTGGCGTCAACGCGTTCGAGCCACGGTGTGGCCCGGAGTTGCGCGAACGCCGACCGAGCCTTGATCAACAGGTCGGCCGCCTCAGCATCGCGTTCCTGCTGCAACAGCCACTCGGCGAACTCCACCCGCGTCACCGCCAGCCAGAAAGGACGGGTCAGCGCTGTGAACGATTCCAGTGCGCGCTCGTAGTTCGCTGCGACCTCCGCGTCATCACCCCGATGCGCCGCGAGCATCGCCTGCCAGCGATGGATATGCGCGTCGATCGCGCGTTGGCGGCCAGGGCGATAGTGACTTCTGACGAGCGCGATAAACTCCTCCACCCTGTCGTCGCGGCCGAGCCTGAACGCAGCATCCACCGCCTCCACCAGGTTCTGACAGGCGACCACGGGAAACGACTGCTCGAGGCTGGACTGCAGTCCAGCCTCAGCCGCGACAAGGGCGTCGCCGTGCCGGCCGTCGACCGACGCCCACGCCGCCCGAGCCGCGTCGTACACACCGCGCATCTCGACGTGCGCGTGTTCCAGCGCCTCGGCTTTCCCCGCGAGCAACACCCGTGCCGCAGCGAGATCCCCGCGACGAAGAAACAGCCACACGCTCGCGATGGACATGCCGGAGATCCAGGCGATGGCATCGAGTTCCGGCGCGTCGGTTTGCAGATACTGGGTATAGATTTCCTCGAGCTCGTCCCAGCGGCCGAGCTCGAGAAGTGAGTTGCCGCGGGTGAGTCTTCCCGAGACGGCACCGAGGCGATCGCCCAACCGGCGCGAGAGAGCCTCCCCCTGCTCGTAGTGGTCGAGGCAATCCTCCAGCCGGTCCGCCTCCTCGAGTGTCGATGCCATGTTCTGATGGAGGATTCGGACGCGGTCGGCGCTGACGTTGTGCTCGGCCGCGATTTTGAGCGCGCCTTCGAACAACAGCTCCGCCTCGTCACGTCTGCCGCGAGCGCCGAGGACGCATGCCCGGGCGTCGAGGGCATTGACAAATGCTCCCGGCAGGCCTCCGGTCTCGGCGATCTGGAGTGCCCGTTCGGCGAACCCCAGCGCCTCGTCAAGATCCCCGTGAAAATACAGCTGCTTGCCGAGTTGAGCGGCAACGGATGCAAGTTCCGATTCGCGGTCCGCATCATCGCCGTCACCGGTCGAGAGCATCACGACAGCGCGCCGCATGCGCGCGATGCCGTCCTCATCGTGATGCTCCATAAGGTCGACACGCGCCAGCCGGGACAGAATCCGCGCGGTCTCGCTGGTCCGACCGAGCCCTTCGTACAGTTCGCTTGCGCTGTCATAGTGTTTCCGAGCCGCGGCGTTCTGCCCCCGCCTGGCGGCGGTTTCGCCCGCCTTTGCGTGGAGATCTGCCTGCGATTGCTCGTCGCCACCAAGCGTCAACGCCTGCTCGAAGTATCCCTGCGCGGACTCGGCAGCAGCGAGGGACACGGCGTGGTCGCCGGCTCGGACAAGCGCCGCGCGTGCGCGATCGCGGATCTCTGCCGCGTCGTCGGCGTCGGGATCCGCGGCGTGCGCCTCGACAAGGTGCGAGGCCACGACCTCCGCCACCTCCTCCTCCTCAGACCATTCACTCTCGAGGTAGGTCGCCGCGGCGACATGACGCAGTTTTCGATCGCGCCGTGCCAGCGTCCCGTACGCCACGCTGCGCACCAGGTCCTGCACGAAGACGTACTGCCCGCGCTCCGGTGAACGCGGGTCCGATTGGATGGAGAGCAGGTCCTTGTTGACAAGGCTGCCAAGAACGCGCCCGACCTCGGTCGGTTCGACACCGGATACCGCGGTGATCGAATGCGCGGTGAAGGATTTGCCAAGCACCGCGGCGTCCTGGAGCAGTTGCCGCTCTGATGGGCTGAGGCTGTCCAGCCGCGCGGCGATCAGTCCATGCAGGCTTTCCGGCACTTCGAGCGCGTCGAGCGACCCGCTGGGTCTGAACCTGCCGCCCTCCTCGACGACGAGCCCTCGGTCGAGGAGCATGCGCACGGTTTCGACTGCGTAAAGCGGGATGCCGGCAGCCCGCTCGCGGATCCGCGCACTCAGGTCCGCCGGCAGGCCGGGGAGAATTCCCTCGAGCAGTTGCTGCATGGCGTCGGAACTCAACGGGTCCAGGTACATGGAGGACAGCCCTCGCTTGCCAGTTCCCCAGCCTGGACGCCGGTCGCTCAGGTCCGGCCGGGCGAGCGTGACCACGAGAATCGGCGAGGACCGCGACCACTCCAGCAGGTACTCGATGAAGTCGAGCAGGCCGGTGTCCGCCCACTGCAGGTCCTCGAAGACCAGGACTGTCAGATGTTGTGCCGCAAGGCGCTCGAAGAAGAAGCGCCACGCCGCATAGAGGTCGCGCGGGTCGCTGGCGATCCCCTCCTCGAGACCCACCAGATGGGCCAGCCTTGGTTCCACCCAGCGGCGCTCCTCGGGATCCGGCACGAACTGCTCGACGGTGCGTCGCAGCTTGGCGCGGGCCGCCTCAAGAGGTTCGTTCTCGATGATCCCCGCGCGCATGCGCACCATCTCGTTGAGCGCCCAGTAGGCGACTCCCTCTCCGTAGGCAAGGCAGCGACCTCGATGCCACCAGATGGTCTCGGTCACACCGTCCAGGTATTTGAAGAACTCCCATGCCAGCCGGGATTTCCCGACGCCGGCGACGCCGATGATCGACATCAACCGCGCGGTGCGCTCTTCGCCGGTGCCGTGCAACAGCTCCTTGAGCAGGCGCAACTCGCGGTCCCGGCCGACGAAGGGCGGCTCGAGCCCTGTCGGACGCAGCGCCCCGCCTGTGGCCGCCACCACCCGCTCGGCGCGCCAGAGATGCAACGGTTCGGGTTTGCCCTTCAGCTGGTGCTCACCGGCATCCTCATACACGATCGCGGCTTCGCTGGCCTCGCGGGTCGCGTCACCGACATAGACGGTGCCTGCCTCCGCGACCGACTGGATCCGGGAGGCGGTGTTGACCAGATCACCGGCAACACTCCCCTCGCCGCTGACCCCGAGCGTGACCGCGGCCTCGCCGGTGAGGACGCCGGCTCGCGCCTGAAGGCCGGGCGCACCCACCTCGTCTCCGAAGACCGCAACAGCGTCGACCAGTTCGAGGGCGGCCCGCACCGCTCGCTCCGCATCGTTCTCCTGGATAGAGGCCGCGCCCCAGACAGCCATGACCGCGTCGCCGATGAACTTCTCCACGGTGCCGCCATAGCGGCCGATGATGGTTTTGGCCGTGGCGAAATAGCGGCTCAGGAGTTCACGGACATCCTCGGCGTCACGTTGGTCTGAAAGGGGCGTGAAGCCAACCAGGTCCGCAAACAGGATGCTGACGTGGCGCCGCTCTGCGATCGGCTGCTCGGCGGCCGCGGCGGGTGCCGCCTGCCGTTTCGATGGCGGCTCCGAGGGGGCTGCGGCGACCGAGGTGCCCTCGAGCGGCACACCGCATGCTCCGCAAAAGCGCTCGCCGTCGTCGTTCGCCGCCCCGCAGGACGGGCAAAGCGTATCCAGGGAGGCGCCACATTGGCCGCAAAAACGCCGGCCCGCCCGGTTTGCGGCACCGCAAGCGGTGCAAGTCATCCGGGCAAGATTACTCGCCGCTGAATGGGCTTGACGCGCTGCCGCTTTGCAATCCGAGGCGGTGGTCGGGCCGACCCGACGCAACGGGACCGGCCGTCAGTCGCCGGTCAGGACCGCTGTGCGCTCGAGTGCTGCCATCGCGGCCGGGCGGGTGCGGCGTCCCAACCCGCACGAGGTCGAGACATCAACCTCGCGACCGACGTTGCGTTCGATGAGGGCGCGGAGGCGTCGCTGCTCGTCGAGATCCTGGTCCTCGTGGACGAAGCCGGCCGCAAATCGCGTCGTCCGGGGGAGTTTGAGCCGCGTGAGTGGCGCGTACCACCCCGGATCAGTCCTCGGCACCTTCTGCGCCGCGGCGAAGGGCGCGTGCATGAATTCGAGGGTCCGACCGGCCGGCCAGACTTTGACGATTGCATTGGCGAGCAGGACCACCGGGCTGGTGTCAGTCATCGTTGCCAGAGCCCGG
>Ga0208219_1000800_pt1 | contig 11024 bp, 8 predicted proteins | sample NGESurshal072012_7_FD_184469 | JGI IMG/M metagenome (GOLD analysis project Ga0208219, IMG submission 184469) | Arctic peat soil microbial communities from Barrow, Alaska - NGEE Surface sample 53-2 shallow-072012 (SPAdes) | ecosystem: Environmental > Terrestrial > Soil > Wetlands > Peat ...
CCGGCACACCTCCAGGCCGCTGATGCCCGGCAGCATCAGGTCCAGGATCACCAGGTCCGGTGGCTCCTCCGCGACCCGGCGCAGCGCCGCGTACCCGTCGGGCACGCACTCCACCAGGTGGCCGTCCCGGTGCAGATACCGCCCGACCACGTCGACCAGGGTCGCGTCGTCATCCACGACCATGATCCGGCCTGGCGGATCCGGGTTACTGAGCATCGGATACCTCGCTATCGGGTCCCCCCTGGCCGCGCGTTGCGGCGCAGCTAGTCCCCACGCTAACGGGCCTGGCCAGCATTGCCGGCGATCTGGCGATACGTCACGGCTTCGTAAGGGTCGGCTCGCGGGTGCCGCCGTTAGGCTGTCGGCCTCGTGGCAGGCTGCGGCGCGACCCGTGCCCGGTACTCGCGGAGGGGCAGGAGACAGATGATCGGCGAGCTCTACGAGCAGGCCCTCATCGGCACGGTCGTCCCCGAGATCGAGCATGCCGACGGGACCGCGAGCCCGCTGCCCGTCCAGCGCTGGCTGCGCGCGGCGCCCGGCGATGAGTCGGTGCTGGACCGCTGCGCCGGGCCGACCCTGGATGTCGGCGCCGGCCCGGGACGGCTGACTGTCGCGCTGGCCGAGCGCGGCGTCCCCGCGCTTGCCATCGACATCACGCCGCAGGCGGTCCGGCTGGCGCGGTCATCGGGCGCAATGGCCCTGGAGCGCGACGTATTCGGTCACCTGCCGGGGACCGGGCGCTGGTCGACGGTCCTGCTGGCCGATGGCAACATCGGCATAGGCGGCGATCCGGAGGCGCTGCTGCGCCGGGTCAGGGACCTGCTGCGGCCCGAGGGCTCGGTGGTCGCGGAGGCCGGGCCGCCCGGCTCCCGGTCCCGGTCGGAGCAGGTCCGGCTGCGGGCCGAGGCGGGTCCGGGGCCGTGGTTTCCCTGGGCCTGGATCGGCGCCGACCAGCTCGTCACGCTGGCCGCGGCCGCGGACCTGCGGGTGACCGAGAGCTGGTCGGACTCCGGTCGCTGGTTTGCCGTGCTCAGCCGGCCAGCCAAACCGGGGCCTTAACGAATGCTTACGGCGCGGCCGGTCCGCTTCCCCGGGGACGCCTCGGCTGACAGCGTTCGGCGGGTGGGCCAATGGATGCGAGCTGGGCAGATGGCGGCCGGGCGGCTGCGGGCCGGGCGGGCGCGGGAAGGCCGGCCGCAGGCTGCCTGGGTGCGGGGGCGGCCGGGGGGTGGCTGGGTCCGGGTGACCGGGGCGGTCGTCGCTGCGGCCGTGCTGACGGCGGTGACCGCCTACTGGGTGCAGCGGTACTCGGCGCCGCTGCCGAGCTACGCCCTTCTCTGGGCGGCGTTCGCCGTAGGGGCGTGGCTGGTGCTCGGCATCAGCCGCCGCCTCGCTGTCCCGCTGATCCTGCTCGGCTGCGCCGCGATCCAGCTCGCGGCGCTGTCGGCCGGACCGCAGGGGAGCGACGACCTGTACCGCTACATCTGGGATGGCCGGGTGCAGGCAGCGGGTATCGACCCCTACAGCTACGTGCCCGCCGCGCCGCAGCTCACGAGCTTCCGGGACGAGCTCCTGTGGCCAGCCAGCGGGCCGTACTGCGTGGGCCTGGCCGGAGCCGCCGCGGCCGGGCCCGCGCAGCCGGGGAGCGCGCAGCCGGGTCCGGTCGAGCAACGGGGGCTGCCGCCCGGCTGCACGCGGATCAACCGGCCCCGCGTGCACACGATCTACCCGCCGGTCGCCGAGGCGTACTTCACCGCGGTCGCCGAGGCATCCCCGTCCGGCGCGGGAACCCTCCCGATCCAGGCCGCCGGGGCCCTGTGCGCCCTCGCCACCAGCGTGCTCCTGCTCATCGGGCTGCGGCGGCTGGGCCGTGACCCGCGGTTCGCCGTGCTCTGGGCGTGGTGCCCGGTGGTCGGCCTGCAGGCCGGGAACAACGCCCACATCGATGGACTAGCCGCGCTCCTCACCGCTGCCGCGCTGCTGCTGCTGGCCCGCCCCGGCAGCCGGCGCCGGGCCGTCGGCGGCGGGGTCCTGCTGGGCCTGGCCATCGCCACCAAGATCACCCCGATCCTCGCCGGGCCCGCAGTGCTGCGCCGACGGCCGGCGGCGGTCGCGGTAGCCGCCGCCTCGGCCGCTGGCGCTGTTTACGTGCCGCACCTGCTGGCGGTCGGCAGTCGCGTGATCGGGTTCCTGCCCGGATACCTGGCTCAGGACGGCTATGCCGCCGGCGACCGCTTCGCGCTGCTGAGCCTGCTCGTGCCGGGGAAATGGGGCACGCCAGCCGCCGCCGCGGTGCTGGCCGCGGTGGGCGTGGCTGTGCTGCGACGCACTGACCCCGACCGGCCCTGGCGCGGCGCTCTCGTGATGACCGGCGTCGCCCTGGCCGTCACCACGCCGACGCTGCTGTGGTACTCCATGCTGCTGGTCCTCTTCGTCGCGATGGACGGCCGGGCGGAATGGCTGGCCCTGGCCGCCGCCCGGTACCTGACGCCGCTGCACCCGCTGCCCCACCAGACGCTGCCGTATGCAGCCCAGCTGGGGTACGGCAGCGCGGTGCTGATCGTGGCGGCGGTGACGCTGGCCCGGTGGATCAGGCGCTCCCCGGACCAGGCGGCCCTGCCTGTCGAGCCCGCGGCGCGCCCGGAGCTCCAGCCGGCGTCGGCCGGCTGAGCCGGGTGCCAGCCCGCCCACACAACGTCATGGACCGGCAGCTACTGCGGAAACAGGAGCAGTAATCCCACGCCCATGGCGCTCGCACCGGGCTCTGCGGCCGCATGACGACGTGGCTGGGCATCTGCTGTCGTTCCAGCGACAGTGTCAATATGTACCAACGAACGAGTTCGTCTTCGCCGTTGGCGGCCAGGCTGGGCATGGCTGGGTGGGTACGAAGGGGCAAGGCTGATTGTGTCCGTCGTAGTCAGCGTTCAGAGATGTCAGATGTCAGGTCGATGGGCTCGGTGAAATACCGCTGGTAGCCTTCTGGGTCGCACGCCGCCAGGCCTTCGGGGCTTGGTACCGGTGCGCGACGAACTTGCGAAGCGGACCCGGCTGCCGTCACAAACGTGCTGAGGCTGGCCTAGTCGAGATCGAATGCGGCGTGAATTGCTGCCGTGAGAGCTGCTTCCTGGGCGGGAAGCAGGTAACCGATCTGACGGCCCAGCGCGTTCTTGGGAACGGTCACGATGTTGTCGCAACTGACGACGCAGGCTTGATCGAGGCCGTTGCCCGGTCCCACCGGAATCTCCGTCGAGAGGCCGCGGACGGTTGTCGTGATGGGCGCCACCGTCACCCGGGCCATGTGCGGCCGTACCAGATCCCTCGTCAGGACCAGGACTGGCCGGGCCTTGTCCAGGTGCGCCGTATGGATCGGCCGCACTAGTCGATATCCTGGCGGGCTCGCGCGGCATAGTCTGCCAGGCTGTCCATGTCGGGATCTACGTCGGCCTCGGCCAGGATGGCCGCATCCCGGGCCGCGATCTGACGGCGGAATTCCCTGGCCAGGGCACGCTCGACCACAGAAGCCCGGCTGGGTGCCCTGCCTTCAGCCACCAGCCGGTCAAGAAACTCCACCATGCTGTCGGGTAGCCGTACGGCAATCTGCATACTCACGTTCAGAGAATACCAATCTGGTATTCAAACTGCAACATGATCGGGATGCACGTGTTCAGCGACTGAGTGCGGGCCGCCGACAACCAGCCACTGAGCACGCGCGGCCCAGCCGTGGCAGGTAAGCGCCGATCCACGGCGTTACGGTCCGCAGGTCGCCCACGGCTCTGGCCCAATGTCATGGCTGGGCACCTGTTGTCGCCCCAGCAGCACCGTCAAGATGTCCCAACGACGTGGATGGGCATCTGCTGTTGTTCCAGCGGCAGCTCCGGCCCGGCCACGTCGCTGAGTTCCGGCGGGCCGTGGGCGGCAAGTGACGGACGGTGTCTCTGGTGTCCTTGGGACAGCGGCCGCTACGCGCCCGGCTCGCCAGCGGTCGGCCCGATGACGATCACGGCGGGGTTGCTGATGCTGGGCGCCGCGGCGGGACTGGCCAGCTCGGCCAGTGTGCAGCGGTGCAGGCGCTGGCTGGCCGTCCCGGCGTTCTCGATGCAGGCGGCCGGGGTGGTGCCCGGCTGGCCGAGGTCCAGCAGGTGCCCGGCGATGGCCCGCAGGTTACGGACGGCCATCAGCAGGACGAGCGTGTCGGTGCCGGCTGCCAGGGCGGCCCAGTTCACCCGGCTGGCGGGATGGTCGGGCGGCAAATGGCCGGAGACGACAGAGAACGACTGCGCTTGCTCGCGGTGGGTCAGCGGGATGCCTGCCAGGGTCGGCCCGGCGGTCGCGCTGGACAGCCCGGGAATGACCGAGCAGGCGATGCCGGCCGCGGCGCAGGCGGCGGCCTCCTCGCCGCCGCGGCCCAGCACGAACGGGTCCCCGCCCTTGAGCCGGGCCACGCGCCGGCCGGCGGTCGCGTACTCGATCAGCACCTGATTGATCTGCTCCTGGCTGAGCTGATGGGAGCCCGGCGACTTCCCGGCGCGGACCAGCAGGACGCCGGGCCGCAGCTCATCGGTCAGGCCCGGATCGGCGAGGCGGTCCGCCACCACGACGTCGGCCTCGTGCAGCGCGCGCCAGCCGCGCATGGTGATCAGGTCCCAGCCACCAGGGCCGGCGCCGATGAGCGTGACCGTGCCGGTGCCGGTCGCGCCCGCTGGCCGGGGTCCGGCGGCCCGGGCGGGCGCGGCCGGCGCGGGCGCGGCCGGCGCCGATGCGGGGCGGCGGACGGTCACGGGCGGGGTGGTCACGGCGCGGCCGGGGGGAGCGGGCGGCGCGGTCGCGGTGGTCGCGGCGGGGTCGGTCGTGCAGCGGGCGAACGCCTCGATGATCCGGTCGTGATGCTCCGGGGCGGCCACGGCGATCCGCAGCCACTGCCGCCCCAGGCCGGGGAAGGTGTCGCCGCGCCGGACGGCGATGCCCAGGCCGCGCATGCGCTCGCGGACCGCAGTCGCGTCGTCTACGCGGACCAGCAGGAACGGGGCCTGGCCGTCCGCGGCTACCGTGACGCCGGGCAGCTCGTCCAGCCCGCGGGCCAGCGCGAGGCGCCAGCCTGCCATCCGCTCGGCGTGCCGCTGCGCCCAGGCAACAGCGTCGGGCTGGCTGCACGCCTCCAGCGCGGTCAGGGCCAGGCTGTTGACCGGCCACGGTGGCTGGGCCTGCCCCAGCTCGGCGATGGTGGCCGGCTCGCCGAGCAGGTAGCCGACCCGCAGGCCTGCTAGCCCCCAGGCCTTGGTCAGGCTGCGGACGACCAGCACGCCGGGCAGGTCACGCCGCGAGCTCAGGCTGGCCGGCTCACCGGGCACGGCGTCGGCGAAGGCCTCGTCGACCACGAGGACCCGGCCCGGCCGGGCCAGCTGCTCCAGCAGCTGCACCGGGTGCAGCCGCCCGGTCGGGTTGGTCGGATTGCCCAGCACTACCAGGTCCGCGTGGCCGGGGACCTGGTCGGCGGCCAGCGTGAACGGCGGCGCCAGCAGGATGCGGTCGACCGCGTGGCCGGCCGCCCGCAGGGCAGCCTCCGGCGCGGTGAAGGACGGGTGAACGCAGACCGCGTGCCGTGGCCGCAGCGACCGGGCGATCAGCGTGAATGCCTCGGCCGCGCCATTGGTCAGCCTGATCTCGTCGGCGGCCCGGCCGTGCCGGGCCGCGACCGCGGCCAGTGCGGCCTGCTGCCGCGGGTAGGCCGCCAGCTCATCAAGGGCCGCGTGCAGCCGGGCCCGCAGCCACGCGGGCGGCCGGGGCAGCCGCACGTTGACGGCCAGGTCCAGCTGGCCGGCGGCGTCTGGGTCCAGGTCCTCGTCCCCGTGATGATGCAGGTCGACGGGCTCGGCATCAGCGGTGTCGGCCACCATGGGCGGCAGCTGTGCGGTCATCAGGTTCGTGCCTTCCGCGCGGTCTGGGCGGCTCGGGTAGCAGCCACCAGCCGCGTGGCCGCGCCCGGGACGCCGGCCCAGTGCAGGTGCAGGTAGGACGCCAGCAGCCGGGGAGCGGCCCAGCCCTCGCGGCTGCCGTCGCTGAGCTGCCAGGCCGGGCTGGTGCCCGCCGCCGGCTCGCTGACCGTCCGGTGAAACTCGTGGGCGCGGACCACCGTACCCGCCGTGACCAGCGGACCGGAGCTGAGCGCCACGGCTTCCCGGTACCCGAGCGTCAGCCGGCCGGTCATCCGTGCTGTCGATGGCAGGACACCGCACTGCTCGCGGCCGTCCAGGCCGGAGCCGAGCCACAGCAGGCCGGCGCACTCGGCGACCACGGGCATCCCGGCCGCCGCGCGCTCGCGGATCTGCGTGCGCAGCCCCGCGTTGGCAGACAGCCGGTCGACATAGACCTCGGGGAAGCCGCCGCCGACGATCAGGGCATCGGTGCCGGCCGGCAGGCGCTCGACCGCCATCGGGTCGAACTCCAGGACCTCGGCACCGGCCGCCTCCAGCAGTTCGCGGTGCTCGGCGTAGCCGAAGGTGAAGGCGCGCCCGGCGGCGACCGCGATCCGGACTGGCGGCCCGGCCGGCCGCGACCCGCCGAGACCGGCTGGGGCACCGAGACCGGCCGGGGCACCGAGACCGGCCGGGGAACCGGGGACGGCCGGGGCACCGGGCGCAGCGTCGGGAACGTCAGGCACCCAGGCTGGCCCCGTCAGCGCCGGGGCGCCGCGCGCGATGGCCAGCAGGTGGTCCAGGTCGAGATGGCGGCTGATCAGCTCGCGCAGCCGCGGCAGCCAGTCACTGACGTGATCGGCCCGCTCGGCGGCGGGCACCAGCCCGAGGTGCCGCGACGGCGTGTGCAGGGTCGCCTCGGTGGGCAGCGCGCCGAGCACCGGGATGCCGGTCGAGGCGATGGCCTCCCGCAGGATGACCTCGTGCCGGGAGGAGGCGACCTGATTCAGCACGACCCCGGCGACCTGCACGCGCGGATCGAAGCTGGCGAAGCCATGCACCGTGGCCGCGATCGAGCGCGCCGTCCCGGCGGCGCTGACTACCAGCACGATGGGGGCATCCAGCAGCCGCGCGACGTGCGCCGTGCTGGCCAGGTCGCCGCGGCCGGTCACTCCGTCGAACAGGCCCATGACCCCCTCGACGACGCTGACGTCGGCGCCGCGGGCACCATGCAGGAACAGCGGCGCGATCAGGTCCTCGCCCGTGAGCCACACATCCAGGTTCCGGCCCGGCAGCCCGGTCGCGGCGGCGTGGTAGCTCGGGTCGATGTAGTCCGGTCCCGCCTTGTGCCCGGACACTCGCAGCCCGCGGGCCCGCAGCGCCGCCATCAGCCCGGTGGCGACGGTGGTCTTGCCGTCCCCGGACCGCGTAGCGGCGATGACCAGGCGCGGCTGACTTACCACGGGATCGGACTTATCACGGGACCGGACTTATCACGGGCTCGGCCCTACCACGGCTCACCACTCAATCCCGGCCTGGCCCTTGCGCCCGGCATCCATCGGGTGCTTGACCTTCGTCATGTCAGTGACCAGGTCGGCGGCGCCGATCAGGTCCGGGTGCGCCCGGCGCCCGGTGATCACTACGTGCTGAGTGCCCGGCCGGGCGGCCAGGGTGGCCAGCACCTCCCGGACGTCGAGCGTGCCGTTGCTGAGCGGGTAGGTGAACTCGTCGAGGATCAGCAGCCGGTAGGTTCCGGCGGCCAGATCGCGCTTGACCTGCTCCCAGCCGGCCCGGGCGGCCCGCTCGTGATCAGCTGGCTGGGTCCGCAGCCAGGACCAGCCCTCGCCCATCTTGTGCCAGGTGACGGGGCCGCCCTGCCCGGTGGCCAGGTGCACGTCGCCGAGCGCGCGCAGGGCCGCCTCCTCACCAACCTTCCACTTGGGGCTCTTGGTGAACTGGAACACGCCAATCGGCCACCCGGCCGACCAGGCCCGCAGCGCCATCCCGAAGGCGGCGGTGGACTTGCCCTTGCCGTCACCGGTGTGCACGGCCAGCACCGGCTGGGTGCGGCGCTGCCGGGTGCTCAGCCCGTCCGCGGGGACCGACGTCACCTGGCCCTGAGGCATCTAGGCCGCCTCCTTCGCGCGGATGATGGCCGCCAGTACCTGCGCCGCGTCCTGCCGCCGCGCCGGGCTCGCCGACGCCAGGCCCGCCACGCTGGCCAGCTCGGCGCCCAGGTCACGCGCGATCACCCCGGCCAGCCCGAGCCGCACCGGCCCCTCCTCGGCGTTCACTACCACGCTGGAGATCCCGGCCAGCCGCCGGGCGGCGTGCCGGGCCCGGGCCAGGGCGTCGCTGCCGCCCGTGGCCCGCCCGTCGGTGACGACGATCAGCAGCGGGCGCCGGTCGGGTTCCCGCCAGTGCTCGCGGCGGATGAGCTCGCCGACGGCCTCCAGCCCGGCCGCCAAGGGTGTCTGGCCACCCACCGGGAGAGTGCCGAGCCGCCGGGCGGCCAGGCCGACCGATCGCGTCGGGGGCACCACCACGGTGGCCTCCCGGCCGCGGAAGGTGAGCAGCGCGATGCGGTCGCGGCGCCGGTAGGAGTCGCGAAGCAGGGACAGCGCCACGGTGCTGACCGTGGCGCTGCGGCGCCGGGCGGCCATCGACCCGGAGGTGTCCAGCAGCAGGATGACCAGATTGGACTCGCGGCCCCGGCGCAGCCAGCGGCGCAGGTCGTGGGGGGTGACCGCGAACGGCTGGCCCGGCCGGGCCAGCGCCGCGGCGCGAACGGTCGCGGTCAGGTCCGGTCGTGCGGTCGAGCGGACCGAGCCGGCCGGCCGCCCGCCCGGGCCCGCTGAGCGGGATCGCCGCCCGCCCGCCCCCGCTCCCAGGCCGCTTGCCTGCAGATGCCGGACAGCGAACGCCGCGCCCGGACCGGCCGACATCGCCGGGCCGTCGCCCGGCCGCCCCGCGCCGGGTTCCCCGCCATGGTCGGTCCCGGGCCCGCCGGCCGCCGGCCGCTCATCCGGCGCCGCCCCGCGGTCCGCCGCCGGCGGACCCTCAGGCAGCGAGCCCCCGCCGCCCCCGCCGCCCCCGCCGCCGCCGTCACTGTCTGGCGGGTCGCCGTCACTGTCTGGCGGCCCGTCCTCCGGTGGGTTCTCGGGCGACTCGAAGGCCTCGTCTAGCTGCGCGTCGTCCATGCCAGGGTCGTCGAAGGGCCCGCGGCGGCGGCGGTGCGGCAGCGCGAGCCGGGCCGCGGCCCGGATGTCGGCGTCGGTGACCGCCGGCCGGCCCTGCCAGGCCGCGTGGGCGATGGCGGCACGGGCGGTCACCAGGTCGCCGCGCAGGCCGTCCACGCCCAGCGAGGCGCAGGCCGTGGTGATCCGCAGCAGCTGCGCGTCGGCCAGCTCGACCTCGCCGGACAGCTGCTGCGCGACGGCGATCCGGCTGGTCAGCTCCTGGGTGGCCGCGGCCGCGGCGTCGATGCTCGCGGCCGGGTACCGGTCATGGTCGAGCCGGGCGCGCACGGCTTCCGCGCGGCGCCGGGGATCGGCGCTGGCGATGACCGGCACGCACAGGCCGAAGCGGTCCAGCAGCTGCGGGCGCAGCTCGCCCTCCTCCGGGTTCATCGTCCCGACCAGCAGGAACTGGCAGGCGTGTCGCACCGAGATGCCCTCCCGCTCGACCGTCGTGGTGCCGGTGGCGGCGGCGTCGAGCATGACGTCCACGAGGTGATCGGGCAGCAGGTTGATCTCGTCGACGTACAGGACGCCGCGGTGGGCCAGCGCGAGCAGCCCGGGCACGAACGCCTCCGAGGTCGGTGCCCCGGCCAGCACCCGGGGCACGTCCAGGCTGCCGGTAATCCGGTCATCGGTCGCGCCGAGCGGCAGCTCCACCAGGCGCACGGGCCGGTGCTCGGCGCGACCGCCGTCCGGGTGCGGCCCGTCCGGGCAGGCCGGGTCGGGCGCGGCCGGATCGCAGGAGAACCGGCACTTGGCCACGACCGTGACACTGGGCAGGATGTCGGCCAGCGCGCGCACCAGGGTGGTCTTGGCGGTGCCCTTCTCCCCGGTCAGCAGCACGCCGCCGATGCCGGGGTCGACGGCCCCGAGCAGCAGCGCCAGCCGCGCGTCGTCCTGCCCGACGACCGCCGAAAACGGCAGCCCGCCGCCCCGCACCCCGCCGCCTCGCAGCCCCCCGCCGCCGCTCATCCGTGCGCCTCCTCGAGCTGGCCCTCCACCTCGAGGTAGGCATCGCGGAGCTGCTGCAGGGTGCCGGCCTCCGGGGCCGCCCACAGCCCCCGGTCCGCCGCTTCCAGCAGCCGCTCGGTAATGCTGCGCAGGGCCCACGGGTTGCTCGTGACCAGGAATTTCCGGGTCTGCTCGTCGAGCACGTAGCTCGCCGTCAGCTGCTCGTACATCCAGTCGGCGACCACGCCGGTCGTGGCGTCCCAGCCGAACAGGTAGTCCACGGTGGCGGCCAGCTCGAACGCGCCCTTGTACCCGTGCCGCTTCATGGCCTCGATCCAGCGCGGGTTCACCACCCGGGAGCGGAAGACCCGCGCCGATTCCTCGACCAGGCTGCGGGTCCGCACGTACTCCGGCCGGGTGCTGTCGCCCACGTAGGCGGCCGGGGCGGTCCCGGTCAGCGCGCGGACGGTGGCCACCATCCCGCCGTGGTACTGGTAGTAGTCGTCGGAGTCGGCGATGTCGTGCTCACGGGTATCGGTGTTCTTCACCGCGACCGCGATCCGCCGGTAGGCCGACTCCATGTCGTCGCGGGCGGCCCGGCCGTCGAGCCCGCGGCCGTAGGCGTGGCCGCCCCACATGGCGTAGACCTCGGCCAGGTCGGCGTCGTCGCGCCAGGACCGGCTGTCCATCAGGGCGAGCAGCCCGGCGCCGTAGGAACCGGGCGGCGAGCCGAAGATCCGGCTGGTGGCCCGGCGCAGGTCGGCGTGCTGCTCCAGGTCCGCGAGCACGTTGGCTCGCAGCAGGTTGTCGGCGCCGTCCTCGTCCAGGCCGGCCACCAGCGTGACCGCGTCGTCGAGCATCGTCACCACGTGCGGGAACGCGTCCCGGAAGAACCCGCTGATCCGCACGACCACGTCGATCC
>Ga0208219_1000801_pt1 | contig 11020 bp, 9 predicted proteins | sample NGESurshal072012_7_FD_184469 | JGI IMG/M metagenome (GOLD analysis project Ga0208219, IMG submission 184469) | Arctic peat soil microbial communities from Barrow, Alaska - NGEE Surface sample 53-2 shallow-072012 (SPAdes) | ecosystem: Environmental > Terrestrial > Soil > Wetlands > Peat ...
CCCGCCGAACGGCTGGTCACCGCTCGAACCGCCGCCACCGCCACCGCCCGATCCCAGGGTGAAGGCCATGTAGTGGAAGTTCCAGCCGTTGGAGTCCTGGTCGAGGGTGAGGGCCTGCTGGCCGGCCGGCAGGGTGATGCTGGCGGTGACCGTGGTCCAGGTCTCGTACCCGCCGGTGTTCGGGATGGCGACCGCGCCGGTCAGGTTGGTACCAGAGGAGTTGGCGATGTGCAGCGCGTCCGTGATCCCGTACGGCGAGGCCACCCGGAAGGCGACGCTGTAGGTTCCGGCGGTGGCGACGGTGACGGTGTACTTGAACCACTGTCCGGGCGTCGTCCAGCCCATGTCGTATGCGCCGCCGGCCGCGGTGGTGTCTTGCGTGTCCGCGGTGTTCTCGAGGTCGACCCCGTCGGAGCGGTAGCTGTTGACGCTGCCGTTGGTGGAGGTGACGTTGTAGGCCACGCCCTGGCCGCCGGTGTCGTAGTTCGCCGCCTGCACGGTGCCCGGCACCGCCGCCGGGGTCCCCCCGTAAGGGCCTTCGGTGGCGCCGTAGGCCGGGCGTTCCGCGCTGTTCACCAGCGTCAGGGCGGCCAGGACCGCGATGGCCAGGGCCGCACAGCCCCTTCGGCCCCGCCGTAACATGGTCCGCCGCTGCCAGGCCAGTCGCGGGACGTTAAATGATCCCATTCCTCTTACTCCCTCTTGTCGTTTCCGGCCCGGGCTGGGTTCTTGTCCCGTTCCTGGGCGGGGGTGCGTCCCATAAGCCGATGGGACTGATCCGGAAGAACGACAGCGTGCTGGCCGGCGCCACGAAGGCTGACCGGGACAGCAACGGCGGCTACAGCCACGTAAGCCAGGGACCTAGGTACCGGGTACGCAGGTAACTGCGTCCTGCTGACGAGCATGGGGCATCGTCGCCTTCGCTGTTCGAGGCGCCCGGGCTCGACGGGAGCCCGGGCATGGCGGAGCTATTCGACGCGGCCTTTCCAGCCCAGGGGACGACCATTCCCTGGTCAGCGCGCACGCGCCGTCGAGCGGCGGGTCCAAGTCGGCGCTCCGCCGCCACTCCGAACGGCCTGGAGGACCACGGCCGACGAACCGCACGCACATGGCGGCCTCCAAATTCGGACCTTATATTAAGCCATGTATAATGATGTCCTTCCGATTCGTCAAGGGCCCCAGCCAGGCCAATGCACACAGCACTCAGCGAGGAAGGTCGGGGCAGCACGGGACGCCTGTGCCGTGCCAAACTCGTTCATTGACGCTGAACTGGCGTTTCGCGCTCGCTGGGCTGGTCGGTGCCGAATACCGTGTCATCGGGCGGCAGCCCGCGGTACCCCAGGCCGAGCAGCCCGCCCTGAATGCGCCGGCATCCCCGCCGCGGGTTCTGCCGCGCCAACTGCGCGCCGCGCTGGCGCGGCGGTGACCGGCCGACCCTCACCGCCGGCGCGGGCGTAGTGGTTGCGCGCCGCAACCCGGGCTCTGCGCATCTGGCCCCGTGCAGCCAAAATTCACCCGGAGAATAATGACATGGCACACTCCCCCGCGCCGTCGGCCCGGTTCTACCTGATCGACGTCTTCGCGCAGCGTCCGCTCACCGGCAACCCGCTCGCCCTGGTGCCCGACGCCGATGACCTCGCCGAGGCGCAGATGCGCGCCATCGCCAGGGAATTCAACCAGTCCGAGACCACCTTCCTGCTGGACCCCGGGTTGCCCGGCGCCACCTGGCGGCTGCGGTCATTCACCCCAATCGGCGCCGAAGTCTACGGCGCAGGGCACAACGCGCTCGGCGCCTGGCTCTGGCTGGCCGGCAGCGGACGGCTGGCCTCCGGGCAGGACGGGTTCACCCAGCAGATCGGTGGGGAAGTGCTTCCGGTGCGCGTCGACCGCGCCGGGAAACGCCCGGTGGTGTCGATGGACCAGTCGGCACCGGTGTTCGGCGCGACCGTCGAGGATCGGGCAGAACTGGCCGGGTCTCTGAGCCTGGCCCACGATGACCTCGCTCCCGGTGTTCCCGCGCAGGTGGCTGGCACCGGGGCGAGTCACCTGATGGTGCCGGTCCGCGCCCGCGCCGCGGTCGACCGGGCCCGGCCCGACGCCGCGCGCCTGGCCGCTGTCCTTGCGCATGCGGGTGGCGAGGGCGCCTATCTCTACAGCCTCGAGCCCGGAGACGACGACGCCGTCGCGTACTCCAGGTTCTTCAATCCCGTCATGGGGATCGCCGAGGACCCCGCTACCGGAACCGCCGCCGGACCGCTGGCTGCGCTGCTCGTCCGCTCTGGCGCAGCCGCCGAGGGCACGGTCGTCATCGAGCAGGGCCGCGCCCTGGGCCGGCCGAGCCGGATCCAGGTCAGCGTCAGCGGCGACCAGGTCACCGTCAGCGGCTCCGGCCTCGTCGTGGCCGACGGCACAATCCGCCTGGAGTAGCGGTTCCACGGCCGGCCGACTCGCTCAGCCGGCGAACAGGCTGGACTGGCGGATCACCAGCCCCGGCATTCGCGCTTGATGCGCGATGCTGGTATCAAAGGCGGGTGGTTCACCTGAACTGGCCAGCACGGTGTCTTTCCAGTGGCGGTGAACCCTGGATGGCCGGGATTGACAGAGTACGAGCTCTAGTGTGCTAGCCATCCTGTGGGCGCTGGCCTCGGCGCTTGGGTACGGCGCCTCGGACTACGCCGCCGGGCTCGCTACCCGTGCGGCCAGCGTCATCCGGGTGACCCTCCTGGCCGAGGCCGCCAGCGTCCTGGCCCTGCTGCTGGTGGCGCCGTGGGTCAGCACGCAGACGCCGTCGGCGGCGTCGGTGGCCTGGGCCGCGGTCGCCGGGCTGGGCGGCATCATCGGCGCGATGACGCTCTACCTCGGCTTCCGGCACGCCGCGTTCAGCGTGGCCGGGCCGCTCAGCGCGGTCGCATCGGCCGGGTTCTCCGTGCTGGCCGGGCTGCTGTTCGGTGAGCACCCTAGCGTGCTGGCGCTGGCCGGGATCGCGCTGGCCCTGCCCGCCATCGTGGCCGTGTCGGCCAGCCGGGGAGGCGAGCCCGAGGGCGGGGACTCGGGCTCCCGGGCCGCTGGGGCGGCGTACGGCCTGGTCGCCGGGGTGTGCTTCGCCGTGCTGTTCATCGGGCTCAACCGTTCCGGCTCGGGGCATGATTTGTGGCCGCTGGTCATCGCCCAGGTGACCGGCCTGATCGCGGTGAGCCTGATCGCCGCGGTGAGCCGCGACCTGAAGCCGCCGCCGCTGCGGGCCGGCTGGCTGGCCATCCTGGCCGGGGTCACCGGCGCGGCCGGTACCGCCTGCTACTTCGTCGCGACACACGAGAGCCTGCTCGCGGTCACCGCTGTCATCACGTCGCTGTATCCCGGGTCGACCATCCTGCTGGCCCGGGTGCTGCTGGGTGAGCGGCTGACCAGGACCAGGCTGGCCGGGCTCGGACTGGCCGCCGCGTCGGTAGCGCTGATCGCGGTGGGCGGCTCCGGCTGAGCGGTCAGCCACCGCCGAGCCAGTCGACCCACTGAGGGCGGGAACCGGTCTATGCCGGCCTGCCACCGGCCCACTGCCCATTACTGCCCATCACTACCGATGCCACCCGGCCCGCTTGCCCGGCGCTTGTATACCCGGTATATTCCCCGGCATATCGCCAGGGTGTGGTGCCATGAATGTTCATTTTGCCCTGCTCGCGCTGCTGGCTAACGGACCAAGGTCGGGCCTGTGGCTCCACGAGGAGCTCGCGGCCGGTCCGAGCGGCATGCATCCGCCGAGCGCCCGCCAGGTGTACCCGGCCCTGGCCCGGCTCGAGCGGGCCGGGCTGGTTGAATCCGGGGGAGCCGGGGTGGATGATCCGCAGCAAGAGTTCCGGATCACCGCCGGTGGGCAGCGGGAACTCGCCGGATGGCTGCGCACGACGCCGACCCCGGGTGCCCAGCCCGGCGATGACCTGGTGCTGAAGATCCAGCTGGCCGGGCAGGTACCCGGCACCGACGTGCACGAGGTGATCCAGGCACACCGGCGGCACCTCGTCGAGCTGATGCAGCGGCGGACCCGGGCCAGGCAAGACGGCGCCGGGCAGAATCTGGGCCGCGCTCTCGCCAGCTACGCGGAGATGTTCCGGCTGGACTCGGTAATACGCTGGCTGGACGCTGCCGAGGGGCTGCTCGCCGCGGGTCCCGCCGACCGCACCGCCGACGGGCCGCCGGCTGACCAGATCTGGGCCTCGGACGCCGACCGGGAACGGGCCGTGGCCAGCCTCGGCGGCCACTTTGCCGAGGGCCGGCTCACGCGCGCGGAGCTGGACGAACGGCTCACCGTGGCGCTGAGCGCACGGACGGCCGACGACCTGCGGCGCCTGATGGCCGACCTGCCATAACGCCCCAGGCTGTTACGTTGTTCGATCGCAGCGACCGGAGTGCTGAGCCATCACGTCGCCGACTTCGGTGAATGCGAGGCTGCCGATTCGGCTGCTGCGTCCGTTAGCTTCTGGACCAGGCTGATGATTCCAGGGTCGTTACGGCGTTGGCTTCGCATTGCTGCGTGAATCGACCGGTAGACCGGAGACCTGAGGGGCAGGATGACGACCTTTTCTGGAACATGAGCGATTGTCAGGTCGGGGATAAGAGCGAGTCCTGCGCCGGCGGCGACGAATTCGAGCTGGGCTGCGAAGTCGACCGAGTGGGCGACGGTTCGAGGTTCGAAGCCCGCGAGCCCGCATGCCCTGCTGACCATCGTGCGGCAGGTCAGGTCAACCGGTGCGGTGATCCAATCGCGGTCGGCGAGCTCTTCGAGTGCAACGGGCGCCCCAGTCGCGGCGATCGGGTCGCCGATGCGGCAGGCAAGCCATACTGGATCATCGGCGAGATGGGCGACGGTAATGTCCGTAGCGAAGCTGCGCGGGACGTTCGAGTAGGAATGCACGACCGCAATGTCGGCCTGGCCGGTTGCGAGGGCGTCGAGGGCTTGTTCCGGCTCGTCGGTAGATACCCGGAGTTCCAGGCCGGACCCCTCATGGAGCAGTTGACGCCAGGCGTCGGACACGAAGGTGCGTGCGGCGGACGGGAACGCGGTGATGACGTAGGTTCCGGCTGCGCCTCGCCGGAGGGACTCGATTTCCAGCTCGGCCAGGGAAAGGCGTTCGATGATGGCCCGGCCGTGTTGCGCCAGGAGGCGGCCGGCGGGGGTGAGGCGCAGTCGGCGGCCGTGGCGTTCGGTAACGGTGAGTCCCACTTCACGTTCGAGCACGGATAGCTGCATCGAGATCCCGGACGCGGTTTGCTGAAGGGCGTCGGCGACGGCGGCGATGGTGCCGAGGCGGTCCAGCTCTACGAGCAGGCGGAGCCGCCGCGTGTCGAGCATGACCGGTCTCCTCAGCTTTAATGAGCATTGACCTCATTAATGGTAACTGGACCTGATCAGTCTGTCACGGCACGCTTGGCGTATGAGGCAGAACCTCGCGCTGCTGGCCGGGCTGGCGGTGGTCGTGTTGTGGGCGAGCGCGTTTCCGGCGATCCGGGTTGCGTCACCGGTGATGGGGCCGGTCGGATTGTCCTTCGCCCGGCTCGGTGTGGCGACAGTCGCGCTGATCGTCATGGCCGCCTTCGCCCGGGTGCGGATGCCCCGGGGTCGGGATCTGGGGTGGATCGTCGCCTGCGGGTTCTTCGGGATGACCTGCTACCAGTTGCTGTTGAACTGGGGTGAGGTGTACGTGCCGGCGGGCACGTCGAGCATCATCGTCGCGGCCGCACCGCTGGTGGCGGTCGTCGTGGCCCGGTTCCTATTCAGGGAAAAGATCACGCCGGTCACGGTGATCGGGTCGGTGATCGCCCTGGCGGGCGTGGCGTTCGTCTGCTTGGCCCGGGCTGGGGTGTCGCTGTCGGCGGCGGTGTGGATCGTGATCGCGGCGATGGTGGTGCAGGGCATCTACCATCCGTTGCAAAAGCCGCTCCTGGCCCGGTACACCAGCCTTGAAGTCGCGGCCTATTGCATGACGGCGGGCACGATCATGACGCTCCCGTTCGTCCCGTTCGACCTCGGCGGTCTGGTTCACGCCGGCCCGTCGGCGTGGGCGTCGGCGATCTACCTCGGGATGCTGCCGTCGGCGGTGGGGTTCGTGCTGTGGGGCTACGCCGTCGCGCGGATGCCGCTGTCGGCATCGACGTCGCTGCTGTATCTGGTGCCGCCGGTCGCGGTGCTGATCGCCTGGGTGTGGCTGGGGGAGGTGCCGATCCCGCAAGAGGCGATCGGCGGCCTGATCGTCATCGTCGGCGTGGCCGTCGTCTCGCAAGGCAACCGGCTGCTGGCGCGTCGGAGACCCCGAACTCAGCCCGCGGAGAGCTGACGGGGCGTTGCCGTTGTCCAAGCGTCGCCGGCGCTAAGAGCGCGGCCGGTTCGTGTCGCCCGGCCGGACCAGGCCGGTCTCATATCCGTAGATCACCGCGTGTGCCCGGTCCCGCAGCCCGAGCTTGGCCAGGATCCGGGTGACATGAGTCTTGACCGTCGTCTCGCCAATCGCCAGCTGACGCGCGATGGCAGCGTTGGACAGGCCGCGGACCACCAGCCTGAACACCTCCCGCTCCCGGTCAGTCAGCCGGTCCAGGTCAGCGGTCGCCCGTGGCCGGCCACGGACAAAGTGCTCGATGAGCCGTCGCATCGGGGCCGGTGACACGAGTGCGTCGCCAGCCGCTGCGGCGCGGACGGCGAGCAGGATTTCCTCCGGCGGAGCATGCTTCAGCAGGAATCCGCTGGCCCCGGCCAGCAGGCCGTCGAAAACGTACTCGTCCAGGTCGAAGGTCGTGAGCAGGACCACCCGCGGTGCCGCGGGGCCGAGCGCGACCACCCGGCGGGTCGCCTCTATGCCAGTCAGGTGCGGCATCCGGATGTCCATCACGACGACGTCCGGGCGCAGCCGCGCCGCCATCGCCACGGCCGCCAGGCCGTCGGCAGCGTCGCCCACGACGGCGAGGTCGGGCTGGGTACCGAGCATCGTCGCCACGCCCGCCCGCACGACCGGCTGGTCATCGGCGACCAGGACACGGATGGTCACCGTGAGCCCGGCAGGAATGCGCGCACCGCGAAACCTCCCCCGGGCCGCGCTCCTGCCTCCAGGTGGCCGTCGAGCAGCCGGGTCCGCTCGCTGAGCCCGGCCAGGCCGGCGCCCCCGCCCTGGGCGGCAGGGACGGCCGTCGTGAGTGGTGGGCCAGGCCCGTCGTCCAGCACATCGACCACGATCCCGTCGGCGCGATAGGCGACGCGCACCGTGGCGGCCGCTCCCGGGGCGTAGCGGATCGTGTTGGTCAGGCTTTCCTGCACCACCCGGTAGGCGGCCAGCTCAACCTCGGCACCGAGGCTGCGGGGCTGGCCGGCGACCTGCAGCTCGGCGCGCAGGCCCGATTCTGCAGCCCGCTGGACGAGCAGGGGAAGGTCAGCCAGCTGCGGCAGGCCGGCACCCGCGGCGCTGGACTCCCTCATCCCGCGGACTAGCTTATTGAGCTCGGTCAGCCCGGCACGGGCTTCCTGCTCGATGGCGCCGATGGCACGCGCTGCCGCCAGGGGGTCGGCGGATGAGGCGAGCCGGGCCGCGCCGGCCTGTACTGCGATGGCGCTGAGCTGATGGGCGAGGACGTCGTGCAGCTCCCGGGCCAGGCTGGCGCGGTCCAGGTCGTGCGCGTGCCGGGCGGCGGCAGTCGCGATATCCCGGTGGGAGCTGGTGACCTCGCCGAGGACCAGCGCCGTGGCCAGCAGCGCGCAGGCCACCGCCGCCGAGTGGTCGCCTCGCCCCGCCTGCAGGGCAACCAAGGCAGCGACCAGCCCCGCGCCAGCCAGCAACCGGGTGATCTGTCGCATCGTCCGGCTACCGTAGGCGCCCAGGCCGTAAGCGGCAGCGAGTACCGCAGCGCTGGCCGACCAGATGTTGAGATGCGCGGCGTACTTCACGGCGAGCGCCGCCCCGGTGAGCGCCAGCACCCCGGCGGGCCTGGTGCGGCGGCATAGGAACGGCAGCGACTGCGCCGCCGCGAGCCCCAGCGTGCCAAGGATGACCAGAGCGCTGCCCGCGTGCCCTGGCGGCCGCCACCACCAGGGCACATCAAAGAGTGCCCAGATCAGCAGAGCACCTGAGAGGAGGCGGTCGACCTCGCGCGCGGGCAGCCGCTGCCGGGGCCAGGCCCGCCAGGCCGCCCGGCCATGGGCCGCCGGCTGATCAGCGCTCATGCCGTCACGTCAGCGGCGAAGCGCCAGCGGGCGATGCCCGCGGCCACCGCGATGGTGACCAGGATGCCGGCGAGCCCGGCCAGCTGACCCAGATCCGGGCCGCTGCCGGCGAACCTGCTCCAGAAGTTCGTCGGCAGGTAGCCCGCCGGGCCGAAGCCCATCCAGGCCTGGACGAAGGAGGCCGGCGACAGGCGGCCGAGGCCGGCGATCCCCGCGACCAGCAGTGCGAGCAGCATCGAGCCGGCTGTTATCGCCGTGGTGGCCAGCTGGCCCCGGCCGATCGTGCCCGCCGCGGTCCCGACGGCGGCGAACAGGCCGAGCACCACCACGGCGCGGCCCGCGGCTGTCATCGACGAGCCCAGTCCGGCCCACACTGCCGAATGAGCTGCGGGCAAGCCGGTTGCGGCGGCGATCACGGGTGCTGCTGCCGCCAGGACGAGGTAGCAGGCGAACAGCGTGAGGACCCCGGCCATCCAGGTGGACAGCCACTTCGCGGCGAGCACGCGGCCCCGGCGGCCTTCCCGGCACAGCAGCTGGCGGATGGTCCGGGATCCCCACTCGCCGCCCCAGTGACCGCCCGCAATCATGGCGATCAACACCAGGCCCGGAAGGGAGGCCAGCATGCCCGCGGCGACATGGCCGACCTCGCCCGGCTGGGTGAGCTGGCTCGTGGCGGTGGCCGCGGCCCGCGCGGAGGCGTGCGCCTGCACGACCACGTGGCGGCACTGCACGGTGGCCGCACGCGCGCAGACGTCAGGAATCCGCGGGCTGGCCAGCCCGGCGCGGGCGTTGTTCGCCGCTCCCCACGTAATGAGCAGGCAGAAGGCCACGATGGCCAGGGCAGTTCCCCAGACCAGCGGCCGGACCAGCTTGCGGATCTCAGCCGCCAGCAGCCACAGCATGGGTGCTCTCCTCGACGATCTCCAGGAATCGGTCCTCCAGCCGCGGCAGCTCCGTGGTCACCGACTCGGCGATCACACCCCCGGTCACCAGGACGGCGTTCACGTCGCGGCCGCTGTCATGCTCGACCACGAACTGGCCGTCTAGCTCCCGGACAGGCCAGCGGGCCAACAGTCGGGCCGCGACTTCGGTGTCGGCTGCGCCGACCTGCACCCGGACTCGGCGCCGGATGGCGCCGAGCCGCGATGGCGGCCCTTCCTCAACGACGCGGCCCCGGACGATCACTGCCACCCGGTCGCAGACCTGCTCCACCTCGGTCAGCAGGTGGCTGGACATGAAGACCGCCGTTCCGCTGGCCGCGAGATCACCGAGCAGGCCGCGTACCTCCCGGATGCCCGCGGGGTCGAGTCCGTTGGTCGGCTCGTCGATGATCAGCAGTGGCGGACGGCCGAGCATTGCTGCCGCCAGGCCCAGCCGCTGCCGCATGCCCTGCGAGTAGGCCCGGACCTTCCGGCCCGCCACGTCGCTGAGCCCAGTGGCATTCAGGACCCGGCTGAGCTCGGTACCGGGACAGCCGCCGCCTTCGCGGGCGATGACCTGGAGATTCTGCCGGCCGGTCAGCCACGGGTAGAAAGCCGGTTCCTCGATCATGGACCCAGTCCGGGAGACGGCCCGCGGGTCGGGCAGGCGCCTCCCGAGCAGCTCAATGTGTCCCGCTGTCGGCGTGATGAGTCCGAGCATCATGCGGATCGTCGTGGTCTTGCCTGCCCCGTTCGGGCCGAGGAAGCCGTAAACCTGGCCGGCCGGGACGCCGAGGTCAAGCTCGCTCACGGCGACCGTCGAGCCGAAGCGCTTAGTCAGGCGCGTGCAGCTGAGGACGTTCATGAGGCTCACGGTAGGGGTGGCACCGGCAGTTCGGCGTCCCCCGGCAGGGCAATTCAGTCTCACCATTTCGGCGACCCGGCCAGGGCGGCGGCCGCCCTGGTCACGCAGGCAGCTCGCCGTGGCACCCGGTGGCCGGCACCAGCCCGGCAGCCCGTCTAACATGACCCGCTCCGCCCCGTTGAATGGCTCATCGACACAGTGATAGGCCGGCGCGGTCCAGATCATCGGCGGCCTCCCTACCGTTAGCGAATCAAGCAGGGTCCCGCTTCCGCATTCTCGTCGGGCGGCGCGCTCGGCAGCCCCGACCGGGAACGTCCAGACAGACAGGCCGCCGATGACCGGGATGGATACCGTGGCCAACTGCTGGCCGGCGGCGGGACGCGGGCGACCGCGCGGGGGTGACCGGCGCCCTCCGGGCGCACCGCCGGCTGGGCCGGGTCCGGACCCGACGGTGAGCCGGACGCCGGAAAGGCCGGCCAGGTAACGGAAGATCCTTGGCCACCCACCGGGCCGGGCTGCCGAGTCGTCAGCCGGGCGAGCACCACGAGTCCTGCCGACGTGACCAGCACCGCCAGGGCCGCGAAGGTGCCGCCCAGGATGCCGAGATGGGCCGACTCGCCGAGCAGCAGGTTGCCCGCGGCCAGGCTGGCCACCGGGGTGACCACGGCGATGACGGGCAGGGTGATCATCGGCCGGCCCGCCTGATACGCGGTCTGCGTCAGCAGCAGCGAGCACGGACCGCCCAGCATCAGGGCGTAGGTCGCCCAGGAGCCGGCCATGCCGGTCAGCCCGCCGCTGATGACATGCGAGAACACCATGGTCACGACCGCTATCCCGGCGTCGGCCAGCCCGGCGGCCACGGCCAGCAGGACCGCGCGGCGGCTGCCGGTGGCAGCGAGGCCAGCGGCGGCGAGCGGCACCGCGCAGGTGGCCAGGCAGGCGGCGGCCAGCCCGGCATGCCCGGACACGCCCGGGACACCGCCGGCGGCCGGGGCCAGCGCAACGAACGAGGTGATGCCGACGATGACGGCCAGGACC
>Ga0208219_1000802_pt1 | contig 11010 bp, 7 predicted proteins | sample NGESurshal072012_7_FD_184469 | JGI IMG/M metagenome (GOLD analysis project Ga0208219, IMG submission 184469) | Arctic peat soil microbial communities from Barrow, Alaska - NGEE Surface sample 53-2 shallow-072012 (SPAdes) | ecosystem: Environmental > Terrestrial > Soil > Wetlands > Peat ...
GGGCCTGCCGGCGCACCAGCGGGATCGTGCTGGCCCTGAACAACGACGTGGTCATGATGAATGAGTACGCCCGCCAGGTCCTCGACCCGGGCGACCAGGGCGTGCTGCTCGGCCAGGCGGCCGAGATGCTGGCCACTCAGCAGGCGGGAGCGGTGTCCGTCGAGCTGCCCAGCGGGATCCAGGCCCGGATGTACTGCCGCCCGGTCCGGGGCGATGATCACGTCGCAGGCGGGGTCGTGCACGTGAAGCTCATCGAGCCGGCCAGCCAGCGCCCGGCGGCGGACACCGCCGCCAAGCCCTCGATGTCCCTGCCCGGCCTGGTCGGCGGCGGCGCGCTCTGGCTGCGCGGCTGCCGGCAGGTGGAGTCCGTGTACGACTCCGGAGACTGGCTCGCCCTCGAAGGGGAGCCGGGAGTGGGCAAGCTGACCGTGGTCCGCGCGGTACATCAGCGCCGCAACCCGGCGGAACGCTTCTACGTCCTCGACGCGGCCGACGCCCCCGACACCGACTGGCTGCTCCGGGCTCGCCGTGAGCTGCTGGACGGCGAGGGCTCGCTGGTGATCCGGCATGTGGACGTGCTCAACGCGCGGCAACTGAACGCGCTGACCTCCGCGCTCCAGGAGGCCAGGACGGCCTCGCGGCAGCACGATCTGTGGGTGGCGGTCACCCTGGACCGCAGGAGCGCACACGGCGACCTGACCAAGCTGCTGCGCTTCTTCCCCAGCACGGTCGAGCTGCCGCCATTGCGCCATCACATCGAGGACCTGCACGTCCTGGTCCCGTTCTTCGTGGCCAAGCTGGGCCAGCACGGCCGGCTGACCTGCTCGCCCGAGGCCATGCAGCTGCTGCTGCGCTCGAAGTGGCCGGGCAACACCGAGCAGCTGTGGCAGGTTCTCAGGCGTGTCGTGCAGAAGCGGCGCACCGGGTCGATCCAGCCGGCCGACCTGCCCCCGGAATGCTGGACGGTCAGCAGGCGGCTGCTGTCCCCGCTGGAGTCCATGGAGCGCGACGCGATCGTCCAGGGCCTGCTCGACTACCAGGGCAACAAGGTCAAGGCGGCCAAGTCACTGGGGATGTCCCGGGCGACCATCTACCGGAAGATCCACGAGTACGGCATCGTCACCCCAGCTAGCTAGCCACGGCCCAGCTGACGGCTAGGATGAGCTCGTGCACCGGCTCTTTCCCATCACCCCGCCGCCCCGCTCCTGAGCGGGGTGCCGCGCACGTGCGTCCAGCCGGCTAGCTGACGCTTGCTCATTGCTGGACCGCTCCCTTTTCCTTCGGGCGACCCCACCCCGCTTCCGCGACCCCTTTCCCCTTCTCGTCGCAGGAGCGATTGCTCATGTCTGTTCGCACCACTGTGCCCGCGGCGGCCCGCCGCCGGCCCGGAACCGGCCTGGCCTGCCTGGTGGCGGCCGGGCTGCTGTGGGGAACCGGCGGCCTGACCGGCCGCCTGCTGGGCCGGAGCGCCGGCCTGTCCGCCCTGGCCGTGGCTGGCTACCGGCTCACCACGGGTGGCGTGCTGATCATTGGCTTCCTCGCGCTGACCGGCAGGCGCTGGCCCGCCGGGCGGCCCGCCTGGACCCGCATCGCCGTCATCGCCGGGCTGGCCGCCGTGTTCCAGAGCAGCTACTTCACAGCCGTGTCGCTGACCTCGGTCAGCCTGGCCACCCTCATCACTATCGGCAGCGCCCCGGTCCTGGTGCTGGCCGCCGAGCGGCTGGGAGGCCAGCGCCGGATCGGCCGGCTCGCGGGCAGCGCTACCGGCCTGGCCCTTACCGGCCTCGGCCTGCTGGTGGGCCTGCCGTCCGGCGGTTTCGCTGAGACGGCGGTGCTGGGCAGCGCAGGCCTGGCGGTCCTGGCGGCCGCCGGGTTCGCCACCCTCACGCTGATCAGCGTCCGGCCAGTGAGCGGCCTGGACGACCTGACCGCGACGGGCTTCGGGTTCGCTCTCGGCGGCCTGGTCCTGCTGCCGGTGGCCGCGGCCACCGGCGGGGTCAGCTTCACCCCTTCCCCGGTCAGCCTCGGGCTGCTGGCGGTGCTCGGCACCGGCCCGACGGCCGTGGCCTACACGCTGTACTTCCGCGGGCTGCGAACCGCCCCGGCGGGCATCGCCGCGCTGCTGTCCCTGCTCGAGCCGCTTACCGGCACCATCCTGGCGGCGCTGATCCTCGGTGACCGGCTCGGGCCTACCGGGATTGCGGGCGCCGTCATCCTGGCCATGGCGCTCGTTCTCGCCGCAGTGGCCGGCCAGAGGGCCCGCCGCGACGACGCAGAGCGGGGTAAGCACGGCGAACGCCGGCCACACGGCCGGGCCGGTAAAGGTGCCGGCCGCCAGGGCCCGGGCGGCCGTGACCGCGTACTAGAGCGGGTTGAGGTGGGCCAGCACCCTCAACCACTCCGGCCCGAGTGAGATCCAGCAGTACCCCGCCGAGCCGCAGCACGGGCAGGTTCAGCCGGTTGATGACGGCGGCGATGCCGTTGATGTCCCCCGTCGCCAGGGCGGTAGCGATGGAGAAGGGCCGGCGGCCATCAGCCCACCTTGGGGGCGGCGAGCGATGACAGTAGCTCGTAGCCGACGTGCGCTGCGGCGATCCCGGTGATCTGGGCGTGGTCGTAGGCGGGTGCGACCTCCACGATGTCGGCACCGACGAGGTTCAGCGCGGCGAATGAGCGCAGCGCGGCGAGCAGTTCCCGGCTGGACAGGCCGCCGGCCTCCGGAGTGCCGGTGCCGGGAGCATGTGCCGGATCCAGCACGTCAATGTCGACCGACACGTACACCGGGCGGTCGCCGACCCGCTGCCGGATGCGCTGCACCATGCCGGGCACTCCCAGCTGGTCGACGTCCGGGGCGGAGATGACCTGGAATCCCAGCTCGCTGTCCTGAGTCAGGTCACTGCTGGTGTACAGGGGCCCGCGGATCCCTATATGCAGGCACCCCGACCGGTCGAGCAGGCCTTCCTCCGAGGCCCGCCGGAATGGCGTGCCATGAGTGTAAGCGGCACCGAAGTAGGTGTCCCAGGTGTCAAGATGAGCATCGAAGTGGACCACGGCCAGCGGGCCGTGCACGGACGACAGCGCCCGGATCATCGGCAGGGCGATCGTGTGGTCGCCGCCGAGCATCAGGATGAAGGGCACCCGCTCGAGCAGGGCGCGCGCCCCCCGCTCGATGGCGCCGATCGCTTCCTCGATGCTGTACGGGTTGACCGCCAGGTCCCCCGCGTCGGCCACCTGCTGGCTGGCGAAGGGTGACGCCTGAAGCGCCGGGTTGTACGGCCGCAGCAGCCGGGAAGATTCCCGGATGTGGGTCGGCCCGAAACGGGCGCCTGGCCGGTAGCTGACCCCGCCGTCAAACGGCACGCCGAGCACGGCCGCATCGGCGTGTGCCACCTCGTCGATGCGCGGCAGGCGGGCGAAGGTGGCCTCTCCGCCGTACCTGGGCACGAGCGTGGCGTCGACCTGCCCGGCAATCTCTCCCGTGATGATCCGCGGAACAGGCTCGGTCATGTCATCCCCACATCCCAGATCCTCGCCCCGCGCCGGGCCGGTACCTGGCATCAGGGTGCCCTCAGGCGGGCTTCTCGCCTTTCGTCCCGGCCACGGCGTCGATCGCACGAAGCTCGCGTTCGCTCGCGTTGATGGCCGACGCCTCGGCTGCCACGTCGAGCGAGCGGGACAGCAGCAGGTATACCAGCCCGGAAACGACCAGCCCGATCAGCCAGGAGTAGTCCACGCCGTTGGTCAGGTGGCGGGGGAAGGGACCCGTGTACGAAAAGCCGGCGATCGGCGGCAGCACCATGAACGGGATCTCGGCCACGAAGCCGGCGAAATAGGCGGTCAGCCCGCGCCAGCCCCACGATCCGTAGGCGCCGTCGGGACGGAAGATGTCGGTGATCGCATAATGGCCGTGCCGGACAAAGAAGAAGTCCACCAGATTCAGCGCGGTCCACGGGACGAGCAAGTACAGCATCAGCGTCAGCGAGTTGAGCACCGCACTGACGGCGGTGTCGGACGCACTGGTCGAGATGCCGGCCCCTATGGCGTACCAGATGACGGCGAGGACGACGACCGTCACTGCCCGCCAGACTCTGCTGGTCTGGATCTTCTTGAACGAATCGATGCCGGTGAGAACCGTCAGCATCCCGCCGTAAGCGTTCATTCCCATCGTGGCGAGCAGCGCCGTCGCGGACAAGAACGCGGTGATCGAGCCGAGCGGCGCGGCCACGTTGTCCCCGACCCGCTGCAGCCCGACCAGTCCATCGGACACGCCAAGCCGGGTGGCAAGCCAGGCACCGAGGGCGATCAGCCAGATCGCCGACCCTGACGCGCCGAAAAACACCGCGGCGATGATTCCGCGCGGCGACGTCTTTCGCGGCATATAGCGCGAGTAGTCCGACACGTAGGGCGCGTACGTGATGTTGTACGCCGCGGCGACCGAGAACTGGGCCATGAACGCGGTAAAAATGAAGCTGCCTCCGGTGTGCGGCGTGACGCCGCCCGCATGCCCGACGAGGATCGCCACCGAGATGATCGCGTAGCACGGGAACGAGATGACCAGCAGGAACCGGAAGACCCTGTGGACCCAGTCGTAGCCGAAGATGGCCAGCGCGGCGGCGAGCACCGCGGTGATGATCGCCACGGCGCCGGCGCTCCAGCCGAACGCGCCATGCAGCCCGCTGGCCATCAGTACCTGGTCGGCGACGTTGAAGGCCATGTAGGTGAACAGCACGGCGAACAGGGCGACCACCACGCCGCGGTAGCCAAGCTGGGCCCGTGTCTGGATCATCTGGGGCAGCCCGAATACGGGGCCCTGGGTAGCGTGGAAGGCCATGAACAGCGTACCGAACCCGATGCCAAGGGCGCCGGCCACGATCGACCAGCCCAGGGACAGGCCGAGCGAAGGGCCGACGAACCCGATCGGGATCGTGAAGTACTGGAAGTTCCCGAGAAACCACAGCATGGTCTGCTGCCAGGTCTTGCCGTGCCGCTCCGCGTCCGGGATCCAGTCGATCGAGTGCACCTCGATCTGGCTGCGCAGCCCGCCCTCAAGCTCCTGGATCGCGGCTTCCGTCCGGGACTCTGCAGCCATGGCATCTCCTAGCCCGACGTGACCTGCTTGCCCGCTATGGTCACCAGATGGTTCATGGCTGTCAACTCTTGTTTCATAACGACTTCCGCTGTCTTATTGAGATGCCCCAGGCTGCTGTCCGGCGTGCCTGACCTGGAGGAGGAGAACTGGTGCCCAGCGCCAGCAGCGGGAACGGCGAGCGAGATGCCGACCCTGACGTCACGCGCATCGGTGCGCAACTCCGGGCGGCCCGGCTTGCCGCCCGCAAGAGCATGGCCGAAGTTGCCGAGCAGGCCGGGCTGACCAAGGGCTTCCTGTCCAAGCTGGAACGGGATCTTGCCAACGTCTCAGTGGCCTCGCTTATCCGGATCTGCGCGGCACTGAACATCTCGGTCGGCTCGCTGTTCCAGGCGTCGAAGGGAGAGGTGGTCAGGCGGGGCGCTTACCAGCCGATCAATTTCGGCGGAACAGGGGTCCGGGAGTACCTGCTCACCCCGTCCGGCGAGAAGCGGGTGCAAGCCATCCTGAGCTACATCGAGCCAGGTGGCGGCAGCGGGGACGAGCCCTACTCGCTGCCGGCCGACGTGGAGTTCGTTTTCGTCCTGGCCGGGCAGCTGCAGATCTCCCTGGCCGGGGAGGACGTGACGCTCGAGCGGGGTGACGCCTTCACCTTCCCGGCCGGCAGCCAGCACACCTTCCGCGGGATCTGGGCCGCCGGCCGGACCCAGCTGCTCTGGGTGTTCTCGCCCGCCCTTCCCGACACCACCTCCTGCTGACCGTCGTTCCGCGAGCATCCAGCCCGGCGGCGGTACGGGCCGGCTAGGCCACGTTCTTGCGCGCGGGCAGGTGACGGCGGAGGAAATCCTCGGTGCGCCGCCAGGCCCGGGCCGCCGGTTCCGGCTGGTGGAACATGGGCGCCTTCCGGTTATGGAAGGCGTGCCCGGCCCCTTCTTCCACATAGATGACGACGTTGGGCCGCCCGGCCGCCGCGTCCTCCACGGCCTGGACCTGGTCCCGTGCGATGTACGGGTCGCTGCCACCGAAGTGGAACAGCAGCGGGGCCGTGATCTGGTCCAGCATCCCTAGCTGCTCCGGCACGGCCGAACCGTAGAACGAGACGACCGCGTCCACCGGCGTCTGGGCGGCTACCAGGTAGGCGATGGACCCGCCCAGGCAGAACCCGATGATGCCGATGCCGCCGTCCACCTCGGGCAGCGCGGCCAGCGCCCCCAGGGCGGCGATGGAATCCGCGACCCCCTGGGCGGCGTCGAACCGGGATCCGATCGCCAGCGACGAGGCCAGGCCCGCGTCGTCGTGCACGGCCTGGTAACCAGGCTGCAGTCGCCAGAACAGGTCCGGCGCGGCCACCACGTATCCCAGGCCGGCCAGATCCTCCGCCACGGCCCGGATGTAGTCGCTCACCCCGTAGATCTCCTGGATCAGCAGCAGGCCGGGGCCACTGCCGCTGTCCGGAACCCACACGGTCAGGTCAAAGGACCCATCGGCGGTGCGCACCGGGTCCACGCGCTGCTGCATGGCCCCGATCTTAAGGTGACGCGCCTTCAGGTGGCCACGACCGCGAAAGATGCGGGCGGCATGCTGAGTTGCTCCCCCTCGATGCTGACCCCGGGGCTGGTGGCGGCGAGCACCGCGGTCCCCGGCGCGCCGAGCGGCACGAGCAGCGGCTGCTCGCCCAGGCTGGCCGCGACTCGCAGCCGCCCGCGGCACAGCACCAGCCAGCGCTGCACCTCGTCGTAATCGGCCCCCATCCGGTCCAGCCGCGGGTCGGTCAGTTCCGGGTACGCCCGGCGCAGCGCGATCAGCTCCGTGTACCAGGCCAGCATCTCCTGGTACCGCGGCGTGTCCCGCTCCGCCCAGTTCAGCTTGGACCGCAGGAAGGTCTCCTTGTCCTGCGGGTTCGGCACCTCGGCCGGGCCCCAGCCGTGGGCGCCGAACTCCGCCCGGCGGCCTTCCGCGACCGCCGTGGCCAGCCCGGGATCGGTGTGGTCGGTGAAGTACTGCCACGGGGTGGACGCGGCCCACTCCTCGCCCATGAACAGCATCGGCGTGAACGGCGCGGTCAGCACCAGGCCCACGCCCACCTTGACCAGGTCGGCGGACAGCCCGCTGGAGATCCGGTCGCCGGTGGCCCGGTTGCCGATCTGGTCGTGATCCTGCAGGTAGCCGAGGAACCGGAAGCCGGGGATCCGGAGCAGGTCCACCGGCCGGCCGTGGGCGCGGCCGCGGAACGAGGAGTAGTTGCCGTCGTGGAAGTACACCCGGGTGAGGGTCTTGACCAGGGCCCCTATGGAGCCGAAGTCGCCGTAATAGCCCTGCCGTTCGCCGGTGATCGCTGCGTGCACCGCGTGATGGAAGTCGTCGCTCCACTGGGCCGCGAGGCCGAACCCGCCGGCTTCCCGGGAGCTGACCAGCCGCGGATCGTTGAGGTCGGACTCGGCGATGAGGACCAGCTCCCGGTTCAGCAGCGTGCCGAGCGCCTGAACCTCCACGGCCAGTTCCTCGAGCAGGTGGAGCGCCCGGTGATCCTCGAAGGCGTGCACGGCGTCGAGGCGCAGCCCGTCCAGGTGGTAGTCACGCAGCCACATCAGCGCGTTGCTGATCAGGAAGCCACGGACCCCGTCGGAGCCGGGCTGGTCCAGGTTCACCGCAGGCCCCCAGGGGGTCACGTGCGCGTCGGTGAAGTAGGGACCGAAGTCAGCCAGGCGGTTGCCGATGCCGACGTGGTTGTACACCACGTCGAGCAGGACGGCCACCCGGCGGGCGTGGCAGGCGTCCACGAACCGTTTCAGCCCGTCCGGGCCGCCGTACGGCTCGTGCACGGCCCACAGGTGGATGCCGTCGTAGCCCCAGCCGTGCTGGCCGGGGAATGCCGCCACCGGCATCAGCTCGATCATGTCCACGCCCAGATCGCAGAGATGGTCGAGCCGCTCGATCGCCGCGTCGAACGTCCCCTCCGTGGTGAACGTGCCCACGTGCATCTCGTAGATCACCGCGCCGCGCAGCGGGCCGGCCCGCCAGCCCCGGTCGGTCCAGCGGAACGCACCATGATCGTAGGTGCGGCTCGGCCCCTCGCTGCCCAGCGGCTGCCACGGGGAGCGCGGGTCCGGCAGCGGCTCGCCGCCATCCACCCGGAACGCATAGTCGGTCCCGCCGGCGGCCGCCTCCGGCACGTCCGCCTCCCACCAGCCCGGGGTGGCGGCCGGGTGCATGGGCTGTGGCGGCCCGCCGCCCATGGCCTGCGACCCCAGCTGTACCTCGACCCGCTCGGCTGTCGGGGCCCAGACCCGGAACACGCTCACTCGGGTACCTCAGAAATCGATGTCAGCGGCACGAGGACGGCCACGGGAAGACGTTGCAGAAGAGCAGACAGCAGCGGGCGCGCATCCTGATGGGTGGCACCGGTCAGCAAGTCCCGCCAGGGGCCGGCGTGCGGCAGGGGCAGCGCGGTACCGGCCCAGCCGCCGCGCTCGCGCAGGCCGGCGGGCAGCCGGGTGGCCACGGTGACCGCATGTCCTCCGCGGGCGAAGCTGACCGCATGCCGCGCGGCCGGGCCCTCGGCGGCCAGCGGGGTGTACTCCCCTGCGAACCAGTCCGGGTGGCCCCGGCGCAGCCGCAGTGCGGCCGCCGTGACCAGCAGCTTTTGCTCGTCGAGACCGGACACGGGAGCGCCGGCGTCCAGCGCGGCGAGCAGGTCCTGGCCGCGGGCAAAGTCGGCGGGCGCGCGGTTGTCCGGGTCGACCAGCCGCAGGCCGGCCAGCTCGCAGCCCTGGTAAGTGTCCGCCACGCCCGGCATGGTCAGCTGCACGAGCTTGGCGCCGAGGGCGTTGGCGCGCGCGTCGCCCTCCAGCCCGGCCACGAACCGGCCGATCTGCCCGGTGAGCTCGTCGTCGTCCAGCACCAGTTCGGCGAAGGTCAGCACCTGCGACTCGTACTCGGGGTCCGGGTCGGTCCACGAGGTGCGGCTCTTGGCCTCGCGCATCGCCTTGCGCAGGTAGCCGGTCAGCCGCTCGGCGTCCAGTGGCCACCCCCCGGTCAGGGTCTGCCACATCAGGTACGCGGTGTCCGGCTCCGGTGCCGCCCCGCTGGCCAGCGCCATGGCCCGCTCGTGCCAGCCGGTCACCTCCGCCGTCCAGGCCTGCGGCATCTCGGCCAGCACGGCCAGCCGGGCCCGGACGTCCTCCTGGCGCTTGGTGTCGTGGGTGGACAGCGTGGTCATGCTGGCGGGCCAGTCCCGGGCCAGCCGGGCGGCGAACTCGTGGAACTCCTCCGGGCTGGTCCCGAAGGTGTCCGGGTCGCCGCCGACCTCGTTCAGCGCGGCCAGCCGGGACCAGCGGTAGAACGCGGTGTCCTCGACGCCCTTGGCCATCACCGGCCCGCACACTTGCTGGAACGCCACGATGAAGCGAGCGTGCTCCCCGCCGGCGCCGCGGCCGAGGGCGAGGTCCGCCACGGCGTCCAGGGCGGCGTGCAGCCGCGCGGGCAGGTGCGGCCGGGCGGCCGCGGCGGCCCGGGCCACAATGGCGGCCGAGACCGGCGGGGCCGGCTCGCCGGGCACCACGTACGCGCGGTAGACCGGCATCGCGGTGAGCAGCTCGGCCAGCACGGTAGTCCGGTCGTCCAGGCTGAGACCGCCCAGGTCAGGGTGTCCCGCGTCGCCGGCCAGCCGGGACAGCCGGGACACCTCGGCCGCCAGGGCCTGGCCGGCCTCCTCGCGCTTGGCGGCCTCGGCCACCCCGGCGAACCGGGCGGGCCCGGCGGTGAGGCGCTCGTAGGTGGCGGTGAGCGGCGCGGCGCCGCCCGGATCGAGGAACAGGCCGCCGATCACGCCCAGCGCGTCGTAGCCGGTCGTCCCGGCACACGGCCAGTCCGCGGGCAACTGCTCCGGGCCGGACAGGATCTTCTCGGTGGACACCCACAGGCCGCCGGTGCGGTCCGCGAGCCGGCGCAGATAACCACGCGGGTCGGCGAGCCCGTCCGGATGGTCGACCCGCAGCCCGTCGATGAGCCCCTCATCCACCAGCCGCAGGATCACCTCGTGGGTGGCCGCGAACACCTCGGGGTCCTCGACCCGGACCGCGATCAGCGAGCTGATGTCGAAGAACCGCCGCCAGTTGAGCTCCGTCGCCGCCAGGTGCCAGTCGGCCAGCCGGTAATGCTGGGCGGCCAGCAGCCCGGGCAGCGGCAGGTCCTGCGTGCCGGGCCGGACCGGCAGCACATGATCGAAGTACCGGAGCACTGGCTCGGCGCCCCTGGTGTCCACCTTCAGGTCACCCAGGCAGTCGCTGGCCGGGCCACCGAGGACCGGCATGAGCAGCCTGCCGTCCTGCGCGGCCCAGTCCACGTCGAACCAGCCCGCGAACGGCGACCCGGTACCGTCCCGGAGCACCGACCAGAGCGGCCGGTTCAGTGACTCGGGCACCGGGACCGCCATGTGGTTGGGCACGATGTCCACGATCACGCCCAGCCCGTGGCCGCGGAACCGGGCGGCCATGTCCCGGAACGCGGCCTCGCCGCCCAGGTCCTCGGACACGCGGGAGTGGTCGACCACGTCGTAGCCGTGCGTGGAGCCGGGCGTGGCCTGCAGGATCGGCGACAGGTACACGTGCGTCACGCCCAGGTCCGCCAGGTACCCCGCGATGGCGGCGGCGTCAGCGAATCCGAAACCCGGCTGGAGCTGAAGCCGGTAGGTGGAGTTGGGTGCAGGCCGGGAGTCAGACACGCCCGAGGACCTGCATGGAGCGGCTGGGGATGGCGACCGCGTCGCCGGGCTTGGCGGCAGGCGCGTCGGTCAGGGCGCTCAGCGGGAGCGCGGTGTCCAGGACCTTGACCCACTGCTCCCCGTACCGCTGCGGCGGGATGGTGAACTCCAGATCCAGCTCGCTGGCGTTGAACAGGAGCAGGAACGACTCGTCCCTGGTCCG
>Ga0208219_1000803_pt1 | contig 11008 bp, 12 predicted proteins | sample NGESurshal072012_7_FD_184469 | JGI IMG/M metagenome (GOLD analysis project Ga0208219, IMG submission 184469) | Arctic peat soil microbial communities from Barrow, Alaska - NGEE Surface sample 53-2 shallow-072012 (SPAdes) | ecosystem: Environmental > Terrestrial > Soil > Wetlands > Peat ...
CGTCGCCAACCCGGTGTTCCGGGCTATCAAGGCGGCAACGCCGGGCAGTTACACCTTCATCCTGCCCGCGACCAAGGAGGTACCGCGCAGGTTGCAGCACCCGGGAAAGAAGACCGTCGGGGTGCGGATCCCCCGGCACGTGGTGGCCCAGGCGCTGCTCGCCGAACTCGGTGAGCCGCTCGTCTCGAGCACCCTGCTGCTGCCTGGTCAGGACGAGCCCATGACCCAGGGGTGGGAGATTGCCGACCAGCTCGGCCACGCCGTGGACGCGGTGATCGACTCCGGCGACTGCGGCACCGAGCCGACAACGGTCATCGACTTCTCCCTGGAAGAACCCGAGATACTGCGGCGCGGAGCAGGTGACACGTCCGGGTTCGAGTGAGCCACGGCCCGCGAACCGGCCTATTCCAGACGGTGGCGCTGTGCTCGGTCTCGGGCGGCGTTTTTAGCAGGCGCGGGTGGCCGTCGCTGGCGATGCCTGCTGGCCGTTCGGACGTACCTCGCCGGAGCCTGCGGCAGGTCGGGCAGGGAGAAAAGCGGTCGACGCGGTGGGGTCAGGCGGACAGGCTGGTCTGCGGGCGGCGCGCGCGCCGCGCTGGCAGGGACTGATGATCTGGCTTGTGGCGGTGGGTGGTGTTCATGCGGGCGTACCGGCGGCACGGCGACCTTGCCGCAGTGGCTGCCGTGGCCGGGTCCTGCATTGCGGACGGCCCGCACAGTGCTGACGTCGGGTGGCGGCTGGCTAACCCGTCATGGCAGTCAGCACGCGACTGCCGGGTAGTCACTGACGGCGGCGGTGCCGTGATCGGGTTCGCGGCCTGGCAGCAGCCCTGGGCGGTGCTGGACCTGTGGGCCAGGCCCGGGCGGGGGGACCAGGCGTACGAGGAGCTGCTGTCGTGGGCCGCGGGCCGCTTCGCCGGGATGGACCGGGAGCGGGGGTACCCGCTTGCTTACTGGGCCGAGGCCCATGAGGGGGATGCTGGCCGGCTCGGCCTGCTGGCCCGGCATGGCTACGTCCTGGACGGCGATCCGGGCCTGGTGCTGCGCCACGGGCTGCGCGGCCCGGTCCCGCCAGCCCCGATGCCCGCGGGCTTTGCGCTTCGGTCCTTTGCCGGGCCGTCGCAAGTCCCGGCGTATGTCCGCGCGCACAGGCAGGCCTTCGGCACCAGCTCGATGACAGCCCGTTGGCGGCTGGCCACCTTGACGATGCCGGGATACCATCCTGAGCTTGACCTTGCCGCCGTGGCACCTGACGGCAGCCTGGCCGGCTTTTGCGTCGCCTGGCTGGGCCAGGCCAGCGCAACGGCGCACATTGAGCCGCTCGGCATCAGCCCGGGCCTGCGCCGCCTGGGCCTGGGACACGCCATGGTGACCGCGGTGCTGGGCCGCGCCCGGGACTGCGGAGCCTGGGTGGTCACGGTCCAGACCGGAGCAGTGCACGGCCCGGCGGTAGCTTTCTACCAGCAGGTCGGCTTTGAGGCGGCCTGCCGGGTACTGCGCAAGGGGCAATGGTTTCCCGCGCAGCCCGGCTGACATCCGCCCTCCTCTACGACTGCGTGCTCACCTTGGCCGCCACGCGGGTGAGCACGCAGATAGCCTAGATCGGCGTGTCGCTACTCAAGCCCGCGGTAGCGAGGACCTGTGCCAGATCAAAGCGATCAGCCAGCCTCGCCTCGTTCATCAGCAGTTGCCCTGTACGTGCACGAGCCGCGCGAGGACGGGCTGTCGGATCATTCGGCGCTCGCCGCGGGCTTCACGCTGCAGCCGCCGCCAAGCCTGCCGGTACCCGACCTCGCCGGCGCCAGCATGCCTGCCACGCTGTTCTGAGCCAGTGGACGCGCAACGCGAACGTCTGCCCCAAGGTCGTGTCGTTATCCGGCGCTCAGGCCGACGCAAGCGTGGCGAACTAGCCAATCGTAAGTCTGCTCGGTCCGCTCCGCCTCGACGCCGAGGGACTCTACGAAGCGGCACAGCTCGGCTTGGACCAGGTCGCCAGGCATATCGCCGCAGACCATGCGCTCCACCTCAATGAACCAGCCCAGGCCGTCTAGCTCATCCACGCATAGCAGCATGTCGCGGCAGGCCGCCGAGCGCCTGACCTTGACGATCCGGATGGTGGGGCGGAACCCCATGGCCAGGATGGCGGCATGCATCTGGTCCCGGTCTGTAACGTCGGTCTCGTGCTCCTCGCACGACAGCAGATTTTCGGCCGGCCGCTTGACCGTGAAAACATGCCGCTCGCCCATCGTGCGCAGGCGCGCGAACGTGACGCTCTGCCGGTCATCACCGTAAGACCAGCCGTGGGGCGCGTACGCCTGGTCGTCCTGCCCGATCGGCGGCCCTAACTCGATACCGCGCATTTTCAGCGCCGCGAGGAGCGCCTCGGAGTCCCGGATCCGGTACTTCACCTCAACCTCGCGCACCGCGCCTCCGCGTGAGCTGACCCTCGCTGGACCGTCTGCCACCCTCCCACAGCCGCCCAGGCGCGGCGGGATGACTCGCCGAAGGCGGCCCTGTAAGCCCGACATCGCCGCTACGCAACTCCTTGGCACGGTACGGCTCACGGCGGACCGCGCCGGACCATTATTAGGACCGCGCTCATGGTCCGGCCCAGATTTATTTTTTCGACCGCGGCACGACTCAGCTGGGGTCTGGGGAGCTGCCTGCCGCGAGCGCCGCGATTGCCCGCGCGGCCGCCGACCGGACTCTCGGTGTTTCATCGTTCTGGAGGTCAGCCATCGCGCTGAGAGCATCGTCAATCCAGTGTCGCGCGACGACCTTGGCCGCCATTTCCCGTACTCGCCATGCGTCGTCGGCTGCGGCCTGGATGATCGCGGCTGTGGCTCTGTGGTCCCAGGCGTGCAAGAGGCCGCGGGCCGCCCAGACACGCGGCCAGTAGCCGTCCTTGCCACCTTCATGGCCGCTGAGCACGTACTTCGCTGGCGTTCCGCCCAGCGCCAGGACCAGGCCGTCATCTACTTCCTGGCCCTCCAGCAAGGCGATACATCCAGCGACCAGAGCTGGCCTTCCTCGCCGCCCGCACTCAGCATCGATCCTCTGACGCGGCGTCATCCCGTTACTGCCTGCCATGGGCAATGCGTCTCACGTCTCGATTCGAAATCCTCCGCTTATATGGTACGGCCGAGCTGTCGGGCACTGTCGCTCACCCGGACGTTCCACGCTTTCCCGTCTGCCTCAGTCGGGCCGCTTCCAGCGCCGTGGTGGTCACCTGTGGTGGTCAGCTTGCGGAGGCGCCAGCTGCGCGACCTGGTGCTTAGAAGGTGCCGCACAGTTGTCCGAGACGGTCTCTCACCTGCGCGGACAGCCAGAGGCGGTCCGACATGGGACTATGGCGTCCGACCCCGTGGTGTCGGTTGCGGGTGTCAGCGACGGTGGCCCACCACTTGACCCCCAGGACTACGGACTAGCCGTTATCGCTGGTCAGTCCGGTGACGGTGGGAGAGCGGTCGGTGTGCCGACATGCTGGCTGTCTGGCCGGATGCATGCCAGGTGGTCCCCAGGTAGTCTCCAAGAAGCTGATTACCTCAAGTCATCCGTTGCCGCTGCCCACAGCCCTTCGAGGATTCATTAATTGCCTGGTTCAGTACTGGTTGCGTAGCGATTGTTGGTGGCATACCAGTCCCACGCTCGGTCCACGTCTCCGAGAAGGGCGAAGGCCTGATGGTAGTTCTTGTGACGACGGAGAACTTGTTGATTGCGGCGTACCCGCGCTTGAGTTCCCACTCGGTCCGGTCGGGCTGTGGCGGCAGCTCGTCCAGCTCGACGTGCAGGACCGCCCAGAGTTCTCGGAACTGGGATTCCGACAGCGGTACCCCGTTGGCGTACAGTTCGCCGCCGCTGACGGGCACATGCTCCGTACATCGCTGGTTGATCGTTGTCGGGTGTTGCCTTCCATCCGTGGACGTACCCGTCATTTTGATAAGCGCTGGCGTCGGTGTCGTCGCGAGTGTGTTGACTTCGTATGCGACGGCCCACCTAACGGCCCGTCAGGAGTTGCGGCGTTGGTGGACAGAGATGGCAGGAAAAATATGCGTCGCTTGTGGCAGATCAACCTGCTAGCGCCCAAGCGCTCGCACGTCAGTTCGCTATTGGTGTCTTAATACTTGAACGTGGGGATTCGGAACAGCGGGAAAAGATTTTTATAGCCCCTCACACGCGAATCACTGCTGGACGCTCCGAATCTAACGAGTTGGTGTTGCTCTCTCCTGCTGCCTCACAGCGTCATTTCGCGGTTTCAGCCGACGGTAGCCATGCCTACGTAGAAGATCTCGGCTCGACGAACGGCGTGTATCTCAATGACCACCTAGTCGCCACACGAACCATCCTGCATAGTGGCGATGTTCTTCGAGTTGATAGCTCGTCCCACATCGAGTTTCAGGCATTGGCGTCTAATATGTGACAAAGGCGTCCGGCGTAGGGCCTTCCGATCCTAAAGCGCGCCGCGCTACGCGGCGACACAGGACTGGATGCTCGGTCTCTGGCCATACTCTCGATAGGCGCCGAACGAGCCGCGCAAGTTCCGGGTCCGTGATCCGGCCGCGCTCGTCGCTGCGCTGAAGGCGCGCGGGATCGAACTGGGGCTACCCGTCGAGCATGACGACCAGGCGTATGCGCCCGGAGGTTGGAGTTACGGTGACGACCGCCGCGAGGTGCCCTTCGCTCGGCTGCGCACTGTGGACGGTCGGCACCTCTTCACCGTCGAGCGGCCGGCGGAGAACGTTTTGTCTTGCGAGGAGCACGAGACGGTCATCGCGGATCGTGCGCAGATGCACCGCGCGATCGTGGCGATGGGTTTCTCGCCCACGGTCCGGATCCGCAAGGTCCGGCGGTGTGCTTGCACACCTACGACTCGCTCGCGCGAGCATCCCAAACGTCAGCCTGAGCAGTCCTGGCCCGCTGGGGACGCCAATTTGGACCTGGTAGCTGGAGGCGGGCTCGCCGGGTGCAGCCTGCGGGCCTGGGCCTGATGCGGCCCACTCGCGGGCCCCGGCCAAGTTGCGGCGTTACCGCAGGTCGTGGGTTCCCAAGGGGGACCTGTCGCCGACCAGCCACAGGTGGCCGAACGGGTCGATGAAGCCACCCTGCCGGTGAATGCCCCAGGGTGCCTGGTGATCACGGATCCTGTCGATGCTGCCGTCGGCTCCAGCCGTCACGGCGCGCTCGATGAAGCCGTCCGGGTCATCGACGAACACCTCGACGCGGACCGTTCGCGAGCCAAGGGCAGCCGGGGTGTCCCAGCCGTTGCTTTCGGGCTCGCCGAGAAAGAACGGGGCACCGGCAACGGTCAGCCCGACGACGCTGCCAAGGTTCCACAGCTCGGTGGCACCTAGCGCCCGCGCATACCACCGCGCTGCCGCCGCGGCATCGGGCACGGCGAGCATCACGGAGATCACCGGAAGGTGAGCGCCGCCGGCCGTCATCAGCCATCTCCTTACGCCAGCCTCAATTGGCCGCGCATTCTGACAGGCTTCTTGGGTGACACGTTGTCACGCCTCAGCAGCTTAGTGCGCAACTCCTGCAGGCCACCCGCGATGGCGAGCTGGCTGGCGGCGCCCGATGGATTGTTCTGGAGCGGCCCTCATTGCGGCCGGAGTGCCTGCGGCGGCGGCCAGTCGCCGGGCAGTTCGTCGAGCCGCCGCGCATAGTCGCCCGGGTCGAACGGCCGGTGCTCGTTCATGGCCTGATAGACGTCGTCGCTGACCACCGCTGCGATCATGTGGATGACGTTGTGCCAGTCGTAGCCGAGGCCGGCGAGCCGCTGGACGGTCTGCCAGATTTCGCGCGGATCGTCGGCCAGTAGCTGGCTGGCGACAATCTGGTGCAGCGCGATGTGCAGCCTGGAACTGAATGGCTCACCGCCGACGACCATCTCCTCATCGCTGCGGAGCGCGTCTTCGATTTCGGGATGCTGCGCCTCGATCAGGAACGTGCGCTCGCCCTCGTCAGCCGGGTTCAGTAGTTCCAGGTCCAGGTCCAGGCCCCGGGCTCTGACGCGCAGTGCCGGTGACAAATGAGTGACACGACGGGACGGACAGGGGATCGCGATCATGGGCTTCACCCGGCCCCGCCCTGGGCGCGAAGGTGTCACGCGCTACCAGGCGTTGTACGACGATGTGAAGGGTCACCGCAGGTCAGCTGGCACGTTCGCGAACGAGAAGGCTGCAGACAAGGCCTGGCAGCGGGCGGAGACCCGGATGGCCGAAGGCCGGATGGGTAACCCCTCACGCGGTCGGCAGAGGTTCCGTACCTATGTCGAGGAAGAATGGCTTCCCAACCATCAGATGGAAGCATGGACTCGGGAGAACTACAGCTATTACCTGGACCGCCACATCCTGCCGTGGTTCGGCTCCATGCGGATGATCGAGGTCATGCCCGCTGACGTCCGCGAGTGGATCACTCACCTGCAGAACGAGAATGTCTCAGCGCACGTGATCCGGTACTGCAAGACGATCCTCGGGGCTATTTTCACAGCTGCTCTTAACGACGTTGTCCACCTACATCCAGTCCGGGGAGCGAAGTCCCCGCCAGTCGCGAAGAAGCCGCGAGCCATCGTGACGCCGGAGCAGTTCGAAAAGCTCTATCTGGCGCTGCCGCCTGACATGAAGCTTCTTGCGGAGACGGACATCGAGAGCGGCCTGCGGTGGGGCGAGCTGACCGAGCTACGTCCGCGCGACGTCGACTTCGGCACGGGCGTCCTGACGGTGAGCAGGGTGGTCGTCGAGCTGTCCCCGCGGTTCCACCCGGAGGGCGGCCGGTTCCTCATCAAGGACTACCCCAAGGACCAGGAGCACCGGCGGCTCAAGCTCAGCGCGCAGATCGTCGCCAAGATCGAGGCAGACATCCGGGAACGCGGACTTGGCGAGGATGACCTGCTGTTCGCGATGCCCGGCGCCTTGTCCCGTCCGGCATCCGCGCTTCCCGGCACACCCATGACAGCCTCCATGTCCGCCGGCGCGCGTCCGGGTGCGGTGTGTGCTTCGCGCCACGCCGGACGTCGTTGCTTACTGAAACTGATTCAGTCCGGGCGACCATCTACCGGAAGATCCGCGAGTACGGGCATCGTCGCCCCGGCGGTTGTTGACCAGGCTCAGGTTCGGGCAGGTGCGGAGCGAGCGATAGTGAGGTACCAGGAGCCACCCGCGAGATTCAGCGCCCCAAGAACTAGGAAGAAGGCTGCCCATCCGTAGACGCCGTACGAGAGGCATATGACGCCCGCGGCGGCCGCGACACTGCCACCGGCAATACGCCCGACCCCAAAGACGCGGAGGTGGCGGTACTCATATGGCACGATCAGGCGCTGCATGCCGGTGCGCGGGGGAGATCGCCACCACCCGCGCAGGCCTTCCACGGCGGTGTTGTCGTTGGGTGCGTTCATCGGGATGCCTCCTGCGGAGTGTGGTGTCAGCCACCCGATCACCTGTAAATAAGATATCACATTGATAGCTGGCTTGTCAATGGCGGCAGTCCTGACGGGCCGACTGGGGGGTTTCGCGTCGGTGAGGGTGACCTACCGGCGGCGATGCGCTCGTCCTCGCGGATCAGGTGCACGCACGCGTTGATGAGCGCCAGGTGCGAGAAGACCTGGGGAAGTTCCCACGGTGCCAGCCGGTGTGCGGTTCTATCTCCTGGGCGTACAGCAGCGGCGGGTGGCGTAGGTCGGCAGCTTCTCGCACAGCGCCCTGGGGCGCGGCTCGCCTCCCCGATCTCGGTGAGCGCCGAGACCAGCCATAACGAGCGGCTCGGCGCGCCTCCAGCAGATCTCGTCGAGAGGATCACCACAGCGCAGAACGGCGGAACTGCGCGCGGCTAAATCAGCTGCTTGGTCACTCGCTGCGACCAGACTCAGCCGCACTGTCGGGCCGGGTAGGTTGCGGGCAGGGAGTCCGTGGCGAGCGCTTGGGTAAGTGACAGGCTCCCCTGTCCGGTCGGCAGTCGCCAGCCCCGATGCTGGCAAAGCGGCAGGCGAGCGGTTTTCGGACCAGAGGCTGCGTCGTGGCTGCTTCTAGCAGTCGCTGATGGCGATCAGGCGCAGGCGCTTCTCGATGCCGGCCCGGCTGGAGATCCAGGCGCGGAGTTAGCTGGGTGGCGCCTGCTCCTGGCCTGTTTCTTGTCTGCTTGATTGCCCGCGCTCAAGGTGTTGTGCGGCGAGCTCGACCGGGGGCCGGTAGCCGCGAGAGCTGTTGATGTTGCGGTGCAGCGCATGGTTCAGCTCGCCGAGGTCAATATGTGCCAGGCCGCCAGCATCGGTGATGGCCACCTCACAGCGGAACGCCATGTCGTTCATGCATCCCAGCACGCTGCGGTCCGCGGTCTTGGCCACGATCAGCTCCTGCGAGCGCAGGTCGCCGAACGTTGCAGGCGGCAGGCCCTCGCGGCGGAGTTCCCGCGCGACCAGCCCGGTGACCAGGCGGTGGGTTGCGCGCAGGTCCACCGCGCGCACGTCGGCCTCGAAGATCGAGAACAAGGTGGCGGCGTGAGTGAGCAGCAGGCACTTGCGCCGGTCGAACCAGAGCAGGCTGGCGTACCAGTCCCCGGCATCTGGTGTGGGTCCTGGCTCGGCGGCGTGGCCCGCGCCAAGGACAGCCAGCAGCTTCTTCGTGCACCGCAGGATCATCAGGCGATCATAGGGGTGAGCGGCGCACCGGACGCCCGTCAGGACGTGGCCGCTGCCCGCCCTGGCCAGCGTCCCGAAGACCAGACGGCCGGATCGGTTCTGCCCTACCGTCTGGGTATGCCTGCCAGGAACCTGCCCGCGCCCCGGGACGCGGCCGCCGCCCGCAGGATCCTGCTGGCCGGGCTGGCCGGGGATAGCGAGGTAGCCGAGCTGGTGGGCGAGCTAGCGCCCCTGCATCCCCAGAACAACACTTTCCCCGGCGAGGTCTTCCTCCACGTCGCAGCTGACGTGCTGGACTGGTGCGGGGCCAGCCGCGCTGACCCGCTGGCCCTGGAAGGGATGCGGGAGCGGTTCCTGCCCGAGTGCGCCCTCGGCGGCAGGCAGAACAAGAAGCTTCAGTTCGCGATCCTGGCAGCGGCGGCGCTGCGCGGCGGAGCGGAGCCGGACTTGCTGGACGAGGTCGCCTGGTGGCAGGCCGATGACTTCTGGCAGTACGCCCTGTACGCGGCGGTCGCTTATGTCCGCGCTGCCGCTGGCCGGGCCGGCGTGCCGGTGCGCCAGGTATGCCAGGAACTGGCCCAGCGCGACGGCCCGCGGCCCGGCCCGGATGAGCCTTTCGCTGATGCGCCCTGATGACCGGGCTCGCGAGGTGGCCAGCCGGCTGCCAGGCCAGGCAGGACGCAGAGTTTGACCGCACCCGAGGTGTGAAGTGGCGCGGACCTGGTTGTCGATCCGGGTCGAGCTGATCGAGGGCCATGGCGAGCAGTACTGGCCGCGGCCAGGACGGATCTTCGGGGCCGCGCGCGCAGCCACACCTTCAAACAGCTCGCCGACGCTATCGACGACGCGTTCGCTCGCTGGGACCGCTCGCACCTGCAGGAGTTCACCCTCGCCGACGGCAGGCGCTTGTGTGATCCGGACCCGGGCTGGGAGATCGAGGGCGGGGTCACCGAGGACTGCCGGCGAATGAAGCTGTCGCGGCTGCCCCCGGAAGAGCAGCTCGCCTACGTGTTCGACCTCGGCGACGACTGGGCCCACCTGTGCACCGTCGGCGCGCGGCGGATCGACCCGGTCGAGGTCCTGCGGATCCTGCCAGACACGCCGCTGCCGTACTGGGGCTGGGGCGACATTCCCGACCAGTACCGGCGCCGCTGGGACGACGACGGCGAGTCACCTCCGCCCGGGAACCCGGGGCTCGCTGATCTTCCACCGCTCCGGCCTCACTGGGGCCCGCCAGCCGCCAGCCGAGGCGAAGGTTCACTGCGCTGTTCAGGCACCTGCAGACCAGGCAATCACCCACCTGGCCCCCCCGAGCCCGCCCATGCCGCCGCGGGCGCTCCCGCAGAACATCCAGATCCGCTCCATCTGGAGGCGTGTGATCCCTCCCAGCAGTGCAGCCGAACCGCGAGTAGCCGACTGCGCATACCGGGGAGCGCATGAGCACGTGAACTGGCAATCCACCCAACTCAGCGTATAAGAGCGGCGGACAGCCGACCTCTGCGCGCAAAGGAGCTACTGGAAGCCGCGGAGCGACCACCCGGAACTGGCCGCGCTGCGCGAGGCGGCACTGGTGCGCGCCTGGCGTTAAACTCCGCGGCATGACCGAAAACTCCGCGGCATGACCGAGCCGCAGGACCCGGACGGGCCGGTCGAACTCCGCGCCTCCGACGCCGACCGGGAGCGGGTCGCCGACCGGCTCCGAGAGGCCGCCGCGGACGGCCGGATCACCATGGACGAGCTCGATGAGCGGCTGCAGGCGGCGTACACCTCGACTACGCACGCCGAGCTGCGACCGCTCACTCGCGACCTCGCCACATCGGACGCGCCCGCGAGCGCGCCCGCCGCGCGGGAACTGGTCGGCGGCATCCCTGGCCGCCGGCGCCGGTCAATCGTTGTGATGTCGGGCTTGGACCGCCGCGGCCGCTGGGTCGTCCCGGCCCGATTCAGCGTTTTCGCGTTCTGAGGCGGGGTGCAGCTGGATCTGCGCGAGGCAATTCTCACTGAGCGTGAAACGCTGATCCGTGCCGATGCCGTGATGGCCGGCATCGAGATCATCGTGCCCGAAGACATCGCGGTGCATGTCGAGGGCTCCGGATTCATGGGGGCCTTCGACGAAACTCCTGGCACGGCTCCGCCGCCACCGGGCGCGCCCGTCATCCGGATCACCGGCATCGCCTTCTGGGCAGGCATCGCTGTCAAGCGCACGCCGACGTACAGCCCGAAGAAGCGGCGAGGCGAGCTGACGGCCTGACGCGGCCGGTGTCCGCTGCGCCGCGTCTTGGCGAGGCGGTGGTCGTGCATCTGCTGTAGTTCTGCGCCGATGATCGTGCCTGAGGTTCCGTGCGCGGCGAGCACCGCGGCGACCTGCTGAGG
>Ga0208219_1000804_pt1 | contig 11002 bp, 10 predicted proteins | sample NGESurshal072012_7_FD_184469 | JGI IMG/M metagenome (GOLD analysis project Ga0208219, IMG submission 184469) | Arctic peat soil microbial communities from Barrow, Alaska - NGEE Surface sample 53-2 shallow-072012 (SPAdes) | ecosystem: Environmental > Terrestrial > Soil > Wetlands > Peat ...
CGTGTTCATCGGTGGCGGGACGCCGTCGCTGGTCGAACCCGACTTGCTCGCGGGCCTGGTGGCAACGGTTCGGAGCACGTTCTCGGTCGCGGTCGACGCCGAGATGACCATGGAGGCGAACCCGTCGAGCGTCACGGCCGGCCGGGCGCGGGTGTGGAGAGCGGCGGGCGTGAACCGGATCAGCCTCGGGGTCCAGAGCCTCGAGGCTGACGCGCTGCGCTTTCTCGGCCGGGTTCATGACGCGGATCGCGCCCTGGCCGCCGTCGCCGAGGTGCGCGAGGCGGGCTTCACCTCCATCAACTGCGACCTCATCTATGCGGTTCCAGGGCTCGGCGACACCCGCTGGAGGCGAACGCTCGAACGTGTTGTGGCCGCCGGCCCCACCCACATCTCGTGCTACGAGCTGACGGTGGAGCCGGGGACGCCGCTGCACACCCGGGTGCGCCGCGGGCTGGTCAGGCCGGTGGAGGGAGTCCGCTCCATGCGCCAGCACCGTCTCGCCGTCGACCTGCTCGAGGGAGCCGGTTACGGGCAGTACGAGGTGAGCAACTTTGCGCTCCCCGGCGAGGAGTGCCGCCACAACCTCGTCTACTGGCACAACGGGTACTACGCAGCCGCGGGGGTCGGTGCCCACGGCCATCTTCCCGCGGCGGCCGCGGCGTCGATCGGGCTGGACGTCGAGGCTGGTGCGGTGTCAGTGCGCCACTGGCACGGGCGCGGCATCGCCGCCTACGGGCGCGCCATCCGGGCAGGTGACCTTCCCATCGCCGGCTCGGAGCCGGTCGGTCCCGGGATGCGCGAGCAGGAGCGAGTGATGCTCGGGCTGCGCCTTCGCGAGGGCGTCCGCATCGGCGCCGCGAGCCTCGACGAGGCGCGCTCCCTCGAGGGCCTGGGGCTGATCGCGATCGACGGTGATCGGGTCCGCGCGACCTCCCGGGGTGAGGCGGTGCTCAACCAGGTCACCCTCCGGCTGGTGGGCGACCGGGCGGCCTAGCTGATACCCTTAGCACTCAACCCTGACGAGTGCTAAAGCGCCGGTGACCGGCTGCTGCCCCACCGTCGCCTCGGGCCAGACGTGCAACATCCAGTCCCTCTCGATCAGCGCAAGCAACAGATCCTCAAGGCCGTCGTCGCGGATTACACCCGCACGGGTGTCCCCGTGGGGTCGGCGTCGCTTGCCGTCCACCTCGCCACCTGGTCGTCTGCGACCATTCGCAACGAGCTGGCGACGCTGAGCGAGGTCGGGTACTTGATCCAGCCGCACACCTCGGCCGGACGCGTCCCCTCCGACCTCGGCTACCGCTACTACGTCGACTTTCTTATGGATGAAGAGGACGTGCCGCAGGCCGTCCGCCGGCAGGTGGACCCGTTCTTCGCGATGCTGCCGACCGGCGTCGAGGACATCCTCGAGATCGCCGCGACGGCCCTGGCACAGGCTGCCGATGCGGTGAGCCTGGTCACCGCCCCGCGTGCCCTGGGTGTCCGCGTCAAGCACCTCGACCTGGTCAAGCTCAACGACGCCCAGGCCCTGCTCGTACTCGTGCTCGAAGGCAATCTGGTCCGCCAGCAGGCGCTCGGCCTGACCTCGCCGACCGACCAGTCGGTGCTCAGTGGCATCGCCGCGGGGCTCAACGCGGTGGTCGTCGGTCTCAACGCCGCCGGCATGTCGCGGCTCCCCGAGTCGGTCGGCGATCACGCGGCGCTCGAGCACGATCTGCTCACCCAGATCATCGCCTTCATGACCGTGTGCGATGCCCAGCAGGACACGCTCATCCTCCATGACGGGGTGCGCAACCTGCTCCATCAACCCGAGTTCGGTGATGTGGAACTGCTTCAGCAGGTGATCGAGGTGGTGGAGGAGGAGCGCATGCTCGCCGCCCTGATCAGCGCAGCCGATCTCGACCACGGCATCCAGATCATGATCGGGCGCGAGAGCGGGATGGCCGGGCTGTCCCGGTGCAGCCTTGTGCTGACCACCTACCGCGCCGGTGCGGAGCGCCGCGGCACCATCGGCGTGCTCGGCTCCACTCGGATGGCATATGCGCAGGTCGGACCCCGCGTGCGCTACGTGGCCCAGCGCGTCGGGCGAGCCGTCGGGCGTGCTTTGAGCTGACGGTGGGCATAGTGATCGCATGACCACTGACGAACAGGACATCCCCGGAACGCGCGCGCCGGCGCAGCCGGAGCCGGACGGGTCCACTGCGGTGGAGCCGGACGAGCGAGACGCGCGCTACCTCCGCCTCGCCGCTGACTTCGAGAATTTCAAGCGGCGCAAGGCGCAGGAGATCTCCGACATTCGGCGCTACGAGAGCGAGGACGCTGCCCGCGCATTGCTGCCGGTGCTCGACAACCTTCGCCGGGCGGTGGAGCATGCCGGCGAGGCCGGTGCCGAGGAGTATTTCGTGAGCGGCCTCCAGCTCGTGGTCCGCGAGTTCGAGAGCGCCCTCGAGCGCATCGGGGTCGGGCCGGTGCCGGCGGTCGGCGAGCGATTCGATCCCGCGATCCACGAGGCGATCGCCGCCGAGGAGTCCGACGACGTCACCGAGGACACGGTGGTCGCGGAGCTTGTCCCCGGCTATCGGCTTCACGACAAGCTGCTCCGGCCCGCGATCGTGCGCGTGGCGCGGCCCCGCAGCGCCGTCTCCGGGAGCTGAGCTTTGGCGACGGTCAAGCGCGATTACTACGAGGTGCTCGGCGTTGCGCGTGACTGCACACCCGAGCAGCTGAAGGCGGCATATCGCAAGCTGGCCATGCAGTACCACCCGGACCGCAACAACGGCGACAAGGGAGCCGAGGAGCAGTTCAAGGAGGTCGGCGAGGCGTACTCGGTGCTGAGTGACCCGCAGAAGCGGCAGCGCTACGACGCCTTCGGGCATGTCGCCGACGGACCACAGCCCGATTTCGGCAACTTCTCCTTCGACTCGGCGTTCGACCTCTTCGACATGTTCTTTGGTGGCGGCGGGCGCCGGCGCGCGCACACCGGTCCCCAGCGCGGCGACGACCTTCGCATGAACATCGAGATCACCTTCGAGGAAGCTGTGTTCGGCGCCAAGCGCACCGTCGAGGTGCCGCGGGCGACGCAGTGCACCGAGTGCAACGGCTCAGGTGCCAAGGCGGGGACGAGCGCGACCCAGTGCGCGACCTGCTCGGGCAGTGGACAGGTGCGCAGGACGATGCAGTCCATCTTCGGTCAGGTTGCCAGCGTCACCCCGTGCCCCACATGCCACGGAGAGGGCCACGTGATCGCCGATCCGTGCCCCGTCTGTCGCGGGCAGGGGCGCATCCAGGGGCGGCACACCGTCGAGGTCACGATCCCGGCCGGCGTTGACGACGACGTCAACCTGCGCCTCACCGGCGAAGGTGAGCCGGGCCCGCGAGGCGGTCCATCCGGCGACCTCTACCTCGGCTTCCGCGTGAAGCCGCATCCGAACCTTGTGCGGCGCGGTCAGGACCTGCTCTACGAGCTCCCGATCTCCGTGCCCCAGGCAGTCCTCGGCGACACCATCACCATCACGACCGTCGACGGCGAGCATCCCGTCGAGGTGCCGCCCGGGACGCAACCGGGACGCCAGATCAAGATGCACGGGTTCGGCGTCCCCCATGTCCGGACGGGGCGGCGCGGCGACCTCATCTGCGTCGTGCGCGTGGTGGTGCCCAGCCATCTGTCGCACCAGGACCGCGCGGCGTATGAGCAACTCGAGGGACGCGGCGGCAAGCCCGCCGAAGTGAAGAAGGGCTTCTTCGACTCGCTGCGCGACGCGTTTCGAGGCTGAGCCGGCCTCCCTACCCGGGCGGCCAGGTCATGTGGCGTCCACCGAGGAGGTGGAGGTGCAAATGGTCGACCGTCTGCCCACCCTCCTTGCCGTTGTTGACCACCAGCCGGAACCCGGTCTCGTCGATGCCCTCGTCCTCGGCGATGGACTGGGCCACATGGAGCATGCGGCCCCAGAGACCGTCTTGAGCCGGCGTCAACTCGGCCACCGACTCGATGTGATCGCGCGGCAAGACCAGGACGTGCACCGGAGCCTGAGGGTTCACGTCGCGGATGGCCAGCACCTGGTCGTCCTCGCGGACAAATGTCGCCGGAAGCTCGTGCGCCGCAATGGAGCAGAAGATGCAATCGCTCATGAGGGCAGCAGGGTAGCGCGCAGGTGGTCGCCCTCGACGCTGTCGGCGCGTACCAGGCTCAGGCCTCCCTGGCGAATGCCGGCGCCGGCTTCGACAACGACCTCGTGATACCCGGCGGTGAGGCCGTGGGCTGTGCACCCCTCCACCGCATCCCACGCAACCTCGTGCGTTCGCCCGCACGCAGCGGCGAGCGATCGCGTACCGGAGCGCTTCGTCGCGCGTCGCACCTCCGCGCTGCGGCGCCGGGCGGCAGCATCGTCGACGCGATCATCGATTGCCGAGGCGGGAGTCCCAGGGCGCGGCGACCAGCGAAAGACATGACCCTGGAGGAGTCCCACCTCGTCGACGAGTGAGAGCGTCTCCGCGTGGTCGTTCTCGGTCTCGCCGGGAAACCCCACCATGATGTCGCTGGTGAATTCGGTCAACGGATTCGCATCGCGCAATCCGCGTGCGACTCGCAGGTACTGGGCTCGCCGATAGCCGCGATGCATGGCGCGCAGGATCCGATCGCTGCCGCTCTGCAGCGGCATGTGCCAGTGCGAGCAGAGCCGCGGGTGTGCGTTGATCGCTGTCAACGCCGGGGTGACGTCGTTGGCGTTGATGCTGCTCAGCCGGATGCGCGCGCGGTCTCCGCAGGAGTCGAGCAGCGAGGCGAGCAGGGTCGCGAGGTCGGTTCCGAGGTCGCGACCGTACGAGCCGAGGTCGACGCCGCAGAGCACGATCTCTCCGTGACCGGCGTCGATTGCGGCGCCGACTCGATCGTGCACTGTGCGAACGGGTACGCTCGACGACTCGCCGCGCGCTTGCCACACGATGCAGTACGTGCAGCGGTGGTTGCATCCGTCCTGCACCTTGATGAACGCACGCGAGCGCATCGCCGGCGTGCCGTGCGGCCGGTCGCTCATGCGCGACATCGCGAGCACGTGGCCCGCGATGGCGTCCTTGTCACGGTTGGCGAAGATCGAGTCGACGGTTGCGTACGCGCCCGGGTTGGCGTCGACGCTGCAGCCGGTGAGCACGAGGTGAGCCTCAGGGTCGAGACGCCGGAGACGGCGGATCCGCTGGCGAGTGGTCGCGTCCGCCTGCGCGGTGACTGTGCATGAGTTCAGCACCCGAACGTCCGCCGTCTCGCTCTCCGGGACGACCTCGCACCCGCCCGCAGCCAGCCTGCCCGCGAGGTCGGCCATCTCCGCGAAGTTCACCTTGCATCCGAGCACGGTGAGCGCGACCCGAAGCGGGCGGTCAAGCGGCGCGGTCATGCCGGCGCCGGCGCTGCTGTCGCGTCGAGGTCACCCGCGCCCGCAAGAAGCAGGGAGGTGGCCACCGCGCCGGCGAGACGGCTCGGCAGGGTGCGCGGTCCGAGGTGGACGTGGATCGCGCCGCACTCGTCGAGGAGGCGAAGGTCCGCCCCGTCGAGGCCGCCCTCGGGGCCGATGACCACACCGACATCCGCCGGTGGCGCCGGTACAGCACTCAGGATCGGCGCGGAGTCCTGGCCGAGAACACACGCGAGGATGCGTGAGCCCGGTGGCAACCCCTGCAACGCGTCGCGGAGCGGCAGGATCGAGTGCACATCGGGTGGTGCGGCACGCCCGGCCAGCTGCGCGGCCTCACGGGCGATCAGCCGCCAGCGCTCGAGCCGGTGGATGACCCGCGACGGGTCGGGGCGGGAGACCGTCCGGTGGGTGAGGACCGGCCGGATCGTCGCCGCACCGGCCTCGGTGAGCGCTTCGACCGTGGCGTCCATCGCCTGTGCGGGGACGGCCTGCAGCACGTGCACAGCGAGACGGGGTTCGCCACCCACCGGTCTGCTCCAGAGGATCGCTCCGCTGACCCTCACCGGCGTCACCTCGTCGAGCTTCACGCCGTGTTCCACGCTGCCGTCCTCGACGATCACGATGGTTTCGCCCACCAACGTTCGAAGCGCGCGCGACAGGTGGTTCGCGTCGTGCCCGGTCAACGTGGCACGGCCGTCGACGACCTGGTCGGGTTCGACGAAGAATCGAGGCACGGCAGTGCATGGTGCGGCACCCGCGTCCCGGTATGGTGGTCGCGTGGCCGAAATGCGTCTCACCGCGCGAACCACCGACGGCGTCGGACTGTCCGCCGTCATCACCGGCGATGGCGACCCACTGCTGCTCATCCCGGGCCTCGGCGCGGGACGCTCGGCATTCGATCCGATCCTTCCCGGCCTCGTGAAGGCGCACCGCGTGATCACCTTCGACCCGCGCGGGATCGGCGAGTCGGAGGGCGCCGCCAACGCGACGCTGGCGGCGATGGCCCTCGACGTCGTCGCCGTGCTCGACGCAGCGGATGTCGCGTCCGCCGCGGTGTTCGGTGCCTCGATGGGGGGTGTGGTGGCGCAGTACCTCGTGGTCGATCACCCCGCCCGGGTCGCCGACCTCATCCTCGCGGCGACGGCGCCGGGAGGGGACGCCGGCGTCGATCCCAAACCGGAGGACCAGGCGGCGCTTCTCGGCAAGGGCGCGCGAACGCCCGAGGATGCGTACAGGCTCGCGTGCACGGTGCTGTACTCGCCGCAGTTTCAGCGCACACACGCTGATTTCATCGAGGCGCAGATTCGCGAGCGTGCGCAGCATCCGGTGCGCCCGCGAGTGTTCTCCGCTCACTTCAACGCCATGTGGCAACCGGACAACTCGTTCGATCGTCTGGCTGCGGTCAAGGTGCCCACGCTGGTGATGCATGGCACCGAGGACGTGGTCGCGCCGTTCGAGAACGCACGCATCCTCGCGCGCCGGATTCCGGGCGCGCAGTTGCGTCCATTCGAGGCATGCGGCCATCTCTTCTTCCACGAGCGCCCGGATGAGACGGCGCGTGTCGTGAGCGAGCACCTCCGGCGCGCCGGAGCGAGTGCGGGTCAGTCCTCGTTGGACGAGGACTCTTCGTCGGAGGACTCGTCATCGACGTCAGGAGAATCGTCGGCAGCGGACTCCTGACGCCCGCCCGGGTGCTCGGCCACAGCCGCACGGACTGGGACGAGTTGGGCCGGCGCGGTCGCCGTGGCGGTCGTCTCCCTGATCACGGTCACCTTGATGACGCCCGGGTATTGCATCTCTGACTCGATCTCCCGCGCGATCTCGCTGGTCAGCGGCGGCATGTCCGTGTCCTTGACCTGTGAAGCCTTGACGAAGACGCGGAGTTCTCGACCGGCCTGGAGTGGAAACGCGCGGTCGACGCCGCCGTGCCGAGTCGCGATCGTCTGCAACTGCTCGAGGCGCAACAGGTACGTCGCCAGGGTGTCGCGACGTGCGCCGGGGCGCGAGGCGGAGATCGCATCCGCGCAGATGGTGAGCATCGCGAGGTCGGTCGACGGCTCCTCGTCGAAGTGGTGGGCCTTGACCGCATGGACGATGCCGGGATCGACGCCGAGCACTCGGAGCAACTCGCCGCCGATGATGGCGTGCACCCCTTCGACGTCATGGTCCACCGCCTTGCCGATGTCGTGGAGCATGCCGGCCTGCCGCGCAAGCGCTTGTGGCAACCCCATCTCGGCGGCGAGCACGCCGCAGAGGTGTCCGGTCTCCTCGCAGTGCAGGAGGGCGTTCTGCCCGTAGGAGAACCGGTGGTGGAGTGTGCCCACCAGCTCGGCGAGCTCGGGACGGCCTTCGATCTGCATGGTCCAGAGGGCACGCTCACCGATCTCCATCACACGGCGCTGGGTGGTCCGGCGCGCCTTCTGGATCAGGGGTGGGACCTCGGTCGCCTGCAGGCGCCGGTCGACAACCTCGAGGGCAGCCTGACGGGCGATCTCGCGTCCAATCGGATCCACGGTCCGCAGCGTCGCCTGGTGCTTTTCGGTGTCGATCCCAAGCTCCGCGCCCGTCTGCTCGGCGATCACGGCGAGCGCCGAGAGGACGCGCTCCTGGGCGTGGTCGTCGAGACCTTCGAGCGAGAGCGGCGACATCCTCGGCGCGCTGTCCACGTTGGAGGCGTCCTGGCGCTCGACGGCCTGCACGATCAGATCGTTTGCGCTTGTCTCGACGCGATCGCCCACGATGTCGGCGACGGTCGCTTCGACCAGAGCTGACCGCTCGGCGGCGAGCTCGGACTGGATCCGCTCCAGCACCAGCACCGCTGCGGCCTCGCGGTCGAGAGCTGCCTTGGCGCGCAGTGTCTCGTCGATCTGTGCCCCCTGCTCCGCAACCCGCGTGCGCCGTTCCTCGATCTCATCGCGCATCTTTCGATACGAGAAACGACGGTCATCGAAGAGCTCACGGCGCTCGCGGAGGTGCTTGTGGCGCTCGGCGATGACGGCTTCCCGGCCCTCCACGGCGGCGAGCCGCTCATTGACCTCTTCCATCGCCGCCTCGTGGGCGTGCAGCGCCGAAGTGCGTGCCTCGGCGATCAGCGTCCCCGCGTATTGATTGGCGTCCGCCAGGCTCTGACTGACCAGGGGCGTCTGCGACGACTCCTGCGCGCCCCGCCGTGCGTTGAAGAGCGCGGCAGCTCCGACGACGGCCAGAGCCACGGCGATGACGATCAGGACGGCTGCGATGATCATGAGGGAGGTGCTGTCAGGGGACGGTCAGGCGCTGACCGCCAGATCGAATGGGTCGCTTGCCTCGGCGATGAGTCGCTGGGCAAAGAGGTTGGCGGCTGGGGGCAGGGTGCGTCGCCGATCCCAGCAGAGGGCCATGGTACGCGCGATGGGCGGGTCACGAAGCGGAATCACCGCCACCCGCGTGCTCGGGACGGGGAGGGGCATGGGCATGAGCGTCGTCCCCAGGCCGGCCTCGACCAGCCCCTGAACGATGGTGAAGTCGTCGCCCTCATAGGCCACGTGGGTGGTCAGCCCCTGGGCGGCGAAGGCTGCATCGATGACCCGGCGCAGCCCGCTCCGGGATCGGGGCAGGATCAGGGGCTCGCTGGCCACGTCCTCCAGCGTGCAGGAGCTCCTGCCCACCAGGCGGTGATTGGCCGGGACCACAACGGCGACGCGCTCGCGGAAGAGCGGGTGGATCTCCAGGTCGACGACGCCGGTGGGCGGCGGCCCGAGGATGCCGAGGTCGTAGTCGCCGCCGAGGACGCCGCCCATGACCTCCGCGGTGGTGCCTTCCTCGAGGGTGAAGCGGACCGCCGGGTAGCTCTCGAGGAACCGCGCGAGGCGCTCCGGGAGCCAGCGAGCCCCGACCGTATGGAGGAAGGCGACGCAGACCCGTCCGCTCTCGGCAGCCACGGCGCCTTCGGCCTCGGCGATGGCGTCGCGGAGGTCGTCGAGAATGCGCTCGGCACGCCCCACCAGCCGCCGGCCGGCCTGGGTGAGGCGGATGTTCCGGCCGATCCGTTCGAAGAGCAGCACCCCGACCTCCTGCTCCAGCCGGGCGACCTTTCGCGATACGGTTGATTGATCAGCTTGCAGCGCTTCGGCCGCTCGGCTGAGGTGTTCGACTTTGGCAACTTCGACGAAAGTGCGTAGAAGGTCGGCATTGATGCGGTCCATGCATCAATCTCACCCTAAATGTGCTGTTGATGTCAATGACCAGAGCCGGTAGGCTAGGCAATGTGATACGGGAACCCGAGGTACTGGAGCGTAGTCAGGTAGTCGACCCGGGGCTTCTCATCGAGAGCGCCACTGAAGAGGTGCACGCCGCCCGTCGCAGGCATCGCCGTGAGGTTGTCGAGCGGACCCGCCTGCGCCGGCTCGTCGAGCGGGTCGACAGCGCTATCGAGCTTTGCGAGGAAACGCACCTCCAGGGCATCAAAGAGGTACCGCCGGATGTCGCCGAACGGGCGCAGAAGGTGTTCGTCTTTGCGCGCGGCGCCGTTCGCAAGACGGGTGACGTGGACGCACTCTCGACTGTCGAGACGGCCCTCGCTCGCCGCCAGGTCAAGATCACCGAGGTCATGGACATCCTCTGGACGATCCAGGAGGTCGTGTTCGACCTGATGCTCCCGTGGCGCACCCAACTCCCCGAGGACGTGGAGCCCGAAGGCGACGAAGCGTCGTTGGTGGGGTTTTGGCGAGAGTTCCGCCTGCATCCGTAAAGGCGACGGCGGCGTCGCATCACGCCGGCCCAGCGTCGCCTCGCTGAGTGCGTCGCCACGCTTGCTCCATCGCTGAAGCCACAATTCGCGGATGGCTTCGCGGGTCGCTGTCGATCGCATGGTGGTCACTGGCCATCGGATCGATGTTCCGCTCGACTGGAACGAGCCGTCGGGGCCGACGCTCAGTGTCCACGCTCGCGAGGTGGTCGCGGCCGAGCATGCGGGTGATGCGAGCCGTCCGGCGATCGTATGGTTTCAGGGCGGTCCCGGACATGAGGTCGCATTTCCCGATCATCGCGGGAGCTGGCTTGAACAGCTGCTGACGCGATATCGGGTGCTGCTGCTGGATCAGCGCGGCACGGGCATGAGCACCCCACTCGAGGCGCGCTCGCTGCCCGTCTCCGATCCTGTGGCGCTTGGCGATTACCTGCGCAACTTTCGACAGGACTCGATCGTGCGTGACGCGGATCGCTTTCGGACGACGCTCTACGGCAAGGACACGGACTGGTACATCTTCGGACAGAGCTTTGGCGGCTTCTGCTCGCTGACCTATCTGTCGACCCTGCCCGAACACGTGCGCGGCGTGATCATCACCGGGGGATTCGCTCCGGTCTTGCATGAGACCGAGGAGATCTGTACGAGGTTGTTCAACCACGTGGCCACGCGCAACGCAGAGTACTACGCACGGTTTCCGGGTGATGCCGCGCGCGTTCGACGCATCGTCGACCGACTTGAGTCTGGCAACGAGGTTGACGGCCACGGACAGCGGCTCAGCGCACGCCGTTTTCTCATGCTCGGCGTCAAGCTCGGACTCCAGCATGGGGCTGCGGAGCTGCACGGCATCATCGAGCGAGCAGACAACGACCTC